>Ga0209048_10000518_pt1 | contig 41105 bp, 39 predicted proteins | sample FrelakmetCRP12CR_FD_187146 | JGI IMG/M metagenome (GOLD analysis project Ga0209048, IMG submission 187146) | Freshwater lake sediment microbial communities from the University of Notre Dame, USA, for methane emissions studies - CRP12 CR (SPAdes)... | ecosystem: Environmental > Aquatic >...
CACGTGGCGCCGGCCGCGCCGATGCCGATCAGCACCATGCGCAGCCCGCCGGCGAGCGCGCTGCGGCCCGTGAACAGGCTCAACGCCGCGCCGATGCCGATGAGCGCGATGCCCGCAACGACCGCCGCGACGGCGACGGCGCGCCCGAGCGGCAGGCCCGCCAGGAACGGCACGAGCGGCACGATCGCGCCGATCGCAAAGGCCAGGAACGAGGAGAAGGCGGCGTTCCAGGGCGAGCCCAGGTCGTCGGGGTTGAGGCCCAGTTCCTCGCGCGCCAGCGCATCGAGCGCGGCATCATGGTTCTTCACGAGCTCGCGGGTGACGCGCCGCGCCTCCTCCAGCTGCATGCCGCGCGCCTGATAGATGAGCGCGAGCTCCTCGGCTTCCTCTTCCGGGTACTCGCCGAGCTCATCGCGCTCGAGCCCGATCTGGTACTCGAACATCTCGCGCTGCGAGCGCATGGAGACGTACTCGCCAGAGGCCATGGAGAGGGCGCCGGCCAGCAGGCCCGCGATGCCGCTCGCGAGCACGAAGTGCTCGCTCGCCGCCGCGCCGGCCACGCCCATGATGAGGCTCGTGTTTGAGACCAGCCCGTCGTTCACGCCGAAGACCGCCGCACGCAGGTTGCCGCCGCCGTAACCCTTGTGCCGCTCGCCCACCTGCGCCAGCGACGTCGGCATCATGTGGCCGGCGAGCGAGCGGTGCGTGTCGTAGGCGGAGAGGCCGCGCACCTTCATCGCGGCGAGCATCGCCTTCACGCGACGCGGACCAAGCAGGCGCGCGGCGGCGATCGCGATGCGCGCGCGCAGGGTTGGGGTGAAGGAGGCCTGTGACGGGCCGGCCGGGCTCCACTTGGCGGCCTGAACGTCGGCCGCCGCCGCCAGTGCGCCGAACAGCTCGGCGATCTTCGGGTCCGGCTCGCACTTGGCGAGCTCGCGATACAGCCACGCGGACTGCCGCTCTTCGAACCAGCTCTCTTCTTTGCTCATGGCCGCGCGGCCAGAGTATCACGCACGACCGGGGGCGTTCTGTCCGTGCAGCAGCTTCTGCACCTGCTTTAATACGGCGACGTTGACGTACGGCTTCTCGATGAAGTCCGTGGCGCCCTCGCGCATGGCCGCGACCGCGGTGGGCACGTCGGACTCGTCGGCCAGCAGGATGATCGGCACGTCGTTGCCGGAGCTGCGCAGGCGGCGCAGGAACTCGAGTCCGGACATGCCGGGTAGCAGCAGGTCGACGATCAGGCAGCCGACGTGGCGACCGTTGCCGGCGAGCAGGTAGCTCTCGGCGCTGTCGAAGGTCGCGACCTGCACGCCGACGCCGCGCAGCAGCGAGCGCAGCCCCTCCCGGGCGACCGGATCGGGATCGATGACGCCCACGACCGGGGGGGCCTCTTGCGCTGCGGGCGGATGCGACATGGAAGGGATAGGCGCGACCACAGGACCCGGCCAGCTCAATAAGAGCCGCAGGGAGGATCAAATGCGGTGAACTGCGCTGCGCACTGTGGTCGCATGGACGCCAGTCTTCCCGGCGGCCCATAGGCGGAGAAGTCGGGTTTATACCTAAAAACTAGGCCGATTCGCAGCGCTTGCTGCGGCGCAAGAACTCACTCTTCGGGGCGCTCGACCTCGAGCACCATGCGCACCAGGTGCGCGAGCGAGTGCGCCTCCATCTTCTCCATCACGCGGGCGCGGTGGATCTCGACCGTCCGCTGGCTCAGGTTCAGGTCGCCGGCGATTACCTTGTTCGCCTTGCCGGCCACCACGAGGTCGAGCACCTCGCGCTCGCGCGGCGTGAGCGACTCGAGCCGTTTGCGGATCATGTTGCGCTCGGCCAGCATGCGGCGGCTGCCGGCGTCCTTCTCGAGCGCCTGATTGATGCGATCGAGCAGGTCCTGGTCGCGGAACGGCTTCTGGATGAAGTCTACGGCGCCCGCCTGCATCGCCTCGACGGCCATCGGCACGTCGCCGTGGCCGGTGATGAAGATGATCGGCAGGATCGAGTGGCGTTCGTTCAGCTTCACCTGCAGCTCGAGCCCGCTCATGCCCGGCATGCGGATATCGAGCACCAGGCAGCCGGGCCGGTCGTCGCGCTCGGCGTCGAGGAATTCCTGCCCGGACTCGAACACCTCGACCGGCAGTCCGACCGACTTGAGCAGCATGCGCAGTGAATCGCGGACCGCGGCGTCATCATCCACCACGAAAACGGTAGGTTTCGTTTCCTTGATCACTCGTCCTTACTCCCTGCACTGACCGCCGCCGGGCTGACCGGCAGCGTGAAATGAAAGCGGGCCCCCGACCCCTCATTGGGAGTGTGCCACAGGCGTCCGCCGTGGGCGCGCACGATCGAGCGGCTGATGGCGAGCCCGAGCCCGGTGCCGCCCGTCTTGGTGGTGAAGAACGGGTTGAACAGGTGTTCGGTCGCCTCCGGGGCGAGGCCCGTGCCGTGATCAGCGACGACCACCTCGATCTCCCCCTCCCCGGTGAGGCGGGTGCTCAGCATGACCTCGCGGCGCGGCTCGGGCACTTCCGCCATGGCGTCGATGGCGTTGCGCACCAGGTTCAGGATCACCTGCTGCAGCTGGATCGGGTCGGCGTACACCAGCGGCAGGTTGCCCTGCGGCTCGATGCGCAGCCAGATGTTGTGCAGCCGCGCATCGGTCTCCGCAAGCGTGCGCAGGTCCTCGAGCAGCTTCGTGCAGTCGACGGGCTCGCGCTTGACCTCGCGGTTCTTGACGAAGTTGCGCAGGCGGCGGATCACCTCGCCGGCGCGCAGCGCCTGGGCGTTGATCTGCTCGAGGGACTCGAGGATGTCGGCGTCGTCGTGGTCGGGCTGCCGGATGAATCTCTGGCAGGCCTGCGCATAGGTGGCGATCGCAGAGAGCGGCTGGTTGATCTCGTGGGCGAGGCCCGCCGCCATCTCGCCCATGGTGGAGAGCCGCGCGAAGTGCGTCAGGCGCTCCTGCAGCTGCCGCGCCTCGTCCTCGGCCCGGCGCCGGTCGGTGATGTCGTGGATGGTGCCGATCCGCTTCGCTGGCCGGCCGTGTTCGTCGTACACCGTCTGCGCGATGTGGTGCAGGTGCTTCTCCGAGCCGTCGGGCATTATCAGGCGGTACTCGATGTCGAGCGTGCCGCCGCTCGACTCCATGTCGCGGTAGGCGTCGCGCAGCCGGTCGGCGTCGGCCGGGTGCACCCACCGGGCGAAGTACTCCTCCGGGGGCACGGGCGGGGCGCTCTCGTCCATGCCGAGGACGCGCAGCAGTTGTGGCGAGCGGTAGTCGCGCTCGCCTTGGTCGAGGTGGATGACGTAGTTGCCGAGGTTGGCGATCTCCTGCGCGAGCCTGAGCTCGGACTCGCTGCGCTGCAGGCGCTCCTCGGCGATCTTGCGGGCGGTGATGTCGCGGATGATGCCGACGAAGCGGGGCGGCTCCGTGCCGCTCACGCGGCCAACGGACAGGTCGGCGGCGAAGGTGGTGCCGTCCTTGCGCTGCGCACGCACCTCGCGGCCGACGCCGATGATCCGCGCCTCGCCGGTCGCGTAGTAGCGCTCGAGGTAGCCGTCGTGGGCGCTGCGGAACGGCTCCGGCATCAGCAGGCTCACGTTGCGGCCGACCGCCTCGGTGGCCGTGTAGCCGAAGATCCGCTCGGCGGCGAGGCTGAACTCCTCGATGATGCCGCGATGGTTGATGACGACGATCGCGTTGACGGCCGCGTCGAGCAGCGCCCGGAACTCCTGCTCCATCGCCGACGCGCGTACAGACCGGTCCGCGGCGGGGTGGTGGGTCTTCTTGGTCTTGGCGTTGGGCAAGCGGTGTGTGCCTCGGGGCCGGAGCGTGAATCGTAAGGGAACGGGCCGCCGCGGACTAGGTATTACTGGAGGGCGCCTTATGCACCCATCCGAATCGAACCGCGAAGCCGGCAGGCGGACAATAGTACTGCGGCCTGGGGGCGCCTGGGCCGTCTAGGCACCACAGGGGAGACCCGAGGAGGGAGCCATGAGACTGACTCGCTGGGAACCGTTACGTGAGATGGATGAGATGTTCAAGGGCTTTACGCCGTGGTTCGGCCGCATACCGGCGACCCGGCCCATCGAAGCCCCTTACGATTTCCTGCCGCCCGCCGACATCGTCGAGCATGAGAAGGAATATCTCGTGAAGATCGATCTGCCGGAGGTCAAGAAGGAGGACGTGAAGGTCTGCTTCGACGAGGGCGTGCTGACGATCAAGGGCGAGCGCAAGGTCGAGAAGGAGACGAAGGACGAGACCGTCCACCGGACGGAGCGCTTCTACGGCTCTTTCGAGCGCAGCTTCGTGCTGCCCGAGGACGTCGATGCGAAGCTGATCAAGGCCGAAGCCAAGGAGGGCGTGCTGACGGTTCATCTGCCGAAGACCAGCATGCCGAAGGCCAAGCCCACGACCATCAGCGTGCAGTGAGACGGACGCAGCCGCTGGCGGCGATCCGTCACCTGTGACGGGTAAGGAGCCCCCGAGGCCGGCGCTTGCGCCGGCCTCTTCGTTCAGGAGCGGCGGTGCTCGTGCCCGGCCGGCTGCGGCGGGGCCGCGGGCATGTCGATCGAGGCTGGCATGTGGTGCGCGTGGCCGGTTCCGGTGAGCCCGTGGGTGAGGGCGCTTCCCGCAGTCCACAGGCCGAACGCGAGGAGCCCGATGCCGGCGACGTTGCGTAGCGTGGCCTGTCTGGCCAAGGTGCCCGCGATCCGCTCGAACGCCACCGTGGCGGTCACCATCGAGGGCAGCGTACCGGCGCCGAACGCCACCATGACGGCTGCACCGCTGCCGGGATTCGCGGTCGTGGCGGCGAGCATCAGCATCGAGTAGGTCATGCCGCAGGGCAGCCAGCCCCACGCGAGGCCGAGCCCGACCGCACCGGCGAGCCCGCCCGAGCGGCCCTGGCGTGCGGCCCACGGCGCGATCCGGCGCCACAGGGCCGACCCGGCGGACTCGACCGGGTCGAGCAGACGCCAGCCGAAGAGCAGCCGACCGGCGGCCGCCAGCATGATCAGGCCGGCCAGCACGCGGAACGCCACCGACAGCGCCGCGATGTCGAGCGAGTGCAGCACCGCGTGGCCGAGGAGCCCGGCCAGGGCGCCTGCCACCGCGTAACTCGTGATCCGGGCGAGGTTGTAGGCGAGTCCCGCCGCGAGCTTCGAGCCGCCGCGCGCGCGCTGCGTGCGCATCGCGAGCGCGCCGGCGATGCCGCCGCACATGCCGAGGCAGTGGCCGCTCGCGGCGACGCCGGCGAGCACGGCCGCGCCCAGGCTCAGCGATCCGCTGTCGGGGGTCATTTGCGTTCCTGCGCTTCGTCCTCGCCCTGCGGCGCGGGGGGTGGCTCGTCGTCCTTCAGGATGGACCAGCCCGGGCTGTCGAGGTCGTCGAACTGGCCGTTGCCCACGGCCCAGAAGAAGCCCCACAGCCCGATGCCGACCAGCACCAGGCCGAGCGGGATCAGCAGGTAGACGATGCCCATCTCAGGCGGCCTCCAGCGGGCGCGCGGTCGTCCAGGTGCGGCCGCGCGGGTCGTCGGGCGAGTGCGACAGGCGCATCGCGTTGGCGACGACCGCCACCGAGCTCAGCGACATGCCAATGGCGGCGAGCCAGGGCGGCACAAGGTCGAGCGCCGCGATCGGCAGGGCGGCCAGGTTGTAGAGGACCGACCAGGTCAGGTTCTGCCGCACGACGCGCTGCGTGCGGCGCGCGAGTGCCACCGTGCCCGGCAGCTCGTCGAGGGAATCGCGCACGAGGATCAGGTCGGCGCTGGTCTGCGCAAGCGCCGAGCCGCGCCCCATGGCGACGGCGACGTCGGCGCCGCGCAGCAGCGGCGCGTCGTTGATGCCGTCGCCCACCGCCACTACCACGGCGCCGCTGGCCTGCAGCGCCTTCAGGCGCGCGAGTTTCTCCTCCGGGCGCAGGCGGGCGGCGAACTGCGCGATGCCGCTGCGCTCGGCGATGCGGGCGACGGCCGCCGCCTCGTCCCCGCTCGCGATCTCCGAGGACAGGCCGAGCCGCGCGAGCTCGCCGACACAGCCCGGGGCCTCCGCACGCAGCTCGTCGGTCAGGCGGAAGGCGGCCAGCAGGCCCTCGACTGCGCCGAGGCACACCCAGCTCTCCCCGTCGAGGCCGGCCGGCACCGCCGAGCCCGGGCTCAGACCCGCCGCGAATGCCGGGCTGCCGATGCGCAGCCGCCGCCCGCCCACCACGCCCTCGAGCCCCCGGCCGGCCAAGACCTGGACGTCGGAGGCGGTCTCGGCCGTGGTACCCGAGGCGAGGAACGCCTTCGCGATGGGGTGCTCGGACATCCGCTCGAGCGCCACGGCGAGTCCGACGCACTCGGCCGCGGGTCGCCCCGCGAGCATGCGCACCTCCTCGACTCGCACGAGGCCGCGGGTCAGCGTGCCGGTCTTGTCCCACAGCACGTGCGTTGCCTTGGACAGCGCCTCGAGCGCATCGGAGTGCGCCACGAGCACGCCGCGCCGCGCCAGCGCCGCGGTCGCGGCGGCGATAGCCGCCGGGGTCGCGAGCGACAGCGCGCAGGGGCAGGTCACGACCAGTACCGCGAGCGTCGCGGAGAACGCGCGCGAGGGGTCGACGAAGCACCAGACCGCGAACACCGCGGCCGCGCCGAACAGGATGCGGCTCAGGAACCACGCCGCCGCCCGGTCCGCCGCCTTGGCGAGCCGCGGGCGTTCCGACTGCGCGCGCTCGAGAAGGGCCACGATGCCCCCGAGTACGGTGCGGTCGGCGACGGCCGTGACCCGCACGCGCAGCGGCGCGCCCAGGTTGTGCGTGCCGGCATGCACGGCCGCCCCCGCGGCCTTGGCGATGGCGGTGGCCTCGCCGGTGAGCATGGACTCATCCACCCGCCCCTCGCCCTCCAGCACGGTGCCATCGGCGGCGAACACCTCGCCGGTGCGCACGAGCAGCTCATCTCCCGATTGCAGCTCGATGGCCTGCACGTCCTCCGCCACCCCGGCACGCAGCCGGCGGGCCGTGACCGGCGCGAGGCGCGCGAGCGCATCGGCGACGCTGCCGGCACGGTGCCGCGCGATCATCTCGACGTAGCGGCCGAGCGAGAGGAAAAAGACGAACATCGTCACCGAGTCGAAGTAGACCTGACCGCGGCCGCGCAGCGCGTTCCACACGCTCGCGGAGAAAGCGAGCACGATGCCAAGGCTCACGGGCACGTCCATGCTGATGCTGCGGGCCCTGAGAGACTGCCACGCCCCCACGTAGAACGGCCAGCCGGCATAGAGGGCGACCGGCACCGAGACCAGCATGCTCACCAGCCGCAGCAGCTCGCGGATGTCGGGCTCCATGCCAGAGTAGGCGCCGACGTACAGCGGGACTGCGAACATCATCACCTGCATCATGCCGAAGCCCGCCACGGCGAGGCGCTTGAGCGCCGTGCGCCGCTCGAGGATCGCGAGCTGCTCGGCGGACTCGCCCGCGAGCGGGTGGGGGCGCAGCCCCACGTGCTCGAGCACGCGCAGCAGGTCGCCCAAGCGTACCCGGCCCGGGTCCCACACCAGCCGCGCGCGCGCGGTGGCCGGGTTGACGCTCACATCGAGCACGCCGCCCTGCTGGCGCACGGCCTTGTCGGCGAGCCAGCTGCAGGCCGAGCAGCGCATGCCCTCGAGCAGCACGGTGATGGAGCGCGCGCCCGCCGCCTCGGCGCGGGTCAGGCGCTCGACGAGCTCGGGGCGGTCGTAGGCGGCCCAGCGGTCTGGGCGCGGCGCTTCATCGGCGCGGGCCGCCGCGGCGTCGCGGTAGGTGTAGTAGTCCTCGAGGCCCGCTCCGCTGATGAACTCGGCCACCGCCTTGCAGCCGTGGCAGCACACCGCCTCCTCGCGCTCGTGGATGCGGGCGTGGATGACCGTGCCGGGGGGGATGGCCTCGCCGCAGTGGAAGCAGGGGAGACCCCCGCGGGTCATGGCGCGGCGTTGTCGGTCGACTCACCGCACTTCATCATCACGCCGTCGCGCACGCAGGACTGGTGCACCAGCGCGTCCGGCCGCGTGATGGCCAGATACAGGCTGAACAGGCTGGCGATCACGGCGGACGCGGGCAGCAGAATCAGCAGCCACGGCCAGAACTGCCGGTACCAGGGCGGAGGGGTGGGGGTGTCCATGTGCGAAGCCTATCAGCCTGACGGGGCAATGAAACGGGCCTTGCCGCTGGCCTTGAGCTCGGGCCGGTCCGCGGCCTCGATGCCGACCTCGATGTCGGCGCCCCCGGCGAGGGCGCCGCGCGGCACGCGGATGCGCACCGGCACGGCCTGCACCTCGCCCGGTCCCACCCAGACGGTGGGGCCCGCGTAGTCGAGGACGAGGCCGGGCAGGCCGCTGCCCACGACGCGGAACTCGTGCGCCGCGCCGTCCTTGTTGAGGATCTTGACGTTGTAGACGTTCTCGATCGCCCCGTCGGGGCGCTCCCGGTAGAGCGCATTGCGGTCGCGCAGCACGTCGACCGCGACGAAGTTGCGGTGCGTGATCGTGTAGAGGAACCCGGTGAGCAGCCCGAGCAGCAGCGTCGCGTAGATCAGCGTGCGCGGCCTGAGGACGCGCTTCGGCCGGCCCTCGAGGCCGTGCTGCGTGTCGTAGCGGATGAGGCCCCGCGGGTAGCCCACCCTGTCCATCACGTGATCGCAGGCGTCGATGCAGGCGGCGCAGGCGATGCACTCGTACTGCAGGCCCTCGCGGATGTCGATGCCGGTCGGGCAGACCTGCACGCACAGCGTGCAGTCCACGCAGTCGCCGAGCCCCCTGGCCTTGTGGTCGACACCCTTGGCGCGCGCGCCGCGCGGCTCGCCGCGCACCTCCTCGTAGGTGATGATCAGCGTGTCCCGGTCGAACATCGCGCTCTGGAAGCGCGCATACGGGCACATGTACTTGCAGACCTGCTCGCGCATGAAGCCGGCGTTCACGTAGGTGGCACCGCCGTAGAACAGCACCCAGAAGGTCTCCCAGGGGCCGGTGTCGAGGTGCGCGATCAGGCGAGCGAGTTCGGTGATGGGCGTGAAGTAGCCGACGAAGGTGAAGCCGGTCCAGAGTGAGAAGGCGAGCCAGAGCCCCTGCTTCGCGCTCTTGCGCAGGATCTTGTCGGCGGTCCATGGCGCCTTGGCGAGCTTCATCTGCTGTGAGCGGTTGCCCTCGACCAGGCGTTCCATCCACAGGAACGTCTCCGTCCACACGGTCTGCGGGCAGGCGTAGCCGCAGAAGAGGCGGCCGGCGAGCGCGGTGAAGAAGAACAGCGAGAGGGCCGCGATCACCAGCAGCCAGGTGAGGAAGTAGAAGTCCTGCGGCCACAGCGTCAGGCCGAAGATGTGGAACTTGCGCGCCGGCAGGTCGAAGAGCACCGCCTGGCGTCCGCCGAAGCGTAGCCAGGGGCCAAGGTAGTAGATGCCGAGCAGGACCCAGGCGGCGAGGGTGCGCAGCCGCTGGAATCGGCCGTTGATGTCGCGCGGATAGATCTTCTGGCGGGCCGCGTACAACCCGCCATCCATGGTGGACACGGGGTCGCTCATTCGCTGCTCCGCACCCGGTTCGCGTCGGTCTCGTCGGGTCCTGGGGGTTCCGGTTGCGCCGTGCGGACGAGATACAGGGTCAGCAGGCTCGACAGGGAGGCAACGAGCCAGAAGAAGAAGAAGCCCACCGCGTAGCCCGACATGCGCGTCGTGAAGCCGGGCGGCGGGTAGTCATCGTTACCGATCAGGACCGGATCGATGAAGGCGAAGCAGACCATCGTGGCGAAGCTCGCCACGAGGAACGACGGCCAGAGCACGATGGCCACGTCCTGACCCAGACGTGGCCACCGCAGTTTGGCCGGGTATTCGCCGGAGGAGACTCTGAACACCCACGCTCCGTTACGAGCCCGTGCCCGCCAGCTTCGTCACGTAGGCGGCCAGCAGCTTCACGCGCAGGGCGCCCAGGCGCTCGCCGAACGCCGGCATCTGGCCGTTGCGGCCGTTGGTCACGGTCTCGGTGATCGTGGCCTCATCGCCGCCGTACAGCCAGGTCTTGTCGGTGAGGTTGGGCGCGCCGACCAGCGGGTTGCCCTTGCCCTCGGGGCCGTGGCAGGCGGCGCAGACCGTCTCGAAGCGCGGCTTGCCCGCCGCGGCGAGTGCCGCATCCGCCGGCTGGCCGCTCAGCGTACGCACGTACGCGACCACTTCCTTGACGCCCTGTGGGCCCAGGACCGCGCCCCAGGCAGGCATGGCCGCGATGCGCCCGCCGGTGACGGTCGCGACGACCGTGTCGGCATCGCCGCCCCACTGCCAGTCGCTGTCCGTCAGGTTCGGGAAGCCCTTGGCGCCACCGCCGTCGGAGCCGTGGCACGGCGCGCAGTTGTTCAGGAACAGGTTGCGCGCGGTCGACATGGCGCGGCCATCGGCCGCGAGCTGCGGGATCGTCATCGTGGCGAAGGGCGCGTACCAGGCGGCCACCTTCTCCTCGACCGCGCGCCTCTCCTGCTCGTACTGCCCCGCCGACGACCAGCCCTTCATGCCGCCGAAGGAGCCCAAGCCCGGGTACAGCACCAGGTAGATCAGGCCCCAGGCCACGGTGATGTAAAACACCCACAGCCACCAGCGGGGCAGCGGGTTGTTGTACTCACGCAGGTCCTTGTCCCAGACGTGCCCGGTGTCGGCCCCGCCGCCGATCTTCTCGGTCGCGGACCGGGGCCTGGTGGTCCAGCGCAGCAGCCAGACGCAGGCCAGGATGTTGACGATCGTCACGAGGACGACGAAGAGACTCCAACCGCTAGTCATGGGGTCTTGCTCCCTTGTTCTGTCTCCGACGGGTATTCGTGGAACGGCAAGTTCGCCATCTCATCGAAATCCGCCTTGCGGCGCCGGCTGTAGGCCCAGAAGACCATACCGATGAACGCGAGCATCACGAACAGCGTGATGACTCCGCGCATGACGCCGATGTCGCTCATGGCTCAGCCGCCCGCCTTCAGGTTCGTGCCGAGGCCCTGCAGGTAAGAGATGAGCGCATCGAGCTCGGTCTTGCCCTGCACCGCCGCTGCCGCGCCCGCGATCTCCGCATCCGTGTACGGCACGCCGATCTTGCGCAGCGCCGTCATCTTCTTCGTCACGAGTTCGCCGTCCACCGTGCTCTTGGCGAGCCACGGGAAGCGCGGCATGTTGGACTCAGGCACGACGTCGCGCGGGTTCGTCAGGTGCACGCGGTGCCAGGCGTCGGAGTAGCGGCCGCCGACGCGCGCGAGGTCGGGCCCCGTGCGCTTCGAGCCGAACTGGAACGGGTGGTCGTATACCGACTCGCCCGCGAGCGAGTACGGTCCGTAGCGTTCCGTCTCCGAGCGGAAGGGCCGGATCATCTGCGAGTGGCAGAGGTAGCAGCCCTCGCGAACGTAGACGTCGCGGCCGGCGAGCCGCAGCGCCTCGTAGGGCTTGATGCCCGGCGCGGGCTGCGTGCTCGCCCCCTGGAAGTACAGGGGGACGATCTCGACGAAGCCGCCGATGGCGATGACGAGCGCGATCAGCACGCCCATCAGGCCGATATTCTTTTCGATTGATTCGTGGTTCATTCGGCTTCCCCTGTCAGGCCGGCTGCACGACCGGCGCATCCGCCGTGCTGGTGCGCGCGGCGACGGTCTTCCACACGTTGTAGGCCATGAGGAACATGCCCGCGAGGACGAGCGTGCCGCCCGCCAGCCGCACCGCGTAGTACGGGTAGGTCGCCTTGATCGACTCGATGAACGCGTAGGTCAGCGTCCCGTCCGGGTTCTGCGCGCGCCACATCAGGCCCTGCATCACGCCGGCGATCCACATCGAGGTGATGTAGAGCACCACGCCGATGGTGGTGATCCAGAAGTGCACGTCGATCAGCTTCGTGCTGTACATCTGCTCGCGACCGAACAGCTTCGGGATCAGCGAGTACATGGTGCCGATGGAGATCATCGCCACCCAGCCGAGGGCGCCGGAGTGCACGTGGCCGATCGTCCAGTCGGTGTAGTGCGAGAGAGAGTTCACCGTCTTGATCGACATCATCGGCCCTTCGAAGGTCGACATGCCGTAGAACGACAGCGAGACGATCATGAACTTGAGGATCGGGTCGGTGCGCAGCTTATGCCATGCGCCGGAGAGGGTCATGATGCCGTTGATCATGCCGCCCCATGACGGCGCGAGCAGGATCAGCGAGAACACCATGCCGAGCGACTGCGCCCAGTCGGGCAGCGTCGTGTAGTGCAGGTGGTGGGGGCCCGCCCACATGTAGATCGAGATCAGGGCCCAGAAATGCACCACCGACAGGCGGTAGGAGTAGATCGGCCGCCCGGCCTGCTTCGGGATGAAGTAGTACATCATGCCGAGGAAGGCGGCGGTCAGGAAGAAGCCCACCGCGTTGTGGCCGTACCACCACTGCACCATCGCGTCCACGACCCCGGCGTACACCGAGTACGACTTGGTCAGGGTCACCGGGATTTCCATGCTGTTAGTGATGTGCAGCACGGCGATGGTGATGATGTAGGCGGAGAAGAACCAGTTCGCCACGTAGATGTGCTTCACCTTGCGGATGGCGATGGTGCCGAAGAATACGATCGCGTAGACGACCCACACGACCGCGATCAGCAGGTCGATCGGCCACTCGAGCTCCGCGTACTCCTTGCCGGTCGTCATGCCGAGCGGCAGGGTGATGGCAGCCAGCAGGATGATCAGCTGCCAGCCCCAGAACGTGAACGCCGCCAGCTTGTCCGAGATCAGCCGCACGTGGCAGGTACGCTGCACGATGTAGTAGGAGGAGGCGAACAGCGCGCTGCCGCCGAAGGCGAAGATCACCGCGTTGGTGTGCAGCGGCCGCAGACGGCCGTAGGTCAGCCAGGGCACCGCGGGCAGGAGATCGGGCCACAGCAGTTGCGCGGCGATCACGACCCCAACGAGCATGCCGACGATGCCCCAGACCACGGTCATGATTGCGAACTGCCGGACCACCTTGTCGTTGTAATGAGTGGCCGTCGTATTCATGCGGACGCCTCGAAGGAGGTGGGGAAGAACGGTCGATTCGACTAACTTTGTGTGCAGCGCACACAGCAACTCGAATGCTAAAGACACTGCGCGCCCAAGACAGTAGGGACTGCGGAAAAGTCGCGTAGGTATTTTCCGAAGTGGCTTCCCCGCATTGTGCCGCCGTGGTTCAAGCGGCAAATTGCAAAAGCTGACGGCAGGCCTGAACAGGGGGCGCAGCAACCATGAAACGCCTCGACCGCATCCTCGCGGTGGTGGATCCGACCTCGGACGTTCAGCCGGCGGTGGAGAAGGCGGCCCACCTGGCGCGCCTGTTCGACGCTGCGCTCGAGCTCTTGATCTGCGATTTCGACCCGTCGCTGCAGGGAACGCTGTTCGGCGAGGGCGAGGCCACGCGGCGACTGCGTGAGGACTTCCTCGACGAGCGGGTCGAGCTGCTCGAGGACCTGGCGGAGGAGCTGCGGGCGGGCGGCGTGAACGTCGAGACGCGCGTCCATTGGGACAACCCGCTGCACCGCGGCATCCTGAAGCGGGTCGAGGAGACCGCGCCCGATCTGCTGGTCAAGGACACGCACTACCACTCGGTCCTGCGCCGCACCGTCCTCACCAACACCGACTGGAACCTGATCCGCCTCTGCGGCGTGCCGCTGCTGCTGGCGAAGCCCACCGAGTGGAAGGCGCACCCCTGCATACTCGCCGCCCTCGATCCGGGTCACGCCGGCGACAAGCCCGCCGCGCTCGACCACGACATCCTCGAAGCCGCGACGCTGCTCGCGACCCGCCTGCAGGGCGAAGTCCACGCCGTGCACGCGTTCTTCCCCGCCGCGCTGCTGGCGGTGACCACCGGCATGGCGGGGCTGCCGATCATGGGCGATGTCACGGCCGCGGAGATCGTCGAGACCGAGCGACGACGCATCGAGTCGGTGCTCGCCGGGATCGTCGGCCAGCACCGCCTGCCGGCCGGTCAGGTTCACCTCCTGCAGGGCTCGGCCGCCTCGGTGCTGCCGAGCTTTGCTGAGTCCCAGCAGGCGGACCTGCTGGTGATGGGCGCCGTCTCGCGCAGCCGGCTCGAGAACGCCTTCATCGGCAGCACAGCCGAGCGCGTCCTGGACCGCATTCCCTGCGACGTCATGGTCGTGAAGCCCCCCGACTTCCGCGCGCAGCTGCCCTTCTGACGCTAAGGCCCACCGGGGGTCGCGTGTGGCGTGAACTGCCTCACATCCGCGGAGGCTGCGGGCCGTATACTGGCCCCGCATGACGTCAGCCAACGTTCTGCTGATTAGCCCGCAGTCTGCCGAACAGAAGGAAGTTCGGCAGGCGGTCGACGGCATCCGCGGCCAGCCCTACCGGGTGGAGGTGGCGGGCACACTTATGGACGGCCTCGCCCGGCTCAAGCAGGGGCGCATCGACGCGATCATCCTGAACCTCAACCTGCCCGACAGCCTTGGGCTCACGACCTTCCTGCGCGTGCAGCCGAAGGCCCCGCAGATCCCGATCGTGGTCCTGTTGCAGCCGCAGGACGAGGAGCTCGGGCGGGATGCCGTCTCGCGCGGCGCGCTCGACTACCTGGTGCGCGACCATCTCTCCACGCCCATGGTCGAGAAGGTGCTGCGCTACGCGACGGAGCGGACGCACACACTGCTCGCGCTCAAAGCCTCCGAGCAGCGCTATCGCGAGCTCTTCCAGAACGTCACCGCCGGGGTCTTTCAGACCACCAGCGACGGCAAGTTCATGGCCGCCAACCCGGCCCTGGTGCGCATGCTGGGCTACGACTCGGAGGATGAGCTGCTCAGCCTCGACATCGCCCGCGACGTCTACATGGACCCCGACCACCGCGAGAACTGGGCGCGCAGCCTGGCCGAGGGCGGCGAGGTGCACAATGCCGAGCTCGTCCTGAAGCGCAAGGATGGCTCGAAGATCGTCGTGCTCGAGAACTCGCGCGCGGTGTGCGACAGCGACGGCAAGGTGCTGTTCTACGAGGGCACGCTCACCGACATCACCGCAGCGCACGAGCTCTCCCAGCAGCTCTCCTACGACGCGAGCCACGACCCGCTGACCGGCCTGGTCAATCGCCGCGAATTCGAGATGAAGCTGCAGCGCGCGCTCGAGATGACGCAGGCCACCGGCGCCACGCAGGTAGTCTGCTACCTGGACCTCGACCGCTTCAAGGCCGTCAACGACACCTGCGGCCACATCGCCGGCGACGAGCTGCTGCGCCAGCTCGGCCAGCTCCTGCAGCAGAAAGTGCGCTCGGCCGATGTCGTCGCGCGGCTCGGCGGAGATGAGTTCGCGCTGCTGCTGCAGAACTGCAGCCTGAACGACGGCCTGCAGGTCGCGAACAACCTGCTGAAAGCCGTGCAGCAGTTCGAGTTCATCTGGGGCACGCAGAAGTTCGCCCTCGGCGTCAGCATCGGCTTCGTGCACGTCAACCCGCACTACAAGCGCATCTCGCAGGTGCTGAACGCGGCGGACACGGCCTGCTACGGGGCGAAGGACGCGGGCCGCAACCGCGTGCAGGTGTACCAGGAGGACGCGGCCAACGTGGCGCGCAGCCGCGGCGAGATGGAGTGGGTGTCCCGCGCCAAGCGCGCGCTGGTGGAGGGGCGCCTGTTCCTCGAGGCGCAGCCGATCCTGCCGCTCGACGTGACCTCGGGGGCCCTGCCCCACTACGAGCTGCTGGTGCGGATGCGTGACGAGTCGGGCCGGCCCGTGCCGCCCGGCGCCTTCCTGCCCGCGGTGGAGCGCTACAACCTCTCGGTGCGCTACGACCGCTGGGTGATCGGCGCGGCGCTCGGCTGGATGCGCAAGCACCCCGAGACCCTCGACCGCGTCTCGCGCTTCTTCATCAACCTGTCGCGGGACTCGATCAACGATCCCGACACCTTCCCCTTCATCCGCCAGGTCGTCGCCACCTCAGGCATCGATCCGCGCCGCCTGGGGTTCGAGACCCCGGAGTCGATTGCCATCGCCAACCTCGGCAAGGCGAACCAGCTGATCGGCGACCTGCGCCGCTTCGGCTGCTCGTTCGGCCTCGACGACTTCGGCAGCGGGGTGTCGTCCTTCGCCTACATGAAGGCGCTGGCGGTGGATTACCTGAAGATCGATGGCATGTTCGTCGGCAACCTCGCGCAGGACCAGGTCGACTACGCCATGGTCCGCTCGATCAAGGAGATCGGCCACGTGATGGGCAAGCGGGTGATCGCCGAGTCGGTGGAGAGCACGGCGGCGCTCGAGAAGCTGCGCGAGATCGGGGTGGACTACGCACAGGGATTCGCCGTCGGCGCGGTGCGGCCGATGGACGAGATCGCCAAGGTCGAGGTGGCGGAACTCCTCGCCTGAGGAGCGGCCCGTCTCGGGAACTTCCCGCCGCACCCGATCACTTCGCGAGCACGTACTCCCCGGGCGCGTTGCACAGCGGCTTGTAGCCCTTCTTCATCGCACCCATCGCCGGCGGCGCCACCTGCTTCTCGCTCGAGTGCTCCGCGAGCCACTGCGCGAACGTGGGCCACCAGGAGCCCGGCTGGACCGGCGCCCTCTGCATGAACTTCGCGGGCGAGAGCAGGCGCCCGCCCGCCTTGCTCGTGTGCAGGCGGTGGCGCCGCTTCGGGTGCTGCGGGCCGCTGATGATGCCGGCGTTGTGGCCGCCGCTCGTCAGGCAGAACGTGTACTCGCTCGAGCGGACCAGGCGGCCGACCTTGTAGACCGAGCGCCACGGCGCTACGTGGTCGGTCTCGGTGCCGACCACGAACATTGGCACGGTGATGTCGGCGAGGTTGAGCTCCTCGCCGAGCGCCACGTAGCGGCCTTCCGCGAGGTCGTTGTTCAGGTAGAGCTGGTGCAGGTAGTCGGTGTGCATGCGGTAAGCCATGCGTGTGCCGTCGGCGTTCCACGCCATCAGGTCGTTCATGCCGGCCCGCTGCCCCTTGAGGTAGGTGGCCACGGTCGGGCCCCACATCAGGTCGTAGGTCCGCAGCATCTGGAACGCGCCGCCCATCTGCCGGCTCTCGAGCACGCCGGCCTTCCACATCATCGCCTCGAGCATGGCCAGCTGGCCGGGGCTGATAAACAGGGCGAGCTCGCCCGGCTCGCTGAAGTCGGTCTGCGCGGCGAACAGCGTCGCGCTCGCGATGCGCTCGTCGTCCTTCGCCGCGAGCGAGGCGAGCCCGATCGCGAGCAGGGTGCCGCCGATGCAGTAGCCCACGGCATGGATCTTCCGCCGCGGTACGACCGCGTTGATCGCATCGAGCGCCGCGAGCAGGCCATCGGCGAGGTAGTCGTCCATGCTGACGTCGCGGTCCTCGGGCGCCGGGTTCTTCCAGGAGATCATGAACACCGTGTGGCCGAGGTCGGTGAGGTACTTCACCAGCGAGTTGTGCGGCGACAGGTCGAGGATGTAGTACTTCATGATCCACGCCGGCACGATCAGCACCGGCTCTGCGAACACCTTCGGCGTGGTCGGGCTGTACTGGATCAGCTCGGCGAGCCGCGTGCGCAGGATCACCTTGCCGCGGCAGCTGGCGATCTGCTCGCCGACCTTGAAGTTCTCGGTGCCGACCGGCCCCAGGCCCTTGAAGGAGCGCTGCACATCCTCGGTCAGGTGCTTCGCGCCGCGCAGCAGGTTCTGGCCCTTCTCCCGCAGCGTCTGCTCGAGGATCTCCGGGTTGGTCGCGAGATAGTTGTCGGGCGCGAGCAACTCGAGACCCTCGCGGATCGTGAAGTTCACGAGATCCTCGGACGGCTTGCTCGCACCGGGCACGCCCGAGAGCGCGCGCCGCGCGACATCGGCGCCTGTGAGGAACGACTGCGCGAGCAGGTTGAACGGGAACTTCTGCCACGCCGGGTCGGTGAAGCGATTGGCGTAGGGCGTGCCGGCGGGCTGTGGCGCCGTGCCCTTGCCGCGCACGGCCTCCACGGCGAACTGCGCCAGCGCGATGGACTTGCGGAGCGCGTCGCCAGCGAACTCCGCCTGCCGGCCGGGTGCCTTCACCAGGTGCATGAGCACGTTGGACCAGGCGTCGCCGAAGGCCTGCGGCGACATGCCGCCGGTTAACTGTCCGAGGCTCGCGAGGAACGCGCGCGAGGTGTCGTCCGTCGCGAGAGTCCTGCCTTTCTTGCCCGCCGCTTCGCTCATGCGCTCATCCTCGCCCGGCGCCGCAGCGCAGCGCCAAAAAGAAGTGGACGGCCAGTATAGACGCGGGCGCGGGCCGCCAATACGACCTCGGGGTGCGCTCCGCGGCGCGGCCAGTCAGAGGGACTTAAGGTCGACCGACGGATCGGCGAGGCCGGCCGGGTCGGGATGCCTGCGCTCGGCGATCCACTTCTTCCCCGTCATGAAGTCCTTTGGGCTGTTGACCGCGTCGACGGCGAGCAGCTCGCCCGCGCCGAGGTAGTAGAGAGCGAAGTGCCCGGACTCGGGGTCCCCGCGCGCGACCGCCCGGTCGTATCCCTGCGAGAGGCCCGCGATCTGCAGCTTGAGGTCGTATTGGTCGGACCAGAACCACGGCACGTGCTCGTGGCGGGCGGGCTTCCCGCACATGTTCGCCGCCGCGGTGCGTCCCTGTTCGACGGCATTGTCGACGGACTCGAGGCGGACCCGGCGCCCATAGCGCACGCTCGGGTGACTGGTGCAGTCGCCGGCGGCGAACACCGCCGGGTCGGAGGTCCGGCAGTACTCGTCGACCCAGATGCCGTTCTCGCAGCGCAACCCGGCCGCCGCGGCGAGCGCGGTCTCCGGCAGGATGCCGACGCCCACGATTACGAGGTCGGCCGGGAATTCCCGCTCCCCGCAGACGACCGCCCGCACGCGGTCGTCGCCGGCGAACGCCGTCACCGAGGTGTTGCAGAAGATGCGCACCCCTTCGCGCTCGTGGCGGCGCGTGTAGAACGCCGAGAGTTCCGGTGCGACTACGCGATTAAGGGGCCGCTCCGCCATCTCGACCACGGTCACCTCGAGCCCGAGGTGGCGTGCCGAGGCCGCGGCCTCGAGGCCGATGTAACCGGCGCCGACCACGACGAGGCGCCGCGCGCCGGGCAGGTCGGCGCGGATGGCCTCAACGTCGGCGATGGTGCGCAGGTAGTGGATGCCTCGCAGCTCATGGCCGGGACTGTCGAGCAGGCGCGGCCGGCCGCCCGTGCACAGCAGAAGCTTGTCGTAGCTCAGTTCGCCGCCGTCGCTCAGGCGCAGGCGCCGGTCGTTCCGGTCGATGGCGGTGGCGCGTACCCCGAGGCGCACCTCGGTCCCGTTGTGCTCGTAGAACTGGGCGCTGCGTAGCGCGAGGCGCTCGCGCTCGAGTTCACCCGAGAGGAACTTCTTCGACAGCGGTGGCCGGTTGTAGGGCAGGTGGGGCTCGTCGCCCACCATGACGATGGCGCCGTCGTGCCCTTCGCGCCGCAGGGTATCAATGGCCTGCACGGCCGCGTGGCTCGCTCCGACGATGACGAACGTCCCCGGCATGTCGCCCTCCGCGGCAACCCTAGCGCCGGTCTGCGCCCGTGCCCGTGCCGCGGGCGCCCGGCGTGTGCCATCATGCCGCAGTCCGACGGGTCGTGCGGAGACGAGGATGCGCGGCGGGCGGCCGCTGGCTATCCTTGGGCCCGCACCACGGTCGGGCAGAGCGGCGCGCGGGGCGCTCCGTGGTGGTGCGGGGGCGCGGCGGGGTCACTGCATTCGGCCGATCGGTATGGTCGGCACGGATTCTGCATACTGGACCGCGACGATCCCCGCAGATGGGGCAGACCGGCTGCGGTTCGGTTTCCACTGAGCGTGGATTCGCCGCCGGACGCCGGACAATGAACACGAGACGAGGAGCCAGAGCCCTATGAAGCTGATCAGCGCAATCATCAAACCCTTCAAGCTGGACGACGTGCGCGCCGCCCTGTCCGAACTTGGCGTGTCCGGCATGACGGTCACGGAGGTCAAGGGCTTCGGGCGCCAGCGCGGCCACACCGAGCTGTACCGCGGCGCAGAGTACGTCGTGGACTTCGTGCCGAAGACCCGCATCGAGGTCGCCGTCAAGGACTCGCTGGTGGACCAGGTCGTGGAGGCGATCGTCGGCGCCGCACGCACCGGCAAGGTCGGCGACGGCAAGATCTTCATTTCGGAGCTCGAGCGCGCCATCCGCATCCGCACCGGCGAAGCGGACGACCAGGCGCTCTGACCCGCCACGCCTCGGCGTAGGATCGCGTTGCGGGACGCCTCGTCCCGGCAACGCGGCGAGCCATGTCCGACCCACCCCCGACACGCGAGGCGCTCGCCAGCGCCGTCGCCCGGCTCCACCTCGGGACGCAGCGCCGGCACATCTTTCTGTGCGTGGCGGGCGGGAAGTGCGCGCCGGTTGAGCGGTCCGAGGAAAGCTGGGAATACCTCAAGCAGCGGCTCAAGGAACTCGGGCTCCACGAGGTGGCAGGTGGCGTCCTGCGCAGCAAGGCGCACTGCCTGCGGGTGTGCGTCGGCGGGCCCATCGCGGTCGTCTATCCGGACGGCACCTGGTACCGGCGGTGCACGCCGGAAAACCTGGAACGCATCATCCAGGGACACCTCCTGAGCGGTCACCCGGTCGAGGACCTCGTCATTGCGGATGCTCCGCTGGCGGAAGTGCCGCCGCGCTTGTAAGTTTCGGGCATGCCCCACGCCATCCGCATCCACGCCCACGGTGGCCCCGAGGTCATGCAGTGGGATGCCGTCGAACTGCCCGCCCCGGCCCGGGGCGAGGCGCTCATCCGCCAGAGCGCCATCGGGCTCAACTTCATCGACGTTTACGAGCGCACCGGCCTGTACCCCGGGGCCCTGCCAATGGGTCTCGGCCGCGAGGCGGCCGGCGTGGCCGAGGCGGTCGGGCCGGGGGCGGGCGGGCTGCGCGTGGGCGATCGCGTCGCCTACGCCTCCGGGCAGCCGGGCGCCTATGCCGAGCAGCGCGTCCTTCCGGCCGACCGGCTGGTGAAGATCCCGGAGGGCGTCAGCGACCGCCTCGCCGCGGCCGCGATGCTCAAGGGCATGACCGCGCAGTTCCTGCTGCGCCGCACGTTCCGCGTCCGCAAGGGCACGAGCGTGCTGATCCACGCGGCGGCCGGCGGCGTCGGCCTGATCGCCGCGCAGTGGGCGCGACACCTGGGCGCGACGGTCATCGGCGTGGTCGGCAGCGACGCCAAGGCCGCCGTGGCGCGCGCGCACGGCTGCCACGAGGTGCTGGTCCTCGGCCGCGACGACATCCCGGCGCGGGTGCGCGCCCTCACCGGCGGGCAGGGCGCCGACGTCGTCTACGACTCGGTCGGCAAGGACACCTTCGCCGCCTCGCTCGACAGCCTGCGCCCGCTCGGCATGATGGTGAGCTACGGCAACGCCTCGGGCCCGGTGCCGCCGTTCCAGCCGCTCGAGCTCGCGCGGCGCGGCTCGCTGTTCCTCACGCGGCCCACCTTGTTCCACTACATCGCCCGGCGGGCGGACCTCCTGCGCAGCGCGCGCGAACTCTTCGAGGTCATCGGCCGCGGCGCGGTGCGCATTGAGATCGGTCAGACCTACGCCCTGCGCGACGTCGCCCAGGCACATCGCGACCTCGAAGCGAGGCGCACGGTGGGCTCGACCGTACTGCTGCCTTGAAAGGACCCGCTCGCGCCGTCGTCCTGTGGGCAGCGTGGCTGCTGGCGGCGGCCATCGGGGCGCCGGCGCGGGCCGCAGAAGGCGCCTCCGTGCCAATCCCCTCCGGGAGCGAACTCGAGGCCGCGGGGGCCGTGATCGGCCGGGTCACGGTCGTGCCGGGGAACGTCTTCAACACCGGCATCCGGGGCGAGGACACCTGGCTGTACCGCACGACCGACAAGCTACACATCGTCACGAAGACCTCGGTCATCCGCAACCAGCTGCTGTTCAAGCCCGGCGACCCCTACCGCGACCGGCTGGTGCGCGAGACGGAGCGGATTCTGCGCAGCAACGACTACCTCTACGAGGCGACTGTCGTGCCGGTGGCCTGGGACGGCCATGCCGTCGACCTGGAGGTGCGCACCCGCGACAACTGGACGCTGAACCCGGGCATCAACTTCAGCCGCTCGGGCGGCACGAACAACGCCTCGTTGAACCTCCAGGAGAGAAATCTGCTCGGCAGCGGGCGGTCGCTCGAGCTCGGCTGGGGCAACGACGTCGACCGACGCTCGGTCACGTTCCAGTACGCCGACCCGCACCTGGTCTCGACGTGGACCAGCCTCAGCGTGACCTATTCCGACGCGAGCGACGGCCAGACCAAGGCGTTGGTCCTCGACCGCCCGTTCTACGCGCTCGACACGCGCTACGCGGGCGGCACGAACCTGCTCGACAGCCTGCACCACGACTTCCGCTACGTGCTCGGGCACGAGGTCGGCGAATTCGAGGAGCGGCAGGAGTACTACGAGGCCTACGGCGGATGGTCACGGGGCTGGCGCAACGGCTGGGTAACGCGCTGGACGACCGGGGTGACGCTGCAGCGCAATCGATTCGCTGCGGTCCCGGGGCTCGCCCTTGGCGGCCCGCTGCCGGAGGATCGCGAGTTCGTCTACCCGTGGCTGGGCTACGAGCTCCTCCAGGACAGCTTCGAGGTGCGCGTCAACCAGGATCAGATCTTGCGTACCGAGGACGTGCTGGTCGGCCTGCATGCCACCGCGCGGCTCGGCTACGCGCCGCAGGGGCTTGGCTCGGACCGCGCCGCGCTGCTATTCAAAGCTGACGTTCAGGACGGCTCGGACCTGCGACCGGGCGAGTCGCTGTTCGGCTCGGCACAGGCCTCGGGGCGCCTCGAGGGCGGCGCGGTCCGCAACGGCGTGCTGTCGGGGGAACTCCGCTACTACCTGCGGACCTCGCCCAAGACAAAGTTCTTCGCGACCGCGAACGGCACGATCACGGAGCATCTGGACGAGGAGACGCAGTTGCTGCTCGGCGGCGACACGGGGCTGCGCGGTTACCCGCTGCGCTACCAGGCCGGCACGTCCTCCGCACTGATCACCCTGGAGGAGCGCTACTACACGGACTGGTATCCGTGGCGGCTGTTCCACGTCGCCGGGGCGGTCTTCTACGACATGGGCCGCACGTGGGGCACGGACGTGACGGGGGCGACCAGCCTCGGGCTGCTGAAGGACGTCGGTCTCGGCGTGCGGTTCGCCTCGAGCCGCTCGGCCTTCGGCAACGTGATACACCTTGACCTCGCCTTCCCGCTCGACGGCGACCCCTCGATCAACCGGGTCCAGTTCCTGGTTACGACCAAGCTGACTTTCTAGAAGCGGGTCCCCGCGAGTACGGGGCGGCGTCCCGCCGCCGCCCGGGCCTCAGCCGATCTCGGCGACCTGCCGCACGGAGGCCCCGGCGGCCAGGCGGTCGAACGCCGCGTTCAGGTCACGCAGGCCGATGCGCTCGGAGAGCAGCCGGTTCACTGGCAGCCGGCCCTCCCGGTACCAGTGCACGTAGCGGGGGATGTCGCGCGAGGGCACGCAGCTGCCCAAGTAACTGCCGCGGAGCGTGCGCTCCTCGGCGACGAGGCCGAGGTGCTGCAGCGTGAACTGCTGCTGGGGGTGCGAGAGGCCCGCGGACACCGTCGTGCCGCCGCGGTGCGTGATCCGGTAGGCAAGCTCGAGCGCGCGCGCGGCACCCGCCATCTCGAAGGCGAAGGCGACCCCGCCGTGGGTGAGCTCGCGGACCTGCTCGGCGCAGTCGGGGGCGGCGGCGTTGAAGGTGGCGGTGGCGCCGAGCGCGCGCGCGGCAGCGAGCTTCGACTCGTTCACGTCGATGGCGACGAGGTGCTCGGCCTCGAGCATGCGGCCGGCGAGCAGGGAGGCGAGGCCGACGCCGCCCAGTCCCACGACCGCGACGGATGCGCCGCGCGGCATGCCCGCTGTGTTGACGACGGCGCCTACGCCCGTGATCACCGCGCAGCCGAACAGCGCCGCCTCGGCGAACGGCAGCTCGGGGTCGATCTTCACCAGGGACTGGCGCGACAGGGTCGCGAACTCGGCGAATCCGGACACCCCCAGATGGTGGTTCACGGGACCGCGATCGTCGTGCAGCCGGCGCGCGCCGGACAGCAGCGTGCCGGCCGAATTGGCAGCGAAGCCGGGTTCGCACAGGGCCGGGCGGCCGCTCGCGCACGGCCCGCAATGGCCGCAGCTCGGCACGAACGCGGCAACCACGTGGTCGCCCGGCCGCAGGTCGTGCACGCCCTCACCGAGCTGCTCGACCACGCCGGCGACCTCGTGGCCGAGCACCATCGGCGTGGGCCGCGGCCGGTTGCCGTCAATGACGGAGAGGTCGGAGTGACAGAGGCCGGCGGCGCGGATGCGCACCAGGACCTCTCCCGGTCCCGGCGGATCGAGCTCGATCTGCTCGATGGTGAGCGGCTGGGACTGCGCGTACGGTGCGGGCAGGCCGATCTGGCGGAGCACGGCGGCGTGGATCTTCATGGGGCGCAGGTTAGCCGAGCGTGCGTTCGCGCTCCACTGCGGCTAATGTCGTAAACCTCTCGAGGCCGACCCGGGACCGGACCGCACGATGACCGACACCCGCCCGCTGCCGACGCGCCGCGAGGAATTCCGCGTGCTGCGCACCATCACGACGCGCTGGATGGACAACGACCACTACGGCCACGTCAACAACGTGGTCTATTACTCGTACTTCGACACCGCCGTGAACGGCTACCTGATCGCGGCGAGCGGCGTCGACATCCGCGAGCTGCCCGCAATCGGCATCGTCGCCGAGACGAGCTGCCGGTTCCTCAAGGAACTGAGCTTCCCGGAGACGGTGCACGCAGGCCTCGCGCTCGAGAAGCTCGGCAACTCGAGCGTGGTCTACCGGATCGGGTTGTTCCGCAACGAAGAGTCCGAGCCCGCGGCCCTCGGGCGCTTCGTGCACGTGTACGTGGACAGCGCGAGCCGCCGGCCGGTGCCGATCCCGCGCGAGATCCGCGCGGCGCTCACGGCGCTCGAGGAGGGCTGCGCCGGGACCGCGCCACTACCGTGAGGTGATGGGCACCCAGCACCTTTGCGCCTCGAGCCGGGCACACCAGGCGCGGACGGCGGGGTAGGCCTCAAGCGCGAAGCCGCCTTCCGGCGCCACGTGGGTGTAGGCGTAGAGCGCGATGTCGGCGAGCGAGTACTGCCCGCCGACCAGGAACTCCCTGCCCGTGAGACCGAGCTCGAGCACCTCGAGCGCGGCGATGCCGTTGCGTCGCTTCTCAAGGAGCTTCTCGCCGAGCTCCTCGGCGGTCTTCTTGAGCGAGGCGAGCCAGAAGCGCGCGGTGCCGATGTTCGGCTCGAGGTTGTACTGCTCAAAGCACATCCACTGCCACATGCGCGCCCGCTCGTAGGCGTCGGCCGGCACGAGCCGCGAGCCCTCGGCCAGGAACCAGATGATCGCGTGGCTCTCGGAGAGGAAGCCGCGGCCCGGGATCTCGAGCACCGGTATGCGGCCGTTCGGGTTCTTCGCCAGGAACTCCGGCGTGCGCGATTCGCCGCGCTTGATGTCTATTTCGATGAGCTCGTAGGGCAGGCCGAGCTGCCGCAGCACCAGGCGGACCTTGTAGCCGTTGCCCGACGGCAGGTAGTCGTAGAGGCGGTAGGTCACGACTCGAGCACTTCCTTGCCCTTCTGGATGGCGAGCGCGCCGCTGCGCACCACTTCGAGCACCTCGCCGAAGTTGGCGACCTCCGCGACGAAGCGGTGGATATCCGCCTCGCTGCTGGTGAGCTCGATGGTGAAGCTGTCGGCCGCGTCCCACAGCACCCGGCCGCCGGCGCGCTGCGTTGCCGCCCACAGCGAGCCCACCTGGGTGGCCTTGGCCTTCACCTTGATGAGCAGCAGCTCGCGCTCGAAGTGCTCCTCGCGGGTGACGTCCTCGACGTCCACGACGTCGACGAGCTTGAGCAGCTGCTGGGAGATCTGCTGGATGACAGCATCGCTGCCCGTCGTGACCAAGGTCAGGCGCGAGACGGCCGGGTCGTCGGTCGGCGCCACACTCAGCGACTCGATGTTGTAACCGCGCGTGGAGAAGAGGCCTGCCACGCGGGACAGGGCGCCCGACTCGTTCTGCAGGGTGATGGCGATGATGTGGCGCTGGCGTCGCAAGGGTGGCTCCGAGGCGTCCCCGGGCCGGCCGCCGGGGCGCATAACCATATGATTCCGGAATGAATTTCCGCCGGTCGCAGCCGCCGGGCTGCCTTGCAAGAATAGGCCATAGTGCCGGCAGCGCCTAGATGGACGCATCGCGAGGCGGCTGTTAGTCTCAGTTGCAGCGCAACACAGCGTCACCCCCTGCGATCAGGTCCGCCCCGCCGTGAAGACCAGTCACGTCACCGCCAGTCCCGTCGCCCATCCGAAGGCCGGCCAGTGCCTTTCTGGCGCCGAGATGATTGTCCAGGTCCTCGCCGACGAGGGCATCGACACCATTTTCGGCTACAGCGGCGGGGCGATCCTGCCCACCTACGATGCGGTCTTCCGTCACAACGAGACCTGCACCAAAGCGGGCGGGGCCGGCACCATTCCGCTGATCGTCCCGGCGAACGAGCAGGGCGCGGGCTTTATGGCGCAGGGCTACGCACGCGCCAGCGGCAAGGTCGGCGTGGCGGTCGTGACCTCCGGCCCCGGCGCCACCAACACGGTGACGCCGGTGCGCGACGCCGCCGCGGACTCAGTGCCGATCGTCGTGATCTGCGGCCAGGTCGGCACCGGGTCGATCGGCACCGACGCCTTCCAGGAGGCGCCCGTCAGCAACATCATGGGTGCGGTCGCGAAGCACTGCTTCCTCGTCACCGACCCGACGCGCCTCGAGGCCACGGTGCGCACCGCCTTCGAGATCGCTCGCACCGGCCGCCCCGGCCCGGTCGTGATCGATGTGCCGAAGGACGTGCAGAACTGGGAGGGCGTCTTCCAGGGGGCGGGCCACCTGCCCGTGCGCGGCTACCGCCAGCGCATGGAGAGCGTGCGGGCCAACGCGGTGAGCGACGCCCAGTGCGGCGAGTTCTTCACCATGCTCGGCGAGGCGAAGCGGCCGCTCATCTACGCGGGCGGCGGCGTGATCAACGGCCAGGCGGCGGGCGAATTGCGGCGCTTCTCGGCGGAGTTCGCCGTCCCGGTAGTGACGACGCTGATGGGCCTTGGCTCGGTGGACACCACGCAGCCGCTCTCGATGGGCATGCTCGGCATGCATGGCGCGGCCTACGCGAACTACGCCGTCGATGACTGCGACTTCCTGATCACGCTCGGCGCGCGCTTCGACGACCGCGTGGCCGGCGTGCCGGCGAAGTTCGCGAAGAATGCGAAGCGCATCGTCCACCTCGACGTGGACGGTTCGGAGATCAACAAGGTGAAGCGCGTGCAGTGGAGCCATGTCGGGCTGCTGCCGACGGCGCTCGAGGCGTTGCGCACCTACGGCGAGCGCCAGGGGTTCCGCCGCGACTGGTCGGAGTGGCATCGCCACCTCGCGGGCCTGAAGCAGGCCCACGCGATGAACTATGACCGGGCGAGCGCGCTGATTCAGCCGTACTATGTGATCGAGGAGATCAACCGGATCACGCGCGGCGAGGCGATCATTGCCACTGGCGTCGGCCAGCACCAGATGTGGGCCGCGCAGTACTTCGACTTCCGCGAGCCGCGGCTGTGGCTCACCTCGGGCAGCATGGGCACGATGGGCTTCGGCCTGCCGGCCGCCATCGGCGCGCAGTTCGCCTGCCGTGACCGGCTCGTCATCGACATCGACGGCGACGCCAGCATGCGCATGAACCTGGGCGAGCTTGAGACCGTCACTACGTACGACCTGCCGGTGAAGGTCGTGGTGCTGAACAACTTCGGCGACGGCATGGTGAAGCAGTGGCAGAAGCTGTTCTTCAAGGGCCGGCTCGCCGCCAGCGACAAGTCGCTGCACAAGAAGGATTTCGTGAAGGCCGCGCAGGCCGACGGTTTTCCCTACGCCGTGCGGCTCGACCGCAAGGCTGAGGTGCCGAAGGTCATCGAGGAGTTCGTCCGCTTCGAGGGCCCGGCGTTCCTCGAGGTCATCATCGACCCGGAGGCGGGCGTCTACCCGATGGTCGGCCCCGGCCAGCCTTATGATGCGATGATCACGGGCGACTTCATCCCCTCGCGCAGCCCGGTCGAGGCGCAAGAGCCAGGCGCCTCCGAGATGTTCTGACGACCGTCCCGACCTTCGCCGAGGCCGGGCGGTTCTGGGTCCGCCTGGGGCTCATCTCCTTCGGCGGCCCGGCCGGCCAGATCGCGATCCTGCACCGCGAAGTCGTCGAGGAGCGCCGCTGGCTCGAGGAGCGGCAGTTCGGCGACGCGCTCAACTTCTGCATGCTGCTGCCCGGCCCCGAGGCGCTGCAGCTCGCGATCTACCTCGGCTGGAAGCTGCACGGCACGCGCGGCGGACTCGTCGCGGGCCTCGCGTTCGTCCTGCCCTCGATCGCGCTGCTGCTGGTGCTGTCCTGGGTCTACGCGCGCTTCGGCGCCCTCCCGGCCGTGGCCGGTGTGCTGTTCGGGCTCAAGTCCGCGGTGGTCGCCCTCGTGCTGCAGGCACTGGCGAGGATCGGCCGGCGCGCGCTGCGCCGCCCGCTGCACTGGCTGCTCGCGGTCGCCACCTTTGGCGCACTCGAGTTCACGCGCCTACCGTTCCCACTTGTCCTGCTGACCGCCGCCGCGCTCGGCCTGGCCTCCGCCTGGCGCGTGGCCGTGCCCGCTGCGCCCGCGGCACCCGCCGGCCACGGCGCGCGCGTCCTCGGCTGGGGTCTCGTGCTGTGGGCCCTGCCGCTCGTGGCGGTGACCGCGACGCTTGGCATCGACTCGCTGTGGGGCCGCCTCTACCTGTTCTTCACGGAGGCGGCGCTGGTGACGTTCGGCGGCGCCTACGCGGTGCTCGGCTACGTGACCCAGCATCTCGTCGCCGGACTCGGGTGGCTTACGGCAGAGCAGTCGGTCGCCGGGCTTGCGCTCGCGGAGACGACACCTGGCCCGCTGATCATCGTGTTGCAGTTCATGGGCTTCATGGCGGGCTGGAACCGGCCGGCGCCGCTCACCCCCGGCGCGGCCGCCGTGATCGCCGCCTTGCTGACGGCGTGGGCGACGTTCCTGCCGTCGTTCGTCTTCATCTTCCTCGGCGCCCCGCACCTCGAGCGGCTGACGCGCAACCCGCGGATCTCGGCGGCGCTGGCGGCGATCACCGCGGCCGTCGTGGGCATCATCGCGACGCTGGCGTGGCTGCTCGCCCGGGTGGTGTGGTTTCCTGAGGGCCTAGCCGGCGCGCCGCGCTGGGGGGCGCTCGCGATCGCGGCGGCCGCGGCCTGGCTGCTCGCGCGCCGGCGGCCGGGCCTGCCCTGGGTCCTGGCGGGGGCGGCGCTCGCGGGCCTACTGCTTCAGTAGCTCGTCGATCTTATGCAGGAACAGGTCGAGCGGCGGCGCTCCGACGATCGCCTCACCCGCCATCTGGCCGTGCACCACGCGCCCGACCACCAGCGTCGGCGTGGAGGTGATCCCCTTCGCCGCGGCCAGCGCCGCGTCGGCGCGGACTTCCTCGCCGATGGGCGGCTCGTTGCGGCAGGCGCTGAAGCGTGCGCCGTCAAGGCCGAGACGCCCGGCGAGTGCGTCGTAGGGTGCGCCCGGCAGCTGCGACTGCGAGCGGAACAGCGCGTCACGGAATTCCTAGAAGCGGCCCTGTTCGCCGGCGTGGCGCGCGGCAATCGCGGCGGGGACCGCGTACGGATGGAACGGCAGAGGCAGGTCGAGGCTTTCGAAGCGCAGCTTGCCGGTATCGACGTAGCGGCGGCGCAGCTCGGGGAACGTGGCGCTCGTGAAGCGTGCGCCATAGGGGCACGGCAGGTCGCCGAACTCGATCATCGCCATCGGCGCGCTCGCCTGGCCTATCGAGCGGCAGTCGGTGGCCGGCGCCGCTCGAGACCGGCAAAGAAGTTCGGCATCGCCGAAATGTGCACGGTGAGGCGCGGTGCCGCAAGGGGCACAGGCGCCGCCGGGGCCGCGCCTTAGAACACCGCGCCCACGATCCGCGGCTCCGGCTCGAGCCGCACGCCGAACTGTCGCTCGACCGACTCGGCCACGCGCCGCGCCAGGGCAAGCAGTTCAGCACCGGTCGCGGCGCCGTGATTGACGAGCACGAGCGCATGCTGCGCCGAGACGCCGGCGTCGCCCACCCGGAAGCCGCGCCAGCCGGCCCGCTCGATCAGCCACGCCGCCGACAGCTTGCGCTCGGCAGGGCGCGGCCCGGGGTAGGACGGCATGCCCGCGTGACGGCCGAGCAGACCCTCGGCGAGCGCGCCGGGCACGACCGGGTTCTTGAAGAAGCTGCCGGCATTGCCGATCGCCGCGGGGTCCGGCAGCTTGCGCCGCCGCAGGCTGCGCACGGCCGCGGCGAGGTTGCGCGGCGTGGCCGGCAGATTGCCGAGCGCGAGCAGCTCCTCGCGCACCCCGGCGTACTCGACGTTCGTGGCGTGGTCGCGGCGCAGCTGCAGCTCGACGGCGGTCACGATCCAGCGGTCCGGCTCGCGCCGGAAGACGCTGTCGCGGTAGCCAAAAGCGCAGTCGGCCGCCGTCATCCGGCAGGGCCGTCCGCTCGACACCTCGCAGGCTTCGACCGCGGCGACGAACTCGGCGACTTCCACCCCGTAGGCGCCGACGTTCTGGATCGGCGCGGCGCCGGCCTGGCCCGGGATCAGCGCAAGGTTCTCGAGGCCGTGCAGGCCGCGCTCGAGCGTCCAGTCGACGAGCGCGTCCCAGTGGCACGCGGCCTCGACGCGCACGGTCGCGCGCCCGGCCACCTCGGCCACGACGCGGGCCCCGTCGCAGGCGAGGTGCACCACGAGCCCCGGAAAGCGATCCGCCGCGAACAGCACGTTGCTGCCCTCGCCGAGCACAAGGCGGGGCAGGCCGCGCACCCGCGGGTCGTCGAGCAGCGCCGGCAGCGCCGCCGCGTCGTGCACGATCGCGAGATACCGCGCGTGCGCAGCGACGCGGAAGGTGTTCCGCGCTCGCAGCGAGGCCTCCTCCGCGAGCGAGTACGCCGCGGCCATCGGCGGCGGATCAGCGACCGGCCATCGTCTTCAGGAACGCGTCGACCGCGGCCTCATAGTCGGCGAGGAATTTGCCGAACAGCGGCTCCTTCGTCGTCGTCGACCACCAGCGTGCGAGGTTGTCGCCGCCCTGCGTCGCGTCCTCCACGCCGAGCGCGGGGCAGAGGGTCTTGCGGGCGATGGCCAGCGCCGGCAGCAGCGTGCAGTCGGCCAGCGTCGGCACAGCGCCAGCGGCGAACGGGGCCGCCAGGACGTAGTGGCGCAGGAACCCCAGACCGGTCGCGTAGGCCTGTGTGGCGTTGGCGACCGCGGTCGCATCACGGGTCGCCGGGTTCAGGTTGCGAAACAGCACCGAGGAGTGGGGCGCGACGTGGATGTCGAAGACACGCGCGACCGCGCGCACGCGCGCGCGATCGAGTGCCGACCCGGGCACTCCCGGCTTGCCCGGGTACAGATCCTCCAGAAACTCGCAGATGACCGCGGATTCCGGGATGAACGTGCCGTCCACCTCGAGCACCGGCATCTTGCCGATCGGATTGTTGGCGAGATATGCGGGCGACTTGATGCCGCCCTCCGGCATCGTCGGAAGCAGATCGAGGCCCTTGAGCCTCGCGAACAGGGCGACGCGGGCCACGTAAGGGGATGCGAGGGCGCCGTAGAGTTTCATGTTGCTCCCGAGCTGGCAGTGATGGACGGGCCGTGAGCTTGCCACTCCGAACGTGCTTCCGTCACTATGCCGCGGGCGCGCCGCGCTGGAGCCGGCCCGTCGCCGCGGTTTGCCCGCGCTCCCTGCGGGCGCCGGTGCGGGTGATGCCTGGATGCGGGCCGCTGCCGGCGACATAAGATGCGTCGGACCGGATCCATCGCGGCGCACCCTTGCATTAAGTCAGGCCAATCGGCGTTTTTGTGAGAGTTGAGTCAACGTGGCCCGCTGGCCGCGCGCGGAGAATTCACCGCTACCAGCACCATCTTCCCGAGGCCGACCATCGTGACCCGACTCTCCAGCCGCTCGATTGCCCGCAGCGCCGCCGTCGCCATGAGGAACTCGCAGCAAGTGACCATTCACCTCCGCAAGATGTACGTCGACTGCCGCTTCGGGCAGCTGCACCTGCACACTGCGTTTCCGTCGAGCGGCGGGTTCGACGAACTGACGCCGCTGGTGTGCGTACCGCCTGCGGCTCTGGGCGGGCGTGTCTTCCGTCCCCTGCTGCGGGACCTCGGCCGGGACCGCAGCGTCTATGCGCCGGACCTGCCGGGCAGTGGCGAGTCCGACGGGCCGCACGAGCCGGCGACCGTGCTCGACCATGCGGCGGCGATCCAGGACTTGTTCGACTCGCTGCGCCTGCGCCACGTGGATGTAGTCGGCTTTCACGGCGGTTCGCTCACGGCGGTGGAACTCGCGCTCGCGCGTCCGGAACAGGTGCGTCGCGTGGTCCTGATCGGCCTGCCGGTGGTGGACGGGACCTACCAGGCGGGCGAGCGTCTGCCGCTGCTGCGCCAGCCGGTAATGGTGCTGCGCGCGCGCGACGAGCTGTGGGAACCGACCGCGCGCGCCGTGGCACTGCTGCGCGACGCTCGCCGGATCGACCTGCCGCATGCGGGTGCGGGCGTGCTCGAGTCGGCGAGCGCGGAGGTCATCGGCTACCTGCGCGAGTTTCTCGACCGCTGAGCAAGGTTCAGCCCGCGCGGTGCCACGCCAGCGCGCACAGCTGGCCAATCGCGAGGCACGACACGAGCCATTCGAGCGCGACTGCGGCCAAGGCCTGCGGCGGCGCGTGCAGGCGCAGGTACAGCAGGCCCAGGGCGGGCAGTGCACCACCACCGTAGACGAGGGCGGAGTAGGCCAGGCCGACCAGCGGCCAGGAGACAGGGGTGAGTGCGGCCAGTCCCCAGCCCAGCCAGAACAGCAGGCCCAGCGCGGCACCGCACGCCGCGTAGAGCAGCGCCCCTTGCAGGAAGGCGCCGACCGATCCGTGCCACTGCTCAGGCGCACCCGTTGCGCCCGGCGCGCCGCCCGCCGGCGGCGCGGAGACAAGCGCGCCCCACAGCGTGCCGCACAGGCCGCCGGCCGCCCCGGCCAGCACGCTCATCACTAGTTCGGCCCTGACCAACGGCGCACCTTGCCCGTCAGAGCCGCCGCTGCAGTGCGACGACGAGCCGGTCGATGTCGTCCGCCTCGTTGCTCGGGTGCAGGCTGACGCGCAAGCCGTCGAAGACTTGTCCGTGCTGGATGTGCCCGATCACGATGCCGTCCTCCCGCGCCAGCGCCTCAGCCAGCGCGGCATGATCGCCGCCGCTCACGCGCATCGCGAGGATGCCCGTCGCGAGCGACGGGTGCGAGGGCGTCAGTAACTCCACCTGGGTCAGCCGGCGGAGCTGCGCGCGCAGGTACGCCGTGAGCTGCAGCACGCGGCTGCCGAGGCGCGCGCGACCGAGGCTCTGCTGCAGCTCAAGTGCGATCGGCAGTGCGTCGATCGCCGGCCCGCGGTAGCGCGCGAACTGGCCGAACCGGGCTTGGGCGGCGGGCAGCGCCGTTTCGCTCGCTGGCGGCACCGGCGCGCCGAAGCGGTCGTGCACGGTCCAGCCGCCGCTCGCGCTGTCCGGCGCGAGCGGCCACAGGCGCGGCTGGGAGTCGCGCCTGAGGTATAGCGCACCCGTGCCGTACGGTCCGTTGGCCCACTTGTGGAAGCAGGTCGCGTAGGCGTCGCAGCCCAGCTCCGGGACCCGCAGATCGAGCAGTCCCGGCGCCTGGGCGCCATCCACGACGCTGAAGACGCCGCGGCTCCTGGCCAGGCCGCAGATCTCGCGCGCCGGCACCACCGTACCGTCCGTGTAGCGGACGTGGGGAAAGGCGACGACGCGGGTCTTGGGTCCGATAGCTTCTGCGAAGCGCGCCATGATCGCCTCGGGCCCGGCGGGCGCGGCGTCCGGCGGCAGCTGCACGACCTTGACGTTGCGGCGCGCGGCCTGCAGCAGCCACGGATAGACAGCGGCCGGGTGGTCCTCTGTGGTCGTGAGCACCTCGTCCCCCGCCTGCAGATCGAGGCCCTGGGCGACGATGGCGAGGCCTTCCGCGGTGCCGGCCGTCAGCACGAGATCGGCCGGGTCGGCGCCCAGGAAGGCGCCGACGGCCTCGAGCGGCGTGCGGATCGACTCCGCACCGAAGGTCGCCGCCTGATATCGGACAAAGTCGCTGCTCTCGCGCTCGCGGCTGCGGTACTCGCGGGCCATCACCGCGCGCAGCGTCGGGCCGAAACGCGCCGTGTCGAGCCAGATGATACCGGGGGCCAGGACCAGCTGCGCGCGCAGCCAGGGCCACAGCACACGTGAATCGAGTGGGATCCGCTCGGCCGGGAAGGTCTGCGCCGCGGCGAACGCGGGCGCCAGCGATCCGGCTCCTAGTGCGCCCAGGAAGGAGCGCCGCGATATCGAGTCGTCCATCTGGTAGTGGTCAGCAGTGATGACGGCGCGGTGGGAGCGCGCGTACCGAGAAGTATGTGACGGACGGACGCAAAGGAGAAGCGTTCGATGCGGGACGGACGCACCAGCGCATTCCTGCTAACTTAGACGGCCGGCTGCCGAAACGCCACCATGCAAGAAAGCTACATCGAACGCATCCTCAAGGCGCGCGTCTACGACGTCGCCATCGAGTCACCGCTCGAAGCCGCCCCCCGGCTGTCGCGCCGGCTCGGCAACCGCGTGTTGTTCAAGCGCGAGGACCTCCAGCCGGTCTTCTCGTTCAAGCTGCGCGGGGCCTACAACAAGATCTCGCACCTGTCGGAAACCGTGGCGCGGCGCGGCGTGATCTGCGCCTCGGCCGGCAACCATGCCCAGGGGGTGGCGCTGGCGGCGCGCCGGCGCGGCATCGCCGCCGTGATCGTGATGCCGCAGACCACGCCCAACATCAAGGTGCAGGCAGTCCTCGACCTCGGCGGCGAGGTAGTCCTCCACGGCGACGACTTCGACCATGCCTACGAGCATGCGATCGAGCTCGCCGCCGGGACGGGCATGACCTTCATCCACCCCTTCGATGACCAGGACGTGATCGCCGGGCAGGGCACGATCGGGATGGAGATCCTGCGCCAGGCATCGCCGCCGCCGGACGCGATCTTCGTCCCGGTCGGTGGTGGAGGGCTCATCGCCGGCATCGCGGCCTATGTGAAGTCGCTGTATCCCCAGGTGCGCATCGTCGGCGTCGAGCCGGAGGACGCGGCGAGCATGGAGGAATCGCTGCGTGCCGGGAAGCGCGTGACGCTCGAGCGCGTCGGCATCTTCGCCGACGGCGTTGCCGTGCGGCGCGTGGGCGAGGAGACCTTCCGCCTCGCGGAGCAATACGTCGACGAGGTGATCCTGGTCAGCACCGACGAGACCTGTGCGGCGATCCAGGACATCTTCGAGGACAACCGCACGATCGCCGAGCCGGCGGGCGCGCTCGCCGTCGCCGGGATCAAGAAGTACGTCGCGCGCGAGGGTTGCCGCGACCGCACGCTGATCGCGCTCAACAGCGGCGCCAACATCAATTTCGACCGCCTGCGACACGTTGCCGAGCGCGCCGACATCGGCGGACAGCGCGAGGCGCTGCTCGCCGTCGAGATCCCCGAGCAGCCCGGCAGCTTCCTGCGTTTCTGCCAGCTGCTCGGCCGGCGCAGCGTGACGGAGTTCAACTACCGCTACGACGACGCGGTCTCCGCGCGCATCTTCGTCGGCCTGGCGCTGCACGAGGGCCGGCGCGAGAAAGAGGCGCTGCTCGAGACCATCGCCGGCGCCGGCTACCGGGTCTTCGACATGACCGACGACGAGATGTCCAAGCTGCATGTCCGCTACATGGTGGGTGGCCACGCGCGCGGGCTCGAGCACGAACGCCTGTTCCGCTTCGAGTTCCCCGAGCGGCCGGGTGCGCTGCTGCGCTTCCTGCAGTCGATCGGCGGTAAGTGGAACATCAGCCTGTTTCACTACCGCAACCATGGTTCGGACTACGGGCGGGTGCTCGCGGGCGTGCAGGTGCCGCCTGCCGATGCGGAGGAGTTCTCGCGCCATTTACGCGAGCTGCAGTACGGCTACGTCGAGGAGACCGACAATCCGTCGTACTGCCTGTTCCTCGGCACGGGGACCGCCGGCGGCGCGCCCTAGCGCGACGGCAGCGTCGCGTAGCGACGCACCGAGAACAGGCGGATGAACTCGCCGAAGACGCGGTCGGCCAGCGGGCGCGCGGTCCGCAGGTGGCGGTGCGTCGCGGCGCGGATGTGGTCGATGCGGCGAGCACTCCAGTGCCGCTCGACTTCGCTGCGTCCGGACGGCTGCTCCAGCCAGCGCGTGATCAGGGCCTCGTCGGCCTCGAGGTGAAACTGCAGGCCCCAGGCCTGCTCGCCCAACCGGTACGCTTGGTTGCGGCAGCTGCGCGTCCAGGCGAGCGGCACGGCGCCCGGCGGCGGCGCGAAGGTATAGGCGTGCCACTGGAAGACGTGCTGCGAGCCGTGCTCGAAGTGGCGGAACAGCCGGTCCTCGCGCGCCTGGGGCCGGGCGTGCAGCCGGTACCAGCCGATCTCGGGCACGGGGTTCGGGCGCACCTCGCCGCCCATCGCCGCCGCGAGCAACTGGCCGCCGAGGCAGATGCCGAGCACCGGCTTGTCGGCCAGCACCGCCTGCCGGATGACGCTCGTCTCCGTGCGCAGGTGCGCGAAGTGCTCCGCCTCATCGACGTTCATCGGGCCGCCGAGCACCACGAGGCCGTCGTAGCGGCGTATGTCGGGCTCGGCATGCGGCTCGCGGCCGAAGTTCACGTAGCGGATGCGGAAGCCGGACTGGCGCAGCAGCGGATCGAGGTGCCCGAGCGGCTCGGAGGCAACGTGCTGGAAGACGAGAAGCTTGCGCATGCGGTGAGCGTGAGGGAACGGTCGGCACTATACCCGCGCGGCGTCGATTTCGCGCACAATGCCCCGGCATGCCTCCGAGCTACATACCGCGGCGTGCGCCCGGCCACCGTGCCGCCACGCTCCGCGGTCTGCACTGCCAGCTGACGCAGTGGAGCGGCCGCGACCCGCAGCCGCTCGTGCTGCTGCACGGCTTCATGGACACCGGGGACACGTTCCAGTTCTTCGTCGACGCCATGCCCGACGAGCGCAGCTTCATCGCGCCGGACTGGCGCGGCTTCGGTCGCAGCGGCTGGGCCGCCGGCGGCTACTGGTTCCCGGACTATTTCGGCGACCTGGACGCGCTGCTCGACGAACTCGGACTCACCTCGCCCGTCACGCTCGTCGGCCACAGCATGGGCGGCAACATCGCCATGATGTACGCCGGCCTGCGCCCCGAGCGCGTGCGCGCTGTCGTCAACATCGAGGGCTTCGGCCTGCAGCGCACGGTCCCGCAGCAAGCGCCCGAGCGCTACCGCGAATGGCTGCGGCAGCTGCGGGATCCGCCGGCGAACCCGGTGTTTCCGTCGGCGCACGCACTATCGAAGTTACTGCAGCGCCGGCATCCGCGCCTGCCCGCGGAGCGAGCCGCGTTCATCGCGGACGCCTGGACCGAGCCGGCGGCCGGCAGCGGCGTCCGCCTGCGCTTCGACCCGGCCCACAAGCTCGTCAATCCGATCCTGTATCGACGCGAGGAGGCGGAGGAGTGCTGGCGCGCGATCGCAGCCCCGGTGCTGCTCGTCCTCGGTGGCGCTTCCACGCACCTGCAATGGGTCGAGGACGAGAGCCTTCCGGAGCAGCTGTCGCACATCGTGCGCCGCATGGAGACCGGCCGGATCGCCGATGCGAGCCACATGGTGCACCACGAGCAGCCCGAGCAGCTCGCGCAGCTGGTCGAGTCGTTCCTGCAGCGCCTGCCGGCGGCGTAGCGCTCCGCGCGCGGGGCCGCCGCCGCCGCCCGACCTCGTTAACGGATCGGCTCGTCGAAAATGAGCTCCCGGACGAAGCGCACCGGCGGGGAGCCGTAGGACAGCACCCGGTCGTGGTAGGTCTTCAGGTCAAAGCGCTGGCCGGAGCGGCGCTGCGCCTCCGCGCGCATGTCGGCGTGCTCCTGGTAGCCGACGAAATAGCTCGACAGCTGCGTCGAGGAGAGCTGCGCGCGGACCCACTTGCCCGCTGCCTCCCGTTCCTCCTGGAAGCCGGTCTCGGTCATGAGTTTCATCGCCTCCTCGCGCGTCATGCCGTCGACGTGGATGGCCGAGTCCATGATCGCGTTGGTTATGGCGCGCAGGTACCACTTGAGCTGGACGAGGCGCATGAGCGGGTCATCGCCACGGAAGCCCTGCTCCTGCATCACCCGTTCCGTGTAGACCGCCCAGCCTTCCACGAACGGCCCGGAGCCCAGCATCGCGCGCAGCAGAGACGGGTAGCGGTTCGAATGCGCGAGCTGCAGGTAGTGGCCCGGCATGGCCTCGTGGACGGTGAGGTCCGCGATCGCACGCGTGTTGTATTCGCGCAGGAACGAGTCGACCTGCGCCTGCGTCCAGTCGGCCGGGATCGGCGACACCGAGAAGAACGTCCGCTGGCCCTTGTCGAGCGGCCCCGGGGCGTCGCAGTAGGCGACGGCAAAGCCGCGCTGGAACTCCGGCATCACGATGACCTCTACAGGCTCGTCCGGGACGGTCACGAAGTTCTTCGCTCGCACGAAGGCGGTCGTCTCCTTCAGGTCCGCCCTGGCGAGTTCGACGATGCCCTCGCGCGCGGGACGATCGGAGCTGGCGATCTCGAGCGCTGCGGCAATCGCGGCCTGCTGCTCGGCGTGCGAGGGGTGCTCGGGGGTCGGCGGCGCACCCGCGCGGCCGGCCAGGACGGTGCGCGCGACGGCGTACATCTGCTCGCGCGTCTCCAGCACCGCGGCTTGCGCGCGGCTGCGGATCTCGGTGCGCGACAGCGGCGACATCAGCGCGAAGGCCAGCTTCTCATCGTAGAGCTCGCGACCGATGCGGAAGTCGCCCTGCGCCCGCGGCAGGAGATCCTTCTCGAGCCACTGCTGGTGCGTCTTCACCGCCTCGCGGGCGCCGGCGATGGCGCGCTCGAGGCGGGTGCGGTCCGCGGGAGGCAGGACGTTCAGGTTCGGCACGACCAGCTGGTCCACCAAGCTCAGCACGCCCGGATTCTGCTTCACGGCTGTCTCGGCATGGATCGCCGGCACCCGCTCCGGGACGAGGTTGGCGCGCGTCTGCTCGAGCAGACGCGGCAGCTTCTCGAGGCGCGAGGTGACCGAGCGCAGGCGCTGCGGCAGCGGCGCGAACTCGCGTGCGAGGAGCCCGTACAGCGCCTGGCCGGTGAGCTGCGAGTACATGAACGGGTCCCACGACCAGTCGCGCAGCCGTTCCTCCGACCAGACGGCGTAGCGCAGGCGGTTCTCGAGCATGGCGGAGTCCACCTGGTTCGCCCGCGACAGCGAAGCCCGGTCGATGGCCTCCAGCTGCCCGAGCAGCTCCTTGGTCCAGGCGAGGGCACGGGCGCGCCCGGCGCCGCTCAGGTCATCGAGCTCGCCGTCGAAACGGTGATCGCCCGTCTGCGTGGCCGAGACCGGTGAGTAGCGGCCGAACTCGTCGATGTAGCGCTGGCTGAGCGCGGCGAACTGTGCGTCGGCCGTGGCGGGGGCAGCCGCGGCGGGCGCGGACCACGCCAGCAGCAGCAGCGACGGCAGGCACGCGGCGAGCAGCAAGCGGGCACGGTTGAGCATGGCGGTCTCCGGGATCTCTGGTGCGCTATGCTGCCACGCGGCATGGATTCCTTCACCACCCGCCCGACCGAATGACCGTCGCTGCAGACCCGCGCCTCGTCGTGATGCGCAATCGCGACTTCACGCGCTATCTGGCCGCACGCTTTCTCTCGTCGCTCGCCGTGCAGATGCAGACGGTCGCGGTCGGCTGGCAGGTCTACGCGGTGACGCACGATCCGCTCGACCTGGGGCTGATCGGTCTCTCGCAGTTCCTGCCGTTCGTCGTGCTGATCCTGCCGGCCGGGCATATCGCCGACACGCACGACCGCCGTCGCATCCTCACGGCCTGCTTCGGCCTCATGTGGCTGTGTGCGGCGCTGCTCCTCGCCTCCTCGTGGCAGGGCCTCGCCAGCGCGCGGCCGGTGTTCGCCGTGATGGTGCTGTTCGGCGTGGCGCGCGCCTTCGCGATGCCGACCGGGCAGGCGCTGCTGCCGAACCTGGTCGAGCGCGAGCACTTCGGCGTCGCCGTCGCCCTCAATTCCTCGCTGTGGCAGGTGACGACGATCGCGGGACCGGCGCTCGGCGGCCTGCTGTACCTCGCCGGCGCGAAGACGGTGTACGGCACGGTTCTCGGCCTGCTCACCGGATCGGTGCTGCTGCTCGCCACCATCCGCCGCGGCGGCACGAGCGGCGCGCCGGCGCAGGAACTCGATCGCGAGGCGCTGCTGTCCGGGCTACGTTTCGTCTGGCGCCGCCGTCCCCTGCTCGGCGCCATCTCGCTCGACCTGTTCGCCGTGCTGTTCGGCGGCGCCACGGCGCTGCTGCCGGTGTTCGCGGCCGACATCCTCCACGTCGGCCCGAGCGGCCTTGGCTGGCTGCGGGCCGCGCCGGGCATCGGTGCGGCGGTCTGCGGGCTCGTCATGAGCACCTCGCCGCCGACGCGCCGGGTGGGCGCGTGGATGTTCGCCGGCGTTGTCGTCTACGGGCTGGCCACCCTGGCATTCGGCGCCTCGACGAGCTTCTGGCTGTCGCTCGCCGCGCTCACCGTCATGGGTGCCGGCGACATGGTGAGCGTGTACATCCGCCACCTGCTCGTGCAGCTCGAGACCCCCGACGAGATCCGCGGCCGCGTCAGCGCCGTCAACGCAGTGTTCATCGGCGCCTCCAACGAGCTCGGCGAGTTCGAGTCCGGGCTGACCGCCGCCTGGTTCGGCGCCGTGCCGGCGGTGCTGCTCGGCGCGTGCGCGACACTCGTGGTGGCCGGCACGTGGGCGCGCCTGTTCCCGGAGCTGAGGCGCATCGATCGTTTCACGACGGGGTGACAACTGTATATGCATACAGTACGCTCATCCCCATGCGCAGCGCGGACCGGCACTGGCGAGCGAAAGGGCGGGGCGCCGTCTCCAATCCAGGCGGGCGCTTCGAGGCCACGCGCCTCGAAGCGGCCGACGAC
>Ga0209048_10000519_pt1 | contig 41090 bp, 34 predicted proteins | sample FrelakmetCRP12CR_FD_187146 | JGI IMG/M metagenome (GOLD analysis project Ga0209048, IMG submission 187146) | Freshwater lake sediment microbial communities from the University of Notre Dame, USA, for methane emissions studies - CRP12 CR (SPAdes)... | ecosystem: Environmental > Aquatic >...
GATGCCAGAGGCGGGACAAGCACGCGCGGGATACCCAGTCCACGCGCCAGATCGACTGCATGCAGACCACCCGCGCCGCCGAAGGAAAGCAAAGTGAAGCGGCGCGGGTCGTGACCGCGCTCCACCGAGATGAGGCGGAGGGCGCGTTCCATGTGGGCATTGGCAACCGCGACCACGCCCAAGGCTGCTTGTTCAGCGGTCAGATCCAATTCCTTGCCAAGTTTGACAAGTGCAGCATGGGCGCGGGATGCATTAAGCGGCATTAACCCGCCCAAGAAATGTTCAGCGGAAAGACGACCGAGTACCAGGTTCGCGTCGGTGACGGTTGGCAAGTCGCCGCCGCGCTCGTAGCAGGCCGGACCAGGGTCCGCACCGGCGGATTCGGGCCCAACCCTCAGCGCACCGCCGGCGTCCACTTGGGCAATGGAACCACCACCTGCACCGATGGTGTGAATGTCAAGCAGCGGGATGTGGATCGGGCATCCGCTGACAACTGCTTCAGTAGTAATCTGCGGTTTGCCATCAAGCAAGGAAACATCCGTTGAGGTTCCGCCCATGTCAAAACCAATCAGGCGGAACCCACCAGCGGGAGCAATGAGTTTACCAATATATTCGCAACCCACCACACCGCCCGCCGGACCTGACAAGATGCAGCGCACGCCGAATTTACGGGCCTCGGCCGGGCTGATATTACCTCCGTTTGACTGCATGACACGCAAGCGCGTTTGAGGGTGGAGTGCGTGTTCGAGGTGCGAGAGGTATTTATCCAACACGGGGGAAATGTAGGCGTTGACGGCTGTGGTGCTGGTGCGCTCATATTCCCGATATTCAGGGAGAATTTCTGAGGAAAGGGAAACCAGGAAACCAGCAGAGCGAAGTTCTGCCGCAATGGCCTGCTCGTGCTCCGGACGTAAAAAAGAGAACAACAAGCAAACAGCCACCGCTGAGACATTGTGTGCCTTGAGGGTCGGGATAAGGGCTGTCACCTGGGCAGGATCAAGCGCCTGCAGAATTTCTCCAGTGTGGGTGACGCGCTCGTTTATCTCGAAGCGAAGTTCGGATGGGATGAGAGGCGGAGACGGGTCGGCGAATAAATCGTAGAGAGCTGGACGGTTCTGGCGCCCGATCTGGAGCACATCCCGGAACCCGTAGGTGGTGACCAGCGCGGTGCATGCTCCTTTGTGCTCCAGCAGAGCATTAGTTGCCACTGTTGAGCCATGGATCACGGTGGCGCTTTGTGTGCCCTGTTCTGAAAAGATTTTCTTGAGGCCTTGCAAGACTGCCATGGCTGGGTCGCTGGGCGTGGAGAGCAGTTTAAAAGTCTCGATCCGATTTGAATCAGGATCGTAGACAACAAAATCAGTAAATGTCCCACCGATATCAATGCCAATGCGCAGAGAAGTCATGACTAAATTATAACTTCAAGCGTTGACATTGCCCGGGATTGGCACTAAACTGGTAATACCCCGGAGGAAGAATGCAAACTGAATTGACCCAACCTGGATCATTGCTGAACCCCGATGGCCGCCTCGCCCAGGTGGGATGGGCGCGCCAGCCATTGCTGGACTGCAACCTTGAAGATGCGCATTTTTATACATTGCGACCTTTCCAGCGTTTTCGCATCAAGCGATGGGACTATTACGCCGTCTTCACCCCGAAGAGCTTCTTCTCCGCCACCATTGCAGATTTGGGATATGCCGGCAACATCTTCGTCTATAGGATGGATTTCGAGACCGGCGAACTCCACGAAGAGGGGCTGGTCATCCCGCTGGGAAAAGGCGTGGAATTGCCACGCAACAGCACGGAAGGGGACAGTCACTTCAAGAATGAGAAAGCGAACCTGTCCTTCAGCCTGCGGCCAACCCAGCGGCAATTATCTTTTTCCTGGCCGGGGTTTAACGAAGGACGCGGCATCCAGGCCGAAATCACGTTAGCTTGTCCCGCAGGGAACGAGTCGATGAACATTGTTATCCCAATCGGGAGAAAGCGTTTCTACTACAACCGCAAGATCAACTGCATGCCCGCCAGCGGATTGGTTAAATACGGTGATACCACCGAAGTTCTCAATCCAAAGAACTGCGCCGGTTCGCTGGATTGGGGGCGGGGTGTCTGGGAATACCAATCCTATTGGAATTGGGCGAGTACATCCGGTTTTTTACCCGATGGGCGGACGGTCGGGTTAAATCTAGGGTGCGGCTTCGGTGACCTTTCAAAAGCAGGTGAGAATGCGCTTATCCTGGAAAACCGGATCCATAAATTGGAACAGGTCAAGTTTGATTACGTTACCGGTAACTATATGAAACCCTGGAAGTTCACCGATGCGGATAGTCGCCTGGATCTTGTTTTTACGCCATTCAAGGACCGCACTGCCAAGACCAACCTGGGAGTTATCTTTAGCGAAGTTCACCAAATGTTCGGGCGGTATAACGGCAAGGCCGTGACAGATGACGGAAAAGTCATTCAAATCAAAGACTTGATCGGATTTGCAGAGGAGCACCATGCCCGATGGTAAAATTGTGGACAGAATTCTGATGCCCTGAAGTCATACTTACCAGGTTGGCAGGATAACCGACCTGGCGATTTTGCGAAGGAACCCCAATGAACTCCAACTCAGTCGTCACTAAAAAAATATGGATCGCCATTATTTTGCTCGGTTTCTCAGGTCAACTGGCCTGGGGTGTCGAGAATCAGTTCTTCAACACCTTCATGTATGACAAAATCACGCCAGACCCGCGCCCGATCGCATGGATGGTGGCGGCCAGCGCGGTAGCGGCAACATTAACCACCATCCTGATGGGAACACTCTCCGACCGGACGCGCAGCCGCTGGGGACGGCGAAAACCATTCATCCTTTTCGGGTATCTGGCTTGGGGTATTTTCACGGCTTTGTTCCCATTTGCGGCTTTCTTCCGCCCGGTAACGCTGGCGATCGGGATGGCAATCCTGTTCGACTGCATCATGACCTACTTTGGATCGACTGCCAACGACGCCTCACTGAACGCCTATATTACAGACGTGACCACTACCGAGAACCGTGGGCGAGTAATGGGTGTGGTTGAGATCCTGACCTGGGTTGCCATCCTGATCGTCTATGGCGGGGCAGGAATGATCATTCAACTATTTGGCTACTACGCATTTTTCTACATCATTGGCGGATTGGTGTTTGTATTTGGGTTGATCGGTAGTTTCTTCATACACGAAGAGCCGGTCACCGAAAAACCGAAGGGCAGTTACTGGGGGCAGATCGCGGATAGTTTTCGCTGGAAAAACCTGGTTGCCAACCGGAGCTTCTTCCTGGTGTTGATGGGGATTTCACTCTGGGCGATTGCGCAAAATGTTTTCTTCCCGTACCTGATGATCTATCTCCAGCATTATATTAAACTGGATACGATAAGTTCGACAATTACCATCGCAGTCTCCATCCTGGTGGGTGGGATCGCTCTGGCTTACCCGCTCGGCTTGTTAATTGACAGGTGGGGGCGCAAGCCAGTGGCGCTGATTGCAGTTGGTGCGGAGATGGTCGGGCTACTATTATTTTCTCTCTCCAAATCCCTTGTCCCGCTGGTGATCACAGGAATCCTGTGGCTGATGCCAATGACGGCCTGGACGATCGCGACCAGCACCTGGAGCAAGGATCTTTTCCCGGTAGACAAACGCGGCCAGTTTGCCGGGTATTACCTATTTTTCTGGGTGATGCTACCGATGATCCTTGGGCCACTGACAGGCGGCTGGCTGGGGACACATTTTGGTATTCCGACTGTTATCAACGGACAGGCTGGTTTCATCCCGACCCCGATCCTATTCCAGGTGGCAGGATTTGCAACGCTGCTGGCAGCGATTCCGTTGTGGTTTGTGGATAAGAAGAAATCATAGGGCAGGATAAATCGCGTTCTAACACGAGGTGAAAATGACCTGGCGACCAGTCCCGGGGCACATCATGACCCGCTGGGCGAAGGATGTGACGCCTGAGAATACCTGGAGGGAATACCCCCGTCCGCAAATGAGGCGACCCGACTGGTTAAACCTGAACGGGTTGTGGGAATATGCCATTACGTCAATAATGCTGGATAATGTACCTGATTTTCGTGAGCAAATCCTGGTTCCATTCCCAATCGAGTCAGCGCTGTCGGGGGTCAAGCGCCCCCTCCGTTCCGAAGAATTGCTGTGGTATAGAAGAACATTTTCCATCCCGCCCGCATGGCAGTGGAAACGTGTGTTGCTCCACTTTGGGGCGGTGGATTGGGAGACGAAGGTATTCGTCAACAGCCAGCGGGTCGGTGAACATGTTGGCGGATATCTGCCGTTTTGGTTTGATGTAACTAATCATCTCAATATCGGTGAAAACGAGTTAACGGTCGCGGTTCGGGATCCAACAGACGCGTACTGGCAGCAGCGCGGCAAACAGGTACGTGAGCCAAAGGCCATCTGGTACACAGCCATTTCCGGTATCTGGCAGACGGTTTGGTTGGAACCTGTCCCGCAGACATATATTGCCAGGGCGAAGATCACCCCAGACGTGGACGCCGAATCCGTCAGTGTGAAGGTTAATTTGGTTGGAACGCATAAAGAGGCAGGTGGGATACATTTCCGGGTGACGGAGGCTGGGGCGTTGATCGCCAGCGGGGAAACGGACTCAGCCGAAGCAGAGATTAAAATTCCAATTCCAAACGTGAAACTGTGGAGTCCTGATTCGCCACATCTTTACGACCTGGAAGTAATTACCAGGGAGGACAAGGTCTGCAGCTATTTTGGGATGCGCAAGTTCAGCGTGGAGGGGGGACGACTGTGTTTGAATAACCGACCTTTGTTCCAGTTTGGACCACTCGACCAGGGGTACTGGCCGGATGGGCTATACACCCCGCCTTCCGACGAAGCCATGCGACGAGATATTGAGCTGGTAAAAAGGCTGGGCTGCAATATGGTGCGTAAGCATGTCAAGGTGGAACCGGCACGCTATTACTATTATTGTGACAAATTAGGACTGGTCGTCTGGCAAGACATGCCCAACGGGGGAGCTGCGGTGGACGAAGTGCGCTTGTTCCTGATCAACCAGGTGGGCCTTCGATATACTGACCGGAATTACCGCCGTGCCGGACGTGAGGAGGAGGCCTCCCGAGAGAATTTCCGCGACGAGCTGCGGGATATGGTCGACCACCTTTACAATTTTGCTTGCATTGGGATGTGGGTACCGTTCAATGAGGCCTGGGGGCAGTTCGAGGCGGAAGCCGTAGCAGAGTGGCTCAAGGCATACGACCCGACCCGTCCCGTAGACCATGCCAGCGGTTGGTTTGACCAGGGCAGCGGCGACTGTAAAAGTCTACATATCTATTTCCGGAAATTGAAGACGAGGAACATTGAGAAAAGGCGCGCCACTGTGCTCTCCGAATTCGGTGCGTACAGCTTGAAAGTGGACGGGCATCTCTGGAACCCGTCAGTAGAATTCGGGTATAAAAAGTTCACCAATTCCGAAGCGCTAACCGAGGCTTATATTCACCTAATCGAATGCGAGTTACAGCCGTGGGTGGATGCCGGTCTTTCGGCAGCAGTATATTCGCAGACTGCAGACGTAGAGGTTGAGGTCAACGGGTACGTGACTTATGACCGCCAGGTCGAGAAAATGGATTTTGGGAAGGTTCGTGAAGCGCATAGGGAATTATGGAAACAGGGGCAGAACTTTTAATGTTCGGCCGATCTTAGAAATCAGGCATATCGGTCCTGCAGCGTAAAAACCAATCCGCTTCACACGGTATAATTACTGCATGCCCAAAACCAAACTCACCTACCCCAATACTCCCACCGGAAACCAGGTTGACGATTACCACGGAATACCGGTCAGCGACCCATATCGTTGGCTGGAAGATGTCGACTCAACTGAAACGCTAGCCTGGGTCAAAGCCCAGAACGAGTTGACTTTTGGTTATTTGGAACAAATTCCGGGGCGCGACCGACTGCGAAAGCGTCTGACCAGCCTGTGGGATTTTGGCCGGGCAATGACCATTCACCATCGCGGCAATCGTTACTTCCAATTCCGCAACAGCGGTTTGCAGAATCAAGATGTTATGTTCGTCATGGACCGTGCAACCGCGTCAGGCCGCATCCTGCTGGATCCCAATACTTTTAGCGAAGATGGGACTGCGGCTTTGAATACCTGGTCGGTCAGCGAAGATGGCAACTGGCTGGCGTATGCCATCTCACATTCAGGCTCAGACTGGGTGGAATGGCGGATCCGAAATGTCGAAAAAGGGGAAGACCTTCCAGAAACCCTGGAGTGGAGCAAGTTCAGCGGTGCAGCCTGGGCTCACGACCACAGCGGTTTTTATTACTGCCGCTATGCTGCCCCGGCTGAAGGGGAAGTATTTCAAGAAGCCAACTATAACCAGACAGTCTACTTCCACAGCCTTAACACCCCTCAAAGTGAAGACAAACTCGTATATGCCAGGTTAGACCAGCCCGAATGGGGTTTTGGGCCCGAAGTCAGCAACGACGGACGCTACCTGACGATGTTAGTCTCGCAGGGTACAGACACTCGCAACCGCTTTTTCTATAAAGACCTGCAGACAAATGGAGAGGTGATCGAACTGATCCCGAATTTGGAAGCCACCTTCTTATTTATCGGTAACGATGGGCCTGTTTTCTATTTCCAAACCGACCGGGACGCTCCGAAGAGCCGCCTGATCGCGATTGACACCAACCAGCCTAATCTGCCAAATTGGAAAACACTCATCCCGGAGGGCAGCGACACACTCGAAGCGGTTACACTTATTAATGACCAATTTATCGCTATCTACCTGCAGGATGCCCATGAATTGCTAATGCGTTTTTCATTAGACGGTGCACCCCTTGGAGAAATCCAACTCCCCAGCCTTGGCTCGGTAACCTATGGCTATGAATCCACGCTAGCGGGCCGCAGAGCGGACAAGGAAATGTTCTATCTCTTCCACTCGTTTGCACACCCTGTGACCGTCTTCCGTTACGACTTCGAGACTGGAATAAGTGGAATTATTTTCAAGCCATCTATCCAATTTGACTTCAGCCCCTATATTACCCGGCAGGTCTTCGTCACCAGCGAAGACGGGACGAAAGTTCCATTGTTTCTGGTCCATCGCGCCGACCTTAAACCCAATGGCCAGAACCCAACCCTGCTATATGGTTACGGTGGGTTTAACATTTCGCAGACGCCAGTCTTTGCAGTAAGCCGGCTAGCCTGGCTGGAAATGGGAGGTGTTTATGCTGTGGCTATCTTGCGGGGTGGGGGAGAATATGGAGAAGAATGGCATAGGGGTGGAATGATCCAATCCAAGCAGAATGTTTTCGATGATTTTATTTCCTGTGCCGAATGGCTGATCACCGAGAAGATCACTTCAACACCCAAGCTGGCAATCGAGGGTCGGTCCAATGGTGGACTATTGGTTGGTGCGTGCATGACCCAGCGCCCAGACCTATATGGAGCCTGCCTGCCCATCGTGGGAGTGATGGATATGCTGCGATTCCATAAATTCACCATTGGCTGGGCCTGGGTCAGCGATTACGGCTGCGCTGACAAAGCTGACGAGTTCAAGACCCTGTATGCGTATTCACCCTACCATAATCTCAAGCCAGGAATAAAATATCCGCCCACGCTGGTGACGACCAGCGATCACGATGATCGAGTAGTACCCGGGCATTCCTTCAAGTTTGCGGCACGCTTGCAAGCCTGCCAGGCGGGGAATGAGCCAGCGCTGATCCGAATCCAGACCAAAGCAGGGCATGGAGCCGGTAAACCGACTACCATTCTCATCGAAGAGTTGGCTGATATTTATGCGTTTTTAGTAAAGAATCTTGGCATGGAATAAATCATAAGCTGAAAATCAATCTGATTATGTCTGATTTGCGCGGCGCAAGGCTCCACATTACTGGTATCGTGCAGGGTGTCGGCTTCCGGCCTTTTGTCTATGGTCTGGCAGTTCGCTTCGGGCTGGCTGGCTGGGTGCGGAACACATCTGCCGGGGTGGATATTGAAGTAGATGGGACTCAGGAAATTCTGGTTGCATTTGTCCATGCTTTGAAAACCGAACTCCCGCCGCTGGCGCGGATTGACAGTCTTGACGTTTCTTATGGGAACCCGGGCATATTTTCCGGGTTCGAGATTATCCAATCTGAAGCGATGGAGGGCGCCTTCCAGCCCATTTCTCCGGATGTGTGCATTTGCGAGGATTGCCTGCGCGAACTATTCGACCCTGCCAACCGGCGATATCGCTACCCATTCATCAACTGCACCAACTGTGGACCGCGCTTTACCATTATTACAGATATCCCCTATGACCGTCCCAACACCACCATGTCTCCGTATAAGATGTGCCCGGAATGTGCGGCCGAATACCAGAATCCACTCGACCGACGTTTTCATGCCCAGCCGGTGGCCTGTCCTGTTTGCGGACCGAAGGTATGGCTAGATTACACGATGGAAGATGGACATCAGACGCTAGAAGGGGAAAGAGCAATCCAGGCTTCCCAGGAGATGCTGTTACAGGGTAAAATTCTGGCCGTTAAAGGCTTGGGAGGATTCCACCTGGCTTGCGATGCGACCAACCCTGAAGCCGTGGGTGAACTGCGCCGCCGCAAACTGCGCGTAGATAAACCGTTCGCGCTAATGATGCTGGATATCGCGACTATTGAAAATCATTGCTTGATCAACCAGGCAGAACGCGAGCTGCTGGAGTCGCGCCAGCGCCCAATAGTATTGCTCCAAAAACGTCCAGATTCCATGATAGCTGAAGAAATCGCACCTAAGCAGGAGACGCTAGGTGTTATGCTTCCATACACACCGCTGCACTACCTTTTATTTAGCGATACCAGCCATTCGCTAACTGCCCTAGTCATGACCAGCGGAAATCTCTCAGAAGAACCGATCGCCATTGGAAACGATGAAGCCCGCGAACGCCTGTCTGCGCTGGCGGACGCCTTCCTGATGCATAACCGGGAAATTCATACGCGCTGTGACGATTCAGTAGTAAGGATTTTTGATAAAAAGACTTATTTCCTGCGCCGATCGCGCGGATATGCCCCCGACTCACTAAAACTCCCTTTTGAAGTCCCTCCCATCCTGGCAACGGGTCCGGAACTCAAAAACACATTTTCTCTTACTCGCGAGCGCTACGCTTTCATTAGTCATCATATCGGCGATATGGAGAATTACGAGACATTGCGATCCTTCAAAGATGGCATTACCCATTTCGAGCATTTGTTCCGCATTCAACCCGAAGCCATCGCTTACGACCTGCACCCAAATTATCTGCCCACCCGCTATGCACTGGAGCGAGCTGAAAGCGAGAACCTCCCGGCGATCGGTGTTCAGCACCACCATGCCCACATCGCAGCAGGCATGGCAGATAACGGAATAGATGGCAACCACCCCGTAATTGGCGTGGCTTTCGATGGAACAGGTTATGGCGACGACGGAGCCATCTGGGGGGGGGAGTTTTTGGTAGCAGATTACCGCGGATACAAACGTAAATTCCACCTGGCTTATTTTCCACTTCCCGGCGGCGATGCGGCGATCAAACGTCCGGCGCGAACAGCGCTGGCATTGCTCTGGTCGCTGGGATTGGAATGGGATAAAGAACTCGCTCCTTCACAGGAGCTATGTTACGAGGACCGTATGGCGCTTCGCATCCAGTTGGAGCGCGGCCTAAATACTCCTCAGACCTCCAGCCTGGGACGTCTTTTCGACGCGGCGGCGGCGCTGGGAGGGATACGACAAAAAGTCAACTACGAGGCGCAGGCCGCAATTGAATTTGAGTCGGCCCTGGATAAAAACGAATTGGGTTCATACCAGTTCGAAATCCAAAAAGAGACAGTGGGAGTCCGTCCTGTCATTCAAGCCCTGCTTGCAGACATCCAAAGAGGAACCTCCGTACCCGTCCTGTCGGCGCGTTTTCATAACGGTGTAGCCAATATGGTCCGCCAAGTTTGCGGGCAAATCAGGAGGGATACTGGATTAAAAGAAATAGTGCTAAGTGGGGGAGTCTGGCAGAATATGGTACTTCTGGAACATACAGTGCATGGACTGCATGCGGATGGATTCGATGTAAATGTGCATCGCCAAATCCCAACCAATGATGGAGGCATCTCGTTAGGCCAAGCCATGGTTGGCAGTGCCAGATTAAAAAGCGTCTAAACAAGCGGGCGATATTTATCCCGAGTAGCGTATAATAAAGCGTCGATAGTGTTGGACCGGGAATAACAAGGGAACTGAATGGACAAAATACTACTTGTTGAAGATGACACTCTGCTGCTGGAGGTTATGCGTAGCATCCTGGAAGCCGAGGGATATGAAATTCACCCAGCAGGGAATGGAAAGCAGGCACTTGAATGTTTTGAAGGTGTTAATCCAGACCTTATTGTTTCAGACATTATGATGCCTGAGATGGATGGGTTTGAGCTTTTAGAATCAGTGCGTGTTATGCCGAATGGTGTAACAGTTCCTTTTTTATTCCTAAGCGCCCGAACTGAACGAGCAGATGTCAGCCGGGCGCGTTTATTGGGCGTGGATGACTATTTATTTAAACCGTTCGATGCGCCAGAACTTATCAATGCTGTGCGTTCCCGCCTTGAACGCCGGCGCATGGTCGAACTGTTTGATACCCGTTCCGCCCACCTTCAGACGGTGATCATGCTGGCAAATGTCATCGAAGCTCGCGACCCCTACACGGCTGGTCATGTTGAACGCGTTCGCCGCCTAGCTCTCAACCTGGCCTTTGCACTGGATTGGGCTAATGAGCAAATTGTATTTCTGGAATTTGGCGCAATTTTACATGATATCGGTAAAATTATCGTACCGAGCCGGGTATTGAAAAAAACAGGACCTCTCGATGAAGAAGAATGGAAGTTAATGCGTCAGCATCCGGAAGCAGGGGCAAAGATGCTGGAAGGCGTGGATCATTTGAAAGCGGCCATTCCTTATGTTCTGTATCATCATGAATGGTGGAATGGCAGTGGTTATCCGATGGGATTAAGTGGTGATAAGATTCCGCGCGAGGGGCGTTTGCTGGCAATAGTTGATGCCTTCGACGCCATGACAACGAACCGTCCTTATCATATCAGTATGATGGCCGATGAGGCTATCGAAGAGATAAGTCAAAACAAGGGTATCTTCTTCGACCCGGATATGGTGGATGTTTTCATCCACTCGTATAAAACATAATTACCGTAGGATGTAATCATAAAAATCAGGCTGATTTTTATTTTGGAGGAAGAAGGGCGGGATTAAAACAGGCTAGTGCGCTTCACGATCCATTTCGCGTTCGGCGTCTCGCCTGGCGATAGCTTCACGCTTATCGTGTAATTTCTTTCCCTTGGCGATGGCGATTTCGAGCTTGGCACGGCCGTCTTTAAGATAGACGCGGATCGGCACAATTGTTACCCCCTTTTGGCGAACAGCATCCCACAGTTCACGAACCTCTTTCTTATGGAGCAGTAGGCGGCGAGGACGTTTCGGGTCATGGTTGAAGCGGTTGGCCTGTACATAGGGTGCAATATGAGCTTCCATGAGAAAGGCACCGCGAGTGTCATCCACTCGAATATAGGCTTCTGCCAAGCTAATCTGTCCGGCGCGAATGGATTTAATTTCGCTGCCTTTCAACGCCATCCCAGCCTCAAAGCGTTCGAAGAGAAAATATTCAAAACCAGCCTTGCGGTTGGTGGCAACTGATTTAACGTGATCTGGCATTTTTGACCAATTCGTTCACTGCTATCTGTATAAATCCATGAATTATCTACATCGAGAGCTCGAATATAGCGAGAGTCAGGTTAATGTTTTTGCGAAGTACTCTTAAAGATTGTAACATGGTAATCAGCGAGCGCAAATAATTCATCCCCATTTCAAGATGGCAACTCCGGCCAGCAGACGCAGGAAACCGAAAACTATGAGAGCCATACCAATCCCGATGAACGTAGCCAAGAATGGTCCTGCCAGTGAGCCGAAGAGCACAGCCGCATTCAAAATGATGTTATACCAGGCCAGATGGGATGGGCGGTCATTTTCAGGGATTTGCTCGAGTAAATAGTTGGCATAGGCTCCAGCGACCAGTGACCAGGCAAACCCACCCACGATTGAGAGCAGATAATAGTGTATAGCGTTATGCGAGAGAGCCATGGCGATCGGATAAACACTCATCCCGATCACACCCCACCCTGTCAGCTGGTGATGCCCAACCTTGTGTTCCAAACGACCAAGCTGTGTTGAACCGAGCAAGACAGTCAGATAAAAGAGGGCTGTACCCAGTCCGATGTTGGCATCTGTCAGGTGGAGCGTGTTAACGGTATAAAGCGCAAAAAGCGGGAGGGCTAGGTACTGTGCCAAGTGAAAACCAAGAAGCACCAGCAGAATTTTCCGATAGGGTGTGCGCAAGATATCAAGACGGAGCGAGGAGTGCCAGTTGATACGGCGGTCCGTTTCTTCAATATTTAGAATGGTTTTCGAATTCAGGATTGCTGCGCTAATTGGCTCTGAAAGCGGCCGGACGAAGAAAAGGTGGAAGGTGCTCATGGCGGCGCTCAAAAACCCAATCCCGAAAGCGAACTGGTATCCGAGTGGAAAGCGAAGGTGATTCAGGATGTAACCAGTTCCGAGCGAGGCAATAATAAAGGTAAGCGACTGCAACACATTCCGGGTACCCATGACAGAAGCACGCCATTCTGGGGGAACGGCAGAGGCGAATAAGGCATTGAATCCGACGCTCAACCCACACATCGGAATTCCCATTGCCAATATTATGAGGGCAAGTGCCCAAATTTGACCCTGATTCCCAAACAGGAACGGGAGTGGAATCCAAAGAAAATATCCAAAGCGGGAAAGAACAGCTGTCCAGAAGACGGCCTTGCCCACAGGTCGATTTTGCAGCCAATTTCCAGCAGGAATGGATAGAAATAGACTGACCACGGCCGGCATAGCCGTGAAAAGGCCGATTTGGAACCCACTCGCTCCCAGGCGGGCAGCATAAACATTCAAGAAATTGATAGCACTGCCACTAAGAATGCCAAACCAAGCAATGTCGAAATACAAGTGGATGAAGTTCCGACGATATTCCTGTGGAATGGCTGGATGGTTAAAAAATTGACGGATTGAAAGCACGAGGTTGATTATAATCAACACCATCGAATAATTTATGGAGTATTAATGTTTGGACTTCGCCACCACTTTCTTCTAGACCCTTCAGTCACCTTCCTCAATCACGGTTCCTTCGGCGCCACACCGCGCCCGGTTTTTCAGGCTTATCAGCGCTGGCAACGCGAATTGGAATGCCAGCCGGTCGAATTTCTGGGACGCCGATTTACGAGCCTATTGCGGGCAGCGCGTCAATCTCTTGCGGACTACGTGGGGACGATTTCCGACAACCTGGTCTACACCACAAATGTGACAGAGTCCCTGAACATCGTCGCTCACTCTCTCAGCCTCGGACCGGGTGAAGAAGTTTTAAGCACAGACCACGAATACGGTGCAATGGACCGCACATGGCGATTTCTGGCGAAAGAACGCGGCTTTAGTTACATCAATCAGCCAATTCCAGTTCCGCTGACAACGGCGCAGGTTTTCGTCGCGGCTTTGTGGAAAGGTGTGACTGCCCGCACTCGCGTGATCTTTCTAAGCCACATTACGAGCCCGACTGCACTCCTTTTTCCGGTAGAGCTAGTTGTTCAACGAGCGCGCAAGGCCGGGATATTAACGGTGATAGACGGGGCGCACGCACCCGGTCAGATCCTGCTAAGCCTGGACGAGCTCGGAGCGGATTTCTATGGCGGCAACCTGCACAAGTGGTTATGTGCGCCAAAGGGGGCTGGGTTTCTTTACTCCAGGCCAGAAGTCCAATATTTACTCAAACCACTGGTGGTCTCGTGGGGTTATGAAGCTGAAATCCCCAGCTCATCAAAGTTTGTTGATCAATACGAATGGACCGGGACGCGCGATATTGCCGCCTACCTCTCTGTCCCGGCGGCAATCGAATTTCAACGAGAACACGACTGGGAGAAAGTTCGAAGCGAGTGTCACGAACTGGCAAGTGTGGCGCAAGAGCGTATTTGTGCGCTTAATGGTTTATCCCCCCTTTCAGATAAATCCTTGTATATGCAATTTTCCTCCATCCCTTTACCCGAAGCAACAAATCTAGCTGAACTGCAAACGCGTCTTTATGATATATACCGAATCGAAGTTCCGCTTATTTTGTGGAATGGACACAAGTTAATCCGCGTGAGTGTACAAGGCTATAATTCACGGCGGGATGTGGAGAAGTTGGTATTGGCGCTGGGGGAGTTGGTGGGGGAGAGAAAGACATAATACAATCTCCACTATTCTTCTAATCCTATTTCCTGTCGCGCTATTGAGGGCAAATCATCGATTTTGAAGGCATTTGTTTCTATTTATATCATTGGAGAAGCCAGCTTTCTCAAATCAAGCTCTGCAACTCCTCCGCTACCAGTCGCCCGGTGACGGGCTGCCTGTTTTCTTCCACCCATTTCCGTAACGGTTCGACCCACTTCACCAGTGCGCGAGCATCGGCGGGGTAGTGACTGGGACGCGTGCCGATATTAATCCATTCGAACCCAGCCAACACTGTTTCCCACTCTTTCCAGGGCACCAAGTCCGGGGTAACCGAGAAGGTCGCCAGGGGCGAAAAGAAGACTGGCTTCCCGACGGGAAACTTTTCCCGCATTTCTTTAAGGTATTCCAAGCTGTCGCCTGTGTTATAAATCAGCCACAACGGCAGCAAACCGGTCTGCAGGGCAGCGTTGGCATCGAACTGGCTGAACATTTCCACCAGTACGCCCGTGGGTTGGCGACCTTCTTTTTCAAGAAGACTTCGTGCGGCAGCAAAGGCCAGGCGGGAGAAATCGTTCGGGTGAGGCATGGAAATGCGCACAAACCGGTAGCCCTCGCGTTTGCAGAAAGCTTCCAGGGCCTCAGCTAAACCCGGCTCGGATCCCCATTCGGATTCGGGACCGCGTTCGAGAGGATAATCCTTTAACCTCCAGTCAGTAAATTTCAATCCAGCGCGGAGTGCCTTTTCGCGGATGCGGTCGCTGCCTTCCAAAAATTCTTCCGCGGAAATTCCGCCCCAGCCGCCCACCTGGAAGACGCTGTGAGGTCCCACGCGGTAACGCAACCAGGATGCCCCACTATCCAGATAAACCACCGAGCCACCCGGCTCCAGGCGAGATTTGATGAATTCAGCATAGGCTGGCGGCAGGTCGAGTAGTTTGAAGCGCAGATGGTTAATGAAGCGCGTCATCCAGCCGTCGTGAACCGGGTCATAATGTTGAATGGTCATGAGAGCGGGATTTTCATCGGCGATACGCAAGGCTGTATCCAGCGTGCGATGAAGGTACTCGTTCACGTCACCGGTCGATGAGCCGCGTTTGAGGGAGACTACAAAAGCCTGGGGCAGAAAAGGGCCACCCAGTGCGAGTGACAAGTAGGCGGTCGCTCCGCTTAGCGCCGCCCCGACCGTGATGGCAGGGAAATTTCCGGGTAACTGCGCGTAGTCACCCAGGCGCTGGCAAATGAGTTCGTCAACCGAGAAATCGTCCAGTACTTTTGGATTCAATCCACTAATGGACTCAAAATGGCTAATGGTAAAACGCGCGGCACCCTGAGGAAGTGCTCCCAACATAGTCAGGACTATTTTTTGCCAGCCGGGAAAATTATAATTGTCGCAGAATTCGCGGCGCAAGCCCGCCGCGACGGCCCGCGTCACAATGGGGGAAGAACTTTCTGGGGATTCGAGAGCAGGCATAGAACCTCCTGAGAAGAGTATAATTATTCTACTTCAAGAATCAAAGAAGGTGTCCATGGATATTACACTGGCTCTCGGAGGTGGCGGCTCGCGTGGTTATTCCCACATTGGTGTGCTGCGCTGCCTAGAACGGGAAGGCTACCGGGTGCGGGCGGTAGCTGGTACCAGTGCGGGGGGGGTAGTAGGGACCTTATATGCTGCGGGATATACACCGGACGAAATGGAAGCGAAGTTTACCAAACTGGACCAGACCAAATTATTCGGACGTTCCAGCGGCGAAGGGCCATCCATCCTGGGCCTGGGCGGTGCAGCCAGGTTGTTGGAAGAACTCCTAGGTGATCTTACCTTTGAAAAACTAGAACTACCTTGTGCAGTGGTGGCAGTGGATATCAAATCAGCTCAGGAGGTCGTTTTGCAGGAAGGTTGTGTGGTGGATGCCGTTTTGGCGTCCAGTGCTGTGCCAGCCATTTTCCCACCCCAGCAAATTGGGAAGCACCAATTAGTGGACGGCGCCACCCTCGACCCGGTGCCTGTTTCCGTTGCCCGGTCGCTAGCGCCCAACCTACCGACGGTCGCCGTTGTACTGACGCCACTATTAGGGCGGGAGCGGAATCTATTGTCTCTGCGTTTTCCGTCGCGCATCCCGGCACCAATTGTTGAGAGACTCAGCCATCTGCGTCTGGCGCAGGCATTAAACATCTACATCCAGGCCACGGATGCAGGAGCGCGAATGCTGACCGAACTGCGTCTCAAGCTGGATGACCCCGACGTGATCGTTCGACCAGACGTGGAGGGAATCGGTCTACTCGATACAGTGGATGTACATAAAGTCATTCGACTGGGCGAGGAAGCCATGGAAGCCGTCCTTCCAGACCTAAAACGCGCCACCACCTGGCCGAACCGCCTGCGCAGGAAATACTTTCCGACCCGGCAAGAGAAATAAAGCATGACCCGGGATTTGCGCAAATACGTCCGCCAAACCAACCTTCACCTGATAGCAGGGGCATTAATATTGATTTTCGTTGTTGGTGAGGGGTTGATCTATTTGTTTTATGGCTCCAGTGCGGCAGTAATGGGTTTTCTGTGTCTTTTAGCCGGAATGACGCCGGTATTGCTGGTGGTCCTGGTCATTTTGCTCCTTGATTGGATTTCCAAACGTGCCAACCGTGAATGATACTGACGTACGTGAATTCCAAGATTGGATATTTCGCTTTCGCCCGGCTACGGTCGTACCCTCACGATTACTGGTGCTGCTCCACGGCTTGACTGGTGACGAAAATTCCATGTGGGTTTTTGCCCACAAACTCCCAGCCAAAGTGGCTGTCCTAGCTCCACGTGGGAATTATGCAGCTTCCGAAGGGGGTTACACGTGGCTTAAAATTCGACCGAAAACCAGGAGGCTGCCAGTTATGGACGATTTACACCCATCTGCAGCGGCTTTAATCAAATTCGTCGACGATTGGTCTGACGCCGCAGGAGTGAGCGCCAAACAAATAGACTTGATCGGATTCAGCCAGGGTGCAGCCCTTTCTTATACACTGGCATTGCTCTTTCCGGAGCGGATCCGGGCGCTGGCAGCGCTCTCCGGTTTTATACCAAAAGGCGCAGAGGAATTGCTTGCGAGGCGCAGCCTGGCGGGAAAACCTGTTTTTGTAGCTCACGGCAGGCAAGATGATATGATCCCTGTTGAGCTGGCTCGAAAGTCAGTGGCGCTGCTGGAGGGTTCGGGGGCACTAGTGACATATTGCGAGTCGGATAGCGGCCACAAGGTCAGTGTGGACTGTTTTTCCCAAATGTCAGACATATTTGGGTAAAAAGACAAATGCGGTAGTCACCCTGGTCTGGAGCTGTGCTAAAATAAAAAAACCAATCAAATAATAACTGGAGAGGAGAAGAAAATGAAACAAAAAATTGCTCTGTTTGTAATTGTAGTAGCGCTAGTCCTTGCGCTGTCTGCTTGTGGGAAACCGGCGGTTACGACACCAACCTCCCGACCACCCGTTGTCAACACGCCGGTGACTGTGTCTGATGTCTTAGCCATCTCCAGTACCAACGCTTTTATTGATTCGTATGGAACCTATCACGTGGTTGGTGAGGTTATCAATAATAGCAAAAAGGTGCTTACTTTTATTGAACTGACTGTTGAAATCAAAGATGCCTCTGGAAACTCTTTGCTCAAGGATGATAGTGGCAGCGTCACGCCAAACACGACTATCTCCCCCATGCTTTATACACTTGCTCCGGGAGAATCCTCGCCCTTTGAATATACCTACGAGACCAGTAAAGGCACGCCAGATTCTTATAATGTTACGATTACTGGTCAACAGACAGGCAATGCCAACCGAGCCAGCCTGAAATCGAAAAATGTTCAGCTTGTGGATGATGGTTCCGGCTGGTATTACCTAACCGGGGAACTTATTAACACGGAGAGCCACTGGGTTCACATTAATAGTCTGGCAGGCGCTGTTATGGATGATTCCAATAAGGTGCTTTCTGCGGACTGGACCTCCACCTACACCACTGAACTAGCTCCTGCAGGTGATGCGTCTGGCCGCGACCGGACGCCGTTTGAGATCAACTTCCCCAATCCGGGCGGCGCGACTCAATGGCAGGTTTATCCAGACGTGGATATTACCGATAGTGTAGTCGATTATCCTGTAGGAGTTACGATCAGTAACTCATATTTCGATCAATATAAATCCTTTCATGTTGTTGGCTGGGTAACCAATAATTCCGACCAACCGCTCGATTCCCTGGTGGTTGCGGGACTATATGGGGCAGATAATACGGTTTTAGATGCCAGTTATGCCTTTGTTCCTGTTCCGATGAAGCCTGGAGCGGCAGCGCCCTTCAGTATTTCATCGTTTGCGAGTATTAACTATAACTCCAACCAGGCTGCTCTGGTGAGCACATCGACCATACAGGCCGATACCGGATTTACAAATTCACCTACCAACGAATTTGTTGACCTGACAACCACCGGTGAAACAGTGCAGAGGGATGGTTTAACCTGGATTTTCGATGGCAGTGTTACCAACAATAGCGACAAGGGTCTAAGCGGTATTACGGTGATGGTTATGGTAATGGATGCCCAGAACAAGTTGATCGCAATGGAATACACATCCATCTCCCCAACCAGCGACGCAATTGCGGCAGGTGAGACGAATACTTATTCGGTGTCTGTCTACCTGGACCCCGCTATTAATGTAACCGGCTTTACTACCCAGACCGTGGTTATAGGCGATGTGAAATAATAAGAGCTGGTTCAAATATATTGCCGCCGCCCGAATCCGGGCGGCGGTTTCACTGTTATTTGGAAATCGGTTTAGTTTTAGGGAAAATAGGGAGAACGTTTGCACATCTTTCACTCAGGTGCGGAATTTCCCCAACCCCTTTATTTTAAGGAGTATTTAAGGTGCCGGTTGACTTCCTTTCTATTTACGGTTATCCTTGACCGCATGACTTCATCCAACCGACCTGTTTCCCGCCGTGATTTTCTGAAATTGGCTGGTCTCGGCTTGGGCGCTTTAGCAATGCGTCCTTTGACATCCAGACTGGATAAAATCCAAACAAGCCGGGTAATGCTTTTGACTGATTTTCCTCAAGCAGACATGCTGGGGCGAAATTGCACAGCCGATACAAGCATGCAATGGGGAGGTACGATCCCAATCATGGCTCGTCCGGATGTCAGCGGTACGAAAGTACGCGATGCTCATCGTGACGAAGTTTTTCCCTGGGTTAAAGAGGTCAGCGCAGATAACATTGACGTGAATCTCCCCAACCAGCGTTGGGTGGAAACTCCGGAAGGGTATATCCATTCCCTCTATCTCCAGCCATGTCGAAACCTTCCCAATACACCCTTGTCGACGCTGCCGGCGGGCCAGACCGGCTTTTGGGCCGAAGTGACAGTCCCTTATGTGGACCTTTCGATGGAAAACCCCGCTCCAGTCTCCGGATGGATGAAAGATCACGTGACTTATAATTTGCAACCTCGTTTGTATTACGCTCAGGTGATGTGGGTCGATCAGATCCGTAAATCTGACTCAGGAGATATACAATATCACGTATTTGATCGTTATGGCAACCCTGGTGACCTTTTCTGGGCGGAGGGCGTTGCGTTTCGCCCATTGACGGAGGAGGATATCTCACCGATCAACCCGGAGGTAGACCCTGCGACCAAGAAGATCATTGTGAACCTGAGTTACCAGACTTTAACATGCAAAGAAAGCGACCGGGAGGTATATTTTTGCCGTGTTTCTACCGGAATGCTGGAAGGAATGACACCCCTTGGTGAACATCCTATATCTTGGAAGTTGATTTCAATTCGTATGGCTGCTAATACAGTTGCGTCCAGCTACGATTTACCAGGGATACCATGGACAACGTTTTTTGCTACGGGTGGAGTCGCTATTCATGGCGCAACTTCCCACAATGACTTCGGTACGGTGCGGTCGCATGGATGTGTCAATTGCAAACCGGAGGATGCAAAGTGGATCTTTCGCTGGTCACAACCAACTGTACCATTGGAACCGGGCAGTCTGGAATGGCATGATTGGTCAACTGGCAGCACGCATGTGATCGTAGAAGATACTTTTTAATGGTGATAAGGTGATATGAATAGTTTCAATGTGACGATTGGACTAGCGTTTCTGGCCGGCTTGGCATCCTTTCTTTCTCCTTGTGTCTTATCACTCGTCCCTGCCTATATCGGATATTTAGGTGGACGCGCGGCGGGGGGTGAATCATCCAGCAAGGACCGTTGGGTGACTTTTACGCACGGTCTGGCTTTTGTGCTGGGATTCAGCCTGGTCTTTATACTTTTCAATATTATTGCCTCGGCGCTTGGATTATTGCTTTATGATGTGCGCACATGGCTGGCTAAAATCGGCGGGGTCGTAATCGTTATTTTTGGCCTGCATATGATCGGCGTTTTTCGTATCCCTTTCCTTGAATACGACGTGCGTATCCATTCCCGGATGGATCGACGTTGGGGGTACATATCATCGGTGGTAATGGGCATTTTCTTCTCAGCCGGCTGGTCACCATGTATTGGACCGGTATTGGGCTGGATTATGACCTTCTCTGTAAACGGCGGCTCGATCGTAAAGGGGACAACTTTGGGAGTTGCTTATTCTGCGGGATTGGCAATTCCATTTCTGCTGGCTGCGCTAGGGATTAGTTGGGTAAGTACTTTATTGCGCCGCTACAGTAAAACGATGCGCGTAGTCGAGATTGTCATGGGAATACTCCTGATTGTAGTTGGGATTCTGCTTTTTCTGGGTTCATTCAACGTTTTAGCCAATTACATCCCTCTCATTAACTTTGGGCTATAAAGATGAATAAAAGAATGAATTATCCGGCCAGTTATTCCATTGATGCGAGGGGGGTTACAAGTTCCAGCGTAGATACCTGTATGTGCGCAGACCTGATCGACAAATATCATTCCAAAGCAGGCATAATCAAATGATCACCGTCACATTGTATACCCGCGCGGATTGTGAACTATGCAAGCAAGCTGAAGGAGATTTGAAAGCATTGCAGGAGGTGATCCCGCATCAACTGGCGGTTATCGACATCGACTCCGATCCTTCTCTGCGGGACACTTTCGCTTTGGAAATCCCGGTCGTGGAGGCAGGACCGTTCCGACTGAAAGCGCCTTTCACACGACAGGAATTACAGGTAACCCTGGGTGCAGCCACTGACCGCCGGTCACAATTGGAAAATATCAACGATAAAACATTCAGGGTAAACACCTCACGCACCCAGACCATCAGCTCAGGGGATAAAATATCTTACTGGATAGCGAAACACTACCTGGCCATATTCAATATGTTCCTAATCCTGTACATAGGCATCCCATTCCTGGCGCCGATCTTCAAAAAGGCAGGCTGGAACACGCCAGCTGAAGTGGTATATAAAATTTACAGTCCTCTATGCCATCAGTGGGCATTCCGTTCGTTTTTCTTGTTTGGCGAACAAGCTTATTATCCACACGCTGCAGCTAATATTCCAGGTGTGTTCACTTTCGAACAGGTCAGCGGTATTACCGACTTGACCGATCCAAGCCGGCTCCAGGCGCGGCTTTTTGAAGGAAATCCACTGCTCGGCTTTAAGGTTGCCTTGTGTGAGAGGGATGTTGCCATCTGGGGGGCGATGGCTTTATTTGGCGTAGTCTATGCCCTCTCCGGGCGGAAGCTGCCGAAACTGCACTGGCTCATCTGGGTGCTGGTCGGACTGGGACCGATTGGACTGGACGGTTTTTCGCAATTGTTCAGCCAAATCCCAAGCACGTTTATTCAATCCATCCTACCATATCGCGAAAGCACCCCTTTCCTGCGAGTCCTGACCGGTTTCCTGTTTGGTGTTACCACTGCCTGGTTCATGTTCCCGCTCATCGAAGAGAGCATGGTAGATACTCGCCGTTTGCTGGCCAAGAAGTTTGCAGTTCTCAAGAAATAATATTTCGTATGCCTTTTCAGTCGCACAGCGAAATTCGTTATTTTCAATTCGAACAATTGGGCCAAGGTTTGACTCACGGTGTTTTTACCCGGAGAGGAGGTGTCAGCCCGGATCCGTGGGCTTCTCTGAATCTGGGCAGCACGGTCGGCGATGATATACAACGGGTGCGCGAAAATCGTCGGCTCGCGCTGGAAACCTTGGCGCGCGACCCGGCTTCTGTTTATGATGTCTGGCAGGTACATGGCATTGAGGTGGCAATTGCTGAAGCCCCGCGCCCCCCAGAGAAACCTCATCTGCAAGCGGATGTCATTTTGACAGACAGACCTGAGGTAACGCTCATGATGCGCTTTGCGGATTGTGTGCCAATCATGCTGCACGATCCGATTCGCAAGGTGGTGGGCATTGCCCACGCTGGTTGGATGGGCACAGTACGCGGCACTGTCCGATATGCGGTGGAAGCGATGCAAAAACGTTACGGTTCAAGACCAGCCGATATCCAGGCAGCAATTGGCCCATCCATTGGCCCAGACCATTATGATGTCGGCCCGGATGTAATCATACAGGTACAGAAAGCTTTTCGGAGCGATGCCTCGAATTTGATCTTGGAAAATGCAGGTCTCAAGAAATTTGATCTATGGGCAGCCAATCGATTGCTGCTTGAACGGACCGGTGTACGACAAATTGAAGTGGCAGGGTTGTGTACCGCGTGTCATATCGAGGATTGGTATTCGCACAGAGCAGAAAATGGTCGCACTGGGAGATTCGGTGCAATAATAGCATTGGTATAACTCAAGCATGGATGAGACCCTGATCTTTGCAATTCGTGAATGTTATCAGCGTGTACTCAGTCAGATCGATGAAGCAACCGCCCGGTCAGGGCGTGATGCGGGGTCGGTTCGCCTGGTGGTCGTAACCAAATCTCAGCCGCTGGAGGTAGTCCAGGCGGCGATCGCGGCCGGGGCATCCATCCTGGGAGAAAATTATGCAGAGGAAGCTGTCGCTAAAATCAATGCCCTCGCGGAAACTGCGGTAGAATGGCACATGATCGGGCACGTTCAGAGCCGCAAGGCAGATTTGGTGGCAGGGCATTTTTCTATGTTGCATTCTCTGGACAGCCTCAAACTGGCCGAGCGGCTGAACAGGTACTGTGAGGAGTTGGGCCGATCCTTGCAAGTATTGTTGGAAATCAATGTGAGCGGCGAAGAGAGCAAGTATGGGTTCCCAGGGTGGGATGAGCAACACTGGCCAAACCTGGAGCCTGAAATAGGACATATTACGGCACTTCCCAGGCTGCGCTTGCGTGGACTAATGACCATGCCACCTTTCTTCGATGATCCAGAGCAGACGCGTCCTTATTTCCAGCGATTACATCGATTACAGGTTTTTTTAAGAGAGCATATTCCTTATGCCGATTGGACAGATCTTTCGATGGGAACCAGCGCGGACTTTATTACCGCTATAGAGGAAGGGGCAACCTACGTGCGAGTTGGCCAGGCAATTTTAGGAAGGCGCTCAGCTTAGAGGATCAATGGTTGGTATTATTGCAAAAATAATCAGCTCGATCGCTAATCTGATCGTTTTACTTGTGATCGTTGATTCGATACTATCGTATTTTTTAAATCCTTTCCATCCAGTGCGCAACGCCTTGGACCGGGTCCTGCAACCGTTGCTGGCACCGATTCGGAAGGTTGTGCCATTGGCAGGGATGTTTGACCTTAGTCCAGTGATATTAATCATTTTAGTAGAAATCCTGTCTTATGCCTTAATCAGTTTTCTGTATGCTCTTTGAGGTGCCACATGGGATCAAGGTCGTTTCATTTACATGATGGAAAGAAGGGCGCAGCTCTGGCAGTGCGAGTCACACCACGAGCCCGAAAGAACGAAATTGTTGACATCTTAAGCGATGGGACGGTCAAAGTCCACCTAACAGCGCCGCCGTTGGAAGGGAAAGCCAATGCGGCATTGCTTAAGTTTCTAGCAAAGGTGCTGGATATACCAGTCAAACAATTGGAAGTGGTAGCAGGGGCAAGTGGGCGAGATAAGTTAATTTCAGTGATTGACATGGACGCCGACACGCTCCAGAAAAAGATTGTGGATCACATCGGTTAAAAAAAACATCTCCCACAGGTTATTTGTGGGAGATAAATTTAGGGAGATTTACGGAACCGTTGTGTATAACAATCGATACATCCCGTATATTTCGTAAATGCTGCGGACGTAGTCACGCGTCTCCTCGAACCGGATGACCTCTACAAACAAATCGGTGTCTGGTCCAGAAAGATCGCGCCAGACTGAGGCAGCATCCGGACCTGCATTGTAAGCAGCCAAGGCTGTAGAAAGATCGCCGTTGAAGCGGAGACGCTGATCCATCAGATAGGATGATCCCAGACCAATACTGACCAATGGCCGGTTCAAGTCATCCGATGTGTAATTGGGAGGCCAGCCAAGGTTATTTACAATAAATTGCCCGGTGTTGGGGGTTATTTGCATCAGACCAATCGCGTAAGAAGAGCGCGCAAACTTATCAAAGAGACTCTCCTGCCGCAAGATGGATAACAGGAACATTGGATCGAATCCAGCCTGTTGAGCTGCAGGAATGATGAGGTCTTGATAATACAAGCCGTAGCGAACATGGTTGAAGTAGGCAGGTGCGGCTAAAGTTTGGGACTGGGAGTTCATTCCAGCCAGGGTGAGCACCTGACGGATGGCAAAAATAGCCGGGTAGTAAAGACCCAGGTCGAGCAGGTAATTTCCCAGGCGATAGCATCCGGCAGGATCCTGTTCAACAGAGGTTCGTAAAGAGTCGAATTCCAGACGGGCTTCGGCAGCAAGACCGAGCGTCAAGAACTCGGTGCCGCGGATGAGTCGCGGGTCCGCTAGAAGTGGGCCGGGAGTACTGAGATCGGTATCGGTAGCAAGGTTGAAAGTAATGCGCAGCCAGGCTTCAGCGTCAGTCCGTTCAGCGGTCAGGTTCATTGTCAGATTGGCAGCAGGCAATGGTTCAAAGGCGGGGCGGTTAATAAGCATATCCTGGGCACGCAAGCTGTAATAATCGGTCGGATCGAGGGATGCGGTCTGTTGCCAGGCAGCTTGTGCGGAAGCAGTATCACCCAAGGCCTGTTGGACCTTGCCGATCCAGAAATGGGAGCTGGTCTGGTCCTCCAGGTTTGTGGACAGGATAGTGTCGCGCTGGAAGGATACCAGAGCATCGTTATATTTCCCAAGGCGGTAACGGACAATCCCGGACCAGAAGAGTGCCTGCGGAACGAGTTCACTGCCAGGATATTCGTTAGCGACCCGGTCCCAGGTTTGAGCTGCCTCTTCCAATTGTCCGTTGCGTTCCTGGATTCGACCAGCTTCAACAAGATAGATTGGTGCATTCGCATCAGCAGGAGCCTGTTGGACAAAGGTGAGCAGGGTCTGCGCGGCAAGATCGTATTGACCCAGGAAATACCACTGCGTATAGGCACGCCCTGGAAGAGAACTGCTTCCGTTCCAGGCGGCTGCCCAATGTGGATTATCCGGATAATTTTGGATAAATACATCCCATGCATGTACTGCGTCTTCGTATTGACCCAATGCAAATAAAGTTAGGGCCTGATAATAGTAAGGCGTGCCGTCATTTTGAGGGTTGGCATCTATATAGCGCTGGAAAGCGTCATGGGCATAGCCAAATTGACCAGCGAAATAATCCACCAGACCACGATTCATGTCATCTACTGGAATACCAGCATTCACCAAAGCCACCAATGCGGAATAAGAATCATAGGCCAACGGGAAATTATCTACAGTGTGAAGAAAGCGCTGGTAAGCCTGGTCAGTTTGCCCCAGTGACAAGTAGATTTGACCAGAGAGTAAATCCAACTGGGCTTTCACATAATCGTTGGAGCTTGCCGCGAAGATCGAATCGTACATCCCAAGTGCCGTAGTTGAATCCCCCAAGCGGAAATAAGCTTGGGCTATTTTTAGCTGCAGGGCGGTATTGTCTTTGATGGTGGGAGCAGCCAAGGCAGCCTGGTAGGCCGCAACTGCTTCGGAATCATTACCAGCGGCAACATAGGCATCACCGCGCTGTTCCTGGACATATGCATCAATCATACCGGGACGCAGAGCCAGAAAAATGGTATAAGCCTGGGCGGCTTCCGCATACCTATCGAGTGACATGTAAATTGCGCCCATCAAGAAATATGCGCGGACAGCATTTGCAGATGCAGGATACTGGCTGGTCAACTGCCAGAGAGTTGTCAGAGCGCTGCCATTATTTTTAATAGCATATTCGCTCCGCCCCAGTCCCCACAGCGCGGCTGCCCTAACACCCGGGTCAGTGGATGTATCAAAAGCTGCCTGGTACTCATTTAGGGCGCGGTCATAGTCGCCATTAAACAATGCCTGGTCTCCGGTAGCGATACGGACTTCAGGTGTAAGTGTTGGTGAGGGAGTAAAACTGGGCAGGGGTGTATCGGACGGAGTGAACCTTGGCGGCAGGGTTGGGCTGGGTGTACCTGTAGGGGCAGCAAGAGGCAAGGGCACGCAACCAGTGATAAACACAACCAGATACAGCCCGCGTAACAAGCGCTTGGTAAACATGGTAATCTTATAATTGAGAAAAGAATCCATGTCAATGCTTGTCAATCCGGGTGTGGCATGATAAACTGTGCCCGTGACTGATGACGCCCCCGCGTGGGCGTCTTTTCCTGTGTGTTCATGCGAACCGTTTATTGGGAATCCGACACTCTAAGAGTTATAGACCAGCAGCGACTACCTGCCGCGCTGGAAACTGTTGCATTGCATACCCATTTGGAAGTGGTCGAAGCCATCCGAAATATGACGGTGCGCGGTGCACCTGCCATTGGCGCAGCAGCCGCCTTTGGGCTGGCATTAGCTGCCAACGAATCATGCGCACTAACCGCCGCGCAGTTCCTTGGGGACATTGAGTCTGCTGCGGTCAGCCTGAAAGCCTCCCGCCTGACGGCAGTCAACCTGGCATGGGCGGTGGATAGAGTTATGGATTTGCTTAGGAAGCAGGTGATCAGGGAACAAGGGGCGAAAGTTGCTGATTTACGCCTGGTTGTCTTGCTTGAGGCCCAGCGGATTGCCGACGAGGATGTGGAGATCAACAAACGCATGGGGAAGCACGGCTCGGTGTTGATCGATGACGGCGATACAATAATCCATCACTGCAACACCGGCGCGCTGGCTGGTGTGGATTGGGGAACGGCATTGGGTGCCATCCGGACGGCGCACGAGCAGGGCAAGCGCCTTCACGTGCTGGTGGACGAAACCCGTCCGCGTTTGCAGGGAGCGCGGTTGACTGCCTGGGAGTTGGGACAATACGGCATCCCCTACGAAATCATCTCTGATAACATGGCAGGGTATTTCCTGCACTCTGGCCAGGTGCAGAAAGTGTTCTTCGGTGCGGATCGAATTGCATCCAACGGAGATGTAGCGAATAAAATAGGTACGTATATGCTGGCGCTGGCTGCACACGATAACAGCGTGCCGGTCTATTCGGTAGCTCCCACTTCTTCAATAGATTTATCACTTGTGGATGGCAGCCTTATTCCCATCGAAGAGCGCGACCCGGAAGAGGTTTTGGGATTACAATTCCACGGCGAGCGCGTCACCCCGGAAGGGGCCAAGGCTCGCAACCCGGCTTTCGATGTGACACCCAACCGATTGATCACCGCGATTGTTACAGAGAACGGAATTGTACGTCCACCCTATAAAATGAATTTGAGAATAAACGTAAGCGCAAGACTAAAAGCCTCTTAGGGGTTAGCTCCAGTCCAATAGTACCAAAAAGATTGCTCTTCCAAGGAATTGAGAAATGGATATTCTGTTAACCGGATCGGTTGCCTACGACTACCTGATGACCTTCCCCGGCCTATTCAAGGAGCAATTCCTCCCCGAACGGCTGGAGAAGATCAGCCTTTCGTTCCTGGTTGATTCCATGTCCAGACAGCAGGGTGGTGTGGCGCCAAACATCGCCTATTCGATGGCGTTGCTGGGAGAGCGTCCGCGCGTGATGGCGACGGTGGGCGAGGATTTTATCGACTACCGCGCTTTCCTCGATGCGGCGGGTGTGGATACGACGCTGATGGAGGTCGTGCCGGGACTGTTCACGGCTTCATTCTTTGCCACCACTGACCAATCCAACGCGCAACTAGCCTCGTTCTATCCAGGAGCAATGGGAGTCGCGGCGAGGCAGAGCATCCTCAAGGTCAGCCCCCGACCTGACCTGGTAATTGTCTCCCCAAATGCCCCGGATGCGATGACCAAGTTTGCTGCTGAGTGCCGCCAGGTAAAAATTCCCTACCTGTACGACCCATCGCAACAGATCCTGCGCCTGGAGGGACAGGAATTGGCTCGTGACATGGAGGGGGCGCATTTCCTTTTTGTCAACGATTACGAGTTCGGGCTGATTGTCAAAAAGACCGATTGGGACCTGACGCAGATTCTTAAGCATGTCAAGGTGGTTGTAGTGACACGGGGCAAAGACGGAGCGTCGGTCTACACCGGCGAGGCGGAGCACTTTATACCTGCCGTCCGAGAGAAAGCCATCGTAGATCCGACCGGAGTGGGCGACGCTTTTCGCGGTGGGTTCCTGGCTGGGTACAGCCATGGTTTCGACTGGAAACTATGCGGGGAGATCGGCTCACTGGCGGCGGTCTATTGCCTTGAGGAGAAGGGTCCTCAGAACCATGTGTATACACGCGCCGAGTTCGTGAGGCGCTTCCGGGAGCATTTTGATGACGGTGGTAAACTAAGTGGGTTACTTAATCCAAAGGAGAAATTATGAGCAGTTCAGATATTAAGGATATCAATCTGGCCGAAGGCGGACGCCGAAGAATCGAATGGGCGGAGCGTGAGATGCCCGTCCTGCGCCAAATCCGCGAGCGCTTCACCAAAGAGAAACCGCTCAAGGGTGTGCGTCTTTCCGCCTGCCTGCACATTACCACCGAGACCGCCAATCTAGCCCGGACATTAACAGCTGGCGGTGCGGACCTTGTACTTACCGCTTCCAACCCGCTTTCCACCCAAGATGATGTGGCGGCAGCGCTAGTAAATATTTATGAAGTGCCAACCTTCGCCATCAAGGGCGAGGACAACGTGACCTACTACAAACACATCGGTGCCGCCCTGGATCATAAACCTCACATGACCATGGATGATGGAGCTGACCTGGTTTCCACCATCCACAAAGACCGTCGTGAGCTGATCCCAGGCATCATCGGTGGAACGGAAGAAACCACAACTGGCGTCATCCGCCTGCGCGCCATGGCAGCGGATGGGATGCTCCAATTCCCAGTCATCGCGGTCAACGATGCAATGACCAAACACTTCTTTGATAACCGCTATGGCACAGGACAATCTACACTGGACGGCATCATCCGTGCAACCAACGTCCTGCTGGCGGGTAAGAACTTCGTTGTGGCTGGTTATGGCTGGTGCGGACGCGGCTTGGCATCGCGGGCGCGCGGCATGGGGTCGCTGGTCATTGTCACCGAAGTAGATCCGCTCAAGGCGTTGGAAGCTGTTATGGACGGGTACCAGGTCATGCCAATGATGGAGGCAGCAAAGATCGGCGACATCTTCTGCACCGTGACCGGAGACATCAATGTTGTGGATAAACGCCACTTTGAGGTGATGAAAGATGGTGCAATTGTAGCCAACTCAGGCCATTTCAACGTTGAAATCAATATCCCCGGACTCCAGGGGTTGTCCAAGGGGGACCCGAAACTTGTCCGCCCGTTCGTGGAACAATACGAGACCAGAGATGGACGCAAGATCAACATCCTGGCTGAGGGCCGGCTCATCAACCTGGCCTCCGCTGAAGGACACCCGGCATCGGTGATGGATATGTCTTTTGCCAACCAGGCTTTGGCGGCTGAGTTTATGGTCAAGAATTCCAAGACCCTGGAGAAGCGAGTCTACTCTGTTCCCGCTGAAGTGGACGCCGAGATAGCGCGCATCAAATTGGCGGCCATGGGCGTGAAAATTGACGAGCTGACCCCTGAACAGGTCAAGTATCTGAATTCGTGGGAAGAGGGAACGTAAGATTGTTGACGTACGATGGATGATTAATAATCGGCCTCGTGGAGAAAAATTCGCGAGGCTTTACTTTTGATAGCTAATTATTATCCAGATAACAGGCAAGGATGTGGGGCAGGAGGTAGAATTGAACCAACATTCATATTTATTTGGAGGATGCATTAAACTCCTTCGGAAATACAATACTCCGCTCGGGATAATTTCTCGATGGTATAAGAAAAGGACACTCATGTTTTCCAAACTGCGCGAACCCGTCAGCGGGTTGACTCATCTCGGTGGAGCGATTGGCGCCTTGTTCGGACAAATCGCCCTGCTGGTCGTCGGCTGGTCTGGAACGGCGAAGATAATTTCACTTTTAGTTTACGGTATCAGCCTGATCGCGTTATTTTCTGCCAGCGCCACCTATCACTTAGCGAAAGCCAGACCTGCCCTTCTCCAAACCTTACGGAAATTGGACCACTCCGCGATCTATGTGCTGATCGCTGGAACGTATACACCTTTTTGCGTGATCGCCTTCGGCGGATTTTTCCGCTGGGGCTTGCTGGCAATTATCTGGACCATTGCGATAGGCGGGATTATCGTCAAGATTTTCTACGTCAAGGCACCGCGCTGGTTGAATGCGACAGTATATGTGGTAATGGGATGGTTGTGCATATCTGCGGTAGGACAAATGCCGGCAGCATTGCCGGTCAATACAATGGTATGGTTGATTGTCGGCGGAGTAGTGTATACGCTGGGGGCTGTCATTTACTCTACAAAGGTTTTTAACTTTGTTCCCGGGAAGTTTGGTTTCCACGAAGTTTGGCACATCTTTGTACTGCTGGGCGCGGTGGCTCATTTTGTCTCTGTGATGACTCTGCTGGTCAGGCCGGCATGAGGTCGGCACCAACGCTTTATTTCAACAACCTTATGGGACCGCGCGGTAGAAGTTCGCGGTCCATCTCGCATTCCCCTGCCCAAATCCCACACAATCTGATAGAATACAACCCGCACGCCGGAATCATTCATGAACATGTCAAGCCCCGGTCTCTACTCCGGGGTTTTTGTTTGGAATATAGCAAGAGCGCACGGCTAGGCACCCAAAGCGGAAAATATCCGCCTTTAAAAAGGTAAATTGTAAATGTTGAAAGAACGAACAGATCTCCGCAATATTGCAATTATCGCTCACGTAGACCACGGGAAGACCACGTTGGTAGATGGTCTCTTGCGCCAATCGCACACCTTCCGCGACAACCAGCAAGTGGCTGAGCGCGTTATGGACTCTAACGACCTAGAACGTGAGCGCGGCATCACCATCCTGGCGAAGAACACTGCCATCACCATCCCTGACCCGGAAACAGGTCAAGTGGTTAAAATCAACATCGTGGATACTCCTGGTCATGCTGATTTCGGTGGCGAGGTGGAACGTGTCATGAATATGGTGGATGGCGTCCTGCTCCTGGTAGATGCTGCCGAAGGCCCGATGCCTCAGACCCGTTTCGTGCTCAAGAAAGCCCTTGAGATGGGTCACAAGGCCGTGGTGGTCATCAATAAAGTGGACCGCAAGGATGCAGAACCCGAACGCGTTGTCAACCAGACGTTTGACCTATTCATCGAACTGGGAGCGACTGACGAGCAAGCGGACTTCCCCATCATTTATACGCAAGCAACAAGCGCCCAGGCGGGCTTCTCCCCAGACCTCGGCCCGGACCTCCAACCGCTGTTCCAGACCATCCTGCGGCACATTCCTCCCCCAAAAGTGGACGCGGACGCGCCGTTGCAGTTACTCGTGACCACCCTGGGTTACGACGATTACCGTGGAGTGACTGCTGTTGGTCGTATCCATGCTGGCAGAATCAAAGTTGGTCAGCCACTGGCACGTCTGAAAATTGACGGTACAAATACACCTGAGCGCGCCCGGTATTTGTATGTGCACCAGGGATTGAATAAAGTCGAAGTTGAACAGGCCGAAGCTGGTGAAATCATCGCCCTGGCTGGGCTGGAGGGAATTGCCATTGGTGAAACCCTGGCTGATTTAGAAAATCCAGTTGCCTTACCAACGATCAAAGTGGAGGAACCGACCGTACGGATGACATTTAGCGTCAATACTTCGCCATTCTCAGGCAAGGAAGGGCGCTGGAGCACCTCCCGTAAGTTACGAGAGCGCCTATTCGACGAATTGCGCACTAATGTTTCCTTGCGTGTGCAGGAGACCGGGAGCGCCGAAACATTCCTTGTCTCCGGACGGGGCGAATTGCATCTAGCCATACTGGTCGAGACAATGCGCCGAGAAGGTTATGAATTCCAAGTATCCCGTCCGGAAGTGATTTTCCGGAAGGCTGAAGATGGCACCCAACTCGAACCGTTCGAGGAAGTTCACGTCGAAACCAGCCCCGAGACCGTGGGAGTGGTTGTGGAAATGCTCGGAGGGCGGCGTGGAAAAATGATGGATATGCAGGACACGGGTCAGGGGAGTGTACGATTGGTGTATATTGTCCCGACACGGGGTCTGCTAGGTTTCCGCTACCAGTTCCTAACTGCAACGCGCGGCATGGGTGTAATGAATACTCTATTCCACGGATATGAGGAGATGGCTGGACCGATGGCTCAGCGTTCCACCGGCTCACTGGTGGCATGGGAAGTGGGTGATACCACCGCGTATGCTCTAAAGAGTGCCGAGGACCGCGGGACATTGTTCTATGGCCCGGGTGTATCCGTTTATGAGGGGATGGTAATCGGAGAGAATTCCCGTCCTGGCGATATTCCAATCAACGTCTGTCGCAAGAAGCATTTAACCAACATGCGCTCGTCGCACGGTGACATGGAAATTCGCCTGACGACACCACGTCAGATGAGCATTGACGAGGCCATTGAGTATCTGGCTGACGATGAATTGCTCGAAGTAACTCCGCTTTCGTACCGCATCCGTAAACGCATCCTTAATACCGACGACCGCGGTAAACAAGATAAGAAATCCAAAGAAGCATTGGAAGAGTAATAATGTGGCGCAAGTGAATTCACTTGCGCCACATTATTACTTCATCAGTGCATTAATCATCAAGTCCTTACCCTGACTACCTTACCACCGGTCATCTTCTCCAGGGTAGCAGGGGTCAGTTCAAAAACCGCATATGGCGTCCCGGCTGCGGCCCAGGTTATTTTATATTGCAGCAGATCTTCATCGATGTAAGTCTCCAGCGGTTGAACGTGCCCAACCGGTGGAACACCGCCAATGGCAAAACCGGTCGTGGAACGGACGAAATCCGCATCCGCGCGCCCAATGGATTCACGGGCGTAACGGCTGATGAGATCCTCGTCGACGCGGTTTGCACCGCTAGTCAGGACGAGCACCGGCTTACCAGAAGCCTGGCCGCGAAAGATGAGCGACTTGACAATCTGCCCGATCTGGCAACCTAGACGGGCGGCAGCCTCAGCGGACGTACGCGTGCTTTCCTGAAATTCGATGATTTTACAATTAAACCCCAGGGCGAACAGAGCATCCTGAACTTTTAGAGTGGAAAGGCTGGTAGTTTTCTTTTTATCGTTTTCCATCGGTGTTATTGAATTTATTATACCGGCGACTCATGCGGGTGTTGATAATACGAGTGGCAAATTGGTTCAGCGGATAAAAGCCGCATCCCGGCCTGCCAGAGCATCGCGGATATGTTCGGTATGGTTGTGGAACAGGTCCATTTCCATTGCCTGGTGAATCGGGAACCATTCCACTTTAGTGGTCTCGTTGCTTAAGCTGGGTTTACCGCTTAAAAGTTCCACTTCAAAATTCAGTACCACGATTTGGGTTTGGATGCCATCCGGATAGACAACCACAATATGCGGGTCAGAGTAAACACCGATAAGGCGGGAAACGCGCACCCTCAGCCCGGTCTCCTCCCAGACTTCTCGCTCACAGCCTTCGGTTACCGATTCACCCGCCTCTATCATCCCTCCGGGCAGGCAAAACATCCCATTGTCGGTGCGACGGGTGAGCAGGACTTTCGTCTGTTTTTCGTCGAACAGCACCGCCGAACATCCCAGACGGAGTATGCCCTGTTTGCCGATGCGTTCGCCGTGAAGAATATGGGTCATGCTTACATTATACAGGAAGGGTACGAGTCTGTACCCTTCTTGTTATACTTTGACAAAAGTACCATTTCTCAAATCTTCCAGTGCTTGTTGGATTTCTTCACGAGTATTCATGACAAACGGTCCATAAGGGACTATTGGTTCTCTACACGGTACACCAGCCATCAGCATGAAACGTAATGGCGAGTTGCCAACCTGGACCTCGATCTGGTTGCCCTCACCAAAGATGACCATCTTGACCGACGTAACTTCCGCACCCCCAAATATGCCCTGTCCATCGAAAACATAAGCCAGGACAGTGTGTTCCTCGGAGACCGGCAGGTTGAATCTGGCCCCGACCTCGAGTTTCACATCCAAGTATACAGGATTAGCTGCGATATCCGTAACCGGACCCCGGAGACCGCCCACCATACCTGAAACTACGCGCACGCGGCAGCCGTTCTTTTCGAACACCGGGATTGTGGCAGCACCGACCTCCTGATAACGCGGAGGGGACATTTTTTTAACTGCGGGAAGATTGACCCACAATTGGAAACCGTCAATAATCCCATCCGGTCCCCGGCGGGGCATTTCCTCATGCATAATACCGCCTCCTGCCGTCATCCACTGCACGTCACCGGGGCCGATAAGACCAGCATTACCCAAGCTGTCACGGTGTTGGACACTACCCTTGAGAATATATGAGACCGTTTCGATGCCGCGATGCGGATGCATCGGGAACCCACGGATGGGACCCTCCGCCGGGTCGTTGAAGGCAAAGTGATCGAATAGAAGGAAGGGGTCAAACCGGTTGGATACCTGAGGTGAAATGGAACGACGCAGGAGAACCCCAGCACCTTCCATGACATATTGCGGTTCAACTATTTCTTTGACAATACGAAGGTTATTCATATAAATTTACTCTGAATTATGTCGATTGTACCAGTAGATGGTGAGAAATATCTAAAAAATGGCGTATTCTGAGGATTCGCCAGATAGGTTACTTCGACCAATTTTATAAACACGGCTACTTCAGATTGAAACCTTGTTTTTCCAATGCAATGCGCAGTTCCGTCCGCACCGACTGCGAGACGCGCCGGGCAGAATGTTCCGTCCAACCATAATCTTCCTTCTCTTCTGGCTTGCCAGGAACCGGAACTCGGCGCCCCTTATAAATTCCAGTTGCGATCATGGTTGCATCGTATGCGCGCAGGCTATTGTCTTCAGCGGCGCGATCGTAGGACTCCCAGTGCATAACCGACACAAGCGGCAGACGCGGTTTGATGTTACCCTGTTTATCGGGCCAGCCGAGGGTCATCCCGGTGATGGGGAAGGTCAGCCGCGGCAGGTTGAGAAGTTCGATGACCTCGCCAGGATTGTTGCGAATACTACCAATGTAGCAGACTCCCAGTCCGAGCGATTCAGCGGCCAACGCCGCAGTCTGCGCAGCGATGGATGCATCTACAGCGGCTATGAGGAAATTTTCAGCGTATTCCGTCACCTGGGTGCAGCCACGCAATTGGCAAACGCGCTCGAGGCGAGCCAAGTCTGCGCACCAAGCCAGGAAGACCGGGGCTTCGCGGATGTGAGCTTGGTTGCCGCATAACTCTGAGAGCCGAGTGCGCTTCGTGGAATCCGTCACAACGACGACACTGTAGGTCTGCAGGTTGGACGAGGTGGATGCGCATTGCGCAGCGGAGATGATGGTCTCGATCATGGGAGCAGGCACTGAATCTGGTTTATAATGCCGTGCCGAGGCATGGCGGTGAATAAGGGCGAGAGTGGGATTTTCCATGAGTTCTCCAATAGGATTGGTCACTCTCATTTTACGTATAAAAGCAGTTTTTGTCATATCACTCTCTTGATAAATACCATTCACAAACGGGAGATTTTCCGAGACCTAAGAAAAATAAGCAGGAATTATGATATTTTTGTAGCTGATGATAGCACCCCAAATAAAACAGAATCCTCTTTCACGAAATTTCCAACTCGAATTCATCACGGATGGCTTTCCATCTACGTCAAGAAGCGGGATCTGGGTTTGAATCTACGGTTCTCTGAGATGGTGTTGATGGGCACAACAGAGAGAACAGACAAGCCAGCAAGGGTGAAATTCCATCTGTGGGCGACAACAACCTCCGCCCCCTATTCAGTTACGATAAGGTAGTTGACAAAGTCGCACTCTGCAGATGTAACTTGACGGATTTGAAACCCAGGAATCAAATATTGCCACGATTCTTGAAATCGGAATTATTGCACAATAATCTTGATAAAAAACATTTCGCCAAATGGAACGCCATTCGCATCAAAGGCCTGCCATTCACTATAATATTCCCCTGCATCCAACGGGGCAATAAACACAATCCGCAAGTTGGCTTGCATCCCCGCACGGGCCGGGTAAAGTGCCTGTTCCGGAGATGCACCCAGCCCATCCCCATCGACCAAACGCAAGCGATAATTGGTATCCCAGTTGCAGGAACCGGAGTTCTGCACAAGCCATTGTTTATCCAAAGAAATACCGGGTGAGACGGTGGAATAATCGGGAATTGTCACATCTGCTAAAAATACCAGCCCGTCAATGCAGGGTAGAGTGGGGGTTAAGATAATTGGCAAAGACACAGCAAGTGTTTCGGTGGGAACACTAACAGGAAGCGAGGGTGTCGGGAGCGCAGTGATATTCCCCCCACAGGCAGCCAAAAGGAACCAAAGATAAATACAGCAGGACACAGAGATAAGCTTACAGCGCTTTTCTGTGTCCATTAATAACCTCTCACTGATTACTTAAAATCAGGCTTCTTCTACGACGTTGGTACCAGAATCATCACCACCGCCGGTGACAAGCGGGATGGCAACTTCACCACCGCTGGCGCGCTGGCGAATTACAAGTTCGATTTCGTTAGCCAGGTCCGGGTTCTGGCGCAGGAACTCCTTAGAATTCTCGCGGCCCTGTCCGAGGCGGGTTTCACCGTAAGAGAAGAAAGCTCCACGCTTATCCACGATCTCAAGCTGGGTCGCCAGGTCAATCAGATCACCAACCTTGGAGATGCCTTCGTTGTACATAATATCGAACTCAGCAGTGCGAAAGGGAGGCGCAACCTTGTTCTTGACCACGCGTACCCGCGTGCGGTTGCCAACTATTTCAGCTCCAATCTTGATGGATTGGATACGGCGCACATCCAGACGGACTGAGGCATAAAATTTGAGGGCATTACCACCGGTGGTGGTTTCCGGGTTGCCGAACATTACACCAATCTTCATCCGCAATTGGTTGGTGAAGACGACCGAGGTCTTGGTCTGGTTGATAGCTCCCGAGAGTTTTCGCAACGCTTGAGACATCAAACGAGCCATGGCTCCCATCTGTGCGTCACCCATATCGCCTTCGATCTCAGATCTGGGGACAAGCGCGGCAACAGAGTCGATAACCACCAAATCCACTGCGCCAGAGCGAACGAGCGTTTCGGTAATTTCAAGAGCTTGTTCGCCGGTATCGGGTTGGGAAACGAGCAGGTTGTCAATATCCACACCGCATTTGGCAGCATAGGATGGGTCGAGGGCATGTTCCATATCCACATAAGCAGCGGTACCGCCCATTTTTTGTACTTCAGCAACAATATGCTGGCAAAGAGTGGTTTTCCCAGACGATTCCGGACCGTAAATTTCGGTGATGCGTCCTCGCGGAATGCCACCAATTCCTAATGCCAAATCAAGGGAGAGCGAGCCAGTCGGGATGGCGTCAATGGTCATTTTTTGAGCTTCGCCCAACCGCATGATGGAGCCATCGCCGTAGCGTTTAATAATATCCCCAAGGGCTTTATCAAGCATGTTTCGGCGTCCTTCGTCCATCGTGGAACTTGAAGAAGTGTCAGATTTGCGAGCCATTGTAATCCTCTCTATCCTAATATTAGGTCGAGTATAGCACAGATGTTCGATACGTCAAGTGTTCAGTGCATACCTGTCTCAGAAGCAGGTGGCATGGTGAAGTCGTAGCCGTTATATCCATTGAATGAAAAATATGTAATCTGTCCCGGAAGGATTTGTATATTAACTATTCTGTTCAATGCACCATAAGGAATGTTGAGTTCATAAACGCCGGCAGGCAAGTCACCCAAGACAACGTTTTCATTGTAATATGCGTCACTATTAACAGTCAACGGTCCATAAGTCTTGACCGAATATTGTTTTTCTGTATCGAGAGATTTTAGCAAAACAAGATAGGAATCAAGCTGTTGCCCGTACGTGCTCATCACCCGACCAACCAGGACGCCATACCCTTGTGAAGGTGATATCCACAGTTCTGGGTTGCGTGTCTTCCAGAAATCATTCTCTCCGAGGCGAACCTCAAAATGAAGATGAGGTCCGGTGGTCATGCCTGTATCCCCGACTTTTCCGACCACCTTGCCAGTGTTCACCCATTGACCAATGATCACATCCACTTCTTCCATGTGGGCATAAATTGTGAAGAGCGGCTGGTTCTTATAACCGAAGTCATGACGGATTGCGACAGCCAAGCCGTAAGGGTCTTTCAAATTGTTACTTGAGCCAGAATAAAGGCCAATACCGGCCCAAACGACTGTACCAGGCCCAGCAGCTAGCACCTCAGCTCCTCGGGGGGCTGGCAAGTCAACTCCTGTATGAATTACATCTGGTCCAAAGAAAATACCGCCATAGCGGTAATCCCAGATTGGGTCAGCCGGGTAGGTGGCGGCAATGGGTGCGGCGAAATAGAAATGGTCATAAGGCGTGAGTGCCCAAGGTGTTGGATAGAGGGGCGGGCGGTACTCTGCTCCTTCGGCAGGGATGACGGTTGGGAAGAACATCTGCATAGCGCTGATAGTAGCAGTTGGGAAGGGGGAAGGCGTTTCAATGACAACTGAGGTCGTTGGAGTCTCACTTGGAAATACGAGTGTTCTTCCGGGAGTATATGAAGGGCTGGGGACTGACGCAGTTAATAAAGGCACGGGAGAGTGGATTCCAGGCACAGATACCGTTGGCGTAATTGCCTGAGAGCAAGCCGCAAGCAATACTGCAAATAAAAGGAACAGCAAATCGGAATCCTGTTTCATAGTTAATGTGTGGAAGTGGGACGAGCTGTGGGTGTTTTTGAGGGAGTGGGCGAACGATACCATAATGGAGTGCGGGTGGGGGTGCGGGTGGGCGGAATTACGATCGTAGGGGTGACCAGAACTTCAGGGGGATAAAGTTGCAGCATGGCAGTACGCCAATCCAAACCCTGGGAAAAGACGAGTTCATTGAAACGGGCACCTGCATAATACGTCCGCCAATTAGATAGAGCGGGCAGCCGCTCCCATCCAAACTGGGCAGCCAGCGAAGTCAAGTCGAGCCAGTAGCCGGGGGGGATAGAATCCATTAACTGACCCCCGTTCTCATAAGCGGACGAACTGGTGGTGCGGGCGGAAAAATCCCAAGGAATCTGTGTAAGCGGCATTCCCTGGGAGCCATCCTGCGCGGTGGCGTGCAAATAGATACGCCAATAAACCTGCTGACCAAAATCCTCGCGGACGACAACCATCCAATTCGCCTGGATTAACACTGGATCGAGAGTGAAAGCCCGCCCGGTGTAAAGCCAGTCCTCGCCCATACCAGGGTCGAGGGGTGTGGTGAGCGGAATAAAGGCATTCTCCAAGTTGCCGAGGGCATCCCAACCGGTTTGTGTCATTATCTGGGCACGAAATATCTGGAAGGAGTCGCCCGCCATTTCATTCAATTGTGGATAGAGGGCAGTGACCTTAGTTAATGTCACCAGCGAGGCGCGTCCAGAAGAATTATTTGGCTGAGGATTGACTCCAGAACCGAAGATAGTGGACTGCGTGACCTGTGCTGCGGGCTTGAAAGGACCCGGCAATTCTACGCGGGTAGTGCCAAAGGACAATCCAGATAGCGTACCAGGAAGCAGCACTGGGGGGATACTGATCACACCAGAAGTGGAATACCCGGAAAGGAAGGTCTGATTGGGGGCAGGAAAGCGGCTGACAATGTGGTTATTATCCTGCCAGACGGGCCAGTCGCCAGAGCCAGCCCAGCGCGCCGGGGCAGCGGGGCTGTGTGCATCCCAGATGTAAAGGCTTGTCAAGCCCGAATCTGAATCGGTGGCTGCCCACGCCAACATGCTACCATCTGGAGACCAGGCAGGGTGTGATTCGACCGAGTGTGGGTTAAGACTGACATTAATGAAATCCTCTGGATGATCGAGGTCCGCGATCCATACATCGGGTTCGCCTGAACGATTAGATATGAAGGCGATCTGGCGTCCGAGCGGAGACCAAGCGGGGGATGTATCGGCTGCCGGATTATTTGTTAATTGCTTGGGAGCCTGTCCTGGGTCTGTACTGGAGCGAAGATAGATATCAAAATTATTATTCGTGTAGCTTTCGTAGGCGATCCAGGCCCCATCCGGTGACCAGGAAGGCGCGGCGTCGTATTCGGGCGTATCTGTCAGCCTGAAGATGCCACCTCCACCCAAGTCCAAAAGATACAGGTCCCAGTAACCATTTCGGTGCGACGAGAAAGCCAGCCATTTCCCATCCGGGCCGATAGCTGGAGTAATGTCGTCCCAGGCATTTGCGGTGAGGCGGGTCAGCGGCAGTGTTTGAGGCGAATAGGCAAAAAGATGGAAATAACCACCTTCTTCAATTGAAAGGAAGATGACGCCCTGCGGTGCAGGAGGAGCAGTATCAACCGCCTGGGGAGTGGCGGTAATAACGAAAGGTGTCTGGGTAGGTAATTCGATGGTGGGCGGGATCTGGGTTGGGG
>Ga0209048_10000520_pt1 | contig 41063 bp, 40 predicted proteins | sample FrelakmetCRP12CR_FD_187146 | JGI IMG/M metagenome (GOLD analysis project Ga0209048, IMG submission 187146) | Freshwater lake sediment microbial communities from the University of Notre Dame, USA, for methane emissions studies - CRP12 CR (SPAdes)... | ecosystem: Environmental > Aquatic >...
TTCCCGGCATGCATTCTTCGCGTTTCCACTGTTTCAGAATCTTCTGTTCGTTGAAGGTCAGGGTATAGCGGTAGCAATACAACATGGCCTTGGGACCTTCTGGGTTGGCCTTCCCGATTAATGAGGTCGCTTGCTGCACCGCGTCGCCCAGGTGGGAAAAGTTCACCGAGGCCAATTCCTTGTCACTGATCGGAACGCGATAGGTCCAGACCGAATCCCCTCCGAGAACGGGTGTCTTAGCCGTATGGGGCGGCCCGAACTTCTCCACTACCTCGTCTTGCGTGAGTCGATCCACGCCCTTCTTGAAATAGCCGTCGCGCCACGGACCTCCGCAGGCGAACATCGTCCCTGCGAGAAGGAGGATCCAGACCGTGACCAGGTGCTGACGCAATCGTCTCATGACTTGGGCTGGTTCTCGGGTTCTTGCATGCGCCTCACGGAACAATAAAGCGCATAGCCTTGGGCCAACATGCCGGTGGCCAACAAGCCCAACGCCGTCTGCAGCCACTGCGCGCCTGCGTCTTCCAGTCCATAGATCCCCGTAACGAACCCGAACGCGATCGCCACGATCCCCACGAATCGCGCGATCATCGCGTTCATGCGCCAATTAATGGGAGCCGGCTCCTTGTGCATCGCCATAAGGAATACGCTACACTGGATGGCGCGATCGGTTCAACTCCGCTTCGCGCGAATGTCCCGGGCACGCACCTCCAGCGAGACCGCCTCGTCTGCACGCGCTAATTTCCGCAGCACATTGGCAAGGTCCTCCAGCGTCTTCGCGACCTCTGGATGGGACGGCCCCAGCGCCCGCTCTCGAATCGCCAGGGCTCGACGATAGAGCGGCTCCGCTTTCTCAGGCTGCCCTTGAACCACGCGCAACTGGGCCAGATTTACAACACTCAACGCCACGTCGGGATGGTCGAGACCCAAGAGTTTCTCTTTGATGGCCAAAGCCCGCGTCAGCAATGGCTCCGCCTGGGCATACTGGCCGTACATGCGGTGGAGAACTCCCAGGTTGTTGAGCGTAGCGGCGACATCTGCGTGAAATTCCCCGTGCACAGTTTGGTAAATCTTCAGCGCCTGCAGATACACCGGTTCCGCCTCCACATACTTCCCTTGACCGGCATAGACCTGTGCCAGCTGTGAGAGGCTGACCGCCACGCGTCGGTCTTCCAGGCCGAACTCCTCCGCTTTGTGCACCGCCACGAGAAACATCCGTTCCGCGTCGGCGTAATTGCCTTGTTGCACGGCCTGCTGTCCTGCCGCCATCGCCGACTCCCATGTCTGTTGCTGGCAACCAGGCCATGACACGAGGAGGAGGCTGAGCGCGAGCACATAGAGTCTCTTCATCATGCGCCCAACCGTTCGACGTCGTATGTCTTGCGCATCGAAACCTGACTCTGTGATTCCATTGATCCTTCCCGTTATAGTACGAAGACAGGAAGGGGAGGATACACGATGGTACAGCCTGGCCGCTATCGGCACTATAAGGGCCACGAATATGAGGTGCTGGGGGTGGCTCGGCACTCAGAAACAGAAGAGGAATATGTGGTCTATCGCGCGCTCTACGGCGACCGCGGACTGTGGATCAGACCAAAGGCAATGTTCGAAGAGCTGGTTGTGATAGAGGGAAAGAACGTTCCCCGCTTTGAGCCGTTAGAGAAACGTCCACGTTGAGAACGTCGCCGCTTGCCCGACCCTCTGCCCTTCTGCATCCACGACATTCCAGATGAGGGCGTTCTCGACAAGAAAGCGGCGCCCTGTTGAAGTAATTCTCACACCTCGGTAGGTGTCGAGATACCCACGGGTTCTGGCTCGTTCCAACATCCATTCTCGTTCGGCCCGATTGACTGGTTCGGCGCTGAGCCGGGAAGGTGTCTGCACGAGTTGGTCCCAACTCATCTCCCACAGGTCCAAGGCTATCTGGTTCCCATAGTTGAGCACGGGATCCGTTTCTGCCCCATGGGAGACGACGACGAACGGCGCCTGAAATAGCCGGTACGCCTCGGCCTCCGGTTCGCCGATACGCTCGATCAATTCTCGACTGGTCCAGTGCCGATAGCTGTTAAGTAGCCGTTGGGTCCATTCCACGACCACAGGATTGGTCCATATCTGAGAAGTCACAGCAGGATCCTCTGGTGCAGCCGAAGGAAAGGGGCCTCGTGCCAGCCGACCAGGCGGGTGGTACCACGTCCGTTCGGTCAACGCAAGAATAGAGCAAGACACTCTTGTACAGACCCTAGGAGGACTCTGTATAATATGGATCCTCTCGGAGGTACCCTCCGAGAGAGACCGATCATTGAGGAGTACCTATGGCCGGGCAGACCCTTTTCGAAAAAATCTGGGAATCCCACGTTGTCCGCTCAGAGCCGGACGGGACCACCCTGCTCTATATCGATCGCCAGCTGGTCCACGAAGTGACATCGCCGCAGGCGTTTGAAGGGCTCAAGCTCTCGGGTCGCCAGCCTCGGCGTCCTGGTGCCACGTTGGCGGTGCCGGATCACAACGTCCCGACCACTGACCGGACCTTGGGCATCGCCGATCCCCTCAGTGCGATACAGGTCCGGACGCTGGAAGAGAATTGCCGGGATTTCGGCATCATGCTCTTCGGCATGAACGACATCCGCCAAGGCGTGGTGCACATAATCGGGCCCGAACAGGGCTTTACCCTGCCGGGTACAACCATCGTGTGCGGCGATTCGCATACTTCGACCCATGGAGCGTTCGGTGCGTTGGCCTTCGGCATCGGCACCAGCGAAGTGGAACATGTGCTGGCCACCCAGTGCTTGGTGCAGAAACGACCCAAGACCATGGAAGTCCGCGTCGACGGAGTGCTGTCGAGTCTCTGTTCGGCGAAGGACGTCATTCTCGCGATCATCGGAAAGATCGGAACAGCCGGGGGAACCGGCTATGTCATCGAGTACACGGGCTCGGCGATCCGCGCCCTCAGCATGGAAGGGCGCATGACGCTCTGCAACATGTCGATCGAGGGCGGTGCGCGCGCCGGGATGGTCGCACCGGACGAGAAGACCATCACCTATATCAAAGGGCGTCCGTTGGCTCCGAAGGGAAAGCTGTTCGAGCAGGCCGTGCGAGCTTGGCAGCACCTTAGTACCGATGCCAACGCGACATACGATATGACCGTCACGATGAAGGCCGAGGACATCGCCCCGCAAGTCAGCTGGGGCACCAGTCCCGGGATGGTGACCGGAATCGATCAACGAGTGCCGGACCCGCGTACGATCACCGACAAAAACGAGCGCCAGGCCACTGAGCGGGCTTTGGAATACATGGGCCTCATCCCGAACATGCCCATTACCGACATCAAGATCGATACGGTGTTCATCGGGTCCTGCACCAATTCACGCATCGAAGACCTCCGCCTTGCGGCCAACTTGGCCAGGGGCAAGAGCGTCGCCAGGGGAGTGCGGGCGATGGTGGTGCCGGGTTCGGGTCTGGTGAAACAGCAGGCCGAACAGGAAGGGCTCGACCGCCTGTTCAAAGAGGCGGGATTCGAGTGGCGGGAAGCCGGCTGCAGTATGTGCCTGGCAATGAATGCCGACGTGCTTCAGCCCGGAGAGCGCTGCGCCTCGACCAGCAATCGAAATTTCGAAGGGCGCCAGGGGGCTGGCGGCCGCACACACCTCGTCTCTCCGGCCATGGCCGTCGCGGCCGCCGTCGAGGGACACTTCGTCGATATCCGAACCTGGAAATAGGGGACCTATGCAAGGCTTTACCACCATGACAGGTCTGGTCGCGCCGCTGGACCGCGTCAATGTCGATACCGATCAAATCATTCCGAAGCAATTTCTAAAGACGATTAAGCGGACCGGGCTCCGCGAAGGGTTGTTTTACGATTGGCGTAAGCAGAAGGACGGTTCGCAGGACCCGGCGTTTTTCTTGAATCAGCCGCGCTTCCAGGGCGCGACCATTCTCCTTACCCGCGATAACTTCGGGTGCGGGTCGTCGCGTGAACATGCCCCCTGGGCGCTCCTCGACCAGGGCTACCGTTGTGTCATCGCATCGAGTTTTGCCGATATCTTCTACAACAACTGCTTCCAAAACGGTATTCTGGCCGTGGTGTTGGAGGCCGACGAGGTCCTCGCCATGATGAAAGACGTCTTCGCGACGCCTGGGTACCAACTGACGGTGGACCTCGGAAGCCAGACGGTGACCACCCCGGACGGCACCCGTCATCGTTTCGAGATCGACCCCTTCCGAAAAGACTGCCTCTATCGGGGTCTCGACGCCATCGGATTGACGTTGCAACACGAGGCAAGCATCGCCGCCTATGAAACCAGACGGAAGGCCGAGGCTCCTTGGTTATTCGCCGATCTTCGATCATGAACTGAGGAGATTCCCCCATGAAGCTATTGCGCCCGAAATTCATACTGACATTGCTCCTGTTTCTGGGAGCGGCCTATTTGCTCGTCGCCTTCAACTACAGCTATTCCGACGGCAGTCGAGCCGGTTACATTCAGAAATTTTCCCACAAGGGCTGGATCTGCAAGACACACGAAGGGGAGCTGGCCATGACCACGGTGCCGGGCGTGGCCCCAGTATTGTGGAACTTTTCAGTCTGGGATGAGAAAGTCGCGTCACAACTCTCGCAGGTCATGGGAAAACGATTGGTCCTGCACTACAAAGAATATCGCTACCTCCCCACGACTTGTTTCGGAGAAACGCCCTACTTCGTCGATCGCATCGAGGTGCAGGAGTAACGTTTTTCCGCGCGCCTCACAACCATTGTTTCTTCCTGAAGACCAGCAACATTCCTACCCCCACCCCGGCCATCCCACTCAATACGGCGGGATAGCCCCACTCCGACTTCAGTTCCGGCATGTAGTCGAAATTCATACCGTAGATGCTGGCGATGAAACTCAAGGGCATGAAGATGGTCGTAATGACGGTGAGCACGCGCATCACGGCATTCAACCGGTAACAGACGCTTGAGAGATAGATATACAGGCTCGCGGAGACCATTTCGCGGAGCGTTTCGATCGTATCGATAATCTGCACCACATGGTCATACACGTCCCGGAAAAAGACTCTGGTGGTCTGCTCAAGAAACGGGCACTCCGACCGGGAAAGATTGTTCAGGACATCGCGGAGCGGCCAGACGGCGCGGCGAAGAAAGAGCAGCTGCCCTTTGAGCGCATGCATGTCCCGCAGCGTCTCAGGTTTAGGATCCGCCACGACAACCTGCTGTAAGGCTTCGATCTTCTCGCCGACCGCTTCCAGCACCGCGAAATACTGATCGACGATGGCGTCCACAAGTGCGTAGAGCAGATAGTCGGCTCGGGCGTGCCGGAGCCGGCCCTTGCCGGCACGAAGCCGCTCCCTGATCGATTGAAAGACGTCGGTCCCGTTCTCTTGAAAGGAGAGCACAAAGTTCCGACCCAGCACGAGGCTCACTTGCTCGACCAGCACGTCCTGGCGATCATTGAGCGACAACATTTTCATTACCACGAAAACATACGTCTCGTAGTCGTCGAGTTTCGGCAGCTGATCGGTGTTGGCAATATCTTCGAGGAGCAAGGGATGGAGCTGAAACTGCTTCCCGAACGATTCCAGAATCGCCATCTTGTGGACACCCCCGACATCCACCCAGGTGACGGACTCATCGGTCGGTGGCGCAAGAATATCGAGTGAGACGCCCTGGCGTTCGTCGCAACGGGCGCAGGCGTAGTTGAAGGCCGTGATCGTGACCTTGTCCGTTTTTTTCTCGCCGATATGGACAAGGGTGCCGGGGGGAGCCCCGTCTTTCCGGATCGTTTCTGGATCACCTTCATCGACAGAGGCCTCGCAGGACCCCCTGCTTGTACGCATGTTCTCTGCGCGGGTCGCAGGCTGCCGTCTTTCCGCTTTGCCGATCCAGCGAGACCTGCTACTCTTTCTGTTCCACTCTGCGAGGCATACAACATGGAACGAGAATTGGCAACGTTGGTCGAATCGGTCCGGAACGCCGGCGCGAAGGTGCGTGAACTGGTCAGGGTTGGATTCGAGGTGCGGACAAAGCCGGACCGTTCGCCGGTCACCACCGTGGACCACGAGGTCAACAGAATCCTGCATGAGATGCAGCGGCGGGAGTTTCCACAGGATGGATGGCTCTCGGAAGAATCGCCCGACGATCCGACTCGGCTTACCAACGCGCGCGTCTGGATTGTGGACCCCATCGACGGGACAAAGGCCTTGGTAAATCGGATGCCGGAGTATTGCATTTCTGCCGCATTGGTCGAACGAGGCGTACCGGTCGTCGCCGCGATCCTTAATCCCTCGACCGACGAACTCTTCACCGCGGTGCGCGGCGGCGGACTGTTCTTGAACGGCTCACGCGTCACCCTCTCGCCTCCTCGAGACTTCAATTCCATCATCATGGTCAGTGGGAAGGACTTCCGGAGCGACCGAAGGTCGACACTCGCCGAAACGACTCGATGCCGCCCCATCTACTCCATCGCCAACGCACTGGCCCTCGTGGCCGCCGGTCGCGTCCAGGCCGCCTTCACCATCGAGCCGGAGAACGAATGGGATCTTGCGGCCGGAGTCCTGCTCATCGAAGAAAGTGGCGGCGCCATCAGCGACGCGGCCGGGAAGCCTTTTGTCTTCAATCAGCCGACGCCGAGGTTTCGCGGCGTCATCGCTGTGGCTGCCACGGCCGACAAGGACCTGCGTGCGAAGCTCCAGACCCACGTCGAACAGGCCCGCTCGCAACCAGAGCGAAAGCGAGCCGCTCCATGACCATTGCCCTCCTGGGAACAGGTCTGTTGGGTCGAGCCGTCGCTGAGCGACTCAAGTCGGTCGGCCACAGCGTCACGGTCTTTAATCGAACCATGACCAAGGCGCTTCCCCTCCAGGCCTGCGGCATCACCGTGGTCACGCGACCGGAGCAGGCGATGGCCCAAGCCGATTGCGTCGTCCTCATGCTGGCCGATGCGGCGGCGATCCGTGCCGTCCTACTGACACCGGCCTCGTTGGCGGTGCTCCGCGGCAAAACCGTGATCCAGATGGGAACCATCGCTCAGGAAGAGAGCCTGGCCCTGCAGGCCAAGGTCGAACGAGCCGGCGGTTCGTATTGCGAGGCGCCGGTGCTGGGAAGCCTTGCCGAAACACAAGCCGGAACACTCTTGGTGATGGTCGGCGGGACAGAGGAACAGTTTGTCCAGTGGGGTCCGCTGTTCCGTGCGCTGAGTCGCAAGCCGCAGCTGGTCGGTCCTGTCGGGAAGGCCGCGTCCCTGAAACTCGCGCTCAATCAATTGATTGCTGCAGAAATTTCGGCATTCGCCCTGAGCCTTGGCTTGGTACAGCGGGCGGGTGTTCCCGTAAACACCTTCATGGCAATCTTGCGGGAGAGCGCCTTATTTGCCCCGGCGTTCGAAAAGAAACTGCCGCGATTCCTGACGCGGGAGTATCAGCATCCGAACTTTTCCACACGTCATCTCTTGAAGGATGTGGAGCTCTTCCTGAAGGAAGCCTCCGGTTACGAACTGACGACGAATGGTCTGGAAGGGATCAGGCCGGTGCTGGAGCGGACCATTGCGCAGGGGTTTGGCGACTCCGATTATTCAGCCATCTTCGAGGTCATTAACCCGATTCCATAGCCTCATCATCTCCCGCCCCCATGCTTGTGACCGATTCGTGCGTCTGACTGGCTCGCCTTTGTTTTTGATATTCGTTGTGAACGACGAAAATGTATTTATACTGAAAGTTGTGACGACCGGCCAGTAGTGCACTGGAACGGACATCGTGCTCTTTCCAGGACCCACGAAATAGGAACAATGCAGAAGTCGGCCCACAGAACCATCGACCCGCGTGCCTACGATCCCTTGATCCACGAGGGCTTCATCCGCCAGGCGGATCTCGTGAAAGCTATTCAGGAGTCCATGCAGGGATGGACCGACTTGGAAGGCCTGCTGATCGAGAAGTACCGGGTCCCGAAAGCGGCGCTCAGCAAGACACTGAGTAATTTTTTCGACTGCCCCTATATTCCGTTCGACGACCGGACCCTGGCCGATCCCCAGCTCCTCAATAATCTTAGTCACGATTACCTTCGCAAGCACCTTTGGCTCCCTCTGAAGCGGCAGGGTGACATCCTGGATGTCTTGATCGACAACCCCCATGATCTCGATAGAGGTCATGACATCCAGCGCTCCTTCCCCGGCCTGACGATACGGTATTTCCTGGGCCTGCGGTGTGACATTGAGCGGTTCCTTAGCGCCACGATCGGAGAAACCGACAGTGGGTCCATTGCGGACACGCTGGGCGAGCTGGTCAACGACGCTCACCAGGAACAATCTCTCGACATCGACTCTGACGGCATTGATGAGAACGATTCCGCTATCGTACGGCTCGCGAATCAGATCATTGTCGAGGCGTACAGACACGAGGCGTCCGACATCCATATCGAACCGTACTCGGATCGCAAGGAAACGGCCATTCGTTTTCGAGTGGATGGAACCTGTTCCACCTATATGCGGATTCCCGCGATCTATCGCCGAGCATTGGTGTCCCGTATCAAGATCATGTCCAGTCTGGATATTTCCGAACGCCGGAAACCGCAGGACGGGAAGATCCGGTTCAGGCTGAACCAGGATAAGGAAATCGAGCTGCGCGTGGCGACAGTGCCGACCGCCGGCAACAACGAAGACATTGTCATGCGGTTGCTCACGGCGAAGGAGCCTCTCCCTCTCGACACCATGGGGTTTGCTCCGGCTACGCTCGCGACGCTCCTGGAAATCGTGGAGAAACCGCACGGCATCATTTTGTGCGTGGGCCCCACTGGGTCAGGAAAAACGACGACCCTGCACGCCCTGCTTCGCCACCTCAACACCGACGAACGGAAAATTTGGACGGCGGAAGATCCTATCGAGATCACACAGGAAGGCCTCCGGCAGGTGCAGGTCCATCCGAAAATCGGGTTTACCTTTGCCTCCGCCATGCGGTCGTTCTTACGAGCCGACCCGGATGTCATCATGATCGGTGAGATGCGGGATAAGGAAACGGCCGATGTGGCCATCGAGGCCTCGCTGACCGGCCACCTGGTCTTGAGCACACTCCACACGAACGGAGCGGTCGAGACGGTAGTCCGCCTCCTCGACATGGGATGCGATTCCTTCAACTTCGCCGATGCCATGCAAGGGGTGCTCGCGCAACGCCTCTGCAAGCGAATCTGTGTCAATTGTAAAGATACGTACCATCCAACAGCGCAAGAGTACGATAAACTCGTGCGTGGGTACGGTACGCAGTCGTGGGAGGCGCTTGGAGTGGGCTATCGCGAGGACTTTCCGCTCTTTCGAGGGCACGGGTGTGAAGCCTGCAACCAGACAGGCCTCAAGGGTCGGGTCGCCTTGCACGAACTCCTCAGCGGATCAGATGAACTGCGAAACCTGATCCAGAACCGCGCCAAAACGGCGGAGATGCAGAGCCTGGCCGCGAAGGAAGGCATGATCACACTCTTGCAGGACGGAATTCTGAAAGTGCTCGCCGGACTGACCACGTATGAACAAGTCCGGGCCGTTGCCATGAAATAGCTGCTCGATTCTCGTTGTGGTCGCCTGCGCTCAGGTCGTTGATTCCAGCGCCTTGACAAACTTCTTCAGTCGCTCCCACTCTACAGGACGAATCTTAATAAACTCAACACCGAACCTCGTCGCGGAAGACCAACGGACCGCCGCCAGATCGACCTGGACGGGCTCCTCTCGCTCCCGAAGTTGCATCGTCAGCTGTAGATATACTGCAGCGCTGGCGACGGTGTCCGACATGATGGCACAACCCTCCCCAGACAAATTTAAGATAGTGCCTCCGTCGGAAAGCTGGTCTCCACTGAACGACACAGGAAGTTGCACCGCGATACGGGTATGCTTACGTCCTTCCATATGGCTCCCTACTGGTCACCGGCTATTGCGTGAGAAGCCTCACGGTGCCGGCGGAGTATCGCTGTGACTCGTAAGAGCAGACCTCTTGCTGAGATGAAACGTTCCGCCCTTTTGCGTGGGCGCATGGTCGGTTCCAATGCGGCTGTACCACCAGCGTCCCTCACCTTCTGAAAAATCTGGCGAGAACTCGACTGTAAATCCACCATCCCGGTCATTCTCCTCCTGAAACCACATGCCGTGCCAGGTATGACCGACGAGCGTTTGCGTCTCGAATCGCCCCTCTTTCCAATCATAGTGACCATTACCTTGCTCGTCGAGTGTCAGTAGGACAGCGGCACCTTCTACATATTCCCATTCACCGGCGAGGATATGGCGGTCAACGGGCTCAGACTCCTTCGATGGGGGAAGGGAATCCGTAGAAAGGTCCCGATGAACCGCTGGTTTGGCGCAAGCTGCTGCGAGCAATGCGCAGGTGAGAAGGATAGGGGCACCGATGTATCGCAGGAGCATGTTGGCCTTTAGACTCATACTGCTTGTTCGTACTTACCATTTGGCGAACTGGCAGACAAGGGGTCGAGCGAATCGGACGCATTGCAGAAGGCTTGAGGCCAGTTCCTAATCGAGTCGCGCAATCCTCCGGCAGGCGTCGTCGATATCGGCATCGGTTTTCGCATAGCTGAATCGAATGAACTGGCTCCCGTCTGCCCCGGAAAAGAAGGCTTCTCCCGGCACACCGGCCAAGCCGATCGTCTCGAGGAGGAACATCGCCCGCTCTTTTCCCGTTGTTCCAGGCAGGTGCGACGTGTCGGCCAACACATAGTAGGCGCCCTGCGGAATAGACGGAGTCAGCCCGGCCTTAGCCAAGGCCTGGCAGAGGCGATCGCGTTTCCATTGATAGTCACGCGCCAAATCGCGGCAGAACGAATCCGGAAGTTCCTGGATGCCCACCGCCACCCCCGCTTGTAACGGCGTCGCGGCACAAACATAGAGCAGGTCATTCATGGCGCCGATCGCCTGTGCCCACCGCGCTGCCGCGACACTGTAGCCGATGCGCCAACCTGTAATACTGAAGGTTTTGGAGTAACCGCCGATGGTAATAGTACGGTCGGCCAGGCAAGGCAGGGTTGCGAGGCTCACATGTGTACGACCGTCATACAGAAAATACTCGTAGATTTCGTCGGTAAATACGAACAGGTCATGTTGTTGTGCCAGCGCTGCAATACTCTCCAATTCTTGCCGGCTGAACACTTTCCCGGAGGGATTGCCAGGCGAATTCACAATGATCGCCCTGGTTCGTGGCGTGATCGCGCGATCGACATCGGCCGCGGAAAAGGTCCAATCGGGAGCCCGCATTTTCACCGTCACCGGAACCGCTTCAACCGCCAGCAGCGCGCTGATGTGATACTGGTAATAGGGCTCGAAGAGGATGACTTCGTCGCCTGGATTGAGCAGTGCCAGGCAGGCACAATGAAAGGACCCGGTGGCTCCCGTGCTTACAGTAATGTCCGTTTCGGGATCAGCCACGATGCCGTTATACTGCGCAAGTTTCTTGGCGATCGCCTGCCGCAGTTCGGGCAATCCATCGAATCGCGAGTAGACATTCTTGCCGGCCTCCATCGCCTGCGCCGCGGCTCGAAGCACTACCGGTGGAACCGGCGTGTCGCAGACCCCTTGTGCCATGTTGAGGCCCTTCGCCTGTACACAGGCTTGGGTCATCGCTCGAATCTCCGAATGGGCCAATGCGGCCATTCGTTGGTTGATTTGCCGTTTCATCGTCGCACTCCTCCTTGATCAAAGAGTCTCTCTTGTCGCAGAGCGATCCTAGATAGGTCAATCCCTCTGTCTGCGCAGACAGTGGGAAAGGTCGGTTCGGACACCATAGCGGATTACACGGTTTTTGTTACATACCTACACCGATTGGCTATACTGCGATCAGGACGCTTTGGCCCCTCTTCCGGGTTACTCCTCTTGAGGAAGGTGGGCCGACAACTAGTTCGGTAAAATAGTTTCATAGTTGATTTGTTTCTTCTCCTGGTGATTGAGAAAAAGGATGTGATCCTTGTCCTCGCAGGACCCCAAATCCAGCCGAGGTCCAACCTCTGACCACAAGGCCGCGATGGCGGAACGGCGGGGCCGTCGTCTCAGCCTGAGTTGCCGTCTCTTCTTTTTTGGAGAGGATGACTTCGAAGGGGAGGCAACAATCCTTGATCTCTCCACAGGAGGGTGCCAGGTAACGTCCCTTACCGAGGTGCAGGTCGGCACAACACTCCGCCTGTCCCTGTTCCTTGGCGATCAGCAATGGCCAGTACGTATAGATGGGGCCATGGTGCGGTGGGTGAAGGGTAACAGTTTCGGTCTCGAGTTCTCAGGGATCAGGTCTGCACAACGAGAACGAATCCGAGCCATGATCATGAAAGCCAAGCTCTAAGTACCCGCTCTCCCAGGCCCTCCGCTCCAGCCATCTCACCTTCTCTCCACACTGCGAAAGAATGGCTTCCCTCGTGCCAATTCTCCGGGGCGCGACTTATTCGTTGCCAGGGACATCCGGCCCATGATGAACCTGGATCGTGAGGCACCAGCGACGCAGAAGGACTGATGGGAAAGAATCTGGGGTACCCACTCACCTGTATTGTCTGCGAGAGGACGAGACCTTCCCCGGATGAGCGTCCCGCCCTCACGTCTTCTCATACTTGGGAGAAGGTTGCTGGTGAGAACGGAACACCTCGTAGTACCGCAGCACTTTCCTCACATACGCACGGGTTTCTCGAATGCGCGGAACTTTGTGATCTTTGACCCGATGAACCCCGGCGTTATAGGCCGCCAAGGCCAAACGAAGATCACCCCGGTAGAGGTTCAGCAGATGCCGCAGCTGCTTGACGCCTCCGCGGATATTCTGCAATGAGTCGTAGCGGTCGCTCACTCGCAACGTGGTCGCGGTAGCCGGCGTCAGCTGCATTAAGCCGACCGCGCCCTTGCGAGACACCGCATGCTGGCGAAAATCAGATTCGGTCTTGATGACAGCGCGCAGCAAGGCAGGATCAAGACGATATTTCCTGGCGTACCACGTGATGGCCCGATGAATTTCCTGTTTAGAATACCGAGGGTAGGCGCTGTCGTAGTCTGGTCGCGTCGGCGCGGGAACAGCAACGATCAGCAGACACAATACAGCCAGCGCGCAGAGGGCACGTAGCAGGCGTGAACAGAGCGGTTCGCTCGTTATGCCGTTGGTAGCCATGGTGTGCGGTTACATCCCTGTGCACAAGACAACCTTCATAGAGGCCTGCAAGGTCTCAAGATCCGTGCCTAGATGCGTCTCCACTAACGTGCGGATGGCATAGGGAAAATGACAGCCGTGCCACATAACGCACTGTGGCGTGATGTGCACAGAGTGGACTTTTGGGAACTGTTGGCCTCCCAAAGAGGTGGCACAGTTCTTCGCAAGCGAAGACTTCTCGGAATTTTTCAAAGGGAAAATCAGAAACAATTACGCGGGATCGCTAGCGGGCTACGGAAAGACTATGTTGGCATTCGAAAGCTTCGATGGTCCGCACGTGTGGCACAACGGGAGAACACTCCCGCAGGATGCTCAAAATGTTCGTCCGGCAAGGCCGCAGCGAGTGAAGATCCGGAGACGTACGCTCTGGGGTATGTAGAGGATCTGAACGATGCGAGAACGTCGCTGGCGGACTTTTTCAGCATCCTGCTAGAGGAGATCGCCGATCAGCTTGACCGCTTCTTCAGGCGAGGCAGCGGCATAGACGAGATGTGGCGCGAGCTTCGTAAACAGACCCACCCCGGCCTTGTCGGTACCCAGCAGAATCACGGTTTTCTTTGCCTTCAGCGCCAGCGCAACTTCTGAGACCGTTCCAGTTCCGCCGAGCCCACAGGCCACGATGACATCGCTAGACATAACGTTCACGTTGTTGCGCGCCTGGCCCAGGTCCGTGACAATCGCCACGTCCACATACCGGGACACCCGTGCCTTGCCATCCGGCAGAATCCCAATCGTCAAGCTACCGGGCACCGACTTCGCCCCTTCGCTGGCCGCGTCCATCACACCGCTCGCACGCCCTCCTGTCAACACCACCCATCCTTGACGTGCGATGAGTTCTCCCAAGCTTTTGGCGTCGGCCAATTCTCGGATTCCGGCCTTGGCCGGACCCATGACACCTATCACCGGTTTTCTAGGCGATCGTCGGATCGGACGTTTCACGGACCGCACCTCACTGGGCAAAGGCATTGGCACAGGTTGCCGGGGTCAGAAATATACACTGAGGGCGGGGGGCTTGTCGCGCGACCCTTCCGGAGGATCAGGACGATGGAATAAGACGATTGGCTTACGCTATGGTTTTCCCCACAACTCTTCCAACCGCTGGGCACGACCGCAATTGTATTTATAGAATTTATAGCGGACAGGGTTCTTCTTGTAGAAGTCCTGATGGTAGTCCTCGGCGGGATAGAACTGCGAGGCCATCACAATCTGCGTAACGATCGGCTCTTTGAATCGTCTCGATTGCTCAATCGCCTGTTTGGTTGTCTCCGCTATACGTTTCTCTTCGTCGGTCTGAAAGAAAATGGCGGAGCGATACTGGCTGCCATGGTCGCAGAATTGTGCGTTCGGTGTGATCGGATCGACGTTGCGCCAGAAGGCATCCAGTAACTTCTGGTAGCTCACTTTGGCAGGGTCGTAGACCACTTCGACCGATTCCGCATGCCCTGTTCGTCCAGCGGACACATCTTCGTAATTCGGATTGGCGACCGTCCCACCCATGTATCCAGAGGTCACAGACAGTACCCCCTCAACCTTCTCGAAGGCTTCTTCCATGCACCAGAAACAGCCCCCCGAGAAGTAGGCCTTGCCGAGAATCGCGTCCGCTACAGCCTGCGTGGTCGACTGGAGGACGGTCCAGGCTCCGATTACGAGGATGGCCACAGTAAGAAATGGTAGAGCGGCTTGTCTTCTCATGAAGGGTCCTCCCCACTGACTCGGTCGGATAGCATTGTGAAACCTTACACTTCACTTCGGGCATGGCTTCGATTCGGATGTTCCTGTATCATCGAGCCCCATGCGGACCGTTGCTTGTTACCTCGCGTGCTCCCTCCTCGTCGCCACGTCCGGGTGCGCCTCCTGGTTCATAAAAGGCGAACCCCCGGAAGTGCTAGTCACGAATGTGACGCCCTTGGAGGCAACCGCGTTCGAACAACGATTGCAAGTGGACCTCCGTATCCGCAACCCGAATGATTTCGATCTGCTCGTCAAGGGCATCGACTTTACGCTCAATCTCAACGGGAAGCGGTTGGCCCGCGGATTGAGCAATAAAGACGTCACAGTCCCTCGACTCAGCGATGCCGTCGTCTCAGTTCAGACAAGTGCATCGACTATTGATATGGTACACCAGCTAATGAGCTTCTCCCAGAAGCAAGACCTCTCCTATAACATCACGGGCCTGCTCCACCTTAAAGACGGTCGCCAGCCCTTCGACAACTCCGGCATCCTCCTCGAAAAAGGTCAGCTCTCCGGCTCGCCCTCTCCATAGCCTTTCACATTCGAGAAGCAGCCGGAATGAAGTCGGCATGGGCCCATGCCTTCTCAAAACGATCCTCAGCTTCAGCCGCCTGGTCGTCCTTATGCTGGGCCCGAAGGCTCTGGATCAATCCGATCAGCGCCCACCCGTTGTCCGGATGTCGCAGAAGGTCGGCCCGATAGACTGCTTCCGCGTCGGACGAGCGACCGGCCAGCAAGAGCACCGTCCCCAGATGGTGCCGAACGGACAACGGCCAGAGCGGCGGCTCCGAGTATGGGAGCGCCTCTTCCATTTTGATGGCGTCCTCGAATAGTCGGATCGCGTCATCATAGCGCTGGCGGCGCGCAGCGAGCTCTCCTGCTAGAACCCGCTCAGCAATCTTGAGAAGTGCCCGCTCAGTCTTTTCTTCCGCCGTTCGATCCCGACGGATCTGCTTCGTGAGACCGGCAAGAACAAAGTGTTCACCCTCAGCCCCGGGGAGCCGGCCAGTCGCAACAAGGGCGAGGCCTCGCCCCAGCCGCCACATCCCTTCCATCAAACGCAATCCCTTGGGCGGCGCTGGCTCCTTAAGCAACTCCTCCCACCGGCCAAACCGAATCATCGAGAAGATCGGCGTCGGGAGGTAGAGTTCCTTCCAGCGGTCTTTGCGTGCCTCCTCATCTGTGATGGTCGCCGTCAAGTCGCGAGCAGCTTTCATCGCTTCGACATTGCGCCCCTCCATCGCCAAGGACGCCCAGAGAAAATGGAGATTGTGTGCATAATACCCGTCTGCATACTCGCCGGTCAGGTGTCGACTTGCCAAGTACTGTTGATCGATATGGGCTGCCTGCTGATTCCGATCCGCCGCTTCGTGGTACATTCCAACCCGCATGTAAATGTGGGCGGGCATATGAACGAGATGGCCGGCTCCCGGCATGAGACCAGGTAACCGCTCTGCACAGGGCAAGGCTCGTTCCGGTTGCGATGACGCCTCAACCGCATGCAAGTAGTAGTGGCAGGCCCCCGGGTGATCGGGGTTCCGCGCGAGGACGGACTCGAGCGTGGCGACGATCTCGTCGGTGCCTTGCTGCGGTCGCCCATCAGGCTTCCACAAATCCCAGGGCCGCAGATTCATCAGCGCTTCCGCGAACAGCGTGGCCGCATCCGTATCCTCGGGGAACTGCTGCGCCACCAATCGCATGGCCTTCGCATAGGCCTCATCGAGTCCCTTGCGCTTGGCCCCCTTCCGGCCCACATACCGTGTGACCAAGGCTTCGATGTAGGCTTTCTCTCCGGGAGTAGCGCGGTCTGCCAGTTCCCGAGTCTTCTGGACCATCTCGATGGCGCGACGTTCGTCCTTCTTCTCCATCGCACGATTGATGTTGGGGCCGAGCGCCAGCGCAATTCCCCAATAGGGCATGGCCGCCTGTGGATCCTGTTGGGCTGCTGCTTCAAATGACCGGATTGCTTCTTCGTGGTTAAAGGCATAGACGAGTCGAAGCCCCTGATCGAAATAGCGCTGGGTCAGTTCCGATGTGGTGGTGATGGGATGATGAAGGCTACCCAGGCTGTCATAAAGCGGAACGACCGGCTCGCCGAAAGCCGAGCTTCCCGGCTGACCCAGGCATAGCAGAGCTAAGACGGCCACAACATGAGCCACTCCCCCAAGGACTCGCTTGTTGTGCCGGCGATCTGGATTCAGCGCACAATCCATCACGGCTGATACGACGAAGCGCAGAAGACTGGACCATTTAGTAAAACAGGCATCATGCTCACCTAGAGGGTCGCCGAGGCTTTCTGAACCGCCCGTGATGGGGCCACCCGCTTGGTCTTCGAGAGCTTCTTGCTTCGGCTTACCATCTTCTTCGATGCCATCGCCTCCACCTGCACGATCGGCATCTGCATCGCATCTAGCTCCTTCCCCATGTAGAGAAGGACCTGTTCCTGTGACATCGTTAAGGCTCTCAGCTCCATCACCTGCGAGGCCAGGCGGTTCAATTCATGCCCCTGGGTAGCCACTTGCGCGCGGAGCTGGTCGAGTTCGCTCGTGACTTCGAGCGAGGCACGCCGGATCACGGGCACCGGTACTCTGTTCGTGCTGCTGGATACTGCAAAAGCCGGCAGCGGTGGATAGGCCGGAGTCCGCATCTCGCACCAGGTTTGTTTGCCCCAGTCCTTCGCATCGCTAGCAGTCCGGGTGAACCACCGTCTTGCATGGTGGACGCTTGTTGCCATCCACGCCGTTCTCCGGTCAACCAGCTGACGTACATCCTGTGCCTGATGGTTGAGGTCGGCTGTCACCATGCGCAGGCTCTTCGACCAGAGCATCAGTACGTGCGCCAAACTTCGCGCGACGGTCGCTCCCGCCTCCAGCGCATATCGGCTGAACGAGGGCCGAAACGGATTGAGCGTGACGACCTTTCCCTTCGAGGGAAGAATTTGAATGAGGTTCACGGGAGCGTCGCTAAACCGATGGGCCATGATTACACCTCCTCTGTGGAAACCGACTCACACTCCGGTTGGACGCGTAAGCCGTTCGATTGATAGGGTGAAAATGGATAAAGCCCTTCGAGGACCTGTGCTGTCTGAATAAATGTGAGCCCCGTAGTCGTCGCGTCGAGCGAGTCATGACCAAGGCCGGCGGTCTCGCTGCAGGCAGGCCGTGGCTATGGCGGAAAATTCTGTGGGAACACTGGAGATGCGCTTGTCGGGGACACCGGGGGTTGGTCAGGCTGGTGCGTCGGGACCAGCTGCGGCGAGACTCCATAAAGATCTTCCTCCAAATGGCGTGAATCTCTTTGCCGCTCCACTCATACGATGAAGATGTTGTGTGTGATCTACTCCAGCCGGAGCAGCGAGTCAATGCCCCGTTAGTGGATTTTTCGGTTGCGGGGAAGGCCCTTCAAAATCGGGTGACGCTGGAAAAGTTGAAGTCTCGGAGCGTCATCGCCGGCACGAGGAGTTTGCCGGTTTCTGACGTGATCGCTTCAGCCGGCTTGGTCAAGGCCGCGATCCGGTTGAAGACTTGCAGAGGGCTTTCGTGAAACCGAAAATTCTTCACCGCCGAGACGATCTCTCCATTCTCGACGAGAAAGGTGCCGTCTCTCGTCATACCGGTCAGGGTGAGATCCGTCGGATTGACGGTCCGAATGTACCAGAAGTTCGTCACAAGGATGGCGCGCTCCGTGTTCTTGATCAACTCCTGTACTGTCGGCAAGGACGATCCTGTTCCTAAGAGGCAGGGGGCATCGAGCGTGGGGATCTTGCCGATCCCTCGCACTTTCGCCGTAAACCGATCGTACGACAGCTGTGTGAGTACCCCCTCTGCAATCCAGTCTGATGCCACGGTCGGTAACCCATCAGCGGTGAATCCGATGCCCAAGAGATCCTCGTGCCCCGGCATATTGCGCAGCGTTAGTCGCTTGTCGACGATCGGCTGGCTCAGTCTGCCTGACAACGCACTCGTGCCCTTCTCATAAGCCTTCGCATCGAGCGTCCAGAGCAGCGAGGACCACAGCCCCGCGACGGCAGCCGGCTCAAGGATTACGGTATAGCGCCCCGGCGGCAGCTCGCGCACTTCCAGGCCCCGCTTGGCTTTGTTAATCGCGATGAGTGTCCGCTCCTGAACCCTGAGGTGATCGATGGACCGATGAGCAGCGGCACCCCAACCGGTGGCCTCGCCAGCCTGAACCGTGAGGCTGAACCGTGCGTCCGTCCGTTCCTCGTGGGCAAAGAGTCCCGTACTTGCGGCAACTCCCACCGTCGCCATCGACGAGGACACAATTCCGGCTGCGGCAAGATTTTCCATCCGGCATTGCCCGATGGCCTCATTCGTGTATTCCAGTCGACGGGCCGGGCCGGCCGCGGCAGTTTCAGCTCGCGTTGTAGGAGGCGTCAGATATTGCTGTGGCTCCACAGGTGGGAGGTATTCCGGATCGTCCGGCGACACGTGCGCGATCTGCGTGGCTCTGGTCACCGTCTCTTGTACCGCCCCCGCGGTAAAGTCCGTCGTGCTGGCTGTGCCATGACGCCGTCCGAACGCCACCGTCACACTCAAAGACCCGCGCCTCGTATCGACGTTCTGGACAATCCGATTGTTCGCAAACCGCGTCGTTCCACTATGCTGATCGTACAATCCGACAAGCGTATGATCGCCGGTCGAACGTTTCAGGACCACCTCCGCGAGAAACCGAAATTCGTCCCGGCTCGTCAGCTTCGGCCAGGTCTTGGGGCCGGTTGCACTCATGATCCGGCCTGCCCTCCAATGACATTGACATTGCGAAACCGCGCGTGGGACGCTGGGTGGGTCATCCAGCCGGACTGGCCAGGCTGACCCTTGCCACACGTGATGAACCCATACCGCCGGCGGTGCGACCGATCCGCGACACCGTCGCAACTGCCCCAGAACTCCGGCGTGATCCCATGGTAGATGACATCACGGACCATGTGTGTCCGCTCCCCGTTTTCGATCAGCCAAAATGCGTCGCCGCCGAACTGGAAGTTATACCGTCGTTGATCGATGCTGTAGGACCCGTGGCCTTCGATGTAGATACCGCGTTTCACATCGGCGAGCAGCTCGTCCAGGGTGGCGGTGCCAGGCTCAAGACCGATGTTGGCGATGCGGACGATCGGGACGCTGCCCCAGCTGTCCGCCCGATTGGAACCGCGCGAGCGCCTCTCGCCGATTTTTGGCGCGACCTCACGGTTCGTGCAATAGCCGACGAAAATGCCGTTGCGTACAATGTCCCATTGCTGGCAGGCCACGCCATCATCGTCATAGCCGGTTGCGGCGAGGGTCTCCGGCTCGCGGTTGTCGGCCACGAGATTCACCTGCGGAGAGCCGTACCGATACGTCCCCCGTTGTTCGGTCGTGAGAAAACTGGTGCCGGCATAGTTGGCCTCGTACCCGAGGGCGCGGTCGAGCTCGCTCGGATGGCCGCAGGATTCATGCATGGTGAGCGACAGATGTTCCGGGTCAAGGACGAGATCGTAGAGACCCGGCCCGGTGGTGGGCGCCTTCACTTTCTCGACGGCCTGAGACGCGATGCGCGGGGCCTCGGCCAAGAAATTGGCGTCCTCGATCAATTCATAGCCCATCCGAAGATGCGGCGTATTGAAACTCCGCGAGGCGAATCGCCCGTCATAAACCGCCGTCGCATCGAAGTCGCCGTTCACAGCCAGGAGGTCGAATTCCAGGCGCGACCCTTCGGTCGACAGAAAGAGCTTGCGGTCTCGATGGGCCCAAAGGCTCGCGCTGCTCCGCACGACGCCGGGCTGCCGATGGACATACTCCATCGTCTCAAGGAGCAGCGCAGTTTTGTGTTCGAGCGCGACGGTAAAGGGATCGATCCGCCGCGACGTGACGATCCGGTCTCGATGGACCGGTTCATCGGCGAGTTTCACCTTTTCACTCGCGAGGGACGCGGAGCCTTTGGCGATCTCGATTGCCAACTCAGCCACACGCGGGACTTCTTCCAGTGAAAGCACCGAACTGGCCGCAAAGCCCCAGGCCCCGTGATAAAGGACGCGAATCCCAAACCCTCTGTCCTGCTGGTCTCGAATGGAAGCGATGCGGCGGTCTTCGCCGCGAACGGTCTGGGTTGTGCTGTCGAGGAGACGGACATCACCGTACTCGGCCCCGGATGCAACCACGCGTTTCAGCGCAAGTTCGGCAAGTTCATTCCAATCGAGTAGGCTCATGCTGAAGAACAGAAAAGGTTAGTGGTGCCGATCGCGGTAGTATAACAAGAAGTAGGCACGCTTGGGCAAAGAGCAGGCGAGAGTAGCTAGACCGTTGTTCCTATGCCAGAGGTTTCGAAAATGGCCCGCTGGAGTCGTCGATCGCCCGTCTCCGCTGTCCTCGTCAGAGATTAACAGCGGCCATCCAGGTTGGTCGGCAAGGGTTCCCTAGTACCCGATCTTGTTCCACAGCTTGTCGAGATCGATAGGTTCTGATTTGCTATACGTAGCCAGAGCTAGCTCGGCTCGATTTGTGAAGATGCCGTCGGAGCCGCTCAGCGTTACCATCCACATTTCCCAACCATCGTCGATTGTCCAAGAATGCACGAACAACCCGGCCCGATGCGCTTGGCCTGTGTACCAAGGCCAGGTCATGATATGCCGCGTTGGCACATCTTTAACCGACCAATGCGGACCAAAGGCCCAATGATATCCCCACGGCCCAATCCCCATTCCGGTCTCGGCAGCCGTTTTAAGAAGCGACTGCCAACCCGCTTTGCTCATCATGACTTCGTCAATGAGGAGGAGCCTCGGAATTTCCGGCGCCAAGATTTTGAGGCGTGCCAGGCTCTCCGGCTCAAAGGATTGGAAAATGACTCGCGCTGGACCGGCTGACTTTACCTGACCAATCCATCCGCGTGCAGTAAGTGCGGTCACGAGCTGCTGCTCGATTCCAGGAAACCGGAGCGCAGCCTTCGTCTCGATGTAGAGGCCAGGCAGATGCGAGCCGGTCTCGGCAATATCGATCAGGTCTTCCAGGCGAAGAATGCGGAGACCGCGAAATGACTCGCGAGCCCGATTGGGATCCTGCCGATTAAACCAGGACCCGGCATCCAACTGCTGCAACTCAGAAAAGGTGAACGTATCGACCGTGTTCTTCTCGCGACCGGGGAACACCTCGGCGACATTGGTGGTACGAGAGAGATCGTCGTCATGCAGGGCAATGAGCACACCGTCTTTGGTGCGCTGAATGTCAAACTCAAGGTAGTCCGCGCCCAGCTCGCGAGCTAACAAATAGGCGGGCCTCGTCTCTTCCGGCGCAAGATAGGAGGCGCCACGATGGGCGATGACGGCGGGTCGAGCAATCCCTAAAGCCTGGACCAGTTTCTTACCGAGGGAAGGCTCACTGATTAGTCTGGAGACAATCAGCAGCCCCGTTACCAGCAGAGTCGCAGCGGCAATCGTGATGAGGAGTACTTTGAACCAATAACCCATTGGGCTCTTCTTCTGCCTTTTTTTCCCCCCTGTCAAGCGCTGGTGCTGGGACCAACATCAATGCGATACTGGGCCACTTGGCTTCGGTGAACCGATCCCCTACGATGTCGCGTCATGTTGCCTATCGAACGGACGCCGCGTCAACGGATCATCGACTTGATCACTGGCACCAGGCTATCGTCTCACCAGTTGGCCCAGATGCTGGGCCTTCCCGAGCGACAGGTCGAGGAGCATCTGACCCACGTCGTGAAGACCATTGCGCACGACAAAACAAGGCGGTTCATCCTGGACCCGGCACGCTGTCAGGACTGTGAGTTTGTCTTTCGTGACCGCAGCCGTCTGACGAGCCCAAGCCGCTGCCCTCATTGTCGAAGCGAAGCCATCGCAGCGCCCCGCTATGGCATCGATCCATCTGCGGCGCAGCGTGAGTAGCCATCCGCTTGGTACTCTTCGCATTTTCTTTGGCCTCCTCGGCGATTTCGTTTAGCGTGGGACAAATTGTCTTGGCGAGATGTATCTTAATCAGACGAGACAAATGCCACGCGACTAACGCTGGCGGCAGAACCAACCAGAGTGATCGGAGAAACAATGAGACAATGGATTAATGTGGGGGCCGTTGTATTCTGTCTTGTCATGGCTTCCTGCAGCGGAGACAAGCCGAAGGAACTGCTCGAGACTGCCGAGTTGGAAGAGCGGCAACACAACGTGGTCCATGCAAAGCAACTGTACGAAGACCTCGTCCGTCTCTACCCATCCAGCCCGCAGGCCGAAACCGCGCGCGCGCGTCTCGCCTCACCCAATCAAAGCCAGTAGTTCACCTACCTATCCATGTCCTGGCCCCCTTCGCACTCCCTTCTTCTGATCAAACGGCGGCCAGGGGTCCCTCTCAAGATCACCCATACCCCCTCTTATGAGGCATAGCGCCGAAGAGCAGCCCTGCTACGCTTGAGGCAGACACCTTAGAAAGAAAGGCGGACAAGAGGGAGGGTGAGATGGCTAGGACCTATATCGTTCGAGCGGGGCAGCGCATTTCAATCGACTGTCCCTTTTTGTATCATGGCGAGAACTTCCACGGTAAAGGGCACCTCTGGGAACTGTCGGCATCCGGCTGGCGAGCCACGGGGGACCACTCGGTCACACCTGGTATGAGTATGCCGGTCTACCTCGAACTTCCCGATGATGGAGAGTCCAAGTATTTACTGATCGACTCCGCTATCGTCCGGTGGTCGAACGGACGCGATGCCGGGTGGGAAATCCGAACGATTAGTGGGACCTCGCGCGCCAGGCTGATTCGGTTTCTGGATCAGGTGAGAAGCGAGCTGTCTCGCGAGTTGGTGGGAGCAGGATCTCGGTAACACGCTCTTTCTGCATTCACTGCGAGCCCCGAGGAAACCATGGAAAGAACGCGTTCGTCGTCCGTTGGTACTCTCGATAGTCCTCTCCCCGGCTCGCGATAGCCTGTCGTTCCGCCCAGGGAATGCCCGTGACTTTCAGTAGTGCCCACCCCATGCCGATCGGGCCGATCCAGGTCAGGAACCATCCGGGCGTGCTTACTCCCATGACAACGTAAGCCCACCAGTGCAACCATTCGAAGAAGTAATTCGGATGGCGTGAATAGCGCCAGAGTCCATCGCGACAGACCCGGTCGCGATTCCACGACTTGGATCTAAAATGCGCAAGCTGCCAGTCGGCCATGGCTTCACCAGTGACCGCGACAATCCAGATCAGCAAGCCGACGAGTTCGATCAGCGCGAATGGGGGTCGTGGGTTTTGGATAAGAACCAGAAATGGGAGAGAGAAGCCCGCCACGGCAAGCGCTTGCAGTTGAAAATATCCGAACATCTTGAACCGCTCAGACCCACCCCATTGCTCGCGTAAGCGACGATAGCGAGCGTCTTCGGTCTTACCGATCACACGATTGAGGAGAATGTAGAATCCCAGCCGTCCGGCATAGAGCACGGCCAACACAGCCACAAAGATCTTCCGCTCAATCTCTCCGGTGGCCTGCGTGGCGTACCACAGCACGACCGCAATGAGACCCATGCACCAACCGACATCCGCGATCGAAGCATTGCGCAGTCGAACCTGCAGGACCCAGAGCCCCGCCATGACAATGGGCATGGCCAGATAGGCAGTGAGGATGAGGGACAGAGGATCCGATCCCATCATTGCGTCCTCCGATGTTCCGGTTCCTGCGTTTCAAGTTTCACGTTCACGCCCCATGGATTCTAGTCTGGGTAATCCCACAAATCTTGGCCGGCACCTGTCCGTCCAGCGAGCCATGTTTGCAATCCGGACAAGGGGAACGATAGGAGACCTTGAAGTTTGTCACAGCGCATCGACAAGTCAGGAGGCCGTGGCGCACCAACATAGGCTCCCACGGAACCAGGTTCTATCTGCCCGGTCAGTTCCGGATACCACGAGGTCAGGGCTTGCCCGATCTCCCAGCGCGAGAGCCGTTCCGCTCCTCCGAGGTGATAGAGGCCAGGCCGGTCCTGCTCGATCAGCTCCCACAGGGCTCGCGCCGTCATACCGGCCGGCAGCGGGCAACGGAACTCATCCGTGAACAATGTGAGAAGCCTTCCGCTCTTCACCGAGTTCCTCATATCTTCGACAAAGCTGCGATCGCCGGTTGGCGAGGTGCCGGCGTTCAGCCCCACTCGAATCACGCTATGTCGCGGGTTCTCTAGCACGATACGTTCGGCTTCCGCCTTGGTCTCTCCATACACATTTAGCGGATTCACCGGATCGGTTTCGACGTACCAGCCCTTGGAGCCGTCGAAGACCTGATCGCTGGACATGAACAGAAAGGGAATCTCGGCTGCGAGTTCGGCAAGGAGCAAAGTGGCTCCCACGTTGATGCGTCGCGCCAGGGTTGGGTCCTGCTGACAGGGCCCTGTTCGACTCTGTGCAGCACAATGAATGACGACGTCGGGATGCAGGTCGCGCCAGAAACGGCGAACCGCCCCGACATCGGTCAGATCGATATCCTGCCTGGTGATACCACGCACATCCCACTGTGGTGCCCACCGTCGCGCTGTCTTGATGAGATAGTGGCCAATGAGCCCTGTCGCACCGGTAATGATCGCGAGCGGTCCCATAAGGAAGGACGCGTTATTGGCGCGTCAGCTTGCGGTAGCGAATGCGGTGCGGCTGATCGGCTTCCTTGCCCAACCGCTTTTTCCGATCCGCTTCGTACTCGCTGTAGTTCCCTTCGAACCAGACCACCTTGCTGTCCCCTTCGAACGCCATGATGTGGGTCGCGATCCGGTCCAGAAACCAGCGATCGTGACTGCTGATGACGGCGCAGCCTGCGAAACTTTCTAATCCTTCTTCAAGTGCGCGCAAGGTGTTGATGTCGAGGTCGTTGGTCGGCTCGTCGAGGATGATGAGGTTCGCCCCCTCTTTCAGCATACGGGCTAAGTGCACCCGGTTGCGTTCGCCCCCGGAGATGTCCTTCACCTTCTTCTGCTGATCCGTGCCAGCAAAGTTGAATCGGGCGCAGTAGGCCCTGGCGTTGACTTCGGCCTTGCCGAGCATGATGGTCTCCTGGCCCTCGGAGATGATGTCGAAGACGGATTTGTTCGGTTCCAGGCTGCGATCCTGGTCCACGTAGCCCAGCTTGACCGTCTCACCAATCTTGATCGCTCCCGCATCCGGTTTCTCTTTCCCGATGATCATGCAGAACATCGTCGTCTTGCCGGCTCCGTTCGGACCAATCACGCCGACAATACCGCCCTTGGGGAGACTGAAATTCACATTCTCATAGAGGACCTTGTCCCCGTACGCTTTGCTGACACCCTTGGCTTCGACGACCACATCGCCCAGCCTTGGGCCCGGCGGGATGTAGATTTCCAAATCTGCGGCCTGCTCGTCCTGTTTCTGATTGACCAATTCCTCATAGCGGTTGAGCCGCGCTTTGCCCTTCGACTGACGGGCTTTCGGCGACATGCGGATCCATTCCAATTCATGTTCCAAGCTCTTGCGGCGCTTCGATTCGGCTTTTTCTTCTTTTTCCAACCGCACCTGTTTCTGCTCCAACCAGGACGTGTAGTTCCCCTGGAATGGAATACCATGGCCGCGATCGAGCTCAAGAATCCATCCGGCGACGTTGTCGAGGAAGTAGCGGTCGTGCGTGACGGCGATAACTGTGCCTTTGTATTGCTGAAGATGCTGCTCAAGCCATTGCACGGACTCGGCATCGAGATGGTTCGTCGGTTCGTCGAGTAACAGAATGTCCGGCTCCTGGATCATGAGGCGGCACAGGGCCACCCGGCGCTTCTCGCCGCCGGAGAGCACTTCGATTTTCGCATCCGGCGGCGGACAACGCAGCGCTTCCATGGCCAGTTCAAGTACGTTGTCCAACTCCCATCCGTTCGCCGCCTCGATCTTCTCTTGCAACTGGGCCTGCTTCTCGAGGAGCTTTTCCATTTCATCGGGAGTGGCCTCGCCCATCTTGTTGCTGACCGCGTCGTACTCGTGCAGCATGGCCACGAGTTCTTTCTTGCCCTCTTCGACGATTTCTTTCACCGTCTTGTTCGGATCGAGCTGTGGTTCTTGCTCAAGCAGACCGACGCTGTAGCCCTTTGAACGGGTGATCTCTCCTGTATAATTCTGATCGACTCCGGCGATGATCCTGAGCAGCGAACTCTTGCCCGATCCATTGAGACCCAACACACCGATCTTTGCCCCGTAGTAGAACCCGAGATAGATATCACGCAGCACCTGCCGCTTCGGCGGATAGACTTTGCCGACACCGACTAATGAGAAAATCACCTGCTTATCGTTTGTCGCCATGCATTCCTCTGATTATTGGGATGTGTGAAAACGGAAAGGCCACGATAACAAAAGCCCTCAACACTTCACAACCAGCCGACAGTGGGCGGGATAGTTCCTGGACTGGGTTCGGTTAGATTCCGAGTTCTTCCGACAGTCGGACTTCCGATTCGTCGTCAATTTCCTCGAGGCAACTGAAGCAGGCAAAGGGAAACCGGTCGACGGGGATCGCGCAGACTTCGCCGATGGGCGAGTCTTCCATTGCTGGACCACCGCACTCTTTATGGATCAAGACAAGCATGTCGCTCTCATACCTACTATGTTGAACCCACCACAAGACGCCGAAATGTGTCCAGATGCTCAGGACGACTCAGTCGATGGTCGCCTGGAACCAGATGGAGTTCGACCGGAAAAGAGGGGGCGAGGGATCGCAATCGCTCGACGAACTGGCTGCTGCCTTGCGGCAGAATCACGTTGTCTTGTTGGCCGTGGAGAATAGCCGTGCTGACCGGCCGAAGCCGGTCGAAATTCGTTTTCCAATAGGCCTCACTCTCTTCAACCCACTTCCACGCGAGAGGAAAATCCCGATGTGCCGGCTCTTCGTCCCAGGGCATCCACCCGGCGGTGTGCCACTCATGGCATCGTTCCGCTGAAATGGATTGCGCCCGCAGGCCCATCATGTTGAAGGCCGGGGCGATAAGAATCAGCCGCTCAATTTCACGAAACTCCTGCGCCATGAGCCAGGCGATCCAGCCTCCAAGTGAATTGCCGACAATCGTCAGCGGTGGTCCACCCTTAAGCATTGCGATGACCGTTCGCGCATCGGCGATCCAATCGGAGAGCGTGTAGTCAATAAACCGTCCTTCCGATTCCCCGAAACCTCGAACGTCATAACAACAGAACCCCCAGCCCTTCTCCTGACACCACTGCCCGAGTGCGTTGCTCTTATTGCCCCACCGTTTCGAGAGGAAGCCGGTAATGAACAGGATCTGACGATCCTTGCCTCCGACACGATCCCCACGGATGCGCTTCCCATCGACGCCGTGCAGCTCGAAGGGCTGTATCGTGCTCATGCTGCCGTGAGCACTTTCGTGAGGAAGGTGCTCAGCCGTCGGAGCACCGGTTCTGGAATCTCATGTCCGCCGCGGAAGCTGTGCCATTCAACGGCGAGACCGGATTTGCTCAGTGCGTCGCGAAGTCGCTCCGCTCCGACATAGGGCAGAATCTCGTCCTGCATCCCGTGGCTCTGAAACACCGGCAAGCCTTTGCGCTTCGGCATGAGAGGGCTCCAGACCGGCTGCGCGATCAAATTACCGGAAAGTTGCACAAGCCCCGCATAGGGACGATCCATGTGGAGCACCGCATCGCACGAGAGCATGGCGCCCTGGGAAAATCCTCCGAGAACGGTCTTGGGCGGATCTGCACCGAACTTCTGTTCGACCTCTTTCAGAAACACCAGCATCTTCTCGCGCACAAGGGCGAGACCTTTCGGCAGGTCTTGAGAAAGGTCGCGGACGCGCCCGGCGGCTCGATCCGCCTGGATGCGGGCCATGTCGATCATCCACCAAGCACGTGAGTCGCCGAAGCCCATGCTGAGCGACAGCGGCCCTTCCGGAAACAGCCAGCGCGTCCCTACCGGCACATTCATCACATTTGCAAGCGGAACAAGGTCATTTCCCGGCGCGCCGAAGCCGTGGAGCAAGACCACGACCGGGCCGTTTCCGCCACCCTTACCATCTGTGCCGCCTGTGACCCGAGTCCGCAGACCACCAACTTGTTCTTCGCGCATGAGCGGTTCGTTATCTCATATACAAATATTGAAGCAATGCGACGACGCCGTAGAGCGAGGATTCGACGACTGGTTGTTGGTAGAAAGGAACGAACGCGCCCTGCCGGTTGGACTCAACCTCGTCGATGATGTACTGGACCTGCTTCGCACGGATTTCGTGGTCCTTGCCGAGTCCGAGGGCTTGGATCATTTGCTTGCTCAGCCCCGCCAGAACCGCCTGCTTCGCCCGGTTGGCAGCTTGATAGAGCAACAACGCGCCGCTTAGAGCCAGGACGACATTCAACGCCCAGGACAGCAGCAGTAGCAGCGGGTAGTTCCAGATGTCGAAATAGTCGTTGCGCGCGGCAATCATGATCAACAAAGCGATGAACGGGTACCGGATGAGACGATTGACCGCTTCTGTCCGTCGGCTGATCAGGTCGATGCCAGCTAAGTACTTGAGCTTTTCAAACTCGGCCTCGTGGATGTGGCTCAATCCATACTCGCGCAAGTACTCCTCCTGAACCTGCTCCGACCACCCCCCGCTCGAGCTGTTCACCCAACCGATCCACCGTCGGCACAACATGACCTCGTCGAACACAGCCAGATTCAACAGCACCACCAGACCCACACTGAACAGCGTCATGATCACGTCCACTCGACAGCTCAGCCAGCCCCGACAGGGATGAATCATCTCTTCGTCAACGACCCAGTAACCCAGGGAAATCATAATCGCGCTATACAGTAGGAATAGGATCAGGACGCGCGCCGTCCGCTGCAGCGACCCTGCCGCGTCAAGGTACCAGGCCCAGGCTTGATCGACCGTGGTGGCGGCTCTGGTGGCGGCCGAATGATAAACCCGTTGCACATTGGTCCAAAATGTACTCAGGGTGAATCGGGAGCCATTGCCCTGATCGATGCGGAATAAGAAATCCTCTGTGAGCTGGTCGCTGTTCTTCGTCAGATCGCGGGATCCTTTAACCAGGAAGACGAGGGACAGGATTACCGCGAGCAGGCGGAGCCACTCACCGGGCCAGATGCTCACGCCTGCCGTCCACGAAAAGGGTTCGCCTTCATCGTGATGGGCCATGAGGCCTGTCCCACCGCCCATCGTCCAAAAGACCGCTGTCCCGACCAGAAGAAGGAAACCGACCACGGTGAGCGGACGCCAGGAGCGCGACACAAAGAGCCAGAGTCGCTGATTGGTCCAGGCGAGCAGCGTCCCGACGAACAACCCGATTGCGACCAGCGCCGTCATGGTGGTGCTGCTGGGAGTGATGCCCTGCTTCAACTGGCCCTGGTTGGCCGTATGTTCGAGGTCTGCGCGCAAGGGATGGATCGTCCTCACCCCTTCGACATCGACGACGCTTAAGTCCACGGCACCCTCTCGCCCCACCTCGAAGATCCGAGGATGTTCAGCCGTGTCGTAGACTCGGTCTTCCGGAGTCATTGCAATATGATACCCAGCTTGGCAGGACGCCGCCGAATTCTGCCGATCGCCCGCTGCGCGACAGGCCACGTGATTCACCGCCCGGAGCACGGCAAAGTAGGTGGCCGTTTGATAGCTGCTCCGAAACGGCGGGACATCGCGTTGCAGGCCGCCGTCCAACTGCAAGCCGAACGGCGAGGCAACGACCATGTTCCTGGTCCACTTGTACTCGCTTGCGTGAAGATGGCGTGCATCGAGATCGACGGTGAAGAAGACGGCATAGGGGAAGGCCGGCCGGAGCGCTTTGAGGATCAGCACCGCGTCGTAAGGGTCCGAGCCTAGAATGCCGATCGCTTTGGCGCCTTCTCCTTCGTCTTGAATCCGCGCGGCCAAGGCGCGCACATAATCAAGCTGACCGGTGCCTTCTGGACGTTCCTGCTGCGCAGCGGCCTGCGCATCCTTCGGCGTCTCATTGGTTTTAGGTTTCTCTCCGCGCCCGGCTTTCACGCTATCGTCGCCTGGCACTTCGCCATCGAGACCACTGAGGTAGCTATACCGGAAGACGTTCAAGGTCAGGGACTCATAGTCCGCCGGGCGCTGAATCTGCAAATCGACCGCGCGCGGGACTGTGGGACACCAAGATTTGATCGTCGTCGGAACCTGAATCTGTTCCAGCTCGGCCTCCGTGAAGGTCGCCACTTTCGCACAAGCTGCCGCGCGGAACTCGATGGGCAACGCTCGACCATAGAACGAATCCCACTCACCGATGAGGATCACCGCATCCCAACCGAGCCGCACCTGTCGACGGTCTAATTCTTCGATCAATGTGTCGAATAGCCGATCGTCGGACCCGATCTCGTAAACGAGCCGGACATCCGCGGCCTTCAGCCGATGAAAAAACTCCTGTTCGCAGGCTTCATACGTCTCGCACGCGGGGCCTTTCCCCCCTTCCTTCTTCAGCCCATAGGCCAAGAGCCCTTTCATCGCGCTGGCCCAGGGCGAATAAAGCTCGATGGTCCCGTCTTTGTTCGGCCAGACCTCGACCCCTTCATGAGACTCGGCATACAAGTCTCCGGCCTCATCTAGGAGATCACGCAGGGCGGAGGAACTGCGGGGCCCCACGAGCTTGAACGTGACGGCCTGTTGCAACGTCGGATTCAGACGGACCAGTTTGCGCCGGTCGTCGGTCAGGAGGCATTCGCTCTTCTGTTTCGACTCCTGGCACACCAGGGCCTGCGACAGCGAGGTCAGGGTGGCCAAGAACCCTCGGCTGAGGGACTCGTCGGAGATCCAGATCACGAGAGTGCTCTGGGCTCGATCCTGTCCTTCGCCGCAGACCCTGGTCTTGCGTAGCCGAAACCACTCGTACGGCAACGCATGATCGGCGCTCTGAGTGTCTCCCTCGATGAACGAGAGATGTCCCTCGTCCTCCGGGACATAGCAGGCCACGCCCAGCGCTGTGCCGACCGCGTAGCGATCGCGAATGCGGGACTCCGTACTCTCCGCATAGGGATCGCCGCTCATGGTCACCAAGAGGACCGTGATCTGCTCATCCTTCTTGACCCGGTCGGCGATCGCCTGCCGCAATGGTTTCAGGCGCTGAATGAGGGTGGACTCGGCTGACTGGCTGGAAGCGGACTTGGGCAACCGGCTTGTCGAAGGTCGAGCATCTCGCATACCCCGCTGCACTGCAGCCAGCGGATCCTCCCACAGGCGCGCACGAACCGATTGCTCGCCGGTGGTCTGTTTTACTTCCAACCCGGTCCCTACCGGCCGCGAACTGCGCAGAGGCTCTTTCACCAACAGCACCCCTGCGAGCGCGACTGCGAGAGTGACCACCCCTGCGAGCGCGAGCTTCGATTCTCCACTTCCTTTTGCCATAGAGGAGTCCGTTTTCCGTAATCAGCAGTTGCACTAGCACGGGCAATCGCAAGGCTGTCGCGAGTACTCTACAACAGACGGTGAGGGGAACTGCAAGGAGCTGCGCAAAATACTAGGGGCTCCCACCAATACGATGAGGGGCTACGACGAGCAACTGATCGATAAATGCTTGCCCCAGTTGGGAGGCGGAGCGGCATAGGCCTCCATGCCAGGCTGATCACTGTACGGATTGCTGAGCAGTGTGAACAGCCGATCGATTTCCGAAAAGTCCTTCTGCTGAGCCTTCTCGATGGCTGTCTGCACCAGATAGTTGCGGAGCACGTACTTGGGATTGATGCGATTCATGCGAACCAGGCGGTCATCGTCTCTACTACCCTCTTCGCGCAATCGATCCGCGTACCGATTGGCCCACTTGTCGAATGTTTCACGATCCAAGAAAAAGTCGCGAAGCGGCTCATTCAGCGATGAAGCCCCGGTCTGAAACGAGCTCAACGTACGAAAGAAAATCGTGTAATCGACATGGTGCAGATGCATGAGCGCCAATAGGTCTTGGATCAGCGACGCATCCTCCTCCTTCGTCTCGATGAGTCCAAACTTTGCCCGCATCAACTCCATATACCGTCCTTCGCAGAGGGGGGTGTAGCGGTCGAGCGATGGCTTCAGGTCTTCCTTCTCGGCCAACGGGAGCAGCGCCTGAGCCAGACAACTGAGATTCCAGAGACCGATATAGGGCTGTTGGTTAAAGGCATAGCGGCCGTTGTGGTCTGAGTGGTTGCAGATAAATCCGGGATCGTAGTCGTCGATAAAACCGAAAGGGCCGTAGTCGAGGGTGACCCCATGGATCGACATGTTGTCCGTGTTCATGACCCCGTGCGCCCAGCCGACGGCCTGCCATTGCGCGATTAGCCTCGCCGTGCGTTCGACGACCTCGGAGAAGAATCGCGTATATTTGTCCGGGCCATCCACCAGGTGAGGAAAGTGGTTCGCGATGACATAGTCGGCGAGAATTTTGAGTTGCTCATGCTGTTTACGGTAATAGAAAATCTCAAAGGTGCCGAAGCGCACATGGGACGGCGCCATCCGCACGAGCATCGCGCCGGTTTCGACCTGCTCGCGATAGACCTGGTGGTCGCTCCCGACGAGACAGAGCGCCCGAGTCGTGGGAATCCCCAGGCCATGCATCGCTTCGCTGCAGAGATACTCCCGGATGGTCGAACGCAGAACCGCACGGCCATCTCCCTCCCGCGAGAACGGCGTGAGCCCCGCCCCTTTCAGATGCAGATCCCACTTCTCGCCCCGTTCGTTCCGTACTTCTCCAAGAAGGATAGCGCGCCCGTCTCCCAGCTGCGGGACATAGACCCCGAACTGATGGCCGGAGTAGAGCATGGCCAACGGCTCCATCCCCGGCACGAGCAAACCCCCGCCGAACACGCCGGCACACTCCGGGCGCTTCGCTTGCTCCGGATCAAGATCAATTAGTTCGGCCGCCGCGGCATTAAAACTGATCAGATGAGGCGGATCTGAAAACGGCGTCGGGTTCAGCTTGGCGTAGAACGTTTCGGGCAGGCGGGCATAGGTGTTGTCGAACGAGAGAGTTTCCAGCTGGCGTTTGCTCATTGACGGAGCATGGCAGGACTAGCTCGACGTTTTCAAGCGAGGATAGGTCTCATCCAACAGAGAAGTGAATTGCTCGAACTCGAAGTCGTAGACCCACACGTCGCCGGTCGAGATGGAATAGACCCATCCATGGAGATCCACCTGCTTCTTCCGCAGAAGCAGGGCGACGGACGGGTGTGTGCGAAGATGGTCGAGCTGGGATCGGACGTTTTCCTGGGTCGTCTTGATCAGGCGATCGTCGCCCTTGAGGTCGGTATAGTGCTCATGCATCAAGCGGCGGGTAGTTTCGGCCTGCCCGACCCATTCCCTGAAAGCGGGCAGGTCGGAGACTTCTTCCGGGTTCAGCAAGGCCTTCATGACGGCGCAATCGGTGTGGCCGCACACGATGATGTGGGGAACCTTCAAGACCGCCATCGCGTATTCGATGGTGGCCGTGCTGCCGCCTTGCATCGAGCCATAGGGCGGCACCATGTTGCCGGCATTTCTGAGAATAAAGAGCTCCCCGGGATCCGTTTGCGTGAGGAGGGTGGGGTCGACCCGCGAATCGGAACAGGTAATGAAGAGCGCCCGGGGCGCCTGGTTCTCAGACAACCGGGTGAAAAATTCTTTCTTCTTGCTGAACACTTCAGTCCGAAACTTGAGAAAGCCTTTAACGAGTTTATCCATTCGTGCGAATCCGTCCTATCGACTATCGTTCTGGATGTCGCGATCGACTGTGAACACGAACACCCGTTCGCTGAGTTGCACGTCAATGTCGGTAAAGAGCGCGAGGGTCTTGGCGCCGGTAATCTCGCTCACTTGCTCGCAGAGTTTGTCGCGCCCCTGCGCAATCAAATTCTGCCGCAATCGCTTCACCATATCGACACCTTCCACCGTTTTTGCCAGCTGACGTTCGGCGGGCGTGAGCACACCCTTGAGCCGGACAACGACGAGGTCCCGTACGACGAAGGCGCGCACATCGTCGGGTCCCCGCCCCATAAATTCCTGCTCAAACTTGATGATTGCGTTGCGAATCGCGGCTTCGATTTCGCCTTTAGTTCGTCCACTGTTCATTTCGTGGCTCCTTCCAACGGCAGGGCGGCCAATTATAGAAGCGGCTCTCGGATCACCACAAGGACAAAGTCGCCGGTGACTGAGTCGGAATGGACCATCCCATAGGCCCAAAGACCTAGCCCGGCCGGAACAATCCGCCTGATAGCTTGACTCTTTAAAGCGGGATAGGAGATAAGGGTGCCACGTGCGCACTCATTCGATGGTGCTCCCTGTCTCTGAAGGGACAGGCGGAACGATCGAGTTCGACAGACATAGGCGGTAGGGTGTCTGGTTCCGTCAGGGATCAGTTACAGTGCAAGCCAACTAGGTTCATCCCGGACAGTCGTCCAGGAAACCAGTTGGCTTTTGTGTTTTCTAGCGGGATACGGAATCGGTCAGCCAGCAGCATACTCTAAGGATCATTCGGTAAACTTCATGGGGTACCGGTGTTTGCAGTCATCCTGGTTCCGTTGCTTCCGCTCCTCGCGGCGCTCATCGTGCTGGTGGGCGATGAGGCTTCGCGACAGCAACGCGCCAAGATCGCGGCCTATCCCATCGGCGCAGCCTTTCTGGGCGCCATCGTGACTCTATGGTATGTGGCGACCCGGGGGGCCATCACCATTCGTTTCTACGACCCCGCTTCGCTTGCGATGCTGGCCTTCCCCATGGGTTTCTATGTCGACCGGCTGAGCGCGGTCATGATGGTCTTGATCTCCGGTGTCGGCACCATCATCTATACCTATTCCATCGGCTATATGTATCAGGATCGCCATGATCGCCGGTATCTGGCGCTCATCGGATTCACGACTTCTGTGCTCCTCTGCATGGTATCCAGCGTCAACCTCATGATGCTGTTCCTGTTCTGGCAAATCCTGAGCTACATGCTCTATCTCCTCGCCCACAACCATACGCATATTGCGACGCTCGAGGGAGCGTTCAGAACCTTTACCCTCTTGCGGGTCGGCGATGTGGCGTTTCTGACGGGCATCATCCTCGCCCATCAGCTGTACGGCACGTTGGAGTTCCAAGCGCTCTTCGCCAAAGCCGCCGAATCGACGGTCACGCTCTCGCCTTGGCCGGGCATCGAGATTGGCGGTGCGACGGCTGTCACGCTGCTCCTCTTCATTGGCGCCATGAGTAAGTCGGCTCAGTTTCCGATCCATATCTGGCTGCCCCGTTCGCTCTATGCCCCGACGCCGGTGCATGCGTTGCTCCACGCCGGGATCATCAATGCGGGCGGATTCTTGATCAACCGCTTGGCTCCGCTCTATGGTCTCAGCTCGACCACGCTGCATGTGGCGTTCGTGGTGGGCACACTCACCGCGGTCCTCGGCGCCACCATGATGCTGGCGCAAAACGATATCAAGAAGACGCTCGGTTTCTCGACGATCGGCCAGATGGGCTACATGATTATGGAATGTGGCTTAGGCGCCTTCTCCCTGGCTGTCTTCCATCTCATCGCCCATGGCCTCTTCAAAGCCACGGTGTTTTTGAACTGCGGGAACGTGATCCACAAGGCCCGCCAGGAACCGGAGTCCCCTCATGCGGACCCCCTCGCTGAAGAACAGGAGTTCTCGCGCCTGACCTGGTTCACGGGATTCATGACCACGCTGCTGATTCCGCTCCTCATCCTCCTCGTGACGCACGGCGTCCTCCGCATCCCATTGCTGGAGTCCCAGGGGACCGTGATCTTCCTCTTCTTTATCTGGATCACCTCGTCACAGGCCATTTTGACGCTCACCCGTTTGCGCGCCGTGGCATCCTGGAAGGTGTCGTCCGCCATGCTGCTGACCCTGCTCTTCGTCGTATTCGTCTATTTGTTTGCCGTCGAGTCGTTCACCGCGTTCCTCTATCCAAACCCGGACGAGGTCGCGTCCTACTTCCAAGCCGCGGGCCTACCCAACTGGCTCTTTGATGGCATGGTCATCATGGCCACCGTGCTCACGGTCCTCAGTTGGTGCTATCTGTATATGCGCGCCCATGGCCAGACCATGTGGGTACCGGACTGGGTGGAAGGACTTCGTCTCCGCTTGTATGTCCTGTTCATGAATCGCCTCTATGTGGATGAGCTCTACCACGCGCTCGGTCGAGCGGTGATGCGCGTCGTCCATCGAATCGACAAGCGCGATACGAGGTGGTCGGAATGATCGACGCGATGACCACTCCATGGCTCTTGGCAGCAATTCCCATTCTGGGTGCGCTGTTGGGCCTCGTGGTCTGGTCTCAGCCGGAGAAGCTGAAATTCTGGTCGATCAGCGTGACGGTCTTGAGTCTACTGGCTGTGATCGGGACATTCGAACGGTTAACGGTATCGGCTGAGGGGCTGCTCTTCGTTCTGCTTCTTCCACTGGCTGCTTGTGTGTCTTTGTTGGGACAGCCAGTTCATCAGGACCATCGCCTCGCCTCGATCATGACTCTGCTATTCCTTGGATTGGGATTGGGCATCCTTACGAGCCAACATCTCGTGAGTCATATCGCTCTGTTTATGCTCCTTGGTCTCATCACGTTTCTCCTCTACCGGCACCACAATCCATTTTGGCCCACATCATGGTTGGGTATCGGCACCTATGGGCTTGGAACGCTCTGTGCCGGGCTCGCCGCGATTGCCGGCCCTCCCATCTCTTCAGTCGCCTCGTTGGTGACCTGCGCCATCTTGCTGCCGCTCATACCGTTCCATGACGGTTACGTGACCGTGCTCACACGATTGCCCGGCAGCTTGCCGTCGTTCATCGTGCTGCTGCTCCCCGCCATCGGACTCCACAACCTCGCTGCGGTGATTCAGACGGCCCCTGATGTCGTGGTCTTGATGGTGACCACCTTCGCCTTGGTGGGCGCCCTGTACGGTTCGGTCAAGGCGTTGGCTCAATCGCGCGTACGATTGCTCCTCGCCTACGGGAGCTTCTCGCTCTTTTCAATCCTCTGGTGGTTTGTCGCCGCTTCACGAACCGTCACGCCTCAGGCTGCGGTCTTTCTAGGCGCCGTGGCCCTCGTGACGAGCGGACTCCTCCTCGCCTGGCAGGTCGTTCGTACTCGGTATGGGGACGACGTGGACCCGCGAGCCATCAGCGGGCTTGCCTCGCCGATGCCGCAATTCGCCGTCTTGTTCTCACTCTTGGCGGTGGCGGCCATGGGACTACCTCCCTTCGGGGTCTTCGCCGGCTTCATGGGTCTGCTCTTCGCATCGCCGTTCACATCGTCTGCCGCCCTGCTTGTCATTGTGATCGCCTGGCTGGCTGCGTCCTGGTACATCCTCGAGGTGGTGCAACGGTTGCTTTTTGGCCGACAGCGACCGGACCTCCGCTATGAAGATCTGCGCCAGTCCGAATTCGCCTCACTCATGATCGTGGTGCTGATCGTCATCGCGCTGGGAGTTGCGCCGCCCAACCTGTTCGGAATGGAGTCTCAACCGCCGCGCGTGGGAGCCGTCATGGAATCCGTTACATGGAATCGATAGACCCTTCGATCGACATTGAAACCAGACGCATGGAACTCCGGGGAGTGATCCGCCTCGCAGGCGAGGTCATTGCTCAATATTGGCCGATGCGGACGTTCGTGCATCACAATCCCCTTCATAGTCTCGAGTATCTTCCGTTTGAAGAAACCGTCAGGCGCGGCAAACAGTTCTTAGGAGGGAACGGCTATCTTCCCAGCCACCTCTACCGCGGCTATCTCCGCTCCGGCAGGATTCAGCCCCAGCATCTGGATACCGCGCTCACCGCGCTGGTGCGTGATCAGCACGTGACCATCGGATCCCGTCAGGTCTCTCACGGCGAGGTTCTCCGCGCGTGCTTGGCCGAAGGCCTCTGTACGCCGATTGAAGAACCGTTGGATGCGCAGTGGGAGCATGATCCTCATCAGCAGCTCGTCGAATCGCTCGCCGAGCGTCTTGCCCCCGTCCTCTTCTTTCGTGATGTCGATGAGCGGATACGCATGTTCGCGCAGGGCGACCAGGCGGCGCTGGGCCGCTGGATCACGCTCTCGCACTGGTGCGACCAGACGCTCGGCTCGCAGATCGTCGGCCAGATCAACCACGAACTGATCAAGTGGTGCGAGGCCTTCCTGGACGAAGGCCATGCCACTTGGCCCATGCCGGGGCGAGAAAAAGGATTATACGAATCTTGGAAAGCCCTCGCGGCGCACGAGTGGTCGTCCTGCGGGATTGCCGACAGCCGACGGAAAATTTCCTGCCTGCCCGAGTACCCGGAAGACGCGCTGCTCGAAAGCCTTGACGCCCTGGCCATTCCCGCAGAGCTCCGGCAGGATTATCTGTCTCTCCAACTGACGGCGCTGCCTGGCTGGGCCGGATTTATCAAGTGGCGGGCGGAAGAACGAGACTACGAATGGCAACGGGCTTATCCGGTGGGACTGGTGAAGTACCTCGCGATCCGGCTCTGGTATGTGCGCGAGTTGGTTCAAAAAGTCTGCCGGGAGGAGCTCGGCATCGACGGACAGTACCAGGCAGTCACAACCTATATGCAGCGCCATCCGAGCGAATATTTTCTCCGCAGGGAACGGGTCGCTGGTCGTCTTCCGGCCGCGTATGCAGAGGAGGTCGACCGCCTGCGGCATCAACATAAGAACGGCTGGGAGAGGTTGATTGCGCACTACAAGACGGACGTCGTTGTCCGCCAGGAACAAGTCGCTCGCCATGGCTCCGCCAAGCGACTGCGCGCGCTCGCCCTGGTCTTGGACATCGAACCGGCTGCTCTGCTGGACAGCCCACCGGCCGATCTTCAACAGCTCGTCGATTGGATGAACGCCTTTCCCGAGTCAGACCATGGACCAGTCTGGCTCAGTGCCTTCGAAGCAGGCTATCAGGACCAACTACTCGGAAAAATCGGCGGGGAACGGGCCAAGGCAGCAGTACCGGCCCACTCCGAAAATCAGGCACTCGCGCGTCCTCACTCTCAATCGATCTTCTGTATCGACGTGCGCTCCGAACCATTCCGCCGCCATCTCGAAGCGACCGGCGCGAACGAGACCTACGGGTTTGCCGGCTTCTTTGCCGCCTTCATCCGCTATCGAGCCTGGGGCAAGGAGCATGACACGGAACAATTCCCGGTCATTATGCGTGTCAAGAACGAGGTGCGCGAGATCCCCCGCAGCTATCTGGATCACGTCGTGTCGAAACACGAGTCCCGAACCAGGATGGTTCATGCAGGCCATACGCTCCTGCACGACTTGAAAGAAAACGTCGTCACGCCCTATGTCATGGTGGAGTCGTTGGGATGGTTCTACGGACTTCCGATCTTCGGGAAGACCTTGCTGCCCTCGCTCTACCGTCGCTGGACCGACTGGCTACGGCGCCTCTTCGTCCCGTCGATCGCCACGACGCTTACCGTCGATAAGCTGGCACCGGCCGACGCGGCCGAGATGCTGGCGGCGGAGCAGCAGGCGATCGTGCGGCAGGCGATGCAAGAGCGAACCGGCTTGCGCAGCTCTCAGATCACGCCGGAGCTGGTCGAGGCATTGCGGCAGCGAGCTTTGAGCGGAGAGGGTGAGCCGGAACCTCCTTTGGCCTCGGCAGCGACGAACGCAGGGCTCTCGACGCAAGACCTGACCACATTTGTCGCCGTCTTGCGGCAGCGCTACGAGATTAATCAGCGCTCGGCTTCACGACAGAAGGAACGGATCACACGGACCGGCTTCACCCTCGACGAACAGTTACTCACGGTTGACACAGCCTTGCATATGATGGGATTGACGAAGCATTTTGCCCGGCTCGTCCTGGTCTGTGCCCATGGGAGTACCTCGGAGAATAATCCATTCGAATCCGCGTTGGACTGCGGGGCCTGCGGAGGCAATGAAGGCAAACCCAACGCCCGCGTCCTCGCCATGATGGCCAACAATCGGAACGTGCGGGAGCGGCTCGCCAAGAAGGGCATCGAGATTCCTTCCGACACACACTTTGTCGCCGGCCAGGTTGATACCTCGACCGATGACGTGCAACTGTTCGACCTGGAAGATGCGCCACCGACCCATCGCGCGGATATCGCGCGGCTGCTCGAAGATCTCAAAGAAGCCGCCAGGCTGACGAGCCAGGAACGATGCGCCCGTTTCCCCGATATCACGACGACCCTGCCGGCGCACAAGGCCGCGGCGCACGTGCGCCGGCGGAGCGTGGACTGGAGCCAGGTGAGGCCGGAATGGGGCCTCTCAGGCAATACGGCATTCATCGTCGGCCGACGGGATCTCACCAAGGCACTCGATCTGGAAGGGCGCGTCTTCCT
>Ga0209048_10000521_pt1 | contig 41041 bp, 35 predicted proteins | sample FrelakmetCRP12CR_FD_187146 | JGI IMG/M metagenome (GOLD analysis project Ga0209048, IMG submission 187146) | Freshwater lake sediment microbial communities from the University of Notre Dame, USA, for methane emissions studies - CRP12 CR (SPAdes)... | ecosystem: Environmental > Aquatic >...
GAGCGCGCAGAGGCGGCAGCAGCACGGCGCCCGCCGACAGCCCCGATAGCAGCGCGGCGTCGAACTTCCCCTCCGCGGCCAGGTTTCCCAGCGCCTCCGAACTCGTGCAGACGAGCGTCACGTTCGCCTTGTCGAGCTTCGGCAGGAGGAATGCGAGGCCTCGCAACTCGGCCTTCGCGTACTGGCCGATCTCGGCGCAGTAAAGCGTGCCGTCACGTGCTTCCTCGAGCACCGCGAGCGGGTTCGACGCGAGCCGCGCGCCCCCCGGCAGCGGCACCCACGGCGCGTCGGGCGCGTGCAACGCGCGCGCCGCGCCATCGTGCCCCGTCCCCGGCTCGCCGAGAATCAGGATCGGCTTCCGCGCGGCGAGCAGCTGCTCCAGCTGGCGCTCGATTTCGCGCACCGCGGCGCTCGTTCCCAGCGCCGCGAGCGAGACCCGACGGGGCTCCCGCGCGAGCGCCGTCTTGAGCGCGCGCGACACGGTGCCGAGAAGCTTTTGCATCCCGACGGGCTTCTCGAGAAAATCGAAGGCGCCGATCTTCGTCGCTTCGACCGCGGTCTCGATCGTCCCGTGGCCCGACATCATGATGACCGGCATCGTGAGCAGGCCCGCGGCCGCCCACTCCCGCAGCAGCGTCACGCCGTCGGTATCGGGCATCCAGATGTCGAGCAGCACGAGCGCCGGCTGCTCCCGGGCGCGATAGGAGCGCGCCGCAGTGGCATTCTCGGCGAGGCTCACGCGATAGCCCTCGTCCTGGAGGATTTCGGAGAGCAGTTCGCGAATGCCGACTTCGTCGTCGACGATCAGGATTTCCTTTGAAGGCGCCATCAACTCCGTATCCTACGCCGCTGCGGCGCTGCGCGGGAAAAGCAGCGTCACGCGGGCGCCGCGCGGCGCCCGGTTCGCGAGCTCGACGCGGCCGTGGTGTTCGTCGATGATCTTCTTCACGATCGCGAGGCCCAGGCCCGTGCCTTTCGCCTTCGTCGTCACATAGGGCTCGAACGCCCGATGGAGCACGGTGTCCGGAAAGCCCATCCCCGAATCCTCGAATACCAGAACGACGTCCGCGTCCCTAGCCGCGAGCGATATGTCGTAGTGCGGCTCCGGCGTCTCGGCCTGGCCGTCGATCGAATTCTGGAGGAGATTGTGGAACACCTGGCGCAGGCGGGTGGGTTCGCCCTGGATGACGAGCGGCTCGGAAGGAAGGGACAGCGTGGTGCGCGGACGCAGATTGTCGTACAGCGCCAGCACATCGAGCAAGAGGGCGCCCACATCCACCGGCTGCATCGTTCCCGGTCGCGGCTGCCGCGCGTAGACCGCGAAATCGTCGACCATGTGTTTCATCGCGGCGACCTGGGCGATGATCGTCTGCGTCCCGCGCGTCAACGCCTCCGTGTCCGATTCGTCGAGCTTCCCGGCAAGCTTTCGCGCCAGCCGCTCCGCCGAGAGCTGGATCGGCGTCAGCGGGTTCTTGATCTCATGCGCGAGCCGGCGCGCGACCTCGCCCCATGCCGCATCCCGCTGCGCCTGCGCGAGATCGGTCACATCGTCGAACACGACGACGTAGCCGGCGACCGGGGTCACGGGCAGGCGCGACCCGCGCAGCAGCAGGGTCCGCATCAGGTTGGCCACCGACAGCTCGGCCTGCTTCTGCCACGGTGCGTCGCGGCTCGCGCGAAGGCCCTCCGCGACGAGTTCGGCAAAGGGCGCCAGCGCCGGCAGCTTGCGCCCCCAGTCGGCCAGCGGAGTGCCGGTCAGCTCGGCCAGCGGTTGCTGCAGGATCACCGTGGCGCTCGCGTTGGCCGTACGCAATCGATGCCGATCGTCGAACGCGAGCACGCCGGCCGAGAGGTTGCCGAGGATGCTCTCGAGATACGCCCGTGTCGTCTCCGTCGCGCGACGCGACTCTTCGGTCTTCTGCTGCGCCTCGGCGAGCTGGGCGGTCATCGTGTTGAACGATTCGGTCAGCACGCCCAGTTCGTCGCGCGAGGTCACCGGCTGCCGGCGGGTGAAATCGCCCTGTGCGACCGCACGCGTGCCCTCCGCCAGCAGCCCCAGCGGCGCCGAGAACCGCTCCGAGAGCACCACAGCGAGGCCGAGCGCCGAGGTGAGGGCGAGCAACAGCGTCAACGTCAGCGTCACCGCATAGAGACGCTTCAACGACTGCCGCGAAAACGAGATCTCCTGGTAGTCGCGCGCACCCGCCTGCACCTTCTCGATTTCCTGGCCCAGCCCCTTGGGCACCGGCTCGATCACCTGCAACACCTTGAGCGGCTCCAGCCGGTCATCGCTGTTCACGGGGGTGACCACGCGAAGCATGATGCCGCCGTCGGCACGCTGCTCTATCGTCGCCGCGGTCTGCTGCAGCCGCGCACGCCGCAGCGCCTGCGCCGGCGGCGTTTCGGGCGGCGCGGTCGAGCCGCCGATGCCGGCGACCGCCAGCACACTGCCCGACGCCGAGAACAGCGCGGCTTCGAAGATTCCCGCCTGCTCGGCGGCGCGGTTGAGGCGCGTCGAAAGGCTGCCCGGCGCCGCTTCGCCGAGTGTCACGGCGACCTGGCCCGCCTTGTTGCTCGTCTCCTTGAGCAGATAGTCGAGGGCGTTGCGGCCGAGATTGAGGCCCCCTTCGAGCGCGTGGTCCACACGGACGTCGAACCAACTTTCGATGCTCTTGCCGAGGAACTGTACCGACACCGCGTAGACGAGCGCACCCGGCAGAACCGCGACCAGCGCGAAGAGGAGCACGAGCCGTACCGCGAGCCGCGACCCGAATATGCCGGCCTTGAGGTTGCGCGAAAGCCGCCACAGCTGGTACCCGACGAGCAGCATCAGCAGCACGACGAGCGCACCGTTCAGCACGAGCAGCAGGTCGTAGCGACGGGCGAAGAGTTCGGTGTTCGCGGAAGCGGTTGCAAGCAGGAACAGCGAGATCGCGGCGAGGCACGCCAGAACGAGCAGCGACCAGCGCATCCCGCGCGACGGCAGGAGGCCGCTCACGGCGTGAAGCTCCAGCGATGCCATTCCGACTGCAGCGACCATTCGCGCGAGGCGAGCGCGCTCACCTGGAACGGCTTCGGCAACTGGTTGACGTCGAGGCGCAAGCGCACGCCCGCCTCGTACCGCGTGCCCGGCACGAGCTGGTCGCGATTTGCGACCGGTCGCGACGTGACCCGCGACAGGAAACGCTCCACCCCGTCCAGCGCATCGAACGTCTGTCCGAGCAGTCCGCTTGCGACACGGTACTGCCGGGTCAGCGCGTTGTACGAGACGCGGTATTGGGTCGACACCAGCAGCACCTTCTCGTCGACCCAATACCACCGCGGGCGCAGCAGCTCGAAATCGAACACGAAGTACAGCGGCACCCCTTTCTGCAGCGCTTCCTCGAGCGTCGGGTTGATCGCGACCTCGAATTCGGCGTTGAGAACGTAGGTGTCCTCGTCGGCGCGCAGTTCGGCGAACTTGACGGGGATCGTGTCGGCGCGCGCCCCTGGCGCCGCCGCCGCCAGCGCGACCAGGAGGACGGCCGCGACACGCACGGCCCGGCGCACGAGCGTCGCAGCGAGGTCGGGCAACGCAAGTCTCGATCGGATCGCTGGGGGCATGCCGGCGGGCGGGGCGTCGAACGCGGGACCGACGAACCGTCGGCATCGGGGCGGGCGGTACGCACGCCCGGGTTACCCCCGTCAGGGCTTGCGGAGCAGGGCGTAGAAAAATCCGTCCTGATTGTGGCTCGCGCCGGGTAGCGATGGCAAGAGTTGCGCGCCGCGGCGGGCGATCTCGGGGGCGAAAGTGAGGGATTCGCGCAACGCCCCGGCGTTCCGCGCGAGGAACGCGGCGATCTGCCCTTCGTTCTCGTCGGCGAAGACCGAGCAGGTCGAATAGAGCAGCAGACCCTCTCGGGCAAGGCAGGGCCAAAGCGCGTCGAGCAATCGCGCCTGCTGGCGCGCGAAGCTCGGGATATCGGCCTCCCGGCGCAGCCACTTGCCGTCCGGATGACGACGGACGACGCCCGAGGCCGTACAGGGTACGTCGGCGAGTATGCGATCGAACGGGCGTCCGTCCCACCACTTCGCAGGCTCGCCCGCATCGCCGAGTAGAACGCGCACCCGCGGTCCCGCCAGACGAAGGCGATCCAGGTTTTCACGGATGCGCGCGATGCGCGCCGCTTCGTTGTCGAGGGCGACGAGGTCGACCTCGGCAAGCTCGGCAATGTGCGTCGTCTTGCCGCCTGGTGCCGCACAGGCGTCGAGCACGTGTTGGCCCGGCGCGAGCCGCAGGAACGGGGCCGCGAGCTGCGCTCCCAGATCCTGGACCGAGAATGCGCCGTCGACGTAGCCCGGCAACTCGCGGACCGGCCGGACGGGGTCAACGATGATCCCGGCGGCGCCGGCGGCGGTCGCCCCGACGCCCGCGCCGGCGAAGGCCCCCAGCAATGTTTCGCGCGAGGTGACCCGGGCGTTCACGCGCAGCGCCAGCGGCGGGCGCGTGTTGCCGGCGGCGAGGATCGACTCCCACTCGTCCGGGTATTCCTTCCGCACGCGGTCTATCCACCACCGGGGATGCGACCAGCGCGCCACCGGGTCGTCCAGTACGGCGGCGTCGAGCGCCGCGCGTTCGCGCAGATACCGGCGGAGAAGTGCATTGACCAACGACCTCGCCGCGGGCCTGGTGATCGCGGCCGCCGCGCTCACCGCATGATCGACGATGGCGAACGGTGGCGCGCGCGTGTGGCCGAGCTGGTACAGGGCTACGGCGACCAGACAACCCAGCACTGGATCCGCGAACGGCTTCGTCGCGAGCTTGCGGACCAGCCCATCGAGCGTCCCCCAGTGCCGCAGCGTGCCGTACGCGAGCTCCTGAACCAGCGCGCGGCGGCGCCCCGGCGCCTCCGGGTCGGGCGGCGCAATTCCGGCAAGCGCCACGGGCAGCGTCGACCCCTCCAGTACCCGGTGGACGGCAAGCGCGGCGAGCTGCTGGGCAACCTGCACGTGTTCAATCCGTCAGGCCGCCAAAACGCGCACCGGCCTCGAGGCGGCGCCCGCCGGCGAACGCAGCCGCCGGCATGCGCCGGCCCCCGGCCGGCTGCATCTCCTCGATTCTCACTGCGCCTTCGCCACAGACGACCAGGATGCCTCGGGCGTCCGCCACAACGACCGTGCCCGGCGGCACGTCTTGCCGCGCCATTGCCACGGGCTCCGCCCGCCACACCTTGACGGGCTCGCCCGCCAGGCTTGTGTGCGCCCCGGGTGCCGGATCGAACGCGCGGATCTGCCGGTCGATCGCGATCGCAGTCGCGCGCCAATCGATGGCGGCTTCCGCCTTGTCGATCTTGGCGGCGTAAACGGCGCCCGCGGCAGGCTGGGGCATCGCGGGAACAAGGTCACCCGCGGCAAGGCGGTGCAACACCGCGACAAGCGCGCGCGCTCCCTCCGCCGCCAGCTTCCGTTCGAGCGTGCCGCTCGTCTCGCGCGGGTCGATGGGAACGCGCACGACCTCGAGCATCGGTCCGGTGTCGAGTCCCGCGTCCATCCGCATGATCGTGACACCGGTTTCGCCGTCCCCCGCGAGCAGCGCCCTCTGAATCGGCGCCGCGCCTCGCCAGCGCGGCAAGAGCGAAGCGTGCACGTTGAGGCACCCGTGGCGAGGCCACACGAGGACCGCGGGCGGCAGGATGAGACCGTATGCCGCCACGGCGAGCACATCGATCGGAATGGCCAGGACCGGCGCGCGGGTCGCTTCGTCCCTGAGGGACGCCGGCTGCGCGACGGCAAGGGCGCGCTCGATCGCCAGCCGCTTGACCGGCGAGGGCGCCGGTTTCTGCCCGCGGCCCCTCGCGCGATCGGGCTGAGTCAGGACCAACGGAACGGCGAAGCCGGCGTCGAGCAGGAAAGCGAGCACCTCTGCCGCGAACGCCGGCGTCCCCGCGAAACCGACGTCCATCCTGGAACCTGCGGCGGCTCAGCCTGCCAGCCGTTGCTTCTTGCGCAGCCGGGCAGCGAGCCGCGCCTGCTTGAGCGGCGACAGATGGTCGACGAAAACCCGGCCCATCAGGTGGTCCATTTCATGCTGGATGCACACCGCCAGCACGCCCGCGGCCTCGCGCTCGAAATCCTTGCCGCGCGCGTCGAAGGCGCGCAGGCGGATCGACGCGGCGCGCGTCACCTTGTCGTAGTAGCCGGGGACCGACAGGCATCCTTCTTCACTCTCGGCTTCGCCCCCGGCCGTGACGATTTCAGGATTGACCAGCACCAGGAGCTCGTCGCGCGCCTCCGAAACGTCGATGACGACGATGCGCTTGTGCACATCCACCTGGGTGGCCGCGAGCCCGACGCCCGGCGCCGCGTACATGGTCTCCGCCATGTCCTCGACGAGCTTCCGCAGGTCCGCCCCAAACGCCGTCACCGGGACGGCAATCTTGCGCAGCCGCGGGTCAGGGTATTCAAGTATTTTCAGTACGGCCATCGAATTTCGGGGCGGCGGCAGTGGTGTCGTGGGGTTTGCGTGACTGCCCGTACACACGCCGGGCCGACCCGCGGCGCCTTTCGACGCATTTAGCTTGCAAAATGTAGACTGGGGATGCAGAATCCCCCGTAAGCCCTTATTTTGCGGCGGTTTAGGACGTTAGCAAGCCCCGCCCCTACCGGAAGAGGCTTTATGCGTCAGAAGTTTAGCATAGCGAATTTCGTCGTCGCGACCGCCGCGGCGATGCTCGTCCTCGGGGTCTCCGCCTCCGCTTCGGCCGCGGACGTCCAGGTCAAGGACTCGGTCCCCAACCGCTACACGGTGCAGAAAGGCGACACCCTTTGGGGGATCGCCGGCAGGTTCCTCAAGGAGCCTTGGCGCTGGCCGGAAATCTGGCGGATGAATCGCGAGCAGATCAAGAACCCGCACCTGATCTATCCCGGTGACGTGATCGTCCTCGACAAGGTCGACGGGCAGTGGCGCCTATCGCTCGAGCGTCCCGCGACCCGGTTGTCGCCGTCGGTGCGCGTGACCCCGCTCGACGTGGAAGCGATCGCCGCCATACCGGTAGGCGACATCGAGCCCTATCTGTCGCGTCCGTTGATCACCGGCCCCGACGGCCTCGCCAACGCGGCGCAGATCGTCGCCGGGCGCGACGCTCGGGTCATTCGCGGCGAGGGCGACATTATCTACGTGGTCGGCACGGACGCGAAGGCTGGCGACCTGTGGCACATCTATCGCCAGGGGCGCGAATTCCGCTCGAACGACGGCAGCGAGTTGCTCGGCGTCGAGCAGCGCTATCTCGGCAGCGCGAAGGTCGAGCGCTTCGCGCCGGTTTCCACGCTGCGCATCGTCACCGCAAAGGAGGAGATCCTGGTGGGAGACCGGCTCGTTCCCGCGCCGCGCGAGCAACTCCTCAGCTACATGCCACATGCGCCAGGCCGGCCGATCAACGGTCAGATCATCGCCACCAACCGCGACTCCGTCGAAGCGGCGCGTGGCTGGATCGTGACGCTCGACAAAGGGGCAAGAGATGGCCTCGACGTGGGCGCCGTGCTCGCGATCTACCGCGTGGTCCCACCGATTTCCGACCCGCGGCCGTCGACTGTCCCCGACCAGATCGCGCTGCAGCCCGAACGGACACCCGAGCCGACCCGCTTCTTCCAGCCGGAACGCCTGCTCAACGTTCCCGATGAACGCAGCGGCCTCCTCTTTGTCTTTCGCGTATTCGACCGCGTTGCGTACGCGATCGTCCTGAACACGACCGACCCCGTCTACGTCGGCGATTACGTCCGCAACCCCTAGCGCCTGCGCCCGCGCGGCGACAGCGATCCCGCGGATCCCATGAACGTCGACGCCCGCGCCGAGGCATGGGCGCGGCTGCAACTGTCGGGCGTGCCCCCGCGACCCCTGGTCGACCTGCTGCGAGCCTTCGCCAGCCCGGAAGGCGTGCTTGCCGCGACCCCGCCGCAACGCCGCCGCGTGGTACCGGCGGGTGCCGCCGCGCTGCTCGACGCGGTGCCCGACGAAAAGCGCCTTGCCGCCACGCTGGGTTGGTTGGGCGAGCCCGGCCATGACCTCGTGGCCTGGGATGATCCCGATTACCCGCGCGCGCTGCTGGAGATAGGCGATCCGCCGCCGGTGTTCTATTGCCTGGGCCGACGCGACCTGCTTGGCGCACCGGCGTTCGCAATCGTCGGCAGCCGCAACGCGACACCGCAGGGCTGCGCCGATGCCGAGGCGTTCGCAGCGGCGCTTTCGTCCGCCGGTTTCGCGATCGTCAGCGGTCTTGCCGTCGGCATCGATGCGGCCGCCCACCGCGGCGGAATTGCCCATAGGGGCAGCAGCATCGCGGTCGTCGGCACCGGGCTCGATCGCGTCTATCCCGCGCGCAATCGCGACCTCGCGCACGATCTCGCGGCGCGCGGCCTCGTCATTTCCGAATTCGCCCCCGGCACGCCCGCGCTCAAGCAGAATTTCCCGCGCCGCAACCGGCTCGTCAGCGGCCTCTCGCGCGGCGTGCTCGTCATCGAGGCCACGCTTCGGTCCGGCTCGCTCATCACCGCGAGAATGGCCGCCGAGCAGGGGAGAGAGGTATTCGCGCTGCCGGGGTCGATCCACTCGCCGTTCTCCAAGGGCCCGCACAAGCTCATACGCGAAGGCGCGAAACTCGTCGAAACGGCGCAGGACATCCTCGACGAACTCCAGGTCCCGGCGAGCGCGCCGGTTGCGCCGGTTCCGGCCGAGATGCACGGCGAGCCCGACATCGCCGCGCAGGCGGTCATCGCGGCGCTGGGCTATGACCCGGCCGATGTCGACACGCTCGCCGACAGGACCAGGCTTTCCGCCGAAGTCGTCATTGCGGCGTTGACGGCCCTCGAACTCGATCGTCGGGTCGTTGCCCTCGCCGGCGGGCGCTGGCAACGCGTCGGTTGAGGCCAACGGGGCCTCACGCTCACTCCGTTCGCTGCCCCCCGCGGGGCGCCCGAAGGGCAATGACCCCTCGCGTGCGGGCGCACGCGCTTGCGCGCACCCGCGCGCGTTGGGCCGCTTCGGCAAAAGGTTTTCTTGCTCCCGCCGCTTTTCCTTCGGTACTATCTGCGGCTCTTTGCGCCGCGTCCCCATGTCGAAGACCCTGATCATCGCCGAAAAGCCGTCCGTCGCCGCCGATATCGCGCGAGCGCTCGGCGGCTTCACGCGCCACGCCGACTATTTCGAGAGCGACGACTACCTGCTTTCGTCGGCCGTCGGCCATCTGCTCGAGATCGGGATGCCGGAGGACGAAGAGGTCAAGCGCGGCAAGTGGACGTTCGCGCACCTGCCGGCCATTCCGACGAAGTTCGCGTTGAAGCCCATCGAGAAGAACGAGGCACGGCTGAAGCTGCTGGTCCGGCTGCTCAAGCGCAAGGACGTCGTCGACCTCATCAATGCCTGCGACGCAGGTCGCGAAGGCGAGCTCATCTTCCGCTACATCGTTCAGTTCGCGAAGGCGACGAAGCCGATCCGCCGACTTTGGCTGCAGTCGATGACGACGGCCGCGATCCGCGAGGGCTTTGCCCGCCTTCGCGCCGACGCGGAGATGCTCCCGCTCGCCGACGCCGCGGTATGCCGCTCCGAGGCTGATTGGCTGGTCGGCATCAACGGCACGCGCGCGATGACCGCGTTCAATTCCAAGTCCGGCGGCTTCCAGCTGACGACGGTGGGCCGCGTGCAGACACCCACGCTCGCCATTCTGGTCGAGCGGGAGGAGAAGATCCGCGCCTTTCGTCCCCGCGACTATTGGGAAGTCCACGGCACGTTCGGCGCGAGCGGCGGCGAATACCCGGGCCGCTGGTTCGACGAGCGGTGGAAGAAGACCGGCGAGGATCCGGATGCTCGCGCGGAACGGCTGTGGGACGTCGCGCGGGCGCAGGCACTCGTCGCGAATTGCGCCGGCAAGGACGGCGAGGTCACCGAAGAGGCCAAGCCGACGACGCAAGGCGCGCCACTGCTGTACGACCTCACGACACTGCAGCGCGAGGCCAATGGCCGGTTCGGGTTTTCGGCACGGACGACCCTCTCGCTCGCGCAATCGCTCTACGAGAAGCACAAGGCCCTCACCTATCCGCGCACGGATTCGCGCGCGCTGCCCGAGGACTACATCGGCACGGTGACGGCGACGATGGAGGCACTGGCGGAATCCGGCCCTTACGGCACCTTCGCGAGGCAGGTTCTGAAGCAGAAGTGGGTGCGCCCCAACCGGCGGATTTTCGACAATACGAAGATCTCCGACCACTTCGCGATCATCCCCACGATGGTCCACCCAAAGCACCTCAACGAAGTCGAAGCGAAGCTCTACGATTTCGTCGTCAAGCGTTTCCTTGCGGCGTTCTACCCGCCGGCGGAGTTCATGGTGACCTCGCGCATCACGCGCGTCGCCGGCGAGCCGTTCAAGTCGGAGGGCAAGGTACTGGTCGCGCCAGGCTGGCTCGCCGTCTACGGCAAGGAGGCGCAGGTCGATGAAGGCGCTTCCGCGCTGGCGAAAACCGGCGAAAAGGGGACGCTTGCAGCGGTCGAGCCCGGCGAGAAGGTCCGCACCCTGAAGGTCGAGGTCGCGCCCAATACCACGCGGCCACCCGCACGCTTCAACGAGGCGACGCTGCTCTCGGCGATGGAAGGCGCGGGCAAGTCTATCGACGACGAGGAGCTGCGCGAGGCCATGCGCGAGAAGGGGCTCGGCACACCCGCCACGCGCGCCCAGATCATCGAGGGCCTCCTCGCCGAGAAATATGTCCATCGCGACGGCCGCGAGCTGATGCCGACGGCCAAGGCGTTTTCTCTGATGACGCTGCTCCATGGTCTCGGCGTGCCGGAGCTCTTCTCGCCCGAGCTCACCGCCGAGTGGGAGTTCAAGCTCGCGCAGATGGAGCACGGCAAGCTGAAGCGTGCAGCGTTCATGCGCGAGATCGCCGCGATGACACAGCACATCGTCGGCCAGGCCAAGGGGTACGAGAGCGACACGATTCCCGGCGACTTCGGCACGCTGTCGGCGCGCTGCCCGAAGTGCGGCGGCGAAGTGCACGAGAACTACAAGAAGTTCCAGTGCCAGTCGTGCGCGTTCGGTTTCTGGAAGATCCTCGGCGGGCGACAGCTCGAAGTCGCCGAGGCCGATGCGCTGCTGCGCGATCGGCAGGTCGGCCCGCTCGAAGGGTTTCGCAGCCGGCTGGGGCGGCCGTTCACGGCATCGCTTCGCATGAATGACGCGCACGAGGTCACCTTCGATTTCGGGGACGGGGGTGCCGACGATTCGGCCGAGCCGCCGGACTTCACCGGCCTGGAACCCCTGGGTCCCTGTCCGAAATGCAACGCGCGCGTCTTCGAGACACCGCAGGCCTACGTGTGCGAGAAGGCGGTCGGCCCGGAGAAGACCTGCGATTTCCGTTCCGGCCGCGTCATTTTGCAGCGCCCGGTCGAACGGGCACAGATGCAAAAACTGCTGTCGACGGGCAAGACCGATCTGTTGCAGTTCGTGTCGTCACGGACCAAGCGCGGCTTTGCCGCGTTCCTCGTACGCCAGCCCGACGGGAAGATAGGCTTCGAGTTCGAGGCCCGGGACGCGACGAAGGGCGGCGCGCGACGGGCGCGCGGCGGCGCCTCGGCGTTGCGCGTGCTGGGGCCGCACCCGCGCGACAAGAAGCCCGTCGAACTGCACGCCGGGCGCTACGGCCCGTACGTGAAGCACGGCGACGTCAATGCCACACTGCCCGATCGCGACAAAGTGGATTCGCTGACGCTCGCCGAGGCCCTCGAACTGCTCGAAGCCAAGGCCGCTAAGGGGGGCGGCACGACCAAGCCGCGCACCACGAAGGCGCGCAAGGCGCCCGCGAAGACCCTCACCGAACCACAGCCCGATTCCACGCCTGCCGCAAGACCGCGCACGCCACGCGCGGCGAAGCCCGCAGCAGCACCGAAGATCGCCCGGGGATCGACGGGCGGCGCAAAGCCGAAGCCGAAGGCAAAGCCCAAGACGCGATCCCGCCGCACACCGGCGAAGTAGTCACGGCGGGCAGCCGCTGTCCCGCGACGCCCGGCTCGATAGGCGAGCCCCAATCTCGACACGACGCAGGTCAGTCGCGAGCGACAGCTTCCCAATGTCCGCTTCGTTCGGACCGGAACAGCGCGTCGATGACGTGCATGTTGGCAATCGCGTCCTCGACACCGTACGGCAGCGCGATTTCGCCGCGCACCGCCCGCGAGAATGCCTCCCCCTGCAATTGATACTGATCGCTCTCCGGCAACGTCTCGGTAACGATGCCCGCTCCTTCGAGTGACGAGCAGTCGTCGATCGAGATGCGCGTCCTGGAGCCCTGCGACGCATTGACCGGAATGTGGAGTTCAATCCTGCCTTTGCTGCCGCACAGCTGGATGCGCTGGTGCGGCGCGATCTGCGTCGACACAGTGAAATCGAGGCGCCGGCCGTCGCCGAAGTCCACCAGCGCACTGGTTAGACGATCGGTGCCGAACGTTGGATCGCGGTCGATGAGCGCGATGCCGCGCGTGGGCTCCGCATTCAGGAAGAAGCGGCCGGCCACGATGGCGTAACAACCGATGTCATAGAGACCGCCACCGCCGATGTCCGCCTTGTTGCGGACGTTGCCGGGGTCGACATTGTTGTACCCGAAGAACATCTGCACGGCCCGCAGCGTGCCGATGCGGCCCTCCTGCACCAGTTCGCGGGCTCGCAGCCACTGCGGATGGAAGCGCACCATGAACGCTTCGGCGATCAGCACTTTGCCTGCCGCCGCACGGAGCGCCATCGCCTCCTGCGCCGTCAGCGCGATCGGTTTTTCGCAGAGCACGTGCTTGCCGGCGGCCGCCGCCCGCAACGTGAGCGGCACGTGCAGGTGATTGGGCAGCGGATTGTAGATCGCCTCGATCTCCGGGTCGGCAAGCAGGGCTTCGTAGGAGCCGTAGGCCTCGGGAATGCCGAGCGCGGCGGCGGCGTTGCGCGCGCGCGCTTCGTCGCGCGAAGCGATCGCCCGCACCTCCAGCACGCTGCTCTTCGTCATGCCCGGCAGCACGCGCTCCCTGCCGATCTTTGCGGTGCTGAGCACACCCCAGATCACCTTCTTCATATCCGCCTCCCCGCCCAACCGCCCGCGCCGCGGAGCCCCCTGCCCGTCGGGGTGTCGATTCGCGCAGCAAATCCGTACCCGCTTCGTTGCCAGGTCGATGACCGAACTCTCAGCAAGGCGGAACCGACGAACAGTACGCCCGAGTTTTCGGGCGCACAAGGCAGGCTGTTCAAGGCAACCTCTTGCGCCGACGAGTGCGCGAACGCGCGCGGTGCCATTGCCGATTGCGCCGCGCGAGTTCGTGGAGCATGACGACACTTTCCTGCGCAGCAGGCTCATTGTGCACACGGATGCCAGCGGGCCCGGCGCGGCCTGTGTTATGGTTGCCGCGGGAAGCCGCCCATCGATACGAACACACCATCACAAACCGACGCTCCCATACCAACGCCGGAGCGGCGCGCCCAACACAGGAGGAACCATGGCTGCCTCATCTCAACCCTTCAAGCCCGCTATCGTTGTCGCCTGCCTGATTTCGCTCGCCGGGTGTGCCGCGATGAATCCGGGTCCGGGCAAGCGCGAACTGATGGTCGTCGGCAACGATGAGAAGGTCGCCTTCAGCGATGCGGGCGCGTTTGTCTTCAGCGCGCCGGGCAAGGACACCGTGTCGATCATCGACATTGGCACCGATCCGCTGGCGCCCAGGGTCCTCGTCAACCTGCCGCTGATGAACTCGATTGTCGGGCCCCCGGTGAATCTCGCGATCACGCCGGACGAAAGCCTCGCGCTGGTCGCGAACTCGATGGACGCGGAGAAGGACGGGGCGGGCTGGAAGTTGGTGCCGGACAACAAGCTCTATGTGATCGACCTCACCACCAATCCGCCGGCCCTGATCGACACCGTTGCGGTCGGCAAGCAGCCCTCCGGCATGTCGATCAATCGCGAGGGCAATCTTGCGTTAGTCACCAACCGTGCCGACAACTCGATCAGCGTGTTGCGCATCGCGGGCAAGAAGGTGACCCTCATCGATACCGTCGCAATCGGGGAGCAGGTTGCGCACGCGGTGTTCACGCCGGACGGCAAGCGCGCAATGGCCGCGAAGTTTCCGGGCCACAAGCTCGCGCTGCTCGAGGTGAACGGCGAGAAGGTCACCTATACGAAGCAGGACATACCGGTCGGCCTGTGGCCGTACAACTTCGATATTACGCCCGACGGCAAGCTTGCGTTGTCCGTCGATAACGGAGCGGCAGGCCGGTCCGACGGGAACGCCGACACGGTGACCGTGATCGACCTCGAGGCGATCCCGCCGCGCGTGATCGACAAGGTCGTGATCGGCGATGCACCGGAAGGCTTCGCCATCAGCCCGACCGGCAAGCTCGCGGTGGCGCTACTGCTGAACGGCAACGACGCGGCCAAAGATGCCTGGTTCCACAACCGCAACGGCAGAGTGGTCGCGCTCAAGATCGACGGCAAGAAAGTGACGCGCAGCAACGACGTCGAGGTGCGCGGCCTGCCGGAGGGTGCGGTATTCAGCAACGACGGCCGGTACATCTATGTCGGCAACTACCAAGACCGCGACATCTCCATCCTGCGCGTCGACGGCGATCAAATCGTCAACACCGGAAAATCGCTGGCGCTACCCGGTCAGCCCGCGTCGATGCGGGGTCGCACGCGCTGACGCAGACGAAGGTTTTGTCATCGCATGCGCCGATCTGCACCAAGGCTTCGCGCGCATCTGCCGCGACGCCCGCGGGCTTCAGGGCGGCGATATGCGCACGCGTGCCCGTAACCCAGGGATCTGAAATGGCAAAGGCCCCGTTTCGGGGCCTTTGTACTGTCCGTCATCGTTCGCGCGGAGCCGGGGCTTTCAGTTAGATGGCTCCAGCACTCGCTGCCTCGGGACAATCTCACCAACTCTTGCCCCCGGCCCCGGCAACCGTGTCGCGGTAATCGCAACTCCGCACAACCGGTCCTGGCTCTCAAACGTCGAGGTTGCGCACGCCCAGCGCGTTGGTTTCGATGAAGGCGCGTCGCGGCTCGACCAGTTCGCCCATGAGCGTCGAGAAGATCTCCTCGGATGAGATCGCGTCCTCGATTTGCACGCGCAGCAGGCGCCGCACGGCGGGGTTCATCGTCGTCTCCCACAGCTGCGCCGGGTTCATCTCGCCCAACCCCTTGTAGCGTTGCAGCGTCACGCTGCCGCGGGCGTCGGCGAGCAGCCAATCGAGGCCCGCCTTGAACGAGGCGACCGGCTGCTGCTTCTCCCCGCGGCGGACAACCGCCCCGGGCACGATCAGTCCCTGCAGCACCGCTGCCGCCGCCTGGATCTGCGCGAAGTCGCCCGAGGCAATGAAATCGCTGTCGATCGCCGTGACATGCGGTGTGCCGTGGTGCGTGCGCACGACGACGAGGCGCCGCGTCTCGCTCGCCGCGTCGTAGCGCGATTCGACGCGGACATCCGGATCGGCGATCGTCGACTGGAGGGTCGCGGCGCTCGTCGCCGCGGAGGCGTCGCTCGAGAGGTCGATCCGCGCGCCGGCGAGCAGCGCATACAGCGCCGCCGGCTCGATGATCCGCGCCAAACGTTCGATGACGGCATCGGCGAGCAGATACTCGCGCGCAATGCCGGCAAACGTGTCGGGCGCAAGCGGTGGCTTGCCCGCGCCGGGAACAAGTTCGGCGCCTTTGAGCGCGACCTTGAGCAGGTGCTGCTTCAGTTCATGATCATCCTTGAGGTACGTTTCTTCTTTCCCCTGCTTGACCTTGTACAGCGGCGGCTGGGCGATGTAGATGTGGCCGCGCTCGACCAGCTCGGGCATCTGCCGATAGAAGAACGTGAGCAGCAGGGTCCGGATGTGCGACCCGTCTACGTCCGCGTCGGTCATGATGATGATCCGGTGGTACCGCAACTTGTCGGCGTTGTACTCGTCCTTGCCAAAGCCGGTGCCGAGTGCCGTGATCAGCGTGACGATTTCCTGCGAACTCACCAGTTTGTCGAAACGCGCGCGTTCGACATTCAGTATCTTGCCGCGAAGAGGGAGGATCGCCTGGAACTTGCGATCGCGGCCCTGCTTCGCGGAGCCGCCGGCCGAATCGCCCTCGACGAGGTAGAGTTCGCACAGCTTCGGGTCGCGCTCCTGACAATCGGCGAGCTTGCCGGGCAACCCCATCGAGTCCAGAACGCCCTTCCGGCGGGTCAGTTCGCGGGCCTTGCGCGCGGCTTCGCGCGCGCGCGCCGCGTCGACGATCTTCGTGCAGATGATCTTTGCGTCGGCGGGATTTTCCAGCAGGAACTCGGCGAGCTTCGCCGCGACAACTTCCTGGACGATCGGCTGGACCTCCGACGAGACGAGTTTGTCCTTGGTCTGCGACGAGAACTTCGGCTCGGGAACCTTCACCGAAAGCACGCAGCAAAGGCCTTCGCGCATGTCGTCTCCGGTCGTCTCGACCTTCGCTTTCTTCGCGATCTCTTCCTTCTCGATATATTGGTTGAGCGTCCGCGTCATCGCCTGCCGCAGGCCGGTCAGGTGCGTGCCGCCGTCGCGCTGCGGAATATTGTTGGTGAAGCACTGGACGTTCTCGCCGTACGAATCGTTCCACTGCATCGCCACCTCGACCGTCACTCCGTCCTTCTCGCCAACGGAATGGAAGATCTTCGGATGCAGGACCGACTTGCTGCGGTTCATGTACTCGACGAAGCCGCGGATTCCACCCGAGTAGGCGAAGTTCTCGCTCTTGCCGTCGCGCTGGTCGAGCAATTCGATCTTGGTGCCGTTGTTGAGGAAGGAAAGCTCGCGGATCCGCTTCGCGAGGATCTCGTAATGGAACTCGATGCGGCCGAACGTTTCCGGCGAACCCATGAAATGGACTTCGGTGCCGCGGCGGTCGGTGGTGCCGGTCACGGCCAACGGCGCGACGGCCACTCCGCGGCGGAATTCCATCTGATACGCCTTGCCGTTGCGCCAGATCCGCAGTCGCAGCCAGTCCGACAGCGCGTTGACCACCGAGACGCCGACGCCATGAAGTCCGCCGGAGACCTTGTAGCTGTTCTGGTCGAACTTGCCCCCCGCATGGAGTTCCGTCATCACGATCTCGGCGGCTGAGCGCTTCAACTCGTCGTCGTCCTTGATGTCGACCGGTATCCCGCGGCCGTTGTCGACGACCGACACCGAATTGTCCGCGTGGATCACCACTTTGATGTCGTCGCAGTAGCCGGCCAGCGCCTCGTCGATCGCGTTGTCGAGCACCTCGAACACCATGTGGTGCAAGCCAGTTCCATCGGACGTGTCGCCGATGTACATCCCCGGGCGCTTGCGCACAGCGTCGAGGCCTTTCAGCACCTGGATACTGGTGGAATCGTAGTCTTCGCCGTTGTTTACCGGCTTGGGCATCGCTTGAGTCATCGTGGCTTTCGGTTGAATTCGGCGCCGCTCAAAGCACCGGCGCCGACCCGCGGTCGGCGCCGTCGCTTTGCAGGGATCACGGTTGCGTCATCAAATGCGCATAGGCATCACGACGTACTTGTAATCGTCGCGATCCGGAACCGTGACCAGCGCGCTGGAATTGGCGTCACCAAACGCCAGTTGCACGCGATCCATCGCCATGTTCTGCAGGACGTCGAGCAGATAGGTGATGTTGAACCCGATATCCAGCGCATCACCCTTGTACGCGACTTCGAGCTCCTCCTCGGCCTCCTCCTGCTCGCTGTTCGTGCAGATGATCTTCAGCTGATCGTTGCCGAGCACGAGACGCACGCCGCGAAACTTCTCGTTCGACAGGATCGCCGCGCGCTGCAGCGTCGCCAGCAATTCGGTTCGCGGAAGTTCGATGCGCTTGGCGTGGCCGGTGGGAATGACGCGGTTGTAGTCCGGGAATTTGCCGTCGACCACCTTGCTCACCAATTCGATGTTGGCAAAGCGGAAACGAACCTGGTTGGCGAGGATGTCGACCGTCACCGGGTCGTCGACGTCGGCGAGCAGCTTGCCCAGTTCCAGCACGGTCTTGCGCGGCAGGATCACTTCCTGCCGTGCAAAGTCGCCCGCGATGCCAAGGCTCGCCCAGGAAAGCCGGTGGCCATCCGTTGCCACCGCCTGCAGCGAGCCCTTTTCGATGACGAGCAGCATGCCGTTCAGGTAATAGCGGATGTCCTGCTGGGCCATCGCGAACTCGGCGGACTTGAGCAGGCCGCGCAGGTCGCGCTGCGGCAGCGTCAGCGCCTGGACCTGATCCTGGCCGACACCTATCCGCGGATAATCGGCCGCCGGCAGCGTCTGCAGGTTGAACCGCGATCGACCGGCACGCAGCGTCAGGCGATTGCCGGTGCCCTCGACGGTGAGCATCGCGTCCTCCGGCAGCGCGCGCAGCAGGTCCTGCAGCTTGCGCGCCGCGACGGTCACTGGCTGTGTTTCCTTGCCCGGCAACTCGGAATGCGCGGTTATCTGCATCTCGAGGTCGGTGGCGGTGACGTAGAGCCGGCCGTCGCGATGTTCGACCAGGACATTCGCAAGAATTGGCAGCGTATGCCGACGTTCGACGATACCGGAGACCGCTTGCAGAGGTTTCAGCAACGCGTCGCGGGCTATTTGCTTTAATTGCATTGGTTAAACCATAGAACAGCTAATAGGAGCGGGCCGATTCCCGGTATCGAATGGAAAACCCCTGTCCTGCTAGCGGGTTGAAGATGGGTGAACCTTGTGGACAACGCATGTAGCCGACGTGGATCGTTTGGGGACTTTTCTGGAAAAATCGATCGGCAGCGGCTAATCCACAAATTATAGATGCAAAACGGGCAGTTATCCAGCAAAAAAATGATGCCGCAGACGCATGAAAACGGTTGCTACCCGACGGCGCTGGCGGCAAGGCCTTTCGCGCGTCAGTTGCGCAGGACCTGGAGCAGGAAATTGACGTCGTGGTTGAGTTCCGGAATCGTTTCGCGGAGTTTTGCGATCTGGCGGCAGGCGTGCAGGACGGTCGTGTGATCCCGGCCTCCGAAGTTGCTGCCGATTTCCGGCAGCGAGAGCTGCGTGAGTTCCTTCGCCAGCGCCATGGCAACCTGACGCGGGCGGGCGAGCGCACGCGAGCGCTTTTTGGAATGCATGTCGGAAATGCGGATCTTGTAATAGTCGGCGACGGTTTTCTGGATGTTTTCCACGGAGATCTGGCGATTCTGCACGGCCAGCAGATCGCGCAGCGCTTCCTTGGCAACGGTCAGCGTGATCTCCTGGCCGTGGAAACTGGAGTACGCGATCACGCGCTTCAGCGCACCTTCGAGTTCGCGAACGTTCGAGCGGATGTGCTTGGCGATGAAGAATGCGACCTGCTCGTCGAGCTTGAGGCCGGTGGCAGCCGCCTTGGCCAGGAGAATGGCAACGCGCATCTCCAGTTCCGGGGGCTCGAGGGCGACAGTGAGGCCCCAGCCGAAGCGGGAGATGAGGCGCTCCTCGATTCCGGAAATCTCCTTGGGATAGGTGTCGCAGGTGATGACGACCTGCTTGTGCGCTTCGATCAGCGTGTTGAACAGGTAGAAGAATTCCTCCTGCGTGCGGCTCTTGCCGCCGAAGAACTGGATGTCGTCGATCAGGAGGAGATCGAGGGAGCGGTAATAGCGCTTGAAGTCGTCGAAGGCCTTGTGCTGGTAGGCGCGGACGACGTCAGAGACGTACGTTTCGGCGTGAATGTAACGGATCTTCGCCGCCGCATCGCGTTGCAGGATGTGGTTGCCGATCGCCTGCACGAGGTGGGTCTTGCCGAGGCCCACGCCGCCGTAGACGAACAGGGGGTTGTACGAGGTCGGGTACTCGGCAACCTGCATGCCGGCAGCCCTGGCGAGCTGGTTGGCCTTGCCGGCAACGAAAGTCGAGAAGGTGAATCCGGGATTGAGGCTCGTCTGCTCGTGTCGCCGCGGCGTTGCCGGCGGGAGGGTCATGCCGGAAGCGGCCTCCGCGGGCGGCAGCGCGACGGCTCGCGCCGGGGGCGGCGGTGCGACCGCGGGCACAGAGCTGCTCTCCGGGCTGCCTTCGGCGATCGAAAGGACAATTGAAACGGGGTGACCCTCGGTCTGCGCGGCAAGCTCCAAGATCCGCACGAGGAAGCGCTCCTTCACCCACTGCAGGACGAACCGGTTCGGCGTGCGCAGCCGGTAGCCGCCCTCGGCGCTGTCGAGAGCGAGCGGGCGAATCCAGGTATTGAACTGCTGCGGGGTCAGTTCCTCGCGGAACGTCTCGAGACAGCGTTGCCAGAAGAGAGGACCGGAAGACATGCGCAAGTGGGACCCGGGGAGGGGGCGCCGCACCTCGCCCGATCGGGAACCGGAGGCCCCCAGGGGCGGCGAGGAAGCAGTGCCCTCAGCTGCATGGACGGGCTGCCCCCGCCAAGAAGCCCGGAAAACGAGTCGAACAACAGACATGGGCTCGCAGGGGCCTGGCGGCCGCAACGCGCCCGTCGTGGACACGATTGTATCGCGCGTGCGGCAAGTTATCCACAGGCACTCGACCCCTCTCCAAGACCGTCATCCCGATCGGGATCTGATGATCGAGCGGATCGGCATTGACAGCGAAGACCATAACGCGCTCTAATGTAAGGCTTTTTCACCTCAAGGCCGTTCACCATGAAACGCACATTCCAACCCTCCATCGTCAAGCGCAAGCGCACGCATGGCTTTCGCGCACGGATGAAAAGCGTCGGCGGGCGCAAGGTCCTCTCGGCGCGGCGGGCCAAGGGCCGCGAGCGGCTCACCCCCTGATTGCCCGGCAGGTCGCGGCGATGGTTGGGGAAGGTCGCCGCTGCCCCCTCACGGGTGCCGGCGCGTTCGAGACCGTCTTTCGCCGCGGTCTGCGCCGGGACGGCGACTACGTGCAGTTGATTTCCGTTACGGCTGCCCACGCGTGCGGCCGCGCAGGTTTCGTGATCGGCCGCAAGGCGCTGCCGCTTGCCGTCGACCGCAATCGCGTGCGTCGGATGCTGCGCGTCGTGTTGCGGCAAGCACAGCCGGCGATCGCCGGTCTTGACGTGATCGTCCGCTTGAAGCGCGGCGCACCGCGCGCCGAATTTCCGTTGATCGTAGCCGAGGCCGCGCGGTTGCTGGCGACCATCGGAGCCCAGCGCCGATCGGCATGAAAGAGATCCTGATTGCGTTGATTCGTGCATACCAGTACGCGATCAGGCCCGCACTGGGCGCCAACTGTCGCTTTGCCCCGAGTTGCTCCGACTATGCGCTGGAAGCTATCCGGAAGCACGGCGCGCTCAAAGGTGCCTGGCTGGCGGCCAGGCGCGTCGTACGGTGTCACCCGTATCATCCGGGCGGTTACGACCCGGTTCCCTGAACCAATTCCAATTTCTGTTCGTCGTTTCGCGCTCTGCGACACGCAGTCACCCGGGTTGTCATGGATACTCAACGCCTCATTCTGTTCGTCATCTTCTCGTTCTCGGCCCTGCTGTTGTGGGAAGCATGGCAAAAGGAGAATCGGCCGCCGGCGCCCGCGATCGTGACGCCAGCGCAGAAAGCTGCACCTTCCGCCGATTTGCCGGCAGCGCCCACGGCGGCGCCCACGCCGCCGCCGGCGGTCGTTCCGGGCGCCAACGCCCTTCCCGGGGTCGCAGGAGCCGCGGGCACTTCGGGGAAGACGATCACGATCACGACGGATCTCTATCGTGCGGAGGTCGACACGACGGGCGGCGCGATCACGCAGGTCGCGTTGCTGAAACATCATGATCCCGGCGATGAAGCCAAGCCCTACCTCGCGCTGCTCAGGACTCCGGAACGCACGAGTGTCGCCCAATCCGGGCTGCTCGGGGAGGGGATGCCCAACCACCGGACCGTCTATGAGGCGCTGCCCGGGCCGCGGGAACTCGAGGGGGGATCCGACAGCGTCGTGCTCCGTCTGCAAACGACGGCGCCGAACGGAGACAAGGTCATACAGGCGCTGACGTTCCATCGCGGCAGCTACCTGATCGACGTTGCCTACGACGTCACGAACAACAGCGCCGCACCGATCGCCCCCTACGCGTACTACCAGCTGACGCGGGACATAAAGACGCAGGGCACGCAGAACTCGATGGCGCCCGTCTCGTACACCGGGCCGGTCATCTACAACGAGGCCGACAAGTACAAGAAGGTCGAGTTCGGCGACCTCGACAAACTGGCCGCCGACCCCACCCGTAAGTTGCCGTACACCAAGAACACCGACAACGGCTGGGTCGGGATGGTCGAGCATTACTTCGTCGCCGCGTGGCTGCCGTCGGACGAGAAGAAGCTGGCGCGGGAGTTCTACGCGCGGAAGCTCGAAGGCGGTCTCTACTCGGCGGGGGTCATCGTGCCGGTTGGAACCATTGCTCCAGGCGGGACGGGTGAAGTGCGCGTCCCGCTCTATGTCGGGCCGCAGGAACAGGACGAGCTCGCCAAGTTCGCAAAGGGGCTGGACCGCGTCGTCGACTACGGGATCTTCACGGTGATCTCGGCGCCGCTCTTCTGGCTGCTCAAGTGGCTGTACGGATTGGTTCACAACTGGGGCTGGGCCATCGTCCTGCTCACGATCATCATCAAGAGCGCGTTCTACCCGCTCAACCATGCAAGTGCGCGCTCCATGGCGAAGATGAAGGTGATCGCCCCGAAACTGAAAGCGCTGCAGGAGCAGTACGCAAACGACAAGCAGCAGCTGCAGATCAAGATGATGGAGATGTACAAGCAGGAAAAGATCAATCCGCTCGGCGGCTGCCTGCCGATCCTCGTGCAGATCCCCGTCTTCATCGCGCTCTACTGGGTGCTGCTCTCGGCCGTCGAGCTTCGGCACGCCCCATGGATTGGCTGGATCAAGGATCTGTCCGCACCGGACCCCTACTTCGTCTTGCCCGTGGTCTACGCGATCACCGCGTATCTGCAAGTCAAACTCTCGCCGACTCCGATTTCCGATCCGGTCCAGGCCAAGGTGATGCAGATCATGCCGATCGCGTTCTCGGTGATGTTCGTGTTCTTCCCGGCGGGCCTGGTGCTCTACTGGCTCATCAACAACTCGCTGCAGATCTTCCAGCAATGGCACATGAACCGGGTGCTGGAGAAGGAAGCGGCGCTCGCAGCCGCGAAGCGCCGCTAGCCGCGACGACCGAAATGGCGGTTTCGGGCCGGACCACGCGGCCCGCAGCCGGGCATCCCGGCGCGTGACGTTTCGAGCCAACGCACGAGTGCGAGCGACATGACGGCAACCCGGCATCGCGCCCCGGCGCCCGACACCATCGTCGCCATTGCGACGCCGGCGGGCCGAGGCGGCGTCGGCGTCGTCCGCGTTTCAGGCCCGAACGTGCCGGCGGTCATCGCCGGGATCGTGCAGCGGCAGCTTGCCCCTCGCGTCGCAACCGTCGCTACCTTCCGCGGCGCCGATGGCGCGCCGCTTGACCAGGGCCTCGCTCTCTGCTTTCCGGCCCCGCGCTCCTACAGCGGCGAGGACGTCCTCGAGCTGCACGCCCACGGGGGGCCGGCGGTGCTGCAGCTGCTGCTGGCGCGCTGTCTGGAGTTGGGGGCCCGGCTTGCGCAGCCGGGCGAGTTCACCCAGCGGGCGTTTCTCAACGGCAAGCTCGATCTGGCACAGGCGGAAAGTGTCGCCGATCTCATCGACGCCGCGACCACAACGGCTGCACGCGCGGCCGCGCGGAGCCTCTCCGGCGCGTTTTCGCACGAGGTCCGTGCCCTCGCCGATGCGCTGATCGAGTTGCGGATGTTCACCGAGGCCACGCTCGATTTCCCGGACGAGGAACTCGATTTTCTGCGCGCGGCCGACGCGCGCGGGAGGCTCGCGGCGATCCGGGCACAGGTGGCGGGAGTTCTCGCCCGGGCGACGCAGGGCGCGCTCTTGCGCGAGGGCCTGACGGCGGTGCTCGTCGGGCGGCCCAACGTCGGCAAATCGAGCCTGCTCAATCAACTCGCGGGCGACGCGGTCGCGATTGTCACGCCGATCGCGGGTACCACTCGCGACGCAGTGCGCTCCCAGGTCGAAATCCATGGCATTCCGCTGACGATCGTCGACACCGCGGGCCTGCGTCCAACCGACGACCCGGTAGAAATGTTGGGCATCGAGCGCACGTGGGCCGCGATCGCGCGGGCAGATCTGGCGCTCGTGCTGGTCGATGCCGCTGCGGGTCAAGGCATCACGGACGCGGACGCGGCCATCCTGGGCGAGTTGCCGGCCGCGCTGCGGCGGCTCGTCGTTCACAACAAGATCGATCTCGCCGGCATGGCCCCGAAGGTCGAAACGCGGGTCGCGCCGGCACGCGAGCCCGGATCGGCGCAGGCGGAACGCCATGTGTTCCTGTCGGCGAAGACCGCGTCCGGGATCGAGCTGTTGCGGCAGGAGATCCTGGGCATCGCAGGAGCGCACGAGGACATGGAGGGGGCGTTCCTCGCCCGCGAGCGTCACCTTGTGGCGTTGCGCGAGGCGGCAGCACAGCTCGCCAACGCCGAAGCGCACATTGTGGCTGCCGACCCGCCACTGGAACTCTTTGCCGAGGACTTGCGCGCCGCGTGCGCGGCGCTCGCTTCGATCACCGGCGAGTTCACAGCGGACGATCTGCTGGGCGTTATCTTCTCGCGCTTCTGCCTCGGCAAGTGAAAGGGTCGGGCGAGGCGCCGGGGATCCGCGGGGCTATTTGCACAAGCCCAGGATTTGCTCCTGCTGCGTGCACGCTCTCGGCGGCGGGGCTTTGGGCTTGGCTCTGGCCGCGATGCAGGCGCGTATCTCGCCGGCCGTGGACGGATAGTAAAGCCAGCCACGACCGAGGTCCGGCTGCGCAAGCTCGACCTCCCGCCATTTGGGATGCCCCTTTTCCTGCAGTGTCGAGAAGTTCTGGCATAACGATCGCGCGAACCGCCGCAGATAATCCTCGGTCGACTTGAGGCTGAAATCGTAGGTCACCAGGTACGCTTTGACCGCCAGCGCGGGAACATCTTCGAGCAGCAGGTTCGGGTAGCTGCTGGCCCGCACGGTGGCGGCCACGTAAGTCTTGAGCGCCGCCTGGCTCGACGCTTCCTTGGGGTCGAACTTGAGCAGCTTGATGAGCTTCCGTGCCTCGGGCTTCATGTCGACGAGCAGCTTGGCGGGCTGCCCGGCAATGACCGCCACGACGTCGACGGACTTGTCGGTGATCAATTTCACCAGGGCGTCCTCGTTGGGCAGGAAACTCGCGTTGGCCTCGGGAATCGGCCCGTTGAACATCAGCCGGTAGAGCGTTGTTGTGGTGAGCGCCGTGCCGCTGCCCAGTTCGCCCGCATTGATCTTCGCATTCCTGATCTCGTGGATGAAATTCAGCGGGGAGTCTTCACGCACGATGAAATAGATCTCTTCGTTGTAGAGAGGAACGATCACGCGAAGAGGGCGGATCATGTCTCTTGCCTCCGCGTTTCCGCTTGCCGCCAGATCGAGAAAGGCCTGGTACACGTCGGACTGCACGAGGGCCAACTTGACACCGGCCTCGAATCGCAGGCGGCGCACGTTTTCGGCCGATCCCGCCGAGGGCAGCACCTCCAGCGAGATGTCCGCCGGCGGCGCGATGAACTCCGCCAGGTTCCGCCCGATCTGGATATAGGTGCCCCGCTCCGACGCGGTGACGATCTTGAACTCTGCCGCGGCTTGTGCCACCGCGCCATGAAACATGAATCCTGCTGCCATCAGACCGACTGCGAAGCTCTTGATCATGTCACTTGTTCCTAGCGGTTGTATTCGGACTGCATAGACCCAGCGCGGCGACCGAATCCCTGCAGGGATCGGAGGCTGGCGCGGGGGGCGGGGTCGAGATTCGGCCATCGGCGGGAGCGGCTCTTGCGCCGGCGAGGGTGGTGCGGGCGCGGCGTTCGTCCTTCGGCAGTGGGGCAACCGCAGGCAGGGCAGTGCCAAGGGCTGCCGCTGCTCGACCGGATTCAGTGCCCGATGGCCTCGGCGCGATTTCTCCGGGCCCTTTCACGGGCCGCGACTCCGTGGCGGCATTGGCGTGCAGCGGCGCTGGCGCTTGCGTGTCCGGAACCGTGGCATCCGGCGCCGATACGCTGCCCTGGCCGATGGGCAAGTTCCGTGGCTTCACGGGGGAAGCGACTTGTGGCAGATCGCCTGGTGCGGCGGTTACCGCGCCCGTGATCGAAGCGTCGGTCGCGCGCCTGGACCGGGCGTCGGCGGGCGGTGCTGGCACCGGCGCGCTCGCGCTCAGCCACTCCTTGAGCTGAGGCGAATACTGGAAGAGGTTGAATATGGACAGGGCGACGACGGCGACCATCAACGCGGACAAGGCCAGGCGGGACCGCTTGCGCTTTGCGGCCGCCGACCGCAGGTCCAGCGGATCCAGTGCCGGCGGCGTATCTCTCGGCGAGCTGTTGAAGTAGGTCGCGACAGACTGCGTGTAGGTTAGCCGGCGCCGGTCGTACTTCTGGCGTCGCACGGGGTCGGCGAGGACTTCATACGCTTTCGTCAGATCGGACATCCTGCGGTGCGCCTCATCCGGCGAGCCCGCGAAGCGGTCGGGATGATAGCGTTGCGCCAAAGCCTTGTACGCCGCACGAATGACAATATCCTCGGCGGTCGGGTGAACACCAAGAATTGCGTAATAGTCCAAGGTTGGATCTCTCGCCGTCCGTGGGCGCTGGCAGTACCGAAGACCTCGATGTGCTCAAACGACGGTCGTACGCGATGCCTCCGCGGCGCCGCGCTCGACTCAGCCATTGCGCCCCGGAGCGTTGCGCCCAATGTGGGCATTCGGCAAGGCCCGGGCGTTCGGAGGAGTCGCTCCGCTGCACCGCTTGCCGCTGTAGTCTACCGAAAGCCGGACCGCGACTCCATCGGCTGCGAAGCGCGTTCGAACATCGGTGCGGTGCGTGCGCTGCCGCAATCGATCCCCAACGAATGTGGAAGCCACGGCATTGGGCCAAGTTTCCCGCGTGCCCTGTTCGTCGCGGTGTGTCTGTGCCATGCCGGACCACGCAAATCGGTAAGGCCACCCGGCCACCGCGGGGTCGCTTACGGCTGGGCGTCGCAGCGGTGTAAACTTTCAATCTGATGCATCGCCCGCAGCGTCGTCTTCCGGCCCGCGGCGTCCTCCGATTTCCACCCCGCGCAGGATCATCATGAGTCAATCCGAGACACTGTCCGCCCTCGCCACCGCTGTCGCCGCGCCATCATACGTACGTCACTCGCGCCTGCTTGCGTGGGTTCGTGATATCGCAATGCTCACCAAGCCGGAGCGCATCGTGTGGTGCGATGGCAGCGACGCCGAGTACACGCGCCTTTGCGGCGAGATGGTCGCCAGCGGCACGCTGAAGAAGCTGAATCCCGCCCGTCGCGCGAACAGCTATCTTGCACTGTCGGATCCGTCCGATGTCGCTCGCGTCGAGGATCGCACGTTCATCTGCAGCGAAAAGAGGGACGATGCGGGGCCGACCAACAACTGGGTCGCGCCGACGGAGATGCGGGGGACCTTGAAGGGCCTCTATTCGGGATGCATGCGCGGGCGCACGATGTACGTCGTCCCCTTCTCGATGGGCCCGATCGGGAGCCACATCTCGCACATCGGCATCGAGATTTCGGACAGTCCCTATGTCGTCGTCAACATGAAGTTGATGACGCGGATGGGGATGGCCGTATTCGACGTGCTGGGGACGGATGGCACCTTCGTGCCGTGCGTGCACTCGGTCGGCGCACCGCTCGCGCCGGGTGCGACCGATGTTCCCTGGCCCTGCAACAAGGACCACAAATACATCGTGCATTTTCCCGAGTCGCGCGAGATCTGGTCGTTCGGGTCGGGTTACGGTGGCAATGCGCTGCTCGGCAAGAAATGCTTCGCCCTTCGGATCGCGTCGGTGATGGGGCGGGACCAGGGCTGGCTCGCCGAGCACATGCTGGTGCTCGGCGTGACGTCGCCGACGGGGGAGAAGAGCTATGTCGCAGCCGCGTTTCCGAGCGCCTGCGGCAAGACGAATTTCGCCATGCTGATCCCGCCGAAGGGATTCGAGGGCTGGCAGGTTTCGACGATCGGCGACGACATCGCGTGGATCAAGCCGCACGACGACGGGAAGTTCTACGCGATCAATCCCGAGGCCGGTTACTTCGGGGTTGCGCCGGGAACGTCCTACGAATCGAATCCGAACGCGATGGAGATGCTCAAGGCCAATGTGATCTTCACCAACGTGGCGATGACCGACGATGGTGATGTCTGGTGGGAGGGGCTGTCGAAGGTGCCGCCCCCCCATCTGGTCGACTGGCAGGGGCAGTCATGGACGCCCGATTGCGGCCGGAAGGCGGCACACCCGAATGCGCGGTTCACGGTGTCGGCGATCCAGTGCCCGTCGCTGGACCGGGACTGGGACAACCCGAACGGTGTGCCGCTGGACGCCTTCATCTTTGGCGCGCGCCGTAGCGATACGGTGCCGCTCGTCGTCGAGGCCCGGAATTGGGAAGAGGGCGTGTACAAGGCCGCGACGATGGGCTCCGAAACGACGGCTGCCGCGACCGGCAAGGTTGGCGAAGTGCGCCGCGATCCCTTCGCGATGCTGCCATTCTGCGGATATCACGTCGGCGATTACTTCGCGCATTGGCTGCGGATGGGACGGGTCGTCGAGAAGCCGCCGAAGATTTTCAACGTGAACTGGTTCCGGACGGACGAAGCTGGCCGGTTTGCCTGGCCGGGATTCGGTCAAAACATGCGCGTGCTGGCGTGGATCGTGGATCGCTGCCATGGTCGCGCCAACGCGCGGGATACGGCCTTGGGCTTCGAGCCGTATTACGCCGACCTGAACTGGACCGGGCTCGATTACGCCCCCGACAGGTACGAGCAGGTGATGAGGATCGACGCGGCGATGTGGTCGCGCGAGTTGGTCGCGCACGACGAGTTGTTCGCGAAGCTGGGTGCGAAGCGCCCTGCGGCGTTGATTGCCGAACGTGAAAGACTGGGAAGACAGCTCGCGGCGTAAGTGCTCGCTCCGCAAGCGATCCCGCTCCTGTCGAAAGGCGCGCCACACCATAGGCAGACAACTAACTTATTGTTTTTGAATAAGTTATAGTTTTCCGCTCGACAAGAGCGCCGTGACTTCGGTGCGTGTCGGCGCGCCGAGTCGTCCCCCCGGACGCGTGCATTTAATCGCTCCTGCGGCGTTGGCAAAGCGGGCGGCGTCGGCGATCGTCCGCCGCTCGCCGAGGGCGAGGGTAAAGGCCCCGTGCCAGATGTCACCGGCCGCAAGCGTATCGACCGCGACGATTCGCGGCGCCGGGAGCCGGCGCTCCTGATCGCCGTCGCGCCAGAGGAATCCGGCAGCGCCTAGCGTGACCCCGACCATGCCGGGGACCGAGCGCGCAATTCGGGCGAGTCCCTCGCCGGGCAGTGTCGTGCCGGCGACGTGCGCGAGTCCGGGTTCGGAGAAGACGACGTGGGTTGCGCGCCGCGCGAGATCGAGCAGTGCGTCGCGGGGGCCGATATCGCCGTCGAGGACTGCCGGTATGTCCGCGGACGAAGCGGCATCGAGCGCGGCGGCGGCACCGGCGGGCCAACGCACATCGGCGAGCACGGCGTCGAATCCGGGCACCTGATCCAGCGGCAGCCAGGAGGCATCCGGATCGAGATTGGGATCGTTATATGCGCAGACGAGGCGCTCGCCGGCGTCGTCGACGAGGATGGCCGCGGAGGGCGAAACGCAATCGGGAATCCGCCGTACTCCGGTGACATCGACCCCTTCGCTGGACAATTGGTCGAGGATGCGGGTGCCGAGCACATCCGTGCCGACGCGCCCCCAGTAGCACGCTTGTCCGCCCAACCGGGCGATCGCCACGCTCGCGTTGGCGGCCATGCCGCCGCCGCACTCGGTGAACGCGGTGGCCAACACCTTGGTAGGCGTTGCCGGGATGGCGGGCACGCGATAGATGGCGTCGAGCGCTGACATGCCGAGGCAGAGAATCCGTCGCATCGGAGTTGGGATGGGGATGGAAGGCAGGCGGATCGAGGTCGGGGGAACTGCCGTCGATTGTAGGCGGGCGGACGTTCGGGGTCACGGTTCCACGTGAAACAATAGCTCGTGAGGATCCGGGGGGCGGTACCTCAGCCATTGGCGGGCACGGCATTTCTCGGTTCGCCGCCGATTTCCGGCGCTGCTGCTGCTTGCGTGAATGTCGTGGCACGATCGAAGTAGCGTCTCGTTGGGGGGGGGCCGGGAGAAGCGGCGGGTTCAGGGTCCCCGCGCCGCTCTCGTGCGGGCACCCGGCGTGGCAAGCGGGCGGCGCACCCACGGCCACGGGTGGCCCCACCACCCGCGGCGTTGTGCGAAACGCGAGGGATTCCGCCAACGCGCGACGGTTCCGCCCTGACGATAGGAAGGGTTGGCGTCAGGCGTTGGCACGACCATCCGGGGCGGCCAGGAGGGTCAGCGCTCACGACGAGGCCGTTCTCGGAAATCGGCGCAGGGCCGCATTTCGCGGGCCCACTTCGGGTCAGCGATCTGGCGCTGGCGCGGGGCCCGGAGAAGGCAGGAAGGCGAGCGCGACCTTGTCGGCGGGATCCCGGGTGTGCCTGCGTCGTCTGGCACGCGGGCCGACCGGGTCTCGGCCGGCGGCTTGTTCGGCGGCGAGTAACCGAGAATGCGGCGTTTCTCGGGAATCGGCCGTGCGCGGGCCGGGTCCTGGCACTTGATGTTTCACGTGGAATCCATCTCGGCTCAGCTGCGGACTTTCCGAGGGCCACTCCGTTCGGAATTCGATTTCGACCCGTGGGCGGGCCAGAGGGCAGGGCCCCTTCGGCACCCAACGTTCCGCGTCGACGCGATGCCACCACTGGCCTTCCAAGGGACCGTCGAGAAGTCGGCGCGTTAGTGGCTACCCGAAGGCCTTGCCTCGCGTTGAGGCGTCCGGTTTTCGGCCAACGCTTCACTTCCGAGGTTCACGTGGAACGCGGCGCCAGAGAGCTTGCCCCGCAGCGGATCGGCCGGATGACGGCTTTCGGCAAGGCCCCCTTTCACGTATGATTGCACCCCGGTTACGTCAGAGTCGACGGGCCGGATACACAACAAAAGATTAATGAAATCATGCTGTTTGCGACGCGCTTTGAGGTGATCGTCGTCGGCGGGGGACACGCCGGCACCGAGGCGGCCCTGGCCTGCGCGAGAATGGGCCGCAGGACGTTGCTGCTCACGCACAACATCGAAACGCTGGGGCAGATGTCATGCAACCCGTCGATCGGGGGCATCGGGAAGGGGCACCTCGTCAAGGAGGTCGACGCGCTGGGCGGCGCCATGGCGATCGCCACCGATGAGGCCGGAATTCAGTTTCGCACCCTCAATTCCAGCAAAGGGCCGGCCGTGCGCGCGACGCGTGCGCAAGCCGATCGTGTGCTCTACAAGGCGGCGATCCGCCGCCGGCTGGAGAATCAGGTCAATCTCACGCTGTTCCAGCAGGCGGTCGACGACCTGACGCTCGACGGAGACGGTGCGGGAGCGCGTGTCACCGGCGTGATCACGCAGATGGGCGTTCGCTTCGAGGCGGATGCGGTCATCCTGACGACCGGCACGTTTCTCTCTGGTCTGATTCACGTCGGGCTCGAGAATTTCGAGGCGGGGCGCGCGGGCGACCCGCCGGCGAAAACGCTGGGGGCACGATTGCGCGAGATGCGGCTTCCCGCCGGGCGCCTCAAGACGGGCACGCCTCCCAGGCTCGATGGCCGCACGGTCGACTTCGCCGCGCTCGAAATCCAGCCCGGTGACGATCCACCCCCCGTATTCAGCTTCGTCGGGAACCGCGCGCTTCACCCGCGGCAGGTCCCGTGCTGGATCACCCACACGAACGCGCGGACACACGAGATCATTCGCGGAGGTCTGGACCGGTCACCGCTTTTCACGGGGGTCATCAAGGGCGTCGGGCCCCGCTACTGTCCGTCGATCGAGGACAAGGTCGTGCGCTTCGCCGAGCGCGACAGCCACCAGATCTTCCTCGAACCCGAAGGTCTCGAGACCCACGAGATCTATCCAAATGGCATTTCGACGTCGCTCCCGTTCGATGTACAGCTCGCGCTGGTGCGGTCGATCCGGGGCTGCGAGCGGGCACACATCCTGCGACCCGGCTACTCGATCGAGTACGATTATTTCGACCCGCGAGCGCTCAAGGCAACGCTCGAGACGAAGGCAATTCCCGGGCTCTTCTTTGCAGGGCAGATCAACGGCACGACGGGTTACGAGGAAGCTGCCGCACAGGGCATCCTTGCCGGCATCAACGCCGGACGGTTTGTGCGCGGTGACGATGGTTGGTCGCCACGTCGCGACGAGGCGTATCTGGGCGTTCTCGTCGATGACCTGATCACGCGCGGTTTAACCGAACCCTACCGGATGTTCACCTCGCGCGCCGAATATCGGCTGCAGCTGCGCGAGGACAACGCGGATCTTCGTCTGACCGAGCAGGGACGTGAACTGGGGGTTGTCGACGATGCCCGATGGAATGTGTTCGCTCGTAAGCGCGACGCCATCGCGCGCGAGCTGGAGCGGCTCGACGCCACCAGCGTCAATCCGACAATTGTCGCGGCGCCGGATGCCGAACGCGTGCTCGGACAGTCGATCGAGCGCGAGTATTCGCTGACGGAGCTCCTGCGTCGTCCCGGGGTCACCTACGCGTCGTTGATGACGTTGCCGGCCGCGGGAACCGCGGTCGCCGACGCGGTTGTTGCCGAGCAGGTCGAGGTCGCGACCAAATACGCGGGCTACATCGATCGCCAGCAGCAGGAGATCGCGCGCCATCGTGCGCAGGAGACGCTGCGGCTCCCGCCCGACCTCGACTACCGCACCGTCCGCGGGTTTTCCACCGAAGTGCAGCAAAAGCTGAATCTGCACAGGCCTGGGACGGTCGGACAGGCGGCCCGGATATCCGGCGTGACGCCCGCGGCGATCTCACTGTTGCTCGTTCACCTGAAGCGCGGGCTCGCCCCGGCGGCAGAGCTCGGAGATTCGTCCCCGCCGTCGCCACCGGACACGCGGCGATCCGCATGATCGGCGCTTTCGACCTCGACGAAGGTTTGCGGCAACTGCGCGCTGCCGGCACAACGTTGCCGTCGGACGCCCATGGCAAGCTCGTCCGGTATCTCGAGCTGCTCGCCAAGTGGAACCGGACGTACAACCTGACGGCGATTCGGGAACCGGAGCGCATGGTGACGCACCACGTGCTCGATGCGCTCGCCGTGCTGCCGCACCTGTCCGATGACGGTGCGCATCCGGGATTGCGCCTGCTCGACGTCGGCAGCGGCGGAGGCGTGCCGGCGCTGCCGCTCGCCATCGCGAGGCCCGGCTGGCACGTCGTCGCGCTCGACAGCAGTCACAAGAAAGGCGCGTTCCTGCAGCAGGTCGCGATCGAGCTCCCGCTGCCCAACGTCGAGGTGGTGATCGCGCGCGTCGAGGACTACGCGCCCACCGCGCTGTTCGATGTCGTCATTTCGCGCGCCTTCTCCGATCTTGCAACCTTCGTCGATACGAGCGCGCGACATCTTGCCGACCGCGGGCGCCTCGTTGCGATGAAGGGCGTCTACCCGGACGAGGAAATCGCACAGCTGCCGCCGGGCTTTCGTGTCGTCGCGGCGCCGGCGCTCGCGGTGCCGGGGCTCCGTGCGGAACGGCACCTGATCGTGATGGAGCGGACATGACCCGAATCATTGCGGTCGCGAATCAGAAGGGCGGCGTCGGCAAGACCACGACCGCGGTCAACCTTGCCGCGAGCCTCGCCGCGATGAAGCGCCGCGTGCTTCTCGTCGATCTCGATCCGCAGGGGAATGCCACGACGGGCGCCGGCATCGACAAACGCGCGGCGCCGGCCACCGTCTATCAAGTCCTGCTCGGGGAAAAGAAGATCGCTGACGTCCGTACCGTTTCGCCGACGGGCGGATTCGATGTCGTGCCCGCCAATCGCGAGCTCGCCGGCGCCGAAGTCGAGCTGGTCGATTTGCCCGAGCGGGAAATGCGGCTGAAGGATGCGCTCGGCGAAGCGCTGCAGCAGATGCGTTCGGCGATTTCCGAAGTTGCGCCCGACTACGACTTCATCCTTCTCGACTGCCCGCCCTCGCTGTCGCTGCTGACGCTGAACGGGCTCTGCGCCGCCGACTCGGTGCTCATACCCATGCAGTGCGAGTACTACGCACTGGAGGGGCTGTCCGATCTCGTGCAGACGTTGAAGAAGGTGCGTGCGCATCTGAACCCCAGGCTCGAGATCGAGGGGCTGCTGCGCACGATGTTCGACCCGCGCAATACGCTCGCGCTCAACGTCGCCGCGGAGCTCGAGAAGCATTTCGGCGACAAGCTCTACCGCACCGTGATTCCACGCAACATCCGGCTTGCCGAAGCGCCCTCGCACGGGATTCCCGCGCTCTATCTCGATCGGACTTCGAAAGGCGCTCAGGCCTATCTGGCGCTTGCCGGCGAGATGCTGCGCCGGATGGAAGCCGCCGCGGCCGACGGGGTCGATCCGGCTACGGCCATCGCCTGAAGTGAACAGCCCCCACGCTCACTGCGTTCGCTGCCCCCCGAGGGGGCGCGCAGTGCCCTTCAGGCGTCCGGGCGGGCACTGATGAACAGCCCCCACGCTCACTGCGTTCGCTGCCCGGCCGGGCGGACACTAAACTCCTCGCGCACGGAGAGGCGACAATGATTCGACCCAAGGGACTCGGTCGCGGTCTCGATGCGCTCCTCGCGGGCGTCGACGAAGCCGGCGCGAAGGACGCGTTGCAAGCGCTCGCGATCGATCGGCTGCAACCGGGCAAGTATCAGCCGCGGACACAGATGGACGAGGCCTCGCTCGAGGAACTCGCAGCCTCGATTCGCGAGCACGGGGTGATGCAGCCGATCCTGGTGCGGCCCGTGGAGGGCGGGCGCTTCGAGATCGTCGCCGGCGAGCGCCGGTGGCGCGCGGCGAGGCGTGCGGGCCTCACGGAGGTCCCGGCGCTGGTGAAGGCCGTGCCGGATCAATCGGCGCTGGCGCTCGCGCTGATCGAGAACATCCAGCGCGAGGACTTGAACCCGCTCGAGCAGGCAAACGGCATTGCGCGGCTGATCGACGAATTCGGGCTCACTCACGAAGCAGCGGCCAAGGCGGTGGGTCGCTCGCGCAGCGCCGTCACCAACCTGCTGCGTCTGCGCGAATTGGCAAAACCCGTGCAGGCGTACCTGATGGCCGGGCAGCTCGACATGGGCCATGCGCGCGCGCTGCTCGCGTTGCCGGCGGGACAGCAGACCGCGGCGGCGGCGCGCGTGGTTGCGCAGGGCCTGTCGGTGCGGGAGACCGAGCGGCTCGCGCATCAGTTCGCGCACCCCGGCCGGCGCGGCGCGCATCGCAGCGTGCGCGCGGCCGACCCGGATCTCGCGCGGCTGCAGGAGGAACTCTCGGAAACGCTCGGCGCGAAGGTGGCGATCGAACCCAGGGCCGACGGAGCCGGCAAACTCCTGATCCGGTACTCGAGCCTGGAGCAGCTCGACGGGATCCTCGCCAGACTGCGTCGTTAACCGAGCTGCTTCAGCATCGTTTCGGCGTCGGACACCTCGTACTTGCCCGGGGCCTCGACGTTGAGCATCTTCACCGTACCGTTGTCGACGACCATCGAAAAGCGCTGGCAGCGCATTCCGAGTCCCTTCGCCGTGAGGTCGAACTCGAGTCCGAGCGCCTTCGTGTAGGCGGCGCTGCCGTCGCCCATCATGCGGATCTTCGAGCCCGTCTTCTGATCCCGGGCCCAGGCGCCCATCACGAAGGCGTCGTTGACGGACATGCAGATCACTTCGTCGATGCCCTTCGCCTTCAGCCGGTCGATGTTCTGCATGTAGCTCGGGACGTGCTTCGCCGAGCAGGTTGGAGTGAATGCCCCCGGCAGACCGAAGATCGCGACCTTCCTGCCGCGCGTGAGATCCTCGATCTTGAATTCGTTGGGGCCGATCGTGCACCCCGCGGTCTCGACTTCGACGTACTCGGATAGCGTGCCTGCCGGCAGTTTGTCGCCCACTTTGATTGTCATGCGTTCTCCTTGAGGTGCGTGCGGCCGCGAGGGATCGCGGAAAGACCTCGAGGATTGCAGGCCTTGCGTCGAATTTCAACCCCAACGTGCGGCGGGGTTACGGCAGCCGCTTGCCGCATTCGCATTCTGGCGGTAGCGTTATCAGTTCCGTCACCGGGGGGAATGGACATGGCTCTGCGCAAGAAGGTGGCCGTAGTCGCCGCACCACGTCGCACGACACTCTTGATCGCTACCCGCAAAGGACTGTGGACGCTGGCCGCGGATACGGCCCGCCGTGCGTGGAAGCTTACGGGGCCGCAATTCCTGGGGCACATCGTCCACCATGCGATGGCCGACCCGCGCGACGGCAGGACCGTACTCGCTGCCGCGCGCACGGGCCACCTCGGGCCCACCGTCTTCCGTTCGACCGATCGCGGGCGATCGTGGAAGGAAGCCACGCAGCCGCCGGCGTTCAAGTCGGGAAGCGGGCGCACGGTCGACCATACGTTCTGGCTCACGCCGGGCCACGCGACCGAGCCTGGCGTCTGGTACGCGGGCACGTCGCCCCAAGGGCTGTTTCGCTCGACCGACGGCGGCGCGACGTGGGTCGGTGTCGACGGCTTCAACGAGCACGAACACCGCAAGGCGTGGTGCGGCGGCGATCAGGACGGCACCCCGGACGGCGCCAAGCTGCACTCGATTGCGGTCGATCCGCGCGATCCCCGGCATCTCTACATCGGAATGTCGAGCGGCGGCGTCTTCGAATCGGTGGACGGCGGCGGAGACTGGAAGCCGCTCAATCGGGGTGTCCGCGCGGACTTCATACCGCGACCGGACCCGGAATTCGGTCACGACCCGCATTGTATGCGGGTCCATCCCAAGGATCCGGACCGGCTCTATCAGCAGAATCACTGCGGCATCTACCGACTCGATCGTCCTGCGGACCGCTGGATGGACATCGGGGCGACGATGCCGAAATCGACGGGAGCCATCGGCTTCCCGCTTGTCCTTCACCCACGCGATCCCGAGACGCTGTGGGTTTTCCCGATGGACGGGACCGACGTCTGGCCGAGGATCGCGCCCGGCGGCAGACCCGCCGCATATCGTTCGGTGAACGGAGGCAAGACCTGGCAGCGCCAGGCGATGGGCATGCCCAAAGCTCAGGCGTGGTGGACGGTCAAGCGACAGGCAATGACGGTAGACCAAGCGCAGACAGTGGGCGTTTACTTCGGAACGACGAGCGGCGAAATCTGGGGTAGCCGCGACGAAGGGCGAACCTGGAAATGCCTGGCTCGGCACCTGCCCCATATCTATGCGGTCGAGTACGCCTGAGTTCGGCGCGCGTCCGTCTCGCGGCCGCCGCCCGGCCGCCGCGTCCACGGTGTATCGAAGCAAATGATCGTGCGCATTCCCGGGCTGCTGCGATCCTACACTGGCGGTGCAGCGTCGGTGGAAGTCGCGGCGGCCTCGACGCTGGCCGAAGCGCTGGCAGGGCTCGACACGCGCTTTCCCGGACTGCGCTTCCGGATCGTCGACGAGCAGGACGCTGTCCGGCCGCACATCAAACTCTTCGTCGACGGCGAACTTGCGCGGCATCTTGCCGCACCCATTGCGGGTTGCCGCGAGCTCATGATCGTCGGGGCGCTTTCCGGGGGCTGACCGTCTCGCAAACCGCGCGCGGCCGGTGCGTTGCAACGCAGCATCTTCATTGCGGCCGGAAGGGGAAAGCCGATATAATCCGAGGGTTTGCTTCCGTCGAAAGCGCCCGACAGCATCGACTTCGCGCGCCCGAGTGATCCCGCCGCTCAAGACCAAACCCATCCGCACCGTCCTCAAGTGGCAGGTCATCGCCACGGCGACCGTCGCGACGATCGCGGGGCTCTGGGCGGGCGGGCACGGCGCCTTCTCGGCGATGCTGGGCGGGGGCATCAATGTGGCGGCGGGCGTGGCGTATGCGTGGTTGCTCGGATTCCGGCTGGGGGCGATGAGCGTGCCGGATGTGGCGTCCTCGCTGGTCGCGATGTTCCGCGCGGAAGCGGGCAAGATCCTTGTGATCATCGGCGGGCTTTGGCTTGCGCTGTCGACTTACAAGGACTTGGTCCCGGTGGCGTTCTTCACGGCGTTCGTGATCACCGTGATCGTGTTCAGTATGGCGTTTTTCGTTCGCGACTGACGAATCTGGAACAGGGAACAGGGGATGGCTGCCGCAACCGAACTCACTCCGACCTCTTACATCCAGCATCACCTGACGTTCCTCACCAAGGCGAGCGAGGCCGGCGGGTTCTGGCAGGTCAACGTCGACACCGTTGTCACGTCCGTGATCCTCGGTGTTCTCGCCTTCGGCTTCCTCTGGATGGTCACGCGCAAGGCGACCGCAGGAGTGCCGTCGAAAACGCAGGCCTTCGTCGAGCTGCTGATCGACTTCGTCAACGAACAGGTCAAGGGCATTTTTCACGGCGAGCTGAAGACCGTCGCGCCGCTCGCATTGACGGTCTTCGTCTGGGTGCTGTTCATGAACGCGATGGACTTCCTGCCCGTCGACGTCATGGGCCTGTTCTACGAGCACGTGCTCCATCAGCACAACTGGCGCGGCGTGCCCACGGCCGACGTCAACACCACGTTCGCGTTGGCCTTGTCGGTATTCGCCCTGATGATCTTCTACAACATCAAGGTCAAGGGCATCGGGGGCTGGGTGCACGAGCTCTTCTGCTCGCCGTTCGGCGGCAATCCGCTGCTGTGGCCGTTCAACCTGCTCTTCAACGCCGTCGAGTACCTGTCGAAGCCGCTGTCGCACTCGCTGCGGCTGTACGGCAACATGTACGCCGGCGAAATCATCTTCCTGCTGCTGGGCCTCTGGGCGGCGACCGGCATCGTCGGCACCGTGCTCGGCGGGATTCTCCACCTCGGCTGGTCGATCTTCCACATCCTGATCGTCGCGCTGCAGGCCTACATCTTCATGATGCTGACCATCGTCTACGTGGCGATGGCGCACGAGCACCACTGATCCACCCGCTTCGTTCAACCGTCCAATCCCCTTCAGAAAGGAAAGAAAATGGACCCGAAACTGCAATTGCTGGCAATGATCCAGGCCTACACGGGCGTCGGGATCGGCCTCATCATCGGTCTGGGCGCGCTCGGCGCGTGCGTCGGCGTCGGCATCATGTGCTCGCGCTTCCTCGAGGGCGCCGCGCGTCAGCCGGAGCTGATGCCGCAGCTGCAGGCGAAGGTCTTCCTGCTGCTCGGTCTGATCGACGCGTCGTTCATCATCGGCGTGGGCCTCGCGATGCTGTTCGCGTTCGGCAACCCGCTGCTCGCGGTCATCAAATAGCTTTCGGCCACCGCGGATAACCCGCAGGAACTGCCATGGACATCAATTTCACGCTGGTGATGCAGGCGGTCGCATTCGGGGCCTTCATCTGGTTCACGGCGAAGTTCGTCTGGCCGCCGCTGATGGGGGCGATCGAGAACCGGCAGAAGCAGATCGCGGACGGGCTCGCTGCCGGAGAGCAGGGGCGCCAGAGCCTCGCCAGCACCGAGAAGCGGATCGCGGGTCTCATGGCCGAATCCAAGGCGCGGAGCTCCGAGATCATCGCGCAGGGCGAAAAACTCAAGACCGAGACGATCGAGGCGGCGAAGGCCCAGGCCAAGGAAGAAGCCGACCGGATCCTCGCCGGCGCCAAGGCCGAGATCGAGCAGGAGATCATGCGGGCGAAGGAGGCGCTGCGGAATCAGGTCGCGGACCTCGCCGTCGCGGGCGCGTCGAAGATCCTGAAGCGCGAAGTCGACGCCAAGGCACACGCCGATCTCCTGGCGGCGATCCGGCAGCAGCTTTGACGGATGCGCGATGGCTGAACTGACAACGATCGCCCGGCCCTACGCGGAAGCGGCGTTCCGGATCGCGCGCGACGCGAACACGCTGCCGGCGTGGTCCGAGATGCTGCGCTTCCTCTCCGACGTCGCGGCCGACCCGCAGGCGGCGGCCGCGCTGGACAATCCGAAGCTCACCGCGGCCGACAAGACCGCGCTGGTGCTGTCCATCGCCGGCGAACGCCTCGACGCGACCGGCCGCAATTTCGTCCGCGTGCTGGTCGAGGCCGATCGCGTCGCGGTGCTGTCGCAGATCCGGACGCTGTTCGAGGCCCTGAAGGACGACGCGGACGGCACGGCGAAGGCCCGGATCGACAGCGCGTTCCCGCTTTCCGACGCGCAGACGGCCGAGCTCAAGGCGGCCCTGGAGAAGCGGTTCGGCAGAAAAATCGAGGCGACCGTCAACGTCGACCCGGCGCTCGGCGGTGGCGCGCGGATCACCGTCGGCGACACCGTTATCGACGGCACCATCGAAGCGCAGCTCGCGGCGATGGCCACCCAGTTACGGGCCTAATTTCGAAACTACCGTGCGCCGGCGGCGGCAGGGCCGGTGCGACGCGAGGACACCATGCAGTTGAATCCTTCTGAAATCAGCGAACTGATCAAGAGCAAGATCCAGAACCTCGATACTGGCGCCACGGTGCGCACGCAGGGGACGGTCGTCTCCATCTCCGACGGCATCGCCCGCGTCCATGGGCTGTCCGACGCGATGGCGGGCGAGATGCTCGAGTTTCCGCGAAACACGTTCGGCCTTGCCCTGAATCTCGAGCGCGACTCGGTCGGCGTGGTGATTCTGGGCGCGTACGAGCACATTTCCGAGGGCGACACGGTCAAGTGCACCGGCCGCATCCTGTCGGTGCCGGTCGGCCCCGAGCTTATCGGGCGCGTGGTGAATTCCCTCGGCCAGCCGATCGACGGCAAGGGCCCGATCAACGCAAAGAAATCGGACGTCATCGAGAAGGTCGCGCCGGGGGTGATCTGGCGCAAATCGGTTTCGCAACCGGTGCAGACCGGCTTGAAGTCGATCGACTCGATGGTGCCGATCGGCCGCGGCCAGCGCGAACTCATCATCGGCGACCGCCAGACGGGCAAGACCGCCGTGGCGATCGACACGATCATCAACCAGAAGGGCAAGGACCTCATCTGCATCTACGTCGCGATCGGGCAGAAGGCCTCGTCGGTCAAGAACGTGATCCGCAAG
>Ga0209048_10000522_pt1 | contig 41011 bp, 45 predicted proteins | sample FrelakmetCRP12CR_FD_187146 | JGI IMG/M metagenome (GOLD analysis project Ga0209048, IMG submission 187146) | Freshwater lake sediment microbial communities from the University of Notre Dame, USA, for methane emissions studies - CRP12 CR (SPAdes)... | ecosystem: Environmental > Aquatic >...
TTTTATTACTTTACTACTTAATATTATACTACTTTTGTTTAATACAAATAAATTTTTTTATTAATTTTATTTATTTTTAATTTTTAAAACTTTTGCTTTAAACGACTAGCTTTACCTCTTAAATTTCGTAAATAATATAACTTTGAGCGACGAACTTTTGACGAGCGTGAAATTTTAATTGAATCAATTTTTGGTGAATGTATTAAAAAAATTCTTTCTATACCAATTCCTTGTAATAGTTTTCTTACAGTGATGGTGGTATTAATAGAAGTATTATTTTTTGCAATTATAGTCCCTTCATAGAATTGAACCCGTTCTTTATTTCCTTCAATAATTTTAACACCAACTTTAACATTATCTCCTATTTTAATTTTTGGTAAATTAGTTTTTAAAAATTGGTTTTGAAAACCAGCAAGAAATTCTGTACTATTTAAACTAACCATATCATTATAATAATTATTCTTAATCTTTTAATTAGTCTCATAATACAATTATATTTTTTAAAATGCAATATTAAATATTTAAAAAATGCATCCGACTGGGTTCGAACCAGTGACGTTCCAGAGGAAAACGGATTATGAGTCCGGTGCCTTCAACCACTCGGCCACGAATGCAGAACAAATATTGCAAGTCAAACATTAAATTTATTTAGACGAACAAAAAAGAAACTTTTTAAATAAAGCTAACAATATTGTTTTTCTTTATAATTTATAATATAAAAGTATATTTATTACAAGGTAAATTCAACTTAGTAAAATAAATCTCTAAATAAAATACTTAATACAGAATTTAATTGTGGAACTGATGGGAATTGAACCCATGTCCATTTAAATAAAATTAAAAAACTCGTTCACAGGTTTAGTTTATTATAATAAACGAAAAACTAATTAGTTAGGTTAATCTAGACTTTAATTGACAATTAAGAGAAAATAGTATAAATAAGGTTTAATCCAATACTGCAAATGTTTTAGTAGTGGCTAATTTAAAATTAAAAGTAATTATATTATTTGCATTTAATTATAAAATTTGCATTTATTTACGAAGAATGCAACTTCGACCTGTATCATTTTTTAAATACATTTAAATGTCGAAACCAAAACAGTCCCTTAGCTCTAACAATTATTTTTCTACAACCAAAAATAAAATAAGCATGAAGGGAATTGAACCCCCGACTCTCAGAATCGGAATCTGATGCTCTATCCACTGAGCTACATGCTTCTAATCTAACACTTGTTTTTGTAATTTTATTTTATTTTAAGAACTTAATCCGTGATAAATATCAATAAAGAATTTTAACGAATATCTATAATAAACATAATTAATATTCGTTAAAATTCTTTATTGATATTAATAATAAATTTTACCCCCACCCCATTTTTCCGTAACAATTTTAGGTTGTAACATAATATGACCGGCAATTGAATATAAGTCTTCATCTGTTAATGATCGCATACGAGGATATATATCAGCACTTTTAATACTTGGATGCACTTCAGCAATTGAATCTAATCCATCATATGAAGTAGGATTTTTTAAATAATCTATAAGTGCTGCAATGTTATCACGACGAGGTGTTGCTAAGCTTAAAGCTTCAGGATCTAAACCAATATTCGGATTTGTTTTTGTAATACCACCTACATGACAAGCTCCACAAGTGGCATTAAATAATCGTTTACCACGTTTAACTTGTTCTGGGGTTAAAACAGTAGTCTTACCTGATCCATCAACAGTTACAGTACGAGTTGCTTCATCTAAATCAATTGCTAATACATTTGCATTAAATGCATTAAACAAACATAAAAAAGCTAACGTAAAATGTATAAAATATTTTTTAAACATAATTTTATTAATTATAATTTATTTCATTGAAACCAAGAAAAAAATATTAATATTATTCATATATCTTCGTTTTTAAATTTTTTTATACTTGATAATAATCCTCTTAATCGAATATTTTCCCAACCGGCAACTAATAAAGATACAATCATTAGTACTTGACTAAACAAAAGGATAGGATCTAATCTCCATCCATGCACAATTAGAATACAACTATATAATAATCCAATTGTTGCAAAAAAAATATCTTCATCTCTTGCAATTTCTGGTTTAACAATTCGAAGTAAATAAAGAAGCATTACCCCAAGTCCTAAAATAAAACCTAAGACAATATTCGGACTAAAACCAATATTGATCAAATTATAATTTCTCCTTTTTTTACTTTAAGATAATTAATTGATAAATTACGAGCGTGTAACACGATCGCTTTTACTAATTATGGTTAAAGCAATACCAATAACTAATAATACAATACTTCCTGCGACTAAACTAGATAGAAAATTTGCTAAAGAAGATGTCATTTCGAACTCCAATTTCTAAATAAAAATTAAAAATAATAATATTAACTATACTATTAATTGTATCAGTTTTTCAAAAAAAAACCATAATTAATATTATTAAAAATTTATTAAATATATTTCTTCTTTTCATTATACTACAATAGTTATAGAAATTCAATGGTTATAATAATAAATAGTAGTGAGGTATAGATTTAAAAATAATCTATTATTAAAATTTTATGCTGCTGTTTTACAACTCTGACATTATAAATTTCACAACTAAATTTTATTAAAAACTATACCACATTTCTATTATAATAAATTTAATGAAAATAATCAATATTTAAATATCAATAGATTATAAAATTTAACAGATATTTTATATGTTACCGGACAATTTTATACTTTTTTATAATTGAAAAATTTAAAATTTATTGCAATTTATTATTTGCTATAATAATATATTATTATTAGCCCGGATAGCTCAGTTGGTAGAGCAGTGGATTGAAGATCCTCGTGTCACCAGTTCGAATCTGGTTCTGGGCAGTAGAATTAATAATTAGAATTTGAAAATTTTATACAGTTCGCATCAAACTTTAATTGAATTGTTCCCATCGGACCGTTTCTATGTTTAGCAACAATTATTTCTGCTAAATCTTGTTCTCCTTTTTTTAAATTATAGTAGTTTTCTCGAAACAACATTAAAACTAAATCTGCATCTTGTTCAATTGATCCACTTTCTCGCAAATCCGATAACTGCGGCCTTTTATTAATTCGAGTTTCTACATTGCGACTTAATTGAGAAAGAGCAATAACAGGAATATTAAATTCTCGCGCAATACTTTTTAAGCTCCGAGTAATTTGTGATAATTCTTGAACTCTATTTTCTATTTTTGATGTAGAATTTTGCATCAATTGCAAATAATCTATAATAATTATTCCAATTTTTGTTTGTTCAAAAAGTATTTTTTTTAATTTAAGTCTAATAGTTTGAATTGAAATATTAGATGTATCATCAATAAAAATTGGTAACGAAGAAAAATTTTTGATTGCTAAACTAAGTTTTCCCCATTCTTGTTTATTTATATTACCTGTTCGTAAATTAGTATTGGTAATTTCTGTCTCATTCGATAATAAACGATACATTAATTGTTCTTTTGCCATTTCTAAACTAAAAAATATAACTGGTAGTTTATAAGTTTTAACGATCGACGTAAGAATATTTAAACAAAAAGCTGTTTTTCCCATTCCTGGACGACCAGCAACAATAATCAAATCTGATGTTTGAAATCCCTGTGTAATTAAATCTAAGTTTTTAAAACCGGATTCTAATCCGGGGAATTTTTCTTTTAACGACTTTTGTTTTAAATCGAAAAAAACCTTTGTTAATAATTCTGCACTTGTAGTCAGTGTGTTATTTTCTGTTCTATTAGTAACATTAAACAATTTAATTTCTAGATCGTTTAAAATATTTTCTAATGGAATATTTGTAATATAACTTGAATTAATTATTTGGTATCCCAATTTAATTAATGTTCGACGTAAAAATTTATCTTGAAGTAATTTAATATATTCTTCTACATATAACATATTTGGAATTTGATTGACTAATTCAATTAATATTTTTAGACCTCCTACCTTTTCTAATAATCCATTATCTTGTAAGAAACTTGTCAAAGTAATAAGATCAATTGGAATTTTTTTTTTATATAAAAATATAATTGCTCTATAAAGTTCTTGATGATTTCGAAAATAAAATGTTTCAACAGTTAAATGGTGTAAAATAAGTTCGATTGTTTGTCCATTTATTAATAAATTACTTAAAATACTTTTTTCTGCTAAAAAATTATGTGGTAAATATTTCTTAATTCGTATTGGTCCACATTTCTTATTTCTTTGTTCCATTGTATTTATAAATTTAAAGAAGAAAGTAATGATTATTTTTGATAAAATAATAAAATATTGTAGTATTATTTAATTAACATTATAATAAATAGCAAACGTCCTTAGTTCAGTTGGTAGAACGCTAGTCTCCAAAATTAGATGTCGAGGGTTCAAGTCCTTCAGGGCGTGTTTCCCTTATAATAAATTAAGGGGTTTATTAATATTATTATAATAGAATTCTAGAAACTATTAAAAAATTACAAACTTGGGGGTTTTTTTATTTTAAATATATTAATTTATAAGGTATGGCAAAAAAAATAACAGCAGTCATTAAATTAGCTTTACCAGCTACTAAAGCGACACCAGCCCCACCGGTTGGGCCAGCACTAGGTCAACATGGTGTAAATATCGCAGCATTTTGCAAAGAATATAATGCGCGAACTGTAGATAAAGCTGGACTAATTATTCCAGTTGAAATATCAGTATTTGAAGATCGAAGTTATAGTTTTATTCTTAAAACACCTCCAGCATCTGTTTTATTAGCAAATGCGGCAAAGATTAAAAAAGGTTCCGCAACTCCAAATAAAAAAAATGTAGGGTCAATAACAAGAGATCAATTAGAAGAAATTGCGAACATTAAATTACCTGATTTAAATACAACAAAACTTAATAGTGCAATAAAAATTATTGAAGGAACTGCTCGTAATATGGGTATCTCGATTATAAATTAATTTATATATATCTAATTTTAAGCTGATTAATAGAAAAAATATATGCACCAATTATCACGTCGTCAAAAAAATAATAGGCAAAAAATAGAAAATCAACCATATTTAGATCTTGAACAAGCTGTTAAAGTTATAAAAGAAACAGCAACCGCAAAATTTAATGAAACGGTTGAATTCCATGTTAATTTAAACATTGATCCGAAATATGCAGATCAACAATTAAGGACTGCAATGACGCTACCTAATGGAAGCGGTAAGACAACGATAATTGCTGTTTTAACAAAGGAAAATAATTTTGAAGAAGCAAAAAGTGCAGGTGCGGATATAATTGGGAACGATGATTTAATAAACTTGATTGGTCAAGGAAATATTAATTTTGATTTGTTAATCGCAACTCCAGAAATTATGCCGAAATTGGCAAAATTAGGACGTATTTTAGGCCCGAAAGGATTAATGCCATCACCTAAATCTGGAACCGTAACAACAACTTTAAGTAATACATTATCAGAATTTAAAAAAGGTAAATTTGAATATAAAGCTGATAAAACTGGAATTGTACATGTAAGTTTTGGAAAAGCAGATTTTACGCCAATTCAATTAATAGAGAATCTAACTGCAATATATAAATCAATTGAACAAAATCGTCCCTCTGGAGTTAAAGGAAAATATTTTAAAAGTCTTTATATTTGTACTACTATGGGGCCTTCAATTCAATTAGATTTAGCAGCTTTTAATTAATTTATAATTTATAAAAAATATATGTCAGAACGAATTAATCAAATCGTAGAACAATTAAAAGAGTTAACATTATTAGAAGCATCTGAATTAATAACTAAAATTGAACAAACTTTTAATGTAGATGCTTCGGCTTCGTTTGGTAATAATGCTTTAGCGATGGTTACACCTCAAGTTGTTGAGGTAATAGAAGAACAAACTGAATTTACTGTTTTATTAGAAACTGTTCCAGCGGATAAGAAAATTGCAATTTTAAAGGTAGTTCGGGCATTGACAGGTTTAGGACTAAAAGAAGCCAAAGAATTGGTTGAATCTGCGCCTAAGGCAATTCAAGAGGGTGTATCAAAAGATATCGGTGAAAATACGAAAAAACAATTAGAAGAAGTTGGAGCAACAGTAACATTGAAATAATGTTATTAAATTTAAAACTAAAAAAAATTACCCCCAAGGGAAGTCGAATCCCTGTCTGCTCCGTGAAAGGGAGCTGTCCTGGGCCTCTAGACGATGGGGGCGAAGAATTTTAATACTTTAATTTGAGAGCGGGCAACGCGATTCGAACGCGCGACATCAACCTTGGCAAGGTTGCGCTCTACCACTGAGCTATGCCCGCATTGATAATCATTTAAGTATTAAATAGTTAATATATTTATATTATTATTATGTCTAATTACTCTTCAAAAGGTCAAGAGTTTAGAAACTATTAATTGAAAATTTTCTTATTTATAATTTACTAAATAAATTGGCCGTAGTTTGGGTTACCTGGGATTCGAACCCAGAACAAATCGGTTAAAAGCCGAGTACTCTACCATTGAGTTAGCAACCCTTTTTTTAATACTAACATGAAAATGCTTAAATATAAAAGTGTTTAAAAAAATAAAAAATTTTACATTAAATAGAATAATGGTTGAGTGAAATGGTTTTAAAATATTTATTTTATTTTACTTGTTTTAAGATAGAATATTTAACAATAGAATAAAAAATAATTTCAAAAATTATTTTGGTAATTGAAAGTCTAATAAAAATTTAATAATCAAGGATTTTAAAAATGGTTAATTGGCAAGTTTTAGGTCAGTTGATAGCAACAGCTACGCTTATGTTATCAGGTCCAATTGTAATTATATTATTAGCTTTAAAAAGAGGAAATTTATAATCCTTTAGATACGTATAATATATTTTTTAATTGAAATAAGTGCAGAATATATATTTTATAATATCTTGGAACTTACAAATTTATTTATAAAATGAATATAAATTTTTATAGATAAAACAAATCATTAATTTATATTTTTTTAAAACTAAAACTAAAACTAATTCTATTACTATTATAAAAACTTTTAATTAGTAAGTATGACAACACTTTTAGTAGCTTTATTAGTTCTAATTTCACTAGGTTTAATCGTAGCTGTTCCCGTAGCTCTAGCAACACCAGGAGAGTGGGAAGGAGCAAAAACCAACTTTAATAAGGCATTTGTAGCTTGGGTTGGACTTGTATTAGTTATTGCAGCAGCAGATGGAATATCTTCGTCAATTTAAGACTTATGTAAAAAGTCTTTCTTTCTTAAAGAAATAGATTTCCTTCTAATTCTTTAAGAAATATTTTAATTGTTCAATAAAAAAGTAAATTTTTTCTTATTTAACTAGTTTGTTTAAATATATTTAACCAATTTATATTGGTTAAATATATTAATTATTCAATAGGACGCATAGATAATACAGGCTCATTTGCACGATTAATACCTTTCTCAAAACCAGCAGCAGCAGCTCGTGCACGACCAGAGTGCCACCAGTGTCCTACTAAAAAGAAGAAACCTAAAAAGAAGTGTGAACAACATAACCATGAACGAGGAGATACATAATTAACTGAGTTAATTTCTGTTGCTACACCACCTACTGAGTTTAATGAACCTAATGGGGCATGTGTCATATATTCAGCAGCCCGGCGTTCTTGCCATGGTTGAATATCATTTTTAATTTTGTTAATATCTAATCCATTTGGGCCACGTAAAGGTTCTACCCAAGGAGCTCGTAAATCCCAGAAGCGCATTGTTTCACCACCAAAAATAATCTCACCACTTGGCGAGCGCATTAAATATTTTCCTAATCCAGTAGGACCTTGGGCAGATGATACATTTGCACCTAAACGTTGATCACGTACTAAGAATGTAAAGGCTTGAGCTTGTGATGCTTCTGGACCAGTTGGTCCATAAAATTCGCTCGGATAAGCAGTGTTATTATACCAAGAGTATAACGAAGCTGTGAAACCCATTATTGAAATGGCTGCTAAGCTGTAAGATAAATAAGCTTCTCCAGACCAAACAAATGCTCGACGTACCCACGCAAATGGTTTAGTAAAGATATGCCAAATACCTCCAACAATACATAAAATACCAACCCATATATGACCACCAACAATGTCTTCCATATTATTTACGGCTACTACCCAACCATCTCCACCAAAAGGTGAACGGAATACATAGCCAAAAATTACAATTGGATTTAAAGTTGGTATTGTGATTAATCGAACATCCCCACCACCGGGAGCCCAAGTATCATAAACACCACCTAAATACATAGCTTTTATAACTAACAAGAAAGAACCAACACCTAAAAGACATAAATGAATACCTAAGATAGTAGTCATTTTGTTTTTATCACGCCAATCATAGCCAAAAAATGGAAATGATTCTTCTAATGTATCAGGTCCTAATAATGAGTGGTAAATACCACCAAAACCTAAGACTGCCGATGAAATTAAATGAATTACCCCGACAGCAAAATAGGGTACAGTTGTAAGAATATCCCCACCAGGTCCAGTTCCGTAACCTAATGTAGCTAAATGTTGAATTAAAATAAAACCTTGTTCATATAACGGTTTTTCTGGGACAAAATGAGATACTTCAAATAATACCATCGCACCAGCCCAAAATACCATTAAACCCGCATGTGCAACATGCGCTCCTAATAATTTACCTGAAACATTAATTAACCGAGCATTTCCACTCCACCAAGCAAAACCTGTCGATTCAATATCACGACCTACTATACTACTATTAAAGGGCGTTTCCACGTGGTAATACCTCCTCAGGGAATACAAAATTTTCATGCGGTTGATCTTGAGCAGCCATCCAAGAACGTATACCTTCGTTTAATAAAATATTTTTTGTATAGAATGTTTCAAATTCTGGATCTTCAGCTGCTCGTAATTCCTGTGAAACAAAATCATAAGCTCGTAAGTTTAATGCTAAACCAACAATTCCAATGGCACTTGTCCATAAACCTGTTACAGGAACAAATAGCATAAAGAAATGTAACCAACGTTTATTAGAAAATGCAACACCAAATATTTGTGACCAAAAACGATTAGCTGTTACCATTGAATAAGTTTCTTCAGATTGCGTTGGTGTAAAAGCACGGAAGGTGTTTGCTGCATCGCCATCTTCAAACAATGTATTTTCAACAGTAGCACCATGAATAGCACAAAGTAAAGCACCACCTAAAATACCTGCAACTCCCATCATATGGAAAGGATTTAATGTCCAATTATGAAAACCTTGTAAAAATAAAAGAAATCGGAAAATTGCTGCAACACCGAAACTAGGTGCAAAGAACCAACTAGCTTGCCCTAAAGGATATAATAAAAATACAGAAACAAATATAGCAATTGGACCTGAAAAGGCAATTGCATTATATGGTCTAATCCCAACTAAACGAGCAATTTCAAATTGACGTAGACAAAAACCAATTAAACCAAATGCTCCATGTAGAGCAACAAATGCCCAAAGACCTCCAATTTGACACCATCTAGTAAAATTACCTTGGGCTTCAGGACCCCATAAAAGTAATAATGAATGACCCATACTATTTGCTGGAGATGAAACTGCTGCTGTTAAAAAATTACAGCCTTCTAAATAAGAACTTGCTAAACCATGTGTATACCAAGAAGTAACAAAGGTTGTTCCTGTCATCCAACCACCTGCAGCTAGATAAGCTGTCGGAAATAATAACAAACCTGACCAACCGATAAAAACAAATCTATCTTTTTTTAACCAGTCGTCAATAAGATCAAATAAACCACGTTCTTGGTTTTCTCCAATTGCAATGGCCATATATTTTAACCCTTAAATAAAATTTATTAGTAAGTAAACCTTAAATTTTTAATTTTTACTCTTGTCTTATCAGCCGATATGTAATATTATAAAATAAAAAATAAATTAATTATCCATAAGTATTTTCTGATTATTAAAAATGTACACTAAATAATCAAAAGACATTATAAAATAACTATACTACAAGTAATATCTTTTAGACCAGCAGGTCGTCTAACTACAAGCTAGTAACGGCTCTAATTTCTTTTGGTCCACCACTCTTACATTCTCGTTACTTGTAGTACTGTTAAAATGGCGTTTAATGACACCGCTTCTCAGCAAAGGAAAATTTTATTATAATATATATTATAAAGAATTTCTTTTATATTGGAAAGTTATAAAAATAAATAAATATAATAAAATATATGGATATGAAATTTAGGTTATAATATTCATATAAAATAACTTTAAAGCATAAAATTATGTTTATAGTTCCAATAATAATAGCTATCTCGATACAGGATGGATATAAAAAACCCCGGCAAAACTGTAGATTTAATTTTTGAAATTTTAGCGAGTTTGTATAGTATATCTAGTATCTAACGTAGTTTCGGTATTACAAATGTGCAGTTTCGCCATTAACGTCATTAAAATATCCGATTCCATTAACTAATCTATCTTTGCGTCAAATTTAATTATTCAAATCTGTGTTCATCCTCGTATTTAACTATCTGTAAAATATCTAATTATGTTTGCTCAAATCAGGCTTTAAGTATAAGAAACTTGAGTTGGCACATCAACAATCGCTAAGATAGAGATCGGTACTGCGCATTAAGTTTTAAAAAAAGTTAAAGTAAACAAAAATATCATAAAGATGTTTTTGTTTAATAAATTATAGGAGACTAATATAATATCAATTATTTTGACGTGCCACAAGTTTTCCCACCGCTGAATTATGAAAGAGTTCTTAAACTTACTGAAAGTCGTGACAACATTTTCGTTCATAATAATAACTTATATTATAATAATGATGAAAATGGAGATATAATTTGCTATTCTATTCGAGATAAAAAAGTAAGCAATACAGCATATTGGCTTTCTGATAAAATAACCCCTTTTCCTTTTGACATCAGTCAGCAAGGAAATCAGCATAAAGACTAAATAGTCTGAAGCTTGGTATATTTATTGCGTTGTTGCTTTAATTTTAAAGGATGAACTATTTATATAAATTGGTTAAATAGGCTCGCGGAACTATATACAAACTGTATTAGTTCGAAAACGTGATTATTTATAATAATCACGAAGTTGGTTCAAACTAATCGTGAGTCTCCGACTTATCTTTAAATTCAGTAAAAAGAAGTAAGAAGTATGTCAATAACAACAATAAATATTATGATTTTATAAGCTATTTATTCAAGACTTGGGAAAATAGTTTATTGGGGATTAAAAAATATTGCTCTAGCAGCTTTAGTTATTAAAAGATATATGGTTAAATTAGAGTAGTGCATTCTAAAAATTGATCTAAAGAAAATGGCATAGACAACTTGTATAAGAGTAGCCCTATGTCCATTACCGTTGGGGAGAGACGGTAATGGGATTGACCATAGCCATTTACATTTTGAAAAATAAGACTCTGAAAACTGCTGTTGAGGTAGGTACTGATGCTATAGAATTACTTTTTATCGGTTCTGTGTATGGTATAGATAAAATTTTAGGTCCAATCGAAACTGTAGTATTTGAAGAGCATGTTTCAATTTTCACAAACAACTGATTGTTTCTATTTGATTCTCCGTTTAATGAGTAAGGGAGATAATATAAGTAAGTTAAAGTTGTTTGAAGAACTTTTTACTAGTGCATTGATAATGCATTAGTAAATTATAAGTTATAAAATTAGGCAAGACTATTCATTTATACTTGAAGGAAATTGGAAAAGATTTGATTTTACTTTTTATTAATTAATAATTCCCGATCCTACTGTAATTTTAAGAACTTATTATGAACATGGGTATAAATATATTGACAATTATTTTATATGTATCTATTATAGCTTTGCTACAAAAGATTACATTATTCTTGGTGGAAAGCTGTTTCGATTGTTTCATGCTTTATCTTCTGGCATCAAATCTACGAACTTACTTGGCAGTATTGTGAATTTAATTGTTCTTTTTTACTTTACTGCATATCTTAATACAATGATAGATTATATTTTTTCGCGGCCAGCGAAGATGATTTTTTTACTATCTGTAAAGATGAGATGAGAGCTTAGATAAAACTCGTGTTTTAGACTTTGTTAAGAAACGTGCTAATAAAATAGGTATAGAGTTTAAAATATTAGGCATCAAGCATTGCGATGGTACAATGATGAATTACTTGTCTTTGTTTTACAAATAAACGATTTTTAATGGGTTACCTAATTATGCCTTTTATAAAAAAGTCGTCATTGAGAGGCCATTTATTGCTTAGTCCCAGCAATACAGCCATCTCAATGAATATTTTAAATTTTTAAAAAACTTAAATAACTTCATTAAGTGAACCTAATAGTTCATATATACTGTATTACAATCTTTAATATATAATAAAATTTTTAAAGATAAAATACATTTCAGTGATGTATGAAGGCTTCATCGTATTGTAAATAACAATGTAATATAAGGTATAATAATTGCACTACCATATATTATATCAATCTATTAATTATAAATACTAGTTCAATAATATTACATGGTATTAGTATTAAATCATTTTTTAACAGTAATTTTGTTTTGTTTGCACTTAAATGTCCACGGTGATTTCAAAGGTGGCTGGGAAAATAAATATTACCCATTTCGTAGACGACCTGTAGATTATTTTGATAAAAGATATAATCAGGCAAAATTGACATTAAAAAAACTTCAAGCCCGTCATCGAGCTCCCCTTTCAATTTTTTCAAAAAATTATAAGAAATGGTTAGATCGAAAAAACGCTTCCGAAATGGAATTCAAATTAAAACAAGAAGGTAAAACTCTTGATACTTCCTCAAAAGAATATAAAATTCTGTTAAAATATTCAAAAGATAAAAAACAAGAAGCAAAAAGTCAAGAATTCATAAACAAGATTAGGATTTATCGACAAAATCGGGCTAAGAATAAATCATGGATACGTGCACGTTTAAGTATGGGGGTAGGGGAGATAATGAGACCTGAATTAATGAATGGGCCATTCGATAATTTTTGGTTTGAAAAAGAACTTTTGAATTATTATAGATTTTCTTGGAAGAATTTACAATTTGGACTGACAATTACTGAAATAGAAAAAGTTTTGGTAATAATTTCTTTTATTCGATTTTGTTTTTATACTATAAGATATGATGCAAAATCTGCTTTGATTATTTCTCTTACTGCATTTATTTCTGCAATTTTATATGAAAAAATATTGGTGGATGTTATTAAAATTTGTTATTTTAGATTTTATTTAAACCCCTCTATTTTCCGAACAGGTTTTGAGCAATATTTACACATGATTCATAGGGAACAGAAATTTAAAAGATATTCGTTGGAATCATTTAAATGGTTTGATATTTATCCGAGTTGGTTAATTAGCTTTATTCTAAAGTCACCAATTTTATTAGATATTCAATCTTATATTGATGATATTCTCATGCCGATTCTATTTAAATTCATACGATTATATAGAAAACCTGTACAATCACTTTTATTTTACACTTTAGTGTTACGGTTAGGAAAAAAATATGTTCCTTATCCATTACAGTGGCATGGTATGGTTTATACAATGTATACGCAAGGTCTCGCATCTCTCATTTTTCAGCGTTATGTTAACAGTATGAAATTCTTACGAGATATATTAATTCCACAAGGACGAATAGGTGAAATTGAAACATTAGAAATGATTCAAGCTACTTTTCTTGTAACTTTTATTTATGGGTTAATTCTAGCCATGTTACATGCTGTTTTTTCACAATACTACTATTTCCCATTTATAGCTCAAAATATTGATGCACATATTGGAAAACGACCAAAAGATAGTATTTTAAGTGGCGGATATGCGTCATGGCAAGATGAACAGAAATTATTTATACCTAGTAAAGCGGATTATAAAATTTGGTTTGGGTTTTTAGGTAAGGGAAAAAATGATAACAAATCAAATGTTAAACACCGACCAAAAATTACTCTTAAAACAAATTTAGGATTTTTAATACTTGGATTAATCATATTTAATTTACTATGGATATTGCAACCTGACAATTTAGATTCTTTAACATATCAATCAGATTCTTTTAAAATGCCTCTTGAATTACTTAATGAGGTTGGGATTGAATTACCTAATGATGCAGATTATGATAATCAATAAAATATTTTCGTTTAATGTTGACGATAAATATAAAAAATTGAAGATTCACTTTATTAGAAAATAAAGTGAATCTTATTTATTAGAACATATACTATAAAATGATAACTTTTAAAATATTCTTACTGTTACGATTATTTCTTATTAAAATTTTAATAATTTAGTAACGACTACCTTCTGGATTAGATTGAACAGAATAACTTTTAATTGTATAACGAATAAAACGACCCGCACATTCTGTCCGATCTAAATAGAAACCAGGCTCATTTGAAGGACGATTTACAAGGAAAGACATAACACAACTTTCAGTACCGTAACTTGCGTCAAAGGCATTAATCCGAATATAACCAGCAGCACATGCTTTGCGAGCTTCAGTTAACTCAAAGATTACAGATCCTACATCTTTAATATCAAATAAAGGTAAACCCCATAATTCCCAATAAGAGTTACGAGGATGCGGGTCATCAGTCCATTCAATGTTCATAGCCCAACCTTTAGAGATTGCGTATGCAATTTGTTTTTCGATTTGTGCATCAGATAAATCAGGTAAAAAAGAGAAGCTACCTTGTGTAAGTCTCACTATTTAAATACTCCTTTAGTTTTTATTATAATTAATAGTTATACGTTAGCTGTTGGCGTTTCAGCGAAATCAGCAGTATCGGTAGAAGTATAGTTAAAACTAATATCTTTCCATAAATCTAAAGCTGTTTGTAAAGGACCACATGACTTAGCTGCGTCACGTAAAATTTTTGGACCAACTTCGTTACTGAAAATATCTGCACCTTCATTACGTGCTAATACCATAGATTCCATAGCTACACGATTAGCTGTTGCACCTGCTTGAATACCATCAGGGTGACCAATTGTACCACCACCAAATTGTAATACTACATCCTCACCTAAATATGTAAGTAATTGGTGCATTTGACCGCAGTGAATACCACCAGAAGCTACAGGTAGACATTTACGTAAACTAGCCCAATCCATATCGAAGAAAATACCATATGCTAAATTAACTTTTAATTCAGTAGCTAATAAAGTAGTATAGAAACCTTTAATCATTAAAGGATCACCTTCTAATTTACCTACAACTGTACCAGCGTGGATATGATCTACACCAGCCATACGCATCCATTTACAAATTACACGGAAGTTAATACCATGATTTTTTTGACGAGCATAAGTTGAGTTACCTGCACGGTGTAAATGTAAAATCTGATCATTTTCACGAGCCCATATAGCAGTTGTTTGAATAGCTGTATAACCCATAACTAAATCAATCATGATAATTACAGAACCTACTTCTTTAGCATACTCTGCACGTTTGATAACTTCATCCATTGTAGCAGCAGTAACGTTTAAATATGAACCTTTAACTTCACCTGTTGCAGCAGAAGCACGGTTAATACCTTCCATACAATATAAGTAACGCTCTCTCCAACGCATAAATGGTTGTGAGTTAATGTTCTCATCATCTTTTAAGAAATCTAAACCACCTTTTAAACCTTCATAAATTACACGACCGTAATTTTTACCAGAAAGACCTAATTTAGGTTTTACAGTTGCACCTAATAATGGAGCTCCATATTTGTTTAAACGTTCACGTTCTACAATAACACCTGTTGCTGGACCTTGGAATGTTTTTAAATATGAATGTGGAATACGCATATCTTCTAAACGTAATGCAGCTACAGCTTTAAAACCAAATACATTACCAATGATTGAAGCAGTTATATTTGCTAATGAACCTTCTTCAAATAAATCACATTCATAAGCAATGAAAGCAAAGTATTGATCTGTATTAGCTGGAACTGGATCTACTCTGTATGCTTTTGCACGGTAACGCTCACATGCTGTTAATAAGTCTGTCCATACAACAGTCCAAGTAGCAGTTGAAGATTCACCTGCTACTGCAGCAGCTGCTTCTACAGGATCTACACCCGGTTGTGGTGTGATACGGAATAAAGCAAGAATATCAGTATCTTTTACTGCGTATGAAGCATCCCAGTAACCCATTTTAGCATATGGAATTACGCCAGATTCGTAACGGTCACTTTTAAGTCGAGTCCGTTCTGATACAGAAGTTGACATGTATTTCTCCTTAAAATAAAAAGGCAATTATAATAGATATTTAACTAATTTAGAAAAATTAGCTTTATTGGTTGAATTTATAATACAACCTTATGTCTAAGTATAAATCTAATTTTTTACCCATCTACCTTATTTTACTTAACTTAATTTATAACTTTTATGAATGATATTTATTTATTTTTATAACTTTCCAATATAAAAGAAATTCTCTATAATACATATTATTAAAAATTTTCCTTTATAATTTAACATATTAGTAATTTATAAACTTGTTATAGTTATGCCAAGTCAATCAAATAAAAACTTAACTAGTAATATTACAAAATTAGTCAATCAACCTTATAAGTATGGTTTTTCAACAAATATTGAAAAAGATAGACTTGAAAAAGGTCTAAATGAATACATAATTCGGTTAATTTCAGAAAAAAAAAAAGAACCTCTATTTTTATTAGAATTTAGATTAAAAGCTTATAAAAAATGGAAACAAATGAAATGCCCAAAATGGGCACAATTAAAACTTTCTGAAATTAATTATCAGGATATAATTTACTATTCGGCACCCATTATAAAAAAAAAATTAAATAATTTACAGGAAGTTGATCCAGAATTATTAAAAACTTTTGAAAAATTAGGAATTTCTTTATCAGAACAAAAACGATTAAGTAATGTAGCAGTTGACGTTGTTTTTGATAGTGTATCGATTGCTACTACATTTAAAAAAGAGCTTGCAGAATACGGTGTAATATTTTGTTCTATTACAGAAGCTATTAAAGACTATCCCAAATTAATTAAAAAATATTTAGGTAGTGTTGTTCCAATTGGTGATAATTATTTTTCTGCTTTAAATTCTGCTGTTTTTACAGACGGATCCTTTTGTTATATACCTAAAGGAGTAAAATGTCCACTCGAATTATCGACTTATTTTCGTATAAATGAACAAAAATCAGGACAATTTGAAAGAACACTAATTATTGCTGATAATGATAGTCAAGTAAGTTATTTAGAAGGTTGTACAGCACCTCAATATAAGGAGCACCAACTTCACGCTGCAGTTGTTGAATTAATTGCCTTAGATAATGCTAATATTAAATATTCAACTGTTCAAAATTGGTACTCAGGAAATGCTGAAGGTGAAGGAGGTGTTTATAATTTTGTAACTAAACGTGGATTATGTATTGGATATAATTCAAAAATTTCATGGACTCAAGTTGAAACAGGATCAGCTATTACTTGGAAATATCCAAGTTGTACAATGATAGGTAATAATTCTCAGGGAGAATTCTATTCAGTTGCTTTAACAAATAATTATCAGCAAGCTGATACTGGAAGCAAAATGATTCATATAGGAAAAAATTCGAAAAGTCACATTGTTTCTAAAGGAATATCAGCTGGAAATTCAAAAAATAGTTATAGAGGATTAGTTAAGATTAATTATAAAGCATTAGCAGCACGAAATTACTCTCAATGTGATTCATTATTAATTGGTAATGGGTCAAATTCTAATACATTTCCTTTTATAAATGTTCAAAATTCAACTACAAAATTAGAGCATGAAGCATCAACATCGAAAATAGGTGAAGAGCAACTTTTTTATTTTTTACAAAGAGGTATTTCACTAGAACAATCGATTGAATTGATGATTAGTGGCTTTTGTAGGGATGTATTTACTGAATTGCCATTGGAATTTGCTGAAGAAGCAAATCGTTTATTAAGTTTAAAATTAGAAGGGAGCGTTGGTTAATGGATAGTAAAAATCCTATTTTAGAAATTAGAAATTTAAAAGTAGCAATAAATAATATTGAAATTTTAAAAGGTTTAAATTTAACAGTAAATCGAGGAGAAATCCACGCTATAATGGGGCCAAACGGTTCAGGAAAAAGTACTTTTTCTAAAGTTATTGCTGGACATCCTGCATATCAAGTTTTAAATGGAGATATTTTTTTTAAAAATCAAAATATTCTTAATCTTGAACCTAACGAACGCTCTCATTCAGGCATTTTTTTAGCCTTTCAATATCCAATTGAAATTCCAGGCGTTAGTAATGAAGATTTTTTACGGTTAGCTTACAATTCAAAATTAAAATCAAATAAGAAAAGTGAAATTGATCCAATAGAATTTTTAAGTTTAATAAATGAAAAATTAAAAATTATAGATATGTCCTCAACATTTTTAAGTCGAAATGTTAATGAAGGGTTTTCAGGAGGTGAAAAAAAGCGTAATGAAATATTACAAATGGCTTTATTAGATCCAGAATTAGCAATTTTAGACGAAACAGATTCCGGTTTAGATATTGATGCATTAAAAATTATTTCCAAAGGAATTAATAGTTATATGACTAAAAATAAAGCTATTATTTTAATAACCCACTATAAACGGCTATTGGATTATGTCAAACCTGATTATATTCACGTTATGCAAGACGGTAAAATTATAAAAACAGGTAATGCCCAACTGGCTGAAGAATTAGAAAAAAGAGGTTATGAATGGCTAAAATAATTATTGTTTTTTATAGAGCATATAAATAAAAAAAAACCTATTACTTCATAAAATAAATTATAATGTATTATGTATTTTGTAAATTAATAATATTATTTTGAATAGTTTCTAAAATCGAACATTTTTTTATAGTATGTCTAGTAAGTTTAAAAATTAACTAAATTTTTTCATTAATTATAAAACAAATATTGAGATAATTTAAAATGTAAATTAGTCAAAACTAGATAAAATGCTTCAATTTTAGTTATTTAAAAATAGTCAAACCATATTTAAAATTAATAATATTTTGTATAAAAGCAACTATAAAAAAGTAGGTTAATACAAGTAAATTTTTGCTTATATTTTGCTTTTATTTTGTTTAATAATAATTTTTATCTAATTTATTAATTAAAAACCAATTATAAAACCTAATCAATATATAATTGTATATAGAGACTGACTAAATTTGAAATAAACTTATTATTGCAATAAATTCATGATATTTTTTTAATATTGAATAATTTACTAACTTAGTTAAATTATATGGTCCAACATATTTCTGTGATTTATTCGAGTAGTATATTAATGGCGGAAGCAGAAGTAGGAAAGCATTTTTATTGGGATGTTGCAGGCTTTCTAATGCACGGGCAAGTTTTACTTGTAATTTGGTTTGTAGCTATCATATTATTGAGTCTTTCTTTTTTAGGAACAAGTAATATTCAACAAATTCCTCGAGGTTGGCAAAACTTTATGGAATGTGTTTTGGAATTTGTAACTGAAATTGCAAAAAATCAATTGGGAGAAAGTTTTTATAAAGACTATGTATCTTTTATTGGTACATTATTTTTATTTATTTTTGGATGTAACTGGGCTGGAGCAGTTATTCCGTGGAAATTAATTCACTTACCAGAAGGGGAATTAGCAGCACCTACTAATGATATTAATACAACGGTAGCTTTAGCTTTATTAACTTCTTTTGCATATTTTTATGCTGGTTTAAGTAAAAAAGGTTTAGGATATTTTAAACATTACATTGCGCCAATTCCATTGCTTTTACCACTTAAAATTTTAGAAGATTTTACAAAACCATTATCATTAAGTTTTCGTTTATTTGGAAATGTTTTAGCTGACGAAATCACAGTTGCAGTATTAACTGCTTTAGTACCTCTATTCGTTCCACTACCTATCATGTTACTAGGACTTTTTGCTGGTTCAGTACAAGCTTTAATTTTTTCAACATTAGCAGCTGCTTATATTGCAGAAGCTCTTGAATAAGATATTACGAAATTAACTTTTTCAAAATTACATTTATATTTACTAATTTTATATTTACTAATTTAAAAATTTTATTATGGATTCTATCGTATCTGCTGCTTCTGTTATTGCTGCTGGTTTAGCGATTGGTTTAGCTGCTATTGGTCCTGGTATTGGTCAAGGTAATGCTGCGGGTCAAGCTGTTGAAGGTATTGCGCGTCAACCTGAAGCTGAAAATAAAATTCGTGGTGTCTTATTATTAAGTTTAGCTTTTATGGAAGCATTAACTATTTATGGTTTAGTAGTAGCCTTAGTTTTATTATTTGCTAATCCATTTAGTAGTTAATTATTAAAGAAATTAAAGATATAATTGGATTTTTTATATTTCAATTATATCTATTTACAAATTTAGTTCTATATTAAAACATATAAATTTTATATGGTTAATTTTTCAACACTGGTTTTAAGTTCAGAAATAAATGGTCCTGGAGGTTTATTTGATTTTGATGCAACTTTACCACTAGTAGCTATTCAATTTATTGTGTTAATGGTTGTTCTGAATGTAGTATTTTTTAATCCTTTGTTGATTACTATTAGAGAACGCAACGAGTTTATTTTAAATAATCTTGCAAAAGCTTCAAAAGTTTTAACAAAAGCAAATGTACTAACTACTCAATATGAACAAGAATTAACTAGTATACGTAAAGAAGCTCAACTAGAAATTACAAATTCACAAAAAATTCACCAAGAAATTTTAGATATTGAACTAAATATTTCTCAAAAATATATTGATAATTTATTGCGTAATATTATAATAGATTTAACCTCTAAAAAAAATATAGCTCTTAATAGTTTAGATAATATTGTTAAATCATTATGTCTAGAAATTGAAAATAAATTATCAATTTAAATTTTTTGTTAAAGTAATTTTCCTTTTTATATGCGAACAATTTACATAAAAACTATAAAATATGGAAAATTTTAATCAAATTTTTACATTACTTGCCAATGAAGAAGGAATTTCATTAAATATGGATATTCTAGAGACTGGTGTAATTAACATAACAATCGTAATAACTATATTAGTTACACTAGGACGTGATTTTTTAGGATCGATTTTAGAAAAACGTGAAAACGAAATTGCAAGGAGTCTTCAAGATGCTGAAGAAAGACTAAATGAAGCAAATACACGTTTGGCAGATGCTGAAAAACAATTAACTCAAGCTTATTTAATCATTAATGAAATTAAAAATGAAACAATTTCATCAAAAAAATTTTTATTGCAATCTGATGCCGATCAATCAAAAAAAGATTTAGCTATTCGTTTTAGTCGTGCGTTAGCGACATTTCAAAATAAAGAGCGCGAAATATTTTCAGAAATTAAACAACAGATAGTAATCTTAGTATTAAAGCGAACTATAATTCGAGCTCAAGAAACGTTTGGAAAAAAGAAACGAGCAGCCGATTTAATTACTGAGACTATTAATAGATTAGAAGGAAAATTACTATGACTAATAATCCTTTACAAATGAAAATTGCGGCGCCTTATGCAAATGCTTTATTTGATTTTTCTAATGAACAAAATGTAATGCATAAAGTAACGGCTGATTTTCAAAACTTAGAAATCTTTTTAACACAATCACCTGAATTATTACAATTTTTGAATAATCCATTAGTTACTATTAAATCAAAAAGCACAATTATTTCTAAAATTTTTCAACCCCAAGTCAACAAAGAAACGTTTCAATATTTACTACTTTTAGTTAAGCGTAATAGAATTAATTTATTGCCATCAATCATTGAAAGTTATTTAGAACTAGTTTATCGTTTAGCATCAGTTAAAATGATTGAAGTGTCTACTGCTTTTCCTTTTACAAATCGACAAAAAAATACATTAATTAAAAAACTTAAACAAATTACAAAAGCAAGAGAAATTCGATTGTTTATGACCATCGACCAGAGTTTGATTGGTGGATTTTTAATTAAAACTGATTCAAAAATTATTGATTTTACGATTAAAAATCAATTAAAAGAATTAGCAAAGCATTTAGATAGTGTTTTAGAAATATAAAAATAACCAAAAATCTTTTATTAACTTTTTATCTTAAAAAAAAATAATACAATGATAAATATTCGTCCCGACGAAATTAGTAGTATTATCCGTCAAGAAATTGAAAAATATGATCTAGATTTTAGATTTGGTAATATTGGTACTGTCTTACAAGTAGGGGATGGTATCGCACGTGTTTATGGACTTGATCAAGTAATGAGTGGCGAGTTATTAGAATTTGAAGATAAAACAATTGGGATTGCACTTAATTTAGAAAATGATAATGTTGGTGTAGTTTTAATGGGTACAGGTCGTAAAATTTTAGAGGGCGGTACTGTAAAAGCGACTGGTCAAATTGCTCAGATTCCGGTAGGAGATCAATTCTTAGGTCGTGTTGTTAATGCATTAGGAACGCCTATTGATGGTAAAGGTGAAATTAAAGCTTCAAATTCACAATTATTAGAAGCGATGGCACCTGGTATTATTAGTCGTAAATCTGTATGTGAACCTCTACAAACTGGTATAACAGCTATTGATGCGATGATTCCAATTGGACGTGGTCAACGTGAGTTAATTATTGGAGATCGTCAAACCGGTAAAACTTCAATTGCAGTTGATACAATTATCAATCAAAAAACTGAAAATGTAGTTTGTGTATATGTTGGGGTAGGTCAAAAAGCATCAACTATTGCACAAGTAGTAAATGTATTAGAAGAAAAAAATGCACTTTCATACACTATTATTGTTTGTGCTAGTGCAAATGATCCGGCAACATTACAATATATCGCTCCTTATGCAGGTGCTGCTCTTGCGGAATATTTCATGTATAATGGGAAAGCGACATTAGTAATTTATGATGATTTAACAAAACAAGCAATGGCTTATCGTCAGATGTCGCTATTACTTCGTCGACCACCGGGGCGTGAAGCTTATCCAGGTGATGTATTTTATTTACACTCACGTTTATTAGAGCGTGCTGCAAAACTTAGTGATGAATTAGGTGGTGGTAGTATGACTGCGTTACCTATTATAGAAACACAAGCCAGTGATGTTTCTGCTTACATTCCTACAAATGTAATTTCTATTACTGATGGACAAATTTTCTTGTCAAACGATTTATTCAACTCAGGTATTCGTCCGGCTATTAACGTAGGTATTTCTGTATCACGGGTAGGTTCAGCAGCTCAAACAAAAGCAATGAAAAAAGTTGCAGGTAAATTAAAATTAGAACTAGCACAATTTGCTGAATTAGAAGCATTTTCACAATTTGCTTCAGATTTAGATGAAGCTACCCAAAAACAATTAGCACGTGGTACAAGATTAAGAGAACTATTAAAACAGCCTCAAAATTCACCATTATCAGTTGGGCAACAAGTTGCTTTAATTTATACAGGAATTAATGGATTTTTAGACGAATTACCTGTCTCTGATGTTAAAAAATATTGTGCAAGTTTATTAAATTATCTAGAAACGTCTAAAAAACAATATTTAGATATTATTCGTACAACAAATCAATTCACTGATGAGGCAGAAAATTTATTAAAAGAAGCAATTTCAGAATCACAATCTTCTTTTATTAAAAGTATTTAAAGGATGCAAAAAATTATTATTAATAAATTTGTAGTATATTTTTACAAATTTTGAAATATGCCTAGGAAAAAATATAATAAGAAATTAATTTAATTCTAGCTTTCTTCGATTTATTAAATCTTATTGAATATTAAAAAATTCAATAAGATTTTTGTAAATTTTTTTCTAATATTTTTATTCTATTTCGTATCAACTGTTAATTTTTTAATCTAAAGTTTAAGGGTATAAAAAGAAGTATTATTGTACAATCAAAATAATCTTATATCGAATTAAATATCTTTATTTTACGGAAAATTAAAAACAAAAATAAATAATTTTTATTCTCTTCACTTATAATATACATATAGCTAATTACTTTTCTAGTTTAGTTGTAAGAAAGTCAAAACCCATTAATTATAGATTAAGGAATTAATTACTATGGCATTACCATGGTACCGTGTTCATACTGTTGTTTTAAATGATCCAGGACGGTTAATTGCTGTACACTTAATGCATACAGCGTTAGTAGCTGGATGGGCTGGTTCAATGGCATTATATGAACTTGCTGTTTTTGACCCATCAGATCCAGTTTTAAACCCAATGTGGCGTCAAGGGATGTTTGTTATGCCATTTATGACTCGATTAGGTATTACTGATTCATGGGGCGGTTGGAGTATTACAGGTGAAAGTGTCTCAAATCCAGGAATTTGGAGTTTTGAAGGTGTGGCTTTATCACATATTATTTTATCAGGATTATGTTTTTTAGCTGCAATTTGGCATTGGGTTTATTGGGATTTAGAATTGTTTCGTGATCCAAGAACCGGTGAACCTGCCTTAGATTTACCAAAAATCTTTGGAATTCATTTATTTTTATCAGGTTTATTATGTTTTGGATTTGGTGCTTTTCATGTTACAGGTTTATTTGGCCCTGGGATCTGGGTTTCAGATGCCTATGGGATTACTGGTAAAGTTCAACCAGTAGCTCCAAGTTGGGGTCCTAATGGGTTTAACCCATTTAATGCTGGTGGTATTGCTGCGCATCATATTGCGGCAGGGATTTTTGGGGTTTTTGCAGGAATTTTCCATATAACTGTTCGTCCATCACAAAGATTATATCGTGCATTACGTATGGGAAACATTGAAACTGTATTATCAAGTAGTATTTCAGCTGTATTCTGGGCTGCATTTGTTACATCAGGTACTATGTGGTATGGGTCAGCTGCCACACCAATTGAATTGTTTGGTCCTACACGCTATCAATGGGATAGTGGATATTTTCAACAAGAAATTGAACGCCAAGTAGAATCATCTATTTCTCAAAATTTGTCAGAAAGTCAAGCATGGTCACGAATTCCTGATAAATTAGCCTTTTATGATTATATTGGTAATAATCCTGCCAAAGGTGGCTTATTCCGTGCAGGTCCAATGAATAAAGGGGACGGTATAGCAGAAGCTTGGTTAGGACATCCAATTTTCCGCGATAAAGAAGGTCGCGAATTAACAGTAAGAAGAATGCCAGCCTTTTTTGAAACATTCCCAGTAATTTTAGTAGATAAAGATGGTATTATTAGAGCAGATATTCCTTTCCGTCGTGCTGAATCTAAATATAGTATTGAACAAGTAGGTGTTACAGTTGATTTTTATGGTGGTAAATTAAATGGTCAAACATTTAAAGATGCACCAACAGTTAAGAAATTTGCTCGTAAAGCACAGTTAGGAGAAGTTTTTGAATTCGATAGAACAAGTTTAGAATCGGATGGTGTTTTCCGTAGCAGTCCAAGAGGTTGGTATACTTTTGGTCATGCTAATTTTGCTTTATTATTTTTCTTAGGTCATTTATGGCATGGTGCACGTACAATATTCCGTGATGTATTTACTGGGATTGGTGCTGAAGTAACAGAACAAGTTGAATTTGGTGTATTCCAAAAACTTGGTGATAAATCAACTAAAAAACAAGGTGCAGTATAAGGTATATTACTTGTTTTTTTCTATTAAAAATTAAATTAGGATTAAAGAATGGAAGCTTTAGTTTATACATTTTTATTAATTGGTACTTTAGTGGTAATTTTCTTTGCTGTATTCTTCCGAGAAACACCAAGAATTATTAAAAAATAAAACCACAATTGTGGTTTTATTTTTTAATCTTCATGTTCTTCAAATGGATCGCGCAAATTTTTTGCAGCCGGACCAAAGGCAGTATATATAGAATATGTTGTAATCCCTAAAAGTAAACTTGATACAAAAATTATGAGAATCGTTGCTGTTTCCATGTTATTTTTTTACTAAATTAACTGTTTAGTATTATATAACATGTTACACAAAAATTAATTTATTAAAAACATAAACCCCTTTTATGCCATTACGAACAAGATTAGGTGAAATTTTGCGCCCTTTAAATGCTGAATACGGTAAGGTTGCCCCAGGTTGGGGTACAACTCCAATTATGGGTATTGTAATGCTAGCTTTTTTAGTATTTTTATTAATTATCTTACAAATTTACAATTCATCTTTAATTATTGAGAATGTAGATGTAGATTGGGCAAATAGTATTGTTTAATTATAATACCTAAATAATTTAAAAGGAACAAATATCCTTTTAAATTATAAATTATTCAAATTAATTAAAAATTCAATATGGATATTATAAGTTTGGGCTGGGCATGTTTAATGACAATGTTCACTTTTACATTAGCATTAATTGTTTGGGCTCGAAATGGTTTTTAAATCTTAAAAATTATAATAATTCAAACTTTCAAATATTATGTTGTCAGTAATTTTAAAATTTCTCCCATTTGCAAATGCAGAAATTGTTAGCGCTGCAGTAGCATGTTTTTTCATGACTTTATTAGGTTTATCTTTGGGTTTTGCGCTTTTAAAAATTCAAGGCGAATAGTCAATATTTAATATTATTATTATTAAATATTGACTATTTTAATAAAACATATCTTTAGTTAATTATCGAATTAACGGGACTGACGAGACTCGAACTCGCAACTTCCGCCGTGACAGGGCGGTGCTCTAACCAATTGAACTACAATCCCAACTTATTTTAATATTTTATAGTTAATTTTAGATGTGTCAACTTTATTTTAGTTTTTTAATATAAGGAGAAACAGGGATTCGAACCCTGGGTACAATTAATTGTACGATAGATTAGCAATCTATTGCTTTCGACCACTCAGCCATTTCTCCATTAGAAATATAACTAAAATTTTTAATTAATATGTAGGTGGCTCAGGTGGGATTTGAACCTACGACCTTGGGCTTATGAATCCCCTGCTCTAACCTCTGAGCTACAGAGCCTTAAACTACTTTTAATTTATAATTATTTTATCATATAATATTAAAAATTATCTCTTTATTTTTATAAAGATTAATCTACACTGATATGATATTTTAGAAATTATCGTTTTAATGAATTGAAATTTTATATGAATAATTTTTGGGAAAATATTTTTAGGTATCCGCGTTTTTTTATTAGTAGCTTTACTGGTTTAATATTTGTTTTATTAACTCCACTTAAGAGTTTTTTAAAAACCTCTAAATTACGTTTTATTTTAACTTTGTTTATTGTAGGTGGGATTTTAATTGTCTATTTTATTATTAAAAATATGGTTGTAATATAAATACATTAGTTTTTTGGGCCGAGTTGGATTCGAACCAACGTAGCAAACGCAGCGGATTTACAATCCGCCCCCTTTAACCACTCGGGCATCGACCCTAGTTTTTTATTTCAATTAAGATTATAATAACAAAAACTAAAATAAATCACAATATTAGATTGTAAAATTTTTAATTCTTCTATAAAATTAGTTTTATATTTATTATATTGACGTTCTATATATTAATTCGATATATATATTAATATCGAATTAATATATTAGGGGTAATTAACTCAGTGGTAGAGTGTCTGCCTTACAAGCAGAAGGTCACAGGTTCAAATCCTGTATTGCCCAATTAAAAATTTTCTAAAAGTTTAATTATACCCTAATAACTAGGGCCTATCGTCTAACGGATTAGGACAGAAACCTTCTAAGTTTCTAATGTAGGTTCGATTCCTACTGGGCCTACTGAATTAATTTTAACAAAAATCATCATTACTGGCTAAAAAAGAGGGAAATGGATTAAATTTGAAAGACTAATTAAAGTTTTATATTAAAATTAAAGTGCTTTATATTCTTACATTAGTATAAGAATATAAAGCATTTTGATTTTAATTATTATTCAGGATCTTTACGATTTGGGTTGCGTGCTGCATCACTTGATAAAAATCCAAAAATAAATAAAGAAACAAAAAAGATTACTGTTGTATAAACTAAAATTTTTAAAGTTAACATTAAATTTTTCCTACCAATTGTTTTAATAATATTAATTATACTAAAATTCTAAATAATTTAATTTAATAACACAAACTATTCTTTAGAAATTCTTATATCTTATTTTTATCATGTATTGTATTATTTTGTAGAATAAACCCTATTACGAAAAACTGGTATAATCCGTGTCACTGAAACTTCAATTTCACTCTTTTTCGTTATGAAACTTTGCCCATAAATAAGTACATAATCATTAATTTTATACCATTGTTTATTCTCAGCTCCATTTGAAGTATCTGCCCAAAACAAAATTTTTAAATATCCAATTTGTGAAGGTATTTGACGAAACTCTGCAATTATTTCAACGAGTGAAATATTTTCTTCAAAATAAGTTTGAACTGGATTACTAATAATTCGAACAATAAACCAACAGTGATTCATAAGTTTTTATAAAATTAAATTTTTTTGTTTTTGAATATCTTCGAAATTAATATCTTTTAATCGTTTTAGTAATCGGATAAAATACTCTAGAAAATAATCTTCTAATTTTAATATTTCATTTTTATCAATCTTAAAAATTTTATATAAGTCAACTCTTGATTTTGAAAACTTATTTTTAATATTTAAAATTTCAAAAAATCTTAATCTATCACTTATATTTTGACCCCACTCAAAATATCCAATAATATTAGTAAATAATTTCAAAATAGGTATGGGAATTTGATTTACATTGGCCGATTGACCAGCAAGTTCTTCACATAATTTAATAATATCTAAGGATAACCAACTTTTCGGTCCTTCTAAAATAAATATTTTATTTTTAGTTTTTGAAAGTTGTAAAGAACGAATACAAAACCTAGCAATATCTTGCGTATCTATATAAGAAATAGCTGCCTGTTCATCTGTAATCCAAATTGGAAAACCTTCTAAAATTGGAATTGCGTATTGTTGAATTAAAGCTTGATAAAAACCAGTTAATCGAAAAATTGTAAAAGGAATATCAGACTTTTTTAAATAAATTTCAATTCTTTTTTTCATTTTCATTAATGGAATAACTGAAAACTGCTCGGCATTTAACGCCGAACAAAAAAGAAAATGTTTAATATCGGCAGTTTTAGCAGCTTCAACTAATGCTAATTTTCCATCCCAATCAATTTTTTTCATTGCAGTTAAATCATTTGGTCTAGTAGTTGAAGCATCAATGATAGCTGTAATTCCTTTTAAGCAAGGGGGAATTGTTTCGGGTAATATTAAATCACCATAAATTAATTCTGCACCCCATTCTTTTAAAAAATTTGCTTTACGTAAATTTCTAACTAAACAACGAACTCTATAACCTTTTGTTAAGGCTTGTAGAACAATTTGTCGACCTAATGTTCCTGTTCCACCAATAACGAGTAAACTCATATAATTGCCTGAATTAAGTTTAATCAAAAATTGTACTTTGTAAAATATCTGAAGCTTCGATATTTACTAATTCTTTTTTTGTTAATATTTGCCCACGACTTTCAAAAATTCGGTTAGCTTGGCGCATTCGGGCTCTATCTAATGCATTTTTTACACTTCTTGCATTTGCAAATAATGGCTTATCTTTTCGTTTTTTAATATAATCTCTTAAAGCAATTTCAGCTTCAGAGGTTAGCTGATATTGTTGATCTTCTAACATCATTTTTGCAATTTTTAACAATTCTTCAACACTATAATCAGGAAAATCAATATGATTTGCAATTCGAGAAGATAGACCTGGGTTTGATTCATAAAATTTATCCATAGGTTCCTTATAACCTGCTAAAATTACGACTAGATCATCACGTTGATTTTCCATAACTTGCAATAATATTTCAATGGCTTCCGATCCATAATCTCTTTCATTATCAGGCTTGTATAAATAATAGGCTTCATCAATAAATAAAACTCCACCCATAGCTTTTTTAAGCACTTCTTTTGTTTTTGGAGCAGTATGACCTATATATTGCCCAACTAAATCATCTCTCGTAACAGTTAATAAATGTCCTTTTTGAATATAACCTAATTGAAATAAAATATCAGCCATTTTTAAACCAACAGTTGTTTTCCCAGTTCCAGGGCTTCCTGTAAAAGACATATGTAAACCTGGACTTCCAGCAGTAATACCTAAATTTCGTCTTAATTTATCAATTAATAACAATGCTGCGATTTCGCGGATACGTCCTTTTACTGGTGCTAAACCAACTAGTTCTTCATCTAGTAAACGTAGAATTTTTGCTATTTCTGTTTTTGCATATTCTTCTTGTAAATTGACTTGATTTGTGTCTATCATATTTAATAATTTATAGTAATTATAAGTGTTTAATTATGTATTAAATCGGTTACAATAATAACCGATTTAGTTTAATATTATAAATATTTAATTATATTTTAAATAACGGAATACTTGAAAGGCAAATAAAAGCAAATCCAGCACTACCACAAGCACCTACGAAAAATCCACCTTTAAATTGTTCCCATGCTTTTTTTGTTTGTAATTCTTTAATTTCTGATTGTTGAAGAGTCTTACTTTGACCAAAGGCAGCAATTCCATAAATAGTTAATCCTAAAGTCAAGATAGTAATTAACCCAATGGTTGAAAGAAAACCTGAAAATAATGCAACATCAGAATTGCGTAAGGGACCCAGTTTTACAAAAGGACCTATTAAAAAATATCCATGGGCTAATCCAATTTCTAAACCACGTAATAAAGGGGTTAATCCAGATCGATACGCAGGCAAATTTTTTAATATTGTTTTTGTAATTGATGATGATGTTATAGGTGTTGCTAAATGACCTACAAAAGGATCATCATTATAAGGTTTAATGAAATTAGCCATAATTTTAATCGAAAGTTTAGTTAAATTAATAATAGAATTTTTATTATTATATATATATTAGCAATTCAAAAAGTTAATAAACATTTTTACTAACTAATATTATAATAAATATTGCTAATTATTAATATATAATATATATTAGATTTTGACAAATAATAATAAGATAATATTATTATATTATATTATTATTAAAAAATTTTTATTTTTATATCCTAACTAATACAATGATAGCAATTATAGATTATCTTTTGTTACTAACCTTTTGTTTTGCAATGAGTTCTGGTTTATTTTTAATATTAAAATCTATAAAACTAATCTAATATGTGAAGAAACAATATTCAATGACAATTGGGTATTTAATTGCTTTCGGTCTAGCGTTCGGGCTAAGTCATTTTTCATTTTCAAAACCCCCCATCTATCGATTTATTATGGGTCTAGCTACCGGATGGGTAACATTTTTTTATAATAAAACATTTAATAAATAAAGAAGTTAGTAATAAATATGCCATTCCCAATCATCCCATTTGGGACAGAAGCTCTAAAACGTTTGAATAAAATGACAGATGGGAGAACTAACTCGGATTATAGTATTTGTACCGGTCGTTGGTCAATTTGCAGAGATTATCGAATTGAGTACTAATGCCTACAGAGGCAGTTAAGTCACTTGTGATAGGTATTGTATTAAACTGTACGCCAATCGGAGGACCCGTGGAATTTTGGTTCCGGTGCAGTTTAGGTGGTTCACAGCTTGTTTATATTCTATTGAAGCCTACGAGTCCAGTTAGGGGGTGTGCTCTGTTGGCTGTAATTCTACAACTTATAGCCAAGGAGGACTAAATATAAAAGGATAGAGTTATTTATATCCTTTTATTTATTTTTATTTTTATACTATTGAAGATATATAAGAAGTTATTTAATTCTTCTTTATACTGGCAATAAGTTTATTAATATTGAATTAATTTAATATTCAACAAATTTTATCTATACATGCAAGACACTGTTCGTAAAAGCAAAATAGTTGGATCTCGATGTTTTAGCAATTATTTTTGGACTTTTTTTTTGTTAATTGGTGGAATTAGTTTTCTACTAGCTGGTTTATCCAGTTATATAAAAATTAATTTATTACCTTTTACTAATTCCACCCAAGTAGTTTTTATTCCACAAGGTTTAATTATGATATTTTATGGGACTTTAAGTTTATTATTGAGTCTATATATTTTATTAATGATAATATTAGATGTAGGAAGTGGTTATAATGAATTTAATAAAACTGAAAATCTTGTTAAAATAGTTCGAAAAGGATTTCCAGGGAAAAATAGAGAAATTCTTTTAACTTATTCCTTAAATAATATTAAATCGATTGGAGTTAAAATTTCAGAGGGATTAAATCCAAAACGAATTATTTATTTATGTTTAAAAGATGAACGAAAAATTCCTTTAACACCCATAAATAAACCTATTAAAATTTCTGAGATAGAAGATGAAGCGTCTGATTTAGCAAAATTTTTGAATTTAAAACTTGAAAGTTTATAATTTTTTATTGCTTTTTAAAAGCATACAGTTTTATAATCAAAAATGTGCGGACATAGTTTAGTGGTAAAACCTTAGCCTTCCAAGCTAGTGATGGGGGTTCGATTCCCCCTGACCGCTTTAAGTTAAGCTCTAGAATGAGTAATAATCATTTTTTTAATGAAAAATATAACATTATGTCTGGTGGATCTACAGGTGAACGTCCGTTTTCGGATATTCTTACGAGCGTACGTTATTGGATTATTCATAGTATTACTATTCCGTCACTTTTTGTATCTGGGTGGTTATTTGTAAGTACAGGTTTAGCTTATGATGTATTTGGTACACCACGCCCAAATGAGTATTTTACACAAGATCGTCAACAAGTACCATTAGTAAATGATCGTTTTAGTGCAAAACAAGAATTAGAAGATTTAACTAAAGGTTTATAAAAGGGGAAATCCATGACAAAAAATATTAATCAACCCATAGCGTATCCAATTTTTACTTTTCGTTGGCTTGCAATTCATGGTTTAGCTGTTCCAACAGTTTTTTTCATAGGTGCAATCACAGCAATGCAATTTATTCAAAGATAAATTAATCTATCTACATAAATAAGAGGTAATTTTATATGACAGGACCAAATCCTAATAAACAAGCTGTAGAATTAAATAGAACTTCTCTTTATTGGGGACTTTTATTAATTTTTGTTTTAGCTGTATTATTTTCAAGTTATTTTTTCAATTAATCTATCTACATAAATAAGAGGTAATTTTTATGAATAGTCGGATTCCTTTATGGATAATAGGATTAGTTGCTGGTTTAGCGGTAATTACGGTCATTAGTACATTCATTTATGGGTCATATTCTGGATTAGGTTCATCTTTATAATATATAATTTCAGAATGTAGTACGAAATTAACTTTTAAGGTTAAATTCTAGAATGAGTAATAATCATTTTTCTATAATATAGAAAGTGATGTAAACTATGTTTGGTCTTATCCACACGATATTTAGCTACGTACCTAACAATTTTGTTAGGCTAAATCGTCGTATAGATTCTACGACCGATTTCTCAAGTTGGGTCGATAAGCTATTAATCATAAAATTAACTGACTTTACAACAAGAATGGCTGCAGTAGATGAGGGGACGGTCGATTTATTAGATACCATTGGATGTAAAGATGGTATATACGCTATCGCGAACACCGTCGGAGTTAGAACAGATTTTTTTCAAATTTGTGCATCTTCCATACTAGGACCTAATATAACCATGTTTGAAATTTTCTCTTTATTTATTATATGAAAATTTTTAGTTTTATATCACAACAGAGCAAAGCTAAAACTCCTGTGGAAGGATTTGTATAATTTTTGTATAATTAATGGTTAGTTTATAGAAAAAGAAATTACTAATCGACTATCTTTTAATGGATTAATTAAAAGATTCTCAATAAATGAGATTAAACAAACTCTTAATATTAAACTAATAATTAAACTTTTTAAAGAACCTATTAACAGTTTTTGTGGTGATAATGGATTATATTCCCTTAATGAATAAGATTATAAAATAGATTGCTCATAAATGTTAAGTCTTTCTGAAAAAAAGTGAGTGGATCTAAGATAAAACTCAAAATATTAATTTTCACAGTGAACAAAGAGGTTGAGGAAGATTGATGAAGTGGAAGCTTTATTTTGTACTATTACAGTACCACATATTTTAAATAAAGAAATATTTAAAAATGAAGTTCTTGAGCGTACTAATAAATATAACTTTGATAACATGAAGCACCTCGAAGATGAACCCTTAATTTTTAGGAAATTAATCAACAAATAGTAAAACTTACAATCGGTTATAATTAATATTTTAATTTCAGCTTGCAAATATCGGATTCTTGATTATAAAAAAGAGGTGGAGAAATTTTTGAGAGATGGAATTTCAGGACAGAAGGCAGTAGAATTGCGAGACCTCTAACTAAAAATTAGGAATATAAATTTTAAATATTCAGAAGAGGTATTATCTACTTTTAATATTAAGAGCTTTACTAAAATTTATAAACTAATATATATATAACTAAAAGAGATGATAAAATAAGTCTTGAAATTCAAAAATTTAAAACTGGTATTTTATTTAAAATTTTAAATTTGTCATCTGAGTATATTTATCTAGTTAATAAGAAGAAAATTTTTATCTGGGTAAGAAATAAAGTTGATAAAATACTAAATGCTGATAAAAATTTTGAACAATTTCGACAAGAACGTTCACAGATCATTAGTAAACTACAAAGAAGAGCTTTATGATTTAAGAAAAATTCAACAAGAAGATTAAATATAGAAAAATATATTACTGAGAAAAAAAATTATCACTTTCTGATAAAGCTTTAACACGTAGTATTGAAAAATGGTATTCTAAATTTTTTGATTTTGCTAATTTATTAATTATATATTTTTATGAAAATTTACAAAATGATTAATTAATTGAAAGAAGTGGCTTCCCAAAAATAAACAAAAACATGGTAGATAAAATTATTAATAATTCTAAAGCAAAAAATTCAAAATTAATTGTTGAAAATTTAAAAACAGAATTTGTTACTCTTAATGATTCAGTTTTTCTTTCAAAAACCAATAAAATTTTATCATATTATGATTTGGAAGTTGATATAATTCATTACTGATATATAGGTACATATATAATACGAAATGGAGACAGATCTCAGAGAATTAGTACAGCTTATTATCCTATGTCTTAATTTTATAATTTGAATAAAAAGTTATTTCATAAATCTAATATTTTAGTTGATAAAAATGTGACTATGTCAGGTTGTTTTAAAAGTAATAAAGTTACTCTTCAAATAACTACGATTTCAGATATTGAATCTGACACGTCTGGCCTTCCAAGGATGAGTAAGATTAAGGTTTTCAAAAATTCAATTAAAAGTACCATTCGTAAATTAAAAATTATTCAGCCTGCAAAATGTTATAAAGAGTATATGTTAGTCACCTCTTTTAATGGTAAATCATTTTCTGAAGTTTCATATAAAGAATATTATATTTTGAAAGTAAGTAAGAAGGCGTTGAAGTAGGATTATCAGTTGCTAATAAACGCTAGCAGAATATATATGAAGAATGTAGGTTCCGTAAAAAGTTACGTAGGAATAAATTATATACAAATACTTTCGTTGTCAGCGCAAGGAATAAATATTACTCACTTTTCAATTTTTTTTGTTTTATAAATTAGTATTTAAGTTATTGATAAAAATCATAGTTTTTAAAAATATTTAAAAAATTGTTTATGTAAAATATTTTTAAAAACTGAGTATAATATTCTAATGAAAACTTGTATTTAATAAATAATAAATATTATTATTTTTTTGCTTAATATGAGAGTTTCATAAAATTTTGTCTCCCTAAAGGAGAAACTCAATGGCAATCAGCTCAAGTGAGCGTCGTATAAAAAATATACAAATTTTTGTAGAAAAAGACGCTGTCGAAACTAGTTTTGCGAAATGGGCTCAACCTGGACATTTTTCAAGAACTTTAGCTAAAGGTCCACAAACAACTACTTGGATTTGGAATTTACATGCAGATGTTCACGACTTCGATAGTCAAACAAACTCTTTAGAACAAGTTTCTCGTAAAATTTTTAGTGCTCATTTTGGTCAATTAGCAATAATTTTTCTATGGATTAGTGGTATGCATTTTCATGGTGCATATTTTTCTAATTATTCGGCTTGGTTAAATGATCCAATTAATATTAAACAAAGTTCACAAGTTGTTTGGCCTATTGTCGGTCAAGAAATTTTAAATGGTGATGTTGGTGGTAATTTTCAAGGGATTCAAACCACTTCAGGTTGGTTCCAAATGTGGAGAGCAGAAGGAATCACAAGTGAAGTTGAACTATATTGGATAGCAATTGGTGGTTTAATAATGTCAGCAATTATGTTATTTGCTGGTTGGTTTCATTATCATAAAGCAGCACCAAAATTAGAATGGTTTCAAAATGCTGAATCCATGATGAATCATCATTTAGCAGGTTTACTTGGATTAGGTTGTTTATCGTGGGCTGGACATCAAATTCACGTTGCTTTACCAATAAATAAATTGTTAGATGCCGGGGTATCTCCTCAAGAAATTCCATTACCACATGAATTCTTAATTAACCGGGATTTAATGGCTCAATTATATCCAAGTTTTAAAAGCGGTTTATCACCATTTTTTAGTGGTCATTGGGTAGAATATTCTGATTTTTTAACATTTAAGGGTGGCTTGAATCCAGTAACTGGGGGATTATGGTTAACAGATATTGCTCATCATCATTTAGCCTTATCAGTTCTATTTATTTTTGCTGGTCATATGTATAGAACAAATTGGGGCATTGGTCATAATATGAAAGAAATTTTAGAAGCACACAAAGGGCCGTTTACTGGTGAAGGTCATAAAGGGTTATATGAAATTTTAACAACTTCTTGGCATGCTCAACTTGCTATCAATTTAGCAATGCTAGGTTCTTTAAGTATTATTGTTGCACATCATATGTATGCTATGCCACCTTATCCTTATATCGCAACAGATTATGCGACTCAACTTTCATTGTTTACTCATCACATGTGGATTGGTGGATTTTGTGTAGTAGGTGGTGCTGCCCATGGAGCAATTTTTATGGTTCGTGATTATACACCAGCAAATAATTATAATAACTTATTGGATAGAGTATTAAGACATCGTGATTCTATTATTGCTCATTTGAATTGGGTTTGTATATTCTTAGGGACACATGCTTTTAGTTTTTATATTCATAATGATACAATGCGTGCATTAGGCAGACCACAAGATATGTTCTCTGATAAAGCAATTCAATTACAACCAATTTTTGCTCAGTGGGTTCAAAATATTCATTTGTTAGCGCCAGGAACAACCGCTCCTAATAGCTTAGCAACAACAAGTTATGCTTTTGGTGGTGACGTTGTAGCAGTTGGAGGAAAAATTGCTATGATGCCTATTAAATTAGGGACAGCTGATTTTATGGTTCATCATATTCATGCTTTTACGATTCATGTAACAGTTCTAATTTTGTTAAAAGGTGTTTTATATGCACGTAGTTCAAAATTAATTCCTGATAAAGCAAATTTAGGTTTTAGATTCCCTTGTGATGGTCCCGGACGAGGTGGAACTTGTCAAAGTTCAAGTTGGGATCATGTTTTTCTAGGTTTATTTTGGATGTATAATTCACTTTCGGTTGTTTTATTTCATTTTAGTTGGAAAATGCAGTCTGATGTGTGGGGTACTGTAACATCAGATGGAGTTATTTCTCATATTACAGGTGGAAATTTTGCGCAAAGTTCCATAACTATTAATGGATGGTTACGTGATTTCTTATGGTCACAAGCTTCACAAGTTATTCAATCTTACGGTTCTGCTTCATCGGCTTATGGTCTGATTTTTTTAGGGGCACATTTTATTTGGGCATTTAGTTTAATGTTTTTATTTAGTGGGCGTGGCTATTGGCAAGAATTAATTGAATCAATTGTTTGGGCGCATAGTAAATTAAATTTTGCTCCAGCTATTCAACCAAGAGCTTTAAGTATCACTCAAGGACGTGCTGTAGGTTTAGCACATTATTTATTGGGTGGAATTGGAACAACTTGGGCGTTCTTCTTAGCACGTTCAATTTCTATTACATAAAATGATAGAGAAATTTTAATTATAAATTCAATAAATTTTTCTTTAGTAATTAGTACTTATAAGTTTATTTTTAAAAATTATAAAAATTTTTTGATTTTATATAAGTATTAATATATAGTGTTATGTAATATTTATATATTAAAGGTCATATTAGTAAAAATGCGTATAGTATCACGTTTAATATATAAAGATGTGATGTTATAATGAATATTTTTCTTAAACTGACTTTTTAACTGGTTATTTTATTTACAACTTTAAATAATATAAAAAGGTATCTGAAGATTATGGCAACTAAATTTCCAAAATTTAGCCAAGCTCTTGCACAAGATCCAGCAACTAGAAGAATTTGGTATGGTATAGCAACTGCTCATGATTTAGAAGCGCATGATGGTATGACTGAAGAAAATTTATACCTTAAAATTTTTGCATCACATTTTGGGCATTTAGCAATTATTTTTTTATGGACGGCTGGAAATTTATTTCATGTTGCATGGCAAGGAAATTTTGAACAATGGGTAGAAAAACCATTAAAAGTAAAACCTATTGCTCATTCGATTTGGGATCCTCATTTTGGAGAATCTGCATTAAAAGCCTTTAGTAAAAGTAATGCATATCCTGTAGATATTTCTTTTTCAGGATTATATCAATGGTGGTATACAATTGGATTTCGAAATACTAAAGAACTTTATTGGAGTTCAGTTTGGTTAATAGGATTGTCTTGTATATTATTATTTGCTGGTTGGTTACATTTACAACCTAAGTTTCGTCCAAGTTTATCTTGGTTTAAAAATAATGAATCAAGATTAAATCATCATCTATCTGGTTTATTAGGTTTAAGTTCATTAGCCTGGACAGGTCACTTAGTACACGTTGCTATTCCAGCTTCTCGTGGCATTTCTGTGGGTTGGAATAATTTTTTAACAGTTGCACCTCACCCGGCTGGATTAATTCCGTTTTTCTCAGGAAATTGGACTGTTTATGCTGAAAATCCAGATTCTGTTAATCATATATATGGGACAAGCACGGGCGCTGGAACAGCAATTTTAACGTTCTTAGGAGGTTTCCACCCACAAACACAATCGTTATGGTTAGCTGATATTGCACATCATCATTTAGCTATTGGTGTTGTTTTTATTGTTGCGGGTCATATGTATAAAACAAATTTTGGAATTGGTCATAATATGAAAGAAATCTTAGATGCTCATCGCCCACCAAGTGGCAGATTAGGTCTAGGTCATATTGGTTTATTTGAAACTGTAACGAACTCTTTACATATGCAATTAGGGTTAGCATTAGCTGCATTAGGTGTTGCAACCTCACTAACGGCACAACATATGTATGCGTTAACTCCTTATGCATATTTATCTAAAGATTTTACAACTGAAGCCGCTTTATATACACATCATCAATATATTGCTGGATTTTTAATGGTTGGAGCTTTTGCACATGGTGCAATTTTCTTTGTTAGAGATTATGATTCGGAATTAAATAAAAATAATGTTTTAGCTCGTATGTTAGAACATAAAGAGGCTATTATTTCACATTTAAGTTGGGCTTCATTATTTTTAGGTTTCCATACATTAGGATTATACATACATAATGATACAGTAGTTGCATTTGGTCAACCTGAAAAACAAATTTTATTTGAACCTTTATTTGCCGAGTATATTCAAGCAAGTTCAGGTAAAGTCATTTATAATTTTAATGTTTTATTATCATCAACTACAAGTCCTGCTACAATTGCCGGAAATCAATTATGGTTACCTGGTTGGTTAGAAGCAATTAATAATAATAAGAATGATTTATTTTTAAAAATTGGCCCAGGTGATTTTTTAGTTCATCATGCAATTGCATTAGGGTTACATGTAACTACTTTAATTCTTGTAAAAGGTGCATTAGATGCGCGCGGTTCAAAATTAATGCCTGATAAAAAAGATTTTGGTTATAGTTTCCCTTGTGATGGTCCTGGCCGTGGTGGAACTTGTGATATTTCAGCTTGGGATGCATTTTATTTAGCAATGTTCTGGATGTTAAATACAATTGGTTGGGTAACTTTTTATTGGCATTGGAAACATATTGCACTTTGGGGGGGCAATCCTGCTCAGTTCGATGAATCATCAAATTATATTATGGGTTGGTTACGTGATTACTTATGGTTAAATTCTTCACCGCTAATTAATGGTTATAACCCATATGGTATGAATAATCTATCTGTTTGGGCTTGGATGTTCTTATTTGGTCATTTAATATGGGCAACTGGTTTTATGTTCTTAATTTCATGGCGGGGGTATTGGCAAGAATTAATTGAAACATTAGTCTGGGCACATGAACGAACTCCTTTAGCTAATTTAGTTCGTTGGCGTGATAAACCTGTAGCATTGTCAATCGTACAAGCTCGTCTAGTTGGGTTAGTTCATTTTGCAGTAGGTTACATTTTAACATATGCAGCATTTGTGATCGCATCAACAAGTGGCAAATTTGGTTAATTAAAGTCGTATATTTTCTATTTAAGAATATAAAATCTCATAGTTTATGATTTATAGTAATTCGATAATTATGTATTTTAATATAAAGGGAATATTATGTATTCTTTAATTAAAGGTATGGTATTTTATATTCCAACTAGATTTATAAAGTTTAATAAATTTGTTTATTCTATCTTAGATTTACCTGAAAAAACATCAAAAACTTTTAACTACTGTACTAAAGTTGGAGGTGCTGCACTTGGAGCGAAGTTTGCTGCAAAAGGAACAGTTGATTTAACTTTAGCACTTGCAGAATGTGATTATATGTGCGCTGCTGTTTCAAGTGTCGGCATATGTTGTGATGCCTTACAGATTTGTTCGTCATTTGTGCCTGGCCCGAATGTCTCAATGGCTTATACTTTCCCAATATCGTGTTTCTGTAAGCAATTTGTTCATGAGTGTCGTACACACAAATTGAAATGGGGAGGTTGCCCTTAATAGATAATTGTTTGAATTCGGAATGGAAAATCGTAGATAAACTTAATTAAATGTTATTATTGGTTTAAAAAAATATTTGAAACAAAATCTTAAGTTGAAAAAATTTGCTCAACAAAAGAATATTCCGATTTTTATTGCTAATCGAGC
>Ga0209048_10000523_pt1 | contig 41000 bp, 41 predicted proteins | sample FrelakmetCRP12CR_FD_187146 | JGI IMG/M metagenome (GOLD analysis project Ga0209048, IMG submission 187146) | Freshwater lake sediment microbial communities from the University of Notre Dame, USA, for methane emissions studies - CRP12 CR (SPAdes)... | ecosystem: Environmental > Aquatic >...
TCGAGTTGGCTGGGGTGGAAGGATTCGAACCTCCGTATGGCGGGATCAAAACCCGCTGCCTTACCGCTTGGCGACACCCCAACTTGAAAATCAATCGTCGGCGCTTCCAAAAAGCGACGCCGCTCAGCCGGCCGCCAACCTCTCAAGCAAGGGCGAGTCGTTCAGCCCACGAACCAGGAACGCTTCGAATGTCGGCGGCAACTTGCCGACAATCTCCCGGCCTTGCGTCGGCTCACAGGCCATAAAAACACAGGCCCCCGTTCCGGTCAGGCGCGCAGCACCGAAGAGAGACAGCCAATCGATCGCGCGGGCCACCTCGGGATATCGGCGCCGCACCACCGCCAAACAATCGTTCCTACCGCCGGAAGCCAGGAAACCGTGAATTGTGATGGGCGGAGAATTTCTTGTCAATTCAGGGTCCTGGAACACGTCCTTGGTGCTGATGAAAGTATTTGGCTTGATAATCAGATAGTTACACTCAGGCGGAGCCAGAGGCGGGTACAGCGGCGTGAGCCGCTCTCCCACCCCTTCCGCAAAGGCCACCCGGCCGTGGACAAAGACCGGCACATCCGCCCCTAATTTCAATCCAAGCTCCGCCAGTTTCGCGGTCGGCCAGCCCAGCTCCCAGAGCCGATTCAGCGCCACCAGACACGTGGCCGCGTCCGAGCTGCCGCCGCCCAATCCTGCGCCCATGGGAATGCGTTTGATCACGCTGATATCGGCGCCGAGCGCACACCCGGCCGCCGACTTGAGCGCCTGCGCCGCGCGCACACACAGGTCGTCCTCCGCGGCGATGCCCGCCGCACCGGCGCCGCGCGAAATGCGGCCGTCGGAGCGCACCGTGATCGAAATGTCGTCGCACAAATCGACGAACTGAAAGCAGGTTTGCAGCTCGTGATAGCCGTCGGCTCGGCGCCCCAGAACGTGCAAGAACAAGTTGAGCTTGGCCGGTGCCGGCCACACCCTTGCTTCGCTCACCGTCACTTCGGCCACTCCCAACGGTCCACCGCGATGCGCACACGCGCATCCGCACGGCGCAGCACCAGGCGTGCCGGCAGCAAATCGCCGTGGTTCGGCATGTAGCCATCGTATTGGATGCTCCACCCCGCTTGCGTCAACTGAAGCGCACGATCCTGCTGGTTGCGGGTCAGCTCGAAGGCGCTGTTGGGATCGGGGATGCCCTGCAACCAAAAGCGCAGGCTGTCGATCGGCAGCTCAAACCCCAGCCGCTCGCGCAGTTGTGCCGCCACGTCCGCATTCGGCGGTGCGCCGTTCAACGAGATCCCCTCGGGCGTCGCCTTGAACACCATCGCTCCCGCTCCGAAGGGACCCGCCAGGTGCACCTCGCTCGACTCGCCGCGCTGCCGCCAATCCAGGCTCGCCTGCCAACCCTGCGTGCCCAGAGAGACCGCCGCTCGCCCATCGAGCTGCCACGAGCTCGCGTGCTCGAGCTCGGACAACCGTTGTGCCCACGGTGCGGGCGCAAACGCGGGGCGCGTGGTTGCGCATCCGGTGAGCACGGCGCAGCAAGCGATGGACCCGATCAGTCGACGCATGCCGCTCACTTAGAGGCGTGTAGGCGTTGGCGGGTCGCCTTCAGCAGCTGATTCTCAGGGTCGACGCCGGCAGCCTCGGCCCAAACGCGTTCGGCCTCCGCGTGTCGGCCCAGCTGCCACGACACTTCGCCCAAATGCGCCGCGATGTCGGCGCTCCGATCACCCGCATACGCGGCGCTCAAATACGGCAATGCCCGTTCATCCTGGCCCTGCCGATACAGCACCCATCCCAAACTATCCAGAATCGCCGCATTTTTCGGCGCCGACGCATAGGCGAGCTCGATCAGCGCCTGCGCGTGCCCGAGTTCCCGGTTGTGATCCGCGAGCGTATAGCCGTATGCGTTCAACGCCGCCGGATCGTCCGGACGCGACTTCAGGATCTCCTTCAGCTCGCGCAGCGCCGCATCGATGTGTCCCTGATCCTCGTAGGCCGAAGCCTTTGCGTACCGAATGTCCACGCTGTCCGGATATTGCAGGATGCCGCGGTTCAGCACTTCCATCGCATGTTGCGAATCGCCGGACTCCGAGTAGATCCGGGCGCGCGCCGCCACAATTTCGGGCGCTCGCTCGGGTTCATCCTCGATGAGATGCTCGAGCAGCTGCTGGGCTTCGGCCGCGGCTCCGTGCGCCTGCAGAATGCTGCACGCGCGCAGGAGCGCCGCAACCGCGTTGTCGCCGTTCTGCGCCTGCGCGAACAGGCGCAACGCCCGCGCGAGATCGCCGCGCCGCTCGGCGATCAAACCCAAATAATAAAAGGCATCGTTGATGAACTTGCCGGTCGTCAATAATTCCGTGAATCGCTTGCCCGCCGCATCGAGCTTGTCATCCTGATACTCGATCAGCCCCAGGAGGCGCAAAGCGACGGGTGCGGACTCGGGTTGGCGCGCGAGATCCTCGAGCTCCGAAATGGCGGCGTCGTCGTGCTGCGCGGCCAAGAGCAGCAGCGAATAGTTGAGCCGGTTCTCGGGCGTGGGATCCTCTTCGGCGAGCGCTCGCGATTGCACGAGCGGCTCTTCGGGATCACCCGACAGAATCCGCGCGCGCCATAAGCCCTGGGTGAGGTCGCTGCGCACCTCAGCCGCCGCGCCGGCTCCGTCGCCGAGAAGCGCGAGCGCCGCGGAGAAACTGCGCGCCGCAGCGGCCGGATCGTCGGCGCGCAGGGCAACGAAGCCCTGCAAACGCAACGCGGCCACCGAACCGGGGAAGGACGCCGCCAGCCGGTCGGCGAGCTGGCGAGCGCCGAATACGTTGTCGACCGGTTCGATCTCCGATTCGAGCTCGGCGAACTCCGCGTCCGTCCCGCGCGGCGAGCTCGTCAGGACGATGCGATATTGATCGGCCGATTGCTCGATCTTGTGCAGCGCCAAAGCCGCTTTCGCCGCCGCATGGTGTGCGTCCACGGAACTCGGGTAGAGGCTGATCCAACGCGCCGCGACCTCGGCGGTCAACGAGGGTTGTAAGGATTCGGAGGTGACTTCGGCGGCGCGCTCGAGCAACGTGGGATCTTTGTCGGCCGCGGCCGCGGCGGCGTACTGAATCGATGCCACGCGCGGTTCGTGCCGCGCAAGGGCTATCTCGCCCGTGACAGTATAAAATACCTGCGGGGCCTGTACGGCATCCGGTTTGGGGTTGGAGCCTGCGCAGGCGGCGCAGGCGATGGCACCTAACCCGACGGACGCTTTTGCCCAGTGTGAAATCGCGAACACGGCCGCACTATAGCTAATTGAGTAGTTCGATGCCGCAGATTCCCGCTTGATCGAGTAATGTTTCTTCACGAAAATCCAAGGGTTACCATCCAAAGCGCGGCGATGCCATTTAACATTCTCGGGCTCAATCACAAGACCGCGCCGGTCGACCTGCGCGAGAAGGTCGCGTTCACCGAGGAGCGCTTGATTGATGCCTTGCGTGCGCTGCGGCGGGAAAGCGGCGTCGCCGAGGCCGTGATTCTGTCAACCTGCAATCGCACCGAGGTCTATTGGTCCGGGACCGCGAGCGGCGAGGAATTGTCGCAGTGGCTGGTGCGCCATCACGGCAACGAAACCGCCATTGCCTCCAGTTTGTACGTGCATCAGGATCGCCTCGCGGTCGAGCACGCGTTCAGCGTCGCCTCCGGGCTTGACTCGATGGTGCTCGGTGAGGCTCAGATTCTCGGCCAGTTGAAAGATGCCTACCGCATCGCGCATGAGGCCGGCAGTACCGGACCGTGGCTCAACATGTTGTTTCAAGCCGCCTTTTCCGCCGCCAAGCGCGTGCGCTCGGAAACCCGGATCGGCGAGAACGCGGTCTCTCTCGCCTCGGCGGCGGTGCGCCTCGCACAGCGCATGTACGCGGATTTGCACGCCCGCTCGGCGCTCATGATCGGCGCCGGCGAGATGATTGCGCTCGCCGCACGGCATTTCGCCGCCGCCGGCATCAAGCGCACGGTCATCGCCAATCGCACCCTCGGTCGAGCGCAGGCCCTGGCCGCCGAGATCAAGGGCTATGCCGTCGATCTGGACGCCATCGACAAGGAATTGATCGATGCCGACATCGTCATCAGCTGCACGGCGAGCCCTCAACCGCTCATCACCAAGCAGTCGGCGGAAGCGGCGGTGCGCACGCGCCGCCATCGCCCCATCTTCATGGTGGACCTCGCGGTTCCGCGCGACATCGAGCCCGCGGTCGGCGAGCTCGAGGATATCTATCTATTTTCAATCGACGATCTGCGGCAACTCGTCGATGAGAACCGTCAACAGCGGGAGATCGCGGCCGGCAGCGCTCGACTGCTGCTCGAAGAAGAAGTGGCGCGTTTCTTGGCCGAATCCCGCGTACACGATGCGGGACCCTCCATTCGGGCGCTGCGCCACCAAGCGGACGCGATCCGCCTGCAAACCGTGGAGCAGGCCCGGCGGATGTTGGCTGCCGGCAATTCAGCCGACCAGGTCATCGACTATCTCGCCCAAACCCTGACCAATCGGCTGCTGCATTCCCCGACCCAGGCGCTGCGGCGGGCCGCCGAATCGACCGATCCGGCGCTGGCGGAGGCGCTCGCTCGCGTGCTCATCGAAGATCGCCACCGGCAATAACCCCCCAAGGGAATAACCCCAAGGGTCGCTGCGAGGGTCGCTATAATTCGCGGCCATGAAAGACTCCATTAGACGAAAGCTCGAGAAACTCGACGAGCGATTCGAGGAAATCAGCCGCCTGCTGGCGGACCCCGGCGTGATCTCGCGGCAGAACCAGTTCCGCGAGTTGTCGATGGAGTATGCGCGTTTGAGCCCCCTCATCGAACGGTACCGCCGATTCATCGCGCTCGAGGCCGACGCCGAGACCGCGCGCGAACTCGGCATGGAAGATGAGTGGGCGCAATTGGCGCCGCGCATCGTTGGGGAGGAACTTGAACTGCAGCGTCTCCTCGTTCCCAAGGATCCGCACGACGACAGCAATATCTTCTTGGAGATTCGCGCCGGCACCGGCGGTGATGAGGCGGCGATTTTCGCCGGCGATCTGTTTCGCATGTATGCACGCTATGCCGAATCCAAGCATTGGCAGGTCGAGGTGTTGAGCGAGAGTCCCGGCGAGCATGGTGGATACAAGGAAATCATCAGCCGCATCATCGGACGCGGCGCCTTCTCGTTGCTCAAATTCGAGTCGGGCACGCATCGGGTGCAGCGCGTGCCGGCAACCGAAGCACAAGGGCGGATTCACACCTCCGCTTGCACGGTCGCCATTTTGCCGGAACTCGAGGAGCTCGAAGCGGTGGATTTGAATCCGGCGGAATTGCGCGTCGATACCTTTCGATCCTCAGGCGCTGGCGGTCAGCACGTCAATAAGACCGACTCGGCGATCCGCATCACGCACCTGCCGTCCGGCATCGTGGTCGAGTGCCAGGATGAGCGATCGCAGCACAAGAACCGTTCGCGCGCGATGTCGCTGCTGAAGGCGCGGCTGCTCGCCAACGAACGGGAAAAGCAACAAAGCGAACAGGCGCAGTCGCGTAAACTTCAGGTCGGTTCCGGCGATCGCTCGGAGCGCATTCGAACCTATAATTTTCCCCAAGGCCGCGTAACCGACCACCGCATCAACCTCACCCTCTACAAGCTCGACGATGTGATGAAGGGTAATCTCGATGAGCTCATTGGCGCGCTGAACCAAGAGCATCAGGCCGAAGAGCTCGCGCAGCAGGTCGATTGACGCCCATGCACACCGTCGCCGAAACCCTCATCCTGGCCGCCCGCGCTCTCGCGCCCCACAGCGCATCGCCGCGGCTGGATGCCGAGCTGCTGCTCGGCCATGTGTTGGGATTGAGTCGCCCGCAGCTCATCGTGAGCGCCAGCCTGTCCCTCGCGGAGGAAGCGCGGCGCGGATACCGGCATCTGATCGATCAGCGCGTCGGCGGCGCACCGGTCGCTTATTTGACCGGGGCGCGTGAATTCTGGTCGATGAACCTCAAGATCACCCCCGCGGTGCTGGTGCCGCGCCCTGAAACCGAGACTCTGGTCGAACTCGCCTTGGCGCTCGTCGGGCCCGATCAGCGGCGATCGATACTTGATTTGGGCACCGGGAGCGGCGCCATCGCACTTGCCATCGCCAGGGAGCGGCCCCACGCGCGGATCACCGGAGCGGATATCTCGCCCGCGGCCTTGGGCGTCGCCCATGAAAACTCGCGCGCCCTCGACCTGCCCCAGATCACTTGGCGCCAGGGCTCTTGGTTTGAAGCCGTACCGGGCGAGCGCTTCGACATCGTCGTCGCCAATCCGCCTTACATCGCGGCCTGCGATCCGGCGCTTCGCGCGCTTGCCGCGGAACCCGCGCTCGCGCTCACCAGCGGTCCCACCGGCCTCGAGGCGCTCGCCGCGATCATCGAGGAGGCCGACCCGCACCTTGAGCCGGGAGGGACGCTCCTGCTCGAGCACGGCAGCGGTCAAGCCCGCGACGTCGCGCGCCTCCTCGAGCGCCACGGCTTCAGGGGCGTATGCTCGCATCACGATTATTCAGGCAATCCCCGCGTTACGCTGGGAACCGCACATTCGCAAAGGGAACTCTCATGATTCATTTTGAAACCACGCTCGGCGACTTCACCATTGAACTGTTCGAGAAAGAGGCGCCGGAAACGGTGGTCAATTTTTTAAAATACATCGACTCGGGATTCTTCGATGGCACTATTTTTCACCGCATCGTCCCCGGGTTCGTCATCCAGGGCGGCGGCTTCACCGAGGACATGTCGCAAAAGCGCACCCAGCCGCCCATCAAGAACGAGGCCAACAACGGCTTGAAGAACCTGCGCGGCACCCTCTCGATGGCGCGTACCAATGACATCAACAGCGCCACCTCGCAGTTCTTCGTCAATCTGAAGGACAACGATTTTCTCGATCACAAGCCCGGCAATTTCGGCTATGCGGTGTTCGCGCGCATAACCGACGGCATGGATGTGGTCGATAAAATTGCGGCGGTGGCCACCGGCCGGCGGCGCGGCTTCGACGACGTGCCGACCGAGGCCGTCGTCATGAAGCGCGTGCACCGAATCGCCCCACAGCAAAGCAAGCAATAGCGCTCGTTCCCTCTAGCGCGCCGCCCTTTAAGCACGCCGGACCTGCGCAATGGCGCGCATACAATCCCGGATGAGGCGCGTCGGCCGCGCTTTGCTCTTCGCTGCACTCGGCCTCGTGGCCGCATCCATGGCGGCGGTGTTGCTGCTGCGCTGGATCGATCCGCCGTACAGCGCCTTCATGGCGGAGACTCAAATCGCGGCCTGGATCAACCGCGACCGCACTTACGTGTTCCGCCACGAATGGGTTGATCTCGCGCGCATCTCGCCCAATCTGGCCCTCGCCGTGGTCGCCTCCGAAGACCAGAAATTCCCCGAGCACTGGGGCTTCGACGTCGGCGCCATCGAGAAGGCCTACCAGCTCAATCAGCACAGTCATCGGGTGCGCGGCGCGAGCACCATCAGCCAGCAGGTCGCCAAGAACTTGTACCTTTGGTCCGGCCGCAGCTACCTGCGCAAGGGGTTAGAGGCCTATTTCACCCTCCTCATCGAAGGCTTCTGGCCGAAGCGGCGCATCCTCGAGATTTATCTCAACATCGCCGAGTTCGGCTACGGGGTCTACGGCGCCGAGGCGGCGGCGCAGAAATTTTTCCACAAGCCGGCGGCGCGTTTGACGCGCGCCGACGCGGCCATTCTCGCGGCCGTGCTTCCGAGCCCCCAGCGCTTCTCGGCCGCAGCGCCGTCGCGCTACGTGCGTGAACGCTCCGACTGGATCCTGAACCAGATGCAGGCGCTCGGCGGGCCCGAGATGTTGGACGAAATCGATGCCTATCCGAACCGTCGGCGCTGAACGCTCACCGACAGGATAAGATCAGCCGCAATGAAAAAACCGCGGCGTTCGAGTTCGGCATTGGCGAGACTCCTGGTGGCGGGCGGCATCGTTTGCGCGACGCTCTGCAGCGCCGCGCCCGCGCCCGCGCCCGCGCCGAAAGACTCGCCGCAAACTATCGACGGCGCTCAGCGCATGAGCCACGGCCGCTTCAAGAATGTCGCCATCTATGCGCCCAACGGGACACCGAAGAGTTTTGTGCTGTTTCTGTCCGGCGACGACGGCTGGAATCCCGGCATGGCCGAGCTCGCGAGCCAGCTCGCGAGCCATGGCGCCATGGTGGCGGGCATCGATCTGCCGAAGTTTCGCGCCAATTTGGAAGCCGATGACGCCGATTGCGTCTTCCCGGATGGCGATCTCGAAAATTTGAGCCATTTTCTGCAGGCTTACTATCATCTGCCGACCTATCTCACGCCCTTTTTCGTGGGCTATGGCGCAGGCGCCACCCTCGCGTACGCGACGCTCGTTCAAGCGCCGGCCAACACCTTTGCCGGTGCGCTCACCTTGGGGTTTTGCCCGGCCTCGAGTATGCGCAAGCCGCTCTGCAAGGGTTCGGGCGTTGAATTCATTCCTCGCCCGGGCCGACGCGGGGTCGACTATCTACCGGCGAAAGAGCTCGCGAATCCGTGGGTCCTTTTGCAGGGTGAGCTCGACCATGCGTGCGCCTCGAGTACGGCAGGCGCATTCATTGCCGACATGCGGGGCGCCGCGCTCGCGGTGTTGCCGCGCATAGGACACACCTACCAACCGACGAAGCGCTGGCTGCCGAAATTCCTGGCCGCCTTTGACACCTTGGTGCAGCGCTCCACCGCCGCGCTCACTCCGCCGGCGCCGGTGGACCTGGGCGACCTTCCGGTGGTGGAGGTCCCGGCGCAACCGGTCGGCTCAACGGCGCCCGGCGCCGCCACCCAGCCCGGAGATGCAACGGCCGATGTGTTCGCGATCATTCTGTCGGGCGACGGTGGATGGGCGGGACTCGACAAGGACGTCGCCCTCGCGCTGAGCGCTCACGGCATCCCCGTGGTCGGACTCGATTCGCTGCGCTATTTTTGGAGCGCGCGCACGCCCGACGGGCTCGCGGCGGATTTGGACCGTATGATCCGCTACTATGCGGCGCACCTGAATAAGAAGCGGGTGCTCCTCATCGGCTATTCGCAGGGAGCCGATGTATTGCCGTTCGCGGTCAACCGCCTGCCTGCGGCAACACGCGACCGCGTCGCATTGGCCGCGCTCATGGGCATGTCCGAACACGCGTTGTTCGAGTTTCACGTGAGCAGCTGGGTGTCGAACGATACGTCCGGTCCGGCGACCATGCCGGAAGTGAACCGGATCATTGGGGTGCCGGTGCTGTGTATTTATGGCGAAGACGAAAACGACTCGCTCTGCCCCAAGCTCGATCCGAAGACGGTGCGCATCGTGAAGCGCAAAGGCGGTCATCATTTCGACGGTGACTATGCCGGATTGGCCCGCGACATCCTCGCCTCGGCCAATCGATGAGCCGGCCTTCCCGGGCGTAACGGCTGCGCAGCCTCGATCGTGCGCGGCCGGAAACCCAACGCATGGCAGATGGCGTAAGTCAGTTCGGCACGGTTCAGCGTATAGAAATGAAACTCCTCGACGCCGTGCCGGCGCAGCTGCTGCACCTGCTCGATCGCCACGTGCGCCGCGATCATGCGCCGCGTCTCCGGATCCTCATCGAGCCCATCGAAGCGCCGGCGCAGCCAATCGGGAACCGAGGCGCCGCAGCGCTCGGCAAAGCGCAGCAATTGCGCAAAACGGGTGATCGGCAGAATGCCCGGCACGATGTCGGCGCGAATCCCGGCGGCGGCGCAGCGATCCCGATAGCGCAAGAACATCTCCGTGTCGAAAAAGAACTGTGTGATCGCGCGGCTTGCCCCGGCGTCGATCTTGCGCTTCAAATTCTCCACATCCGCGTGGATGCTGACCGATTCCGGATGACCTTCCGGATAGGCGGCGACCGAAATCTCGAACGGCGCGCTGCCCTTGAGCCCCCCCACCAAGTCCGAGGCGTACGCGAACCCGCCCGGGTGCGGCTGATAGCGCCCGCCCGGCAGTCCCGCGCCCGGAGCATCGCCGCGCAGCGCGACCAGGTGCCGCACCCCGTGGCGCCAATAGTCCTCGGCAATCGCCATGAGCTCTTCACGCGAGGCACCTACGCAGGTCAGGTGCGGCGCGACAATGAGCCCCGTCTCGCGCAGTATGCGCAGCACGCAGGCGTGCGTTCTTTCGCGCGTCGAGCCGTCCGCGCCATAGGTCACGGAGACAAATTCCGGTTGCAGGGGCGCCAGGCGCTCCACCGCCGCCCACAGATGCTCCGCCATCGCCTCGTCATTCGGCGGAAAGAACTCGAACGACACCCGTACCGGATTCGACATGTGTGTGCCCCAAGAGAGCCTGCTGCTCGACCCTGAGCATGCGAGCGCCTAAGCTATGACTCAACCTCATTATCTTCATGAGGAGGTTGAAATCCGCTCATGGCCACCTCGGCGCTCGAATTGCGACACCTGGAAACCCTCCTGGCACTCGACGAATGCGGAAGCCTGTCCAAGGCCGCCGCACGCTTGTTTTTGACCCAATCCGCCCTGTCCCACCAACTCAAGGCGCTGGAAAGCCACTATGGCGCGGCCTTGGTGGAAAAGAACATACGCCCGCTGCGCTTCACCGCCATTGGCCAAAGGCTTCTCGCCTTGGCTCGCGCCGTGTTGCCTCAGGTCGCCGAAGCAGGCCGGGACATCGCCCGGCTGGCGCAGGGCCACGCGGGGCCTTTGCGCGTCGCGGTCCAGTGCCACAACTGCTTTGATTGGCTGATGCCGGCCATGGATGCCTACCGTTCGCTGTGGCCCGAAGTCGAACTCGACATCATCTCGGGATTCGTAGTCGACCCGCTGCCGTTGATCGAGCGGGCGGAAGCGGAGCTGGCCATCATCCATGACAAGCCGCAGCCGCACCCGAATCTCATGTTTAGTCCGCTATTTCGCTACGAAAGCGTCGCTCTGATGAGTCCGCGGCATCGCTTGGCCGCCAAGACCTCGCTTGAAGCCGCCGACTTCGCCGATGAAACACTCATTACCTATCCGGTGCCGGACGAGATGCTCGACGTCATGAAGCACTTCCTCACGCCGGCGGGCATCAATCCGAAGCGCCGCACCGCGGAGTTGACGGTCGCGATACTGCAGTTGGTCGCCAGCAGCCGCGGCATTGCCGCTCTGCCTTCCTGGACGGTCGGCCACTATATTGAGCGAGGCTATGTCGTGTCGCGGCCGATCGGCCACGGGGGACTGCGCTGCGAGCTGTATGCCGCCACCAGCCGCGCGGCCGCCGACACCGCCTACATCAGAGAGTTCATCGCCCTCACCCGCACCCTGAGCCTCACGAACTTGAGCGGCGTATCCGCGCTTTAAGGTCGGTAGCCATCCGTGAGCGTATTCAGGAACGCGACGATGTTGCGAATATCCGCATCGCTCAGCGCCGGCGGATCGCCGGTGTGCCGATCGAACGGTGCGCGGGTGTCGACGTTGCCCCAATACTGCGGCGGCAGATCGTCGAATTTCAAGATGCCGCCGTCCGGCGCGCGCGGATACCACTTCTGCGGCTGGGTGTCTCGTTCGGCATAGAAACGCACCACGTCCTCCAACCGGTGGAAAGCCCCGTTGTGAAAGAAAACGCGCCGCAGCGCCACGTTGCGCAAGGACGGCGTGCGGAACAGACCGCAGTAATCCTCTCGGTCCTTAAGATCGGTGCGCAGCGGTCCGCATAACCCGAGGTCGTAGTAATGCGGATCCTCGTTGGCGGGAATCGCCATGTTGCGCGGCGCCCCGACGCTGGCGTAGCCAAAATCAGTGAATTGCGGATACGACCCATTGCGCACCGCGCTCGGATGACAACGCGCGCAGTTGCCCTTGGCCGGATCGTTGAACGCGTCCATGCCCCGCAGTTCATCGCGGGTCAACGAAGTCTCGTGCCGCAAGAAGGCGTCGTATTTGCTGCTGTAGGGATAAAACTCGGGGGGACTTTGCTGAAAGGTCTCCAGAGCCATCAGCACACCCTTGAAAGTGAGCGCACCGTCCGCGAGCACGGTCTCGCCGAAAGTCTCGCGAAACTGCGGCGCATAGGCGGCGCGCCGAACCTTGGCGACGACCTCCTCGGGACTCGCATTCGCCATTTCGTAAGCCGAGAGCAGCGGCAGGCGCGCCTGATCGTGCGCCGACTGCGCGCGACCGTCCCAAGTGCGCCCTCCGGCAGGACCCTGGTCGACGCTGTCATCGCCCTCGTCCTCGAAATAATGCTCCGTGAACGGCGGTATGTTTTGTGTATAGGTCAACGACATCGCCGCTCGCGCGCCGGCACGACGGTGGTCGGGTCCGCCGCGCTGCACGGGCAGATCGTTCGCAGGCCCATAGGCCCTAGCCGGGTCGTGGCAGGTGGCGCAGGCCATTTTGCCGGACGCCGACAGCGAGCGATCGAAGAACATCACGCGGCCGAGGGCCGTCATCGCGGCCGCCGACGGCGCCTTCTCGAAGGAATTGGCATAGAACGGAGTCGCCGTGGCGGGCCCGGCCGCAGCCCTGGGCTCGCCCGCTTGGCCAAGCGCGATGCCGTAGTGGCACCCGGCGAGCAAAATCGCAATCATCGCCCCGCGGCGGGCCGGCCTCCCGCGCCCTGCCGCTGCGCTTCGCCCGCCTCGCTCAGTGAACCGAGCGGCCGATGTCGCCGGGAACGCCGGCATTGAACAGTTGGGCGACGTCCACCGCGTCGAAAACATAGGCACGATTGCAGAAATCACAGCGCACCTCGACCTCTCCTCGATCCGCCAGAACCGAACCCGTCTCCGCCTCGCCCAGCCCCTGCAACATGCCCGCGACGCGCTCGCGCGAGCATCGACAGCGAAAGTAGACCGGCGACGGCTCGAATAGCCGCAGGTCGTCCTCGTTGAACAGCCGGTGCAGAATTTCCGCATCGGCGAGCGTCCTAAGCTCTTCCGGCGTCAAGGTATCGCCGATCAATTGCAGCCGCCGCCAGGCGTCGTCGACCGCCGCCGACGCCGTTTCGCCGCCATTGTCCGGAAGCCGCTGCAACAGCATGCCGGAGGCGCCGTTGCCGTCGGCATGCAGCCAGAGACGCGTCGGCAGCTGTTCGGAATTCTCGAAATACCCTTGCAGCGAATCGACCAGCCTGTCGCCGTCGATGGGAACGATGCCCTGGTAGCGTTGTGCGCCGTCGTCCGTTTCCAGCGTCACGGTCAAGTTGCCCGGGCCGATCAGATCGCCGATGCCCGCCGCGGCGGCGGGATTCTTCGCTTCACGGTAGCGGGCCAGTCCCCGCACCCCAAGGCCGCTGGTGCATTGCGCGAGCAGCAGATACACCGGTCCCTCGCCCTGCAGTTGCAGCGACAGGACCCCCTCGAATTTGATCGTCGCCGCCAGAAGCAGCGATGCCGCAACGGCTTGTCCCAGGACATCGCGAATCGGCGCCGGATAGCGGTGATGTTCGATCAACGCCTGCCATGCGGCGTCGAGATGCACCAGATGCCCGCGAATGGGAAACTGTTCGAAGACGAAGCGATGCAGGCAGTCCCGGTCATGCATTAGGAACCAGCCAACTTGGATTTCAGCAAGTCGTTGAGCTGCGCCGGGTTCGCCTTGCCTCCGGTGGCCTTCATGACTTGCCCGACGAAGAATCCGAACAGCTTGTCCTTGCCGGCGCGATAGTCCGCGAGCTGCGTCGGATTGGCTGCGATCACGGCGTCGATCACGCTCTCGATCGCACCGGCGTCGGTGATCTGGCGCAGCCCCCGTGCCTCGATGATGGCGTCCGCCGTCTTGCCTTCCGACCACATGGCCTCGAACACGTCCTTGGCGATCTTGCCGGAAATCGTCCCATCCACGATGCGTCCGAGGAGTGCGCTCAAGTCCGCGGCCGACACCCGGGAGGCGGAAATCTCCACGTTGTCCCGGTTGAGCGCGCTCGACAATTCACCCATGACCCAATTGGCCGCGAGCTTGGCATGCACCGACCCCAATGCTTGGGCCAGGGACTCGAAATAGCCGCCGAGTTCGCGGCTCGCGCACAGTACGCCCGCATCGTAAGCGGAGAGGCCGAAATCCCGCGCGAACCGCGCGGCCTTGTCGTCCGGCAATTCGGGCAGCGTGGCGCGAACCGATTCGATGAACTCCTGGTCCATCTCGACCGGCAGCAGGTCCGGATCCGGAAAGTAGCGATAGTCGTTCGCCTCCTCCTTGGAACGCATCGAGCGCGTTTCGTTCTTGTCCGAATCGTACAGCCGCGTTTCTTGGACCACTTTGCCGCCGCTCTCGATCAGCTCGATCTGTCGCACGACCTCGTGTTGAATCGCCTTCTCGAGAAAGCGGAAGGAATTCAAGTTCTTGATCTCGGCCCGGGTGCCGAATTTATTGGCGCCGCGCGGGCGCACCGACACATTGGCGTCGCAGCGAAACGAACCCTCTTGCATGTTGCCGTCGCAGATTTCGAGGTAACGCACCAGTGTGTGGATCTTCTTCATGTACGCCACGGCTTCCTTGGCCGAGCGCATGTCCGGTTCCGATACGATCTCCAAAAGCGGCGTACCCGCGCGATTCAGATCGATGAAGCTCGAATTCGCGAGCCCCTCGTGCAACGACTTGCCGGCATCCTCTTCGAGGTGCGCCCGAGTCACGCCGACGGTCTTGATGACCCCATCATCGAGCACGACGGCAAGCGAACCCTTGCCGACCACGGGCTGCTCGTATTGGCTGATTTGATAACCCTTCGGCAAATCCGGATAAAAATAGTTCTTGCGCGCGAAAATCGAGCGCCGCGCGATGCTCGCGCCGATGGCCAGTCCGAACTTGACGGCCATGCGCAGCGCTTCGGCATTGAACACGGGCAGCACGCCGGGATAGGCCAGATCCACGAGATTGGCCTGCGTATTCGGCTCGGCGCCATAGGCGGTCGCGGAGCCGGAAAAGATCTTCGACTTCGTGGCCAGTTGGGCGTGAATCTCCAGGCCGATCACCACCTCCCAGTCGGCCATCACTCGTACCCGCCTGGGATTTGCTCGTGCCAGCGCGTCGCACGCTGGAATTGATGCGCCGCGCCGAGCAAACGCGCTTCCGAAAAATGCGGCCCGATCATCTGCAGGCCCATCGGCAGCCCGTCGATGAAGCCGCAGGGCACCGACATGCCGGGCAAACCGGCGAGGTTCGCACCGATGGTGTAGATGTCGTTTAAGTACATGGTGACCGGGTCGTCGATCTTCGCGCCGATGGCAAATGCCGGGGTCGGCGTGGTGGGTCCGATCAGCAGGTCGACCTTCTGGTACGCCGCCCTGAAATCATCGGTGATCAAGCGGCGGACTTTCTGCGCCTTCAAATAGTACGCATCGTAATAGCCCGCCGACAACACATAGGTGCCGGTCATGATGCGTCGCTTGACCTCCGCGCCGAAGCCTTCGCCGCGGGAGCGCCGGTACAAATCGATCAGGTCCTTCGGTTGCGCGCAACGGTAGCCGTAGCGCACGCCGTCGAAGCGCGAGAGGTTCGAGGAGCATTCGGCCGGCGCGACCACGTAATACGTGGGTACCGAGAGCGGCAGATGCGGCAGGCTGACCTCCATGGTGTCGGCGCCGAGCGATCTGAAAACCCCGAGCGCCTCCTCGATGAGAGCCGCATTGCGGGCCTCCAAACCGTCGAAGAACTCGCGCAGCAGGCCGATTCGCAAGCCTTTAAGCGGCTCTTCCAGCAGCGCCGGATAATCCGGCACGGGCGCATCGACGCTGGTCGAATCCTTCGGATCGAAGCCGGCCATGACCTTGAGCACGGCCGCCGCATCGGCCGCGGTCCGGGCGAGTACACCCGCCTGATCGAGGCTCGATGCGAACGCGACCATCCCATAGCGGGAGACCCGTCCGTAGGTGGGCTTTATTCCGGTCACCCCGGTCAGCGCCGCGGGCTGGCGTATCGAACCGCCGGTATCGGTGCCGGTGCAGAAGGAGGCGAGCCTCGCCCCCATGGCCGCCGCCGATCCACCCGAGGAGCCTCCGGGCACCCGGGTCGTATCCCAGGGATTCCTGACCGGACCATAAAAGCTGGTCTCGTTGGAGGAGCCCATGGCAAATTCATCCATATTGGCCTTGCCGAGCATGACGGCACCGGCGGCCTTCAGACGGGTGACGACCGTGGCATCGTACGGTGCGATGAAATTATCGAGGATTCGCGATCCGCAGCTGGTGCGAACGCCGTCGGTGCAAAAAATGTCTTTATGAATGAGCGGGATGCCGAGCAACCGGCCGCGTTCCCCGGCCGTCAGACGCCGATCGGCCGCGGCCGCGCTCGCGAGCGCCTGCTCGGCGGTGAGCGTGATCAGGGCGTTCAAGCTCGGGTTGAAGCGCTCGATTCGCGCCAAAAAATGCCGTGTGAGCTCTACGCTTGAAATCTGCCTGGCGGCGAGGCGATCGGCGAGTGCGCCGATGGAAAGATTGTGCAGCATCGTCATGGGACTCAAAAGGGGGCCTTACTCGATGACTCGCGGAACGACGTACAACCCCGCTTGCACACTGGGCGCGTTGGCTTGGTACTTTTCACGCTGGTCGGTTTCCGTCACTTCGTCGGCCCGCAAGCGCTGGCGCTGGCCATCGAGGGGGTGCGCCATCGGCTCCACGCTGCCGGTTTCGGCACGGGACAATTCGGCGACGAAATCGACGATGCTCGACAAGCTGGAGACGTAGACCGGCATCTCCGCTTCGGTGATCGACAGGCGCGCAAGATGCGCGATCTTTTCCACGTCTTGACGGGTCAGGCTCATATGAATGCAAAAATGCGCGCGAGTGCGCAGAAAATAAGCGCAAGAGATGATACACGTTGCCTTGCTGAAAGTCGTGTCGGTTGTTACATTAGCGAAACTCTTTTCATCCCCTTTCGTACTAGCAAAAGACCCCATGTTCAAACGCCTTAGAGGTTATTTTTCCAATGATCTGTCAATCGATCTTGGAACCGCGAATACGCTGATCTACGTGCGCGAGCGCGGCATTGTGCTCAATGAACCCTCGGTCGTCGCGGTACAGGACGAGCCGACGCGCGGAGGCAAAATCATTGTCGCGGTGGGCGTTGAGGCCAAAAACATGCTGGGTCGGACCCCGGGCCACATCACCGCGGTGCGTCCGATGAAGGACGGCGTCATTGCGGATTTCACGTACACAGAGAAGATGCTGCAGTACTTCATCAAGAAGGTGCATGGCAACCGCTTTTTGAGTCCCAGCCCGCGAGTTTTGGTGTGCGTGCCCTTCGGGTCCACGCAGGTCGAGCGCCGCGCAATCAAGGAATCGGCCGAGGGTGCCGGTGCGCGCAGTGTCGACATCGTCCCGGAACCGATGGCCGCGGCCGTGGGCGCCGGCTTGCCGGTGCAGGAAGCTCGCGGCTCGATGGTGCTCGACATCGGCGGCGGCACGTCGGAAGTGGCGGTCATCTCCTTGAACGGGATCGTCTATGCGGCGAGTGTGCGCATCGGCGGCGACAAGTTCGACGAAGCCATCACCAACTACGTTCGGCGCAATTACGGGATTTTGATCGGCGAGGCCACGGCCGAGCGCATCAAGTTGGAAATCGGCTCCGCCTATCCCGGACAGCAGGTGCGCGAGATCTCGGTGAAGGGCCGCAACCTCTCCGAAGGCGTGCCACGCAGCTTCACGCTGAACTCGAACGAAATCTTGGAAGCGCTTCAGGAGCCCTTACAGGGTATCGTGGGCGCGGTGAAACAGGCCCTCGAACAGACGCCCCCCGAACTCGGCGCGGATGTGGCCGAGCGCGGAATCGTGCTCACCGGCGGCGGCGCCTTGCTGCGCGATGTCGATAAATTGCTCATGGAAGAAACCGGCTTGCCGGTGGTGATCGCGGACGACCCGCTGACCTGCGTCGCGCGCGGCGGCGGCCGTATCCTCGAGCTCACCGAGGAGCATGGACCGGGCATCTTCGGATTGGAGTGATGCTGGCTGGGGAGCCCGTCTGAGTATTCCACGCGGCCACGACCGCGGAATGCTCAGACAGGCTCCTTGGCAAGCCCCTGCCCATGGTCGCATTTCGTAATTCCGACTCGTCCGGCCGAACGACGGGGCTTTTGCTGCGTTGTGTATTGTATTCCCTGCTGGCCCTGGGGTTGATCATCGTCGATAAGCGCTACGATCATCTCGGGAAGATTCGGCGCCTGCTCTCGATCGCCGCCTATCCGGTGCAGGTCGCCGTGGAGAGCCCATTCGAGGGTTGGAATTGGTTTCGCCGAAGCGTCACGAGCCGCGATGTGCTGCGCGCGGATAACGCCAAGCTCCAGGCGGAGCTGCGCCTCGCTCAATTCCGTCTGCAGCGCTACGAGGCGCTTGAGGCCGAAACTCAGCGATTGCGCGCGCTGCGCGACAACACGGCCGGGGTTTCCAACCGATTCATCGTCGGCGACATCATGGACGTGGATCTCGACGCCTTTCGGGCCCGAGTCCTGGTCGACAAGGGCGCGAGCGATGGGGTTTTCGTGGGACAAGCCGTGCTCGACTCGGGCGGCGTGTTCGGCCAAGTCACCCGCGTCGAGCAGCTCACCAGCGAGGTGATTCTCATCAGTGACCCGACGCATGCCATACCCGTCCAGATCAACCGCAACGGCTTGCGCACCGTCGCCGTGGGCACCGGCGACTCGAGCCGCCTCAAGCTTCCCTACCTGCCCACCAGCGCGGATGTGATCGCAGGGGACTTATTGGTCACGTCGGGGCTCGGCGGAGTGTTTCCGGCCGGTTATCCGGTCGGCACCATCGCCGAGGTCAAACGCGACCCCGCGCAGTCGCTGGCCGATGTCGATGTCCGGCCGGCCGCGGCCCTCGACCGTTCGCGAGAACTGATGTTCGTCTGGGTCAAACCCGGCGCCGTCCTGCCCGCGGCTGCTTCCACGAAAGCGCCGACACCGGCGGCAACGCCGGCACCTACCGCCGCCCCGGCATCTGGCACAGCCGCGGCGGCCGCACCGAGCGCGCCCACGGGCCCACCTCCACCGGCGGGAGCAAACGACGAATGATGCGCGACGACCGTATCAGTCGGTTGCCGATGCTGCTGTCCGCCGTCGTGGCGCTCGCGCTCGCCGTGATTCCCTTGCCCTCCGCACTCGATGCGCTGCGCCCGGACTTTTTGGTGCTGGTGGTCTTTTACTGGTCCATCGAATCGCCCCGTGCCGGCGGACTCACATTGGCCTTCTTCGCGGGCATCGCCCTCGATGTGATCAAGGGCGTGGTATTGGGCCAGCATGCCTTGGCGTTGACCTTGATGGCCGCCTGGGCTACGTATTTGCGGCTGCGGTTGCGCGTATTCTCGGTGCTGTCGCAATCGCTGACCATATTCGCGTTTCTGTCCGGGTATCAGTTCATCCTGTTCTGGGTCGATGGCGCCACCGGAAATCCCGTCACGAGCTTCAGCCGCTGGCTGGCTCCGGTGATCGGCGCGGCGATTTGGCCGTTTCTAGCCAGTACCCTGGGTCGATTGCATGAGCAACGGTAGCTTCAAAAGCCGTGGCTTCATTTAAGGAAATGTAGATTGCCTCGCCGCGTTCGCATCAAGGATCACTGGGCCGAACAGCGCATATTTACACTGCGCGGCATCGCCGCCGGCGTCATTGTCGGCGTGCTGCTGTTGACGGTCGCCGCCCGACTCTTTTATTTGACGGTGTTGAAACACGAATACTATGCCGAGCTCTCGCAGGGCAACCGCGTGCGCACCGACCCGATTCCGCCCAGCCGCGGACTTATCCTCGACCGCCACGGCGTGGTGATGGCGGAAAATTTGCCGGCCTTCCAGCTGGAATTGGTGCGCGAGCTGGTCGGCGGGACGCCCGAGATCACTGCAACGCTGGCGCGCTTGGTGACGATCGGCTTGCTCGATGCGGAAGACGTCGGCAGCATTAGGCGCACGATCCTGTCGCATCATGTCTATGAAAGCGTGCCGATCAAGCTGCAGCTCAACGATGAGGATATGGCGCGCTTCGCGGTGCATCGCCACGAATTCACGGGCGTCGATATCCGCGCGCGACTTTCCCGGCATTATCCCTTCGGGCCGATGGCCGTGCACGCGCTCGGCTACGTCGCCGCGATCAGCGAGCAGGACCTCAAGCGCATCGACTCGGACTCGTACGCCGGCACCAGCCTGATCGGCAAATTGGGCGTCGAAGGGGCGTACGAGAGCGAACTGCACGGCACCCGCGGCTACCGCGAAGTGCTCGTGAATGCGGCGGGTAGGCCCGTGGAGCGTCAGGGGGCCTACACCCCGAAGCTCGCCACGCGCCAACCGATCGCGGGCGCCGATCTGATCCTCAGTCTCGACATGCGCGTGCAGCGCGCCGCCGAGGAGGCATTGGCGGGCAAGCGCGGCGCGGCCATCGCCATCGATCCTCACAGCGGCGATGTCATCGCCCTTGCCAGCACTCCGGGTTTCGACCCCAACGCCTTCGCTCGCGGCCTGACGACCAAACAATACGATGCCCTGCAAAACGACATCGACAAGCCGCTGATCAACCGCGCCTTGCGCGGCGCGTACCCGCCGGGCTCGACGGTCAAGCCGTTCTTTGCCCTGGCGGCGCTCAGGTACGGAGTCATGACTCCGGAGCAAACCATCTTTTGCCCGGGGCACTTCAGTCTCCCCGGCAGCAGCCACCTGTTTCGCGACTGGAAACCGAAGGGCCACGGCACGGTCTCGATGCGCCATGCCATCCAGCAATCGTGCGACGTCTATTTCTACACGGTCGCGAACAGGCTCGGCATCGATCGGATGCACGATTTCATGACTACCTTCGGCTTCGGTGAGCTCACCGGAATCGACATCCCGGGCGAAAAGCCCGGACTCATGCCGTCGACCGAATGGAAGCGCCACGCCTACAAGCGGCCGGCCGAGCAAGTGTGGTTTCCCGGCGAAACCATCAGTGTGGGCATCGGACAAGGCTACATGCTCGCAACACCCATGCAGCTCGCGCACGCGGTATCCGGCATCGCCTCGCGCGGACAGATCTTCAAGCCGCGGCTGGTCACGGGTGTGCGGCCGGCCGGATCGGCCGCGGTGACCCAGCGTCCCGTTGAACCGGAGGCGCCGTTGACCGCCGTGACGGCGGATCAGTGGAGCGTTATCGTGGAAGGCATGGAGCTCGCGACCGGGCCCGGCGGCACCGCCGCGGCCGCGACCGCCGGGTCGCCCTACAAGATCGCGGGCAAGACCGGATCCGCGCAGGTCTTCACCATCGGACAGAACGAGAAATATAATGAGAAGCAGATATCGGAGCGGATGCTCGATCACGCTCTGTTTATTTCGTTCGCTCCGGCGGAGGATCCCAAACTGGCGGTCGCCGTGTTCGTCGAGAACGGAAAACACGGCGGCAGTACCGCGGCGCCGATTGCGCGCAAGATATTCGATGCCTTCCTGTTGCCGGACAAACCCCGTTCGGGCACGTGAGGCGCCGTGATTTTTGACGAATTCTCCCCGTCGCGAACACGCCGCACACTGACCGCCGGCGGACGCACCCTGCGGGCGCTCGGATTGGACGGACCGTTGACCGGGGTGCTGGCGATCATCGTATGCATCGGCATCTTGGTGGTGTACAGCGCATCCGGACAGAACCTGAAGATGGTCGAGCATCACTTGGCGAATATCGCCATTGCGGTGGCCGCCCTGCTCGCCCTCGCACGGCTGGCGACTCCGCAATACCTGCGGCTGTTCGCGCCGATCGCCTACGTCATCGGCATTCTGCTGCTGATAGTGGTCGCCGTGACGGGCCACATCGGCAAGGGCGCACAGCGTTGGCTCGACATCGGCTTCATACGCTTTCAACCCTCCGAAATCATGAAACTCGCGGTGCCCATGATGTGCGCCTGGTACATGCACGAGCGGCCGCTGCCGCCGACGTTCAAGGATCTGGTGGCCATGGGCATCATGATCGCCGTTCCGACCGGGATGATCGTGCTCCAGCCGGACCTCGGGACGGCGCTCTTGATAGCCGCCTCGGGCCTCATCGTGATGTTGCTGGCCGGCATGCAATTTCGGATCGTCCTGATATCGCTGCCGCTGCTGGCGGGCGCGGCCTGGGGAGCTTGGCATTTCATTCACGACTATCAGCGCCAGCGCATATTGACGTTCTTGAACCCCGAGACCGACCCCTTGGGCGCGGGCTATCACATCATTCAGTCGCAAATTGCCATCGGTTCGGGCGGCATATTCGGCAAGGGATACATGAACGGCAGCCAAGCGCAGCTCGAGTTCCTGCCGGAGCGTTCGACCGACTTCATTTTCGCGGTTATCGGCGAGGAGTTCGGGCTGCTCGGCCAATTGCTGATCCTGACCCTCTACGGGGTGGTGATCGGTCGGGCGCTGTACTTGGCGATGCAAGGGCAGGACACGTTTTCGCGCCTCACCGGCGGCGCCATCGCGTTGAGCTTCTTCGTCTACGTATTCGTGAATTCCGGCATGGTGAGCGGCATACTACCGGTCGTCGGCGTGCCGCTGCCGATGATCAGCTATGGCGGCACGTCCATGGTCACGTTGTTGGCGGGGTTCGGGATATTGATGTCGCTGCATTCGCATCGCAAACTCATCGGGTCCTAAGGGAGTGCGCGCGCCACTTCGCTTCAAAGCCCTGCTGCTCGCCGCCCTGATCTTGGCCGCGAGCGCGAGTCCCGCCGCGGCGCTCGACACGCGGCGCCCCGACGTCGAGGACTTCATCGATCAAATTGCGAAACAATATTCCATCAAGAAACGCGGGCTGCGCAAATTGCTGGCCGCCGCGCAATATCAGCCGGCGATCCTCGAAGCGATGGGCAGGCCCGCCGAAAAAGCCAAGCTGTGGTACGAATACCGCCCGATATTCGTGAGCGAGAAACGCATTCGCGAGGGCGCGGAATTCTGGCGGGTGCATCGGCAGGATCTCGATCGGGCGAGTATCAGCTCGGGCGTGGCGCCGGAGTACCTCGCGGCCATCCTGGGCGTGGAAACCTATTACGGCCGCCAGACCGGAAACTACCGCGTGCTCGACGCGCTGGCGACCCTCGCGTTCGACTATCCGCCTCGGGCCAAATTCTTTCGCGACGAGCTCGAACAATTCATCCTGCTCACGCGTGACATGAAGATGAACCCGCTCGCCATCAAGGGATCCTATGCCGGCGCGATGGGTGCCCCGCAGTTCATGCCCTCGAACTACCGGCGCTATGCGGTCGATGCCACTTCGGACGGTCGCATCGATCTATGGAACAATTGGCCGGACGTCTTTGCCAGCATCGGCAATTATCTAAAAGAGCATGGGTGGAATCCCGGCGAACCCGTTCTCACCGAAGCCACGGTCGAACCCGATAAGGCCGCGGATCTGGACGGCCGCAAGCTTGTCCTCGCGGAGACCGTCGGATCCTTGCAGGAGAAAGGCGTGAGCTTTGACAGCGCGCTGCCGCCGGATGCACCCGCGCTGCTGATTGCGGCCGACGAGCCGGATGGCGTTCATTGGCGCGTGGGCTACAATAATTTTTATGTCATCACACGCTACAATCAAAGCCCTCTGTACGCGATGGCCGTGTACGAACTCGCCGCGGCGATCAAGCAGCGGGTCTCGATGACCGACGCCGGTCCGCCCGCCGCCAATCCAGACTCCGGGGCCGGCGACGCGCCCGCCGGCGGCAAGCCATGAGGGTCGCGCGCGCCCTGGCAGTCTTCGCGGTCGGGACGGTGGCCTTGAGCGGTTGTTTCAGCACGACCCAGCGGCCCCGCCCCACAGCGATCCCGAGCACACCGACCGGCGCCGCGCCGGCGGCTCCCGAGACGCCGCCCCCCCAAGTGCAGGCGATTCCCGACGCGGTTCCGCGGTTCGAACCGCGCTCGCAATACGGCAATCCGCTTTTTTACGACGTCTTTGGAAAGCGCTACTACGTATTGCCCTCGAGCGCCGACTACGTCGAAATCGGAGTCGCGTCCTGGTATGGCCCCGGATTTCACGAGATACGAACATCGACCCGCGAGCCCTACGACATGTACGGCATGACGGCGGCGCATAAGACACTGCCCCTGCCTGCCTATGTACGGGTCACGAACCTGCAGAATGGGCGCAGTGTCGTGGTTCGCGTCAACGACCGCGGTCCCTTTGTGGGCAATCGCATCATCGATCTGTCCTACTCGGCCGCGGCGAAGCTCGACATGCTGCGCAACGGCACGGCCATGGTCGAAGTGCGCTCCGTTGGGCCGACCATGCCGGCCGATGAACCCGTTGCGCCGCCCAACGCCGATCACGCGCCCACGGCCGCGGCGGCGCGCGGTGCCGCGCTCTACGTACAGGCCGGCGCCTTCGCGGATCCCGCGAACGCGGATCGTTTGGCGACTAAATTGCGGGTTGGCGGCTATGGAAAGGTTTTCGTGCGCGACGATGTGATCGCCGGACACAAATTCTATCGCGTGCGCATCGGTCCGGTTCCGGACGTCCCGGAATTCGACCGTATCGTCTCCGCCCTCGAGCAGGCGGGTGTGCACGATGCGCACCTTGCGATGAATTAATCACGGCCGCAGCTACTGTGCGCCGTCAATCATCGGTACACTCAGCCACTTTTTATTCAAGGTATTCGTCCATCATGCATCGTTCCCTGTCGAGCTTGCTGCTGATCCTTTCGTTTGCCGCTTTTCCCGCCGTTGCCGCGCCGCCCATTCCGACCGCCCCCGCGGTCGACGCGCGCGCCTACATTCTCGCCGATTACCGCACCGACAAGGTTTTGGCGGCGCAGGAACCCGATGCGCGCATGGAGCCGGCGAGTCTGACGAAGCTGATGACCGCCTACATCGTGTTTGAGCAGCTGGCGACCGGAAAACTCAAACTGGACGAGCCCGTGATGGTGAGCGAACACGCCTGGCGCTCGGAAGGGTCCCGCACCTTCATCGAATTGGGAAAACCGGTGTCGGTGCAGCTGCTCATCTTGGGCATGATCGTACAGTCCGGCAACGATGCCACGATTGCCCTGGCGGAACGAGTCGGCGGCACCGAAGAGACTTTCGTGCAGCTCATGAACACCTATGCCAAGCGCCTGGGCATGGTGGGCACGCATTTCGAGAACAGCTCGGGGCTGCCCGCGCCCAACCACTACACTACGGCCCGCGACATGTCGCTGCTCGCGATCGCAATGATCCGCGACTTTCCTCAGTACTATAAGTGGTACTCGGTGCGCGAATTCGAGCACAACGGCATCAAACAGCAGAACCGCAATGGCCTGCTCGAACGCGACCCCACCGTCGACGGATTGAAGACCGGCCATACCGATTCGGCCGGCTATTGCCTGGTGACCTCGGCACTGCGCGACGGAATGCGTTTGGTTTCGGTGGTGCTCGGTTCCACCAGCATGAAGGGCCGCGAGAACGCGAGCGCCGCGCTGCTGAATTACGGCTATACATTTTATGAGACCAAATTGGTGGTCAAGGGCGCTACGACGCTCGCCACGGCGCCGGTATGGAAGGCGGCCGCAACGCCGGTCGATGTGAGCATCAGGGACGATGTTTACGTGACGGTGCCGCGCGGCGAGGGCAACGATGTCAAGACGGCTCTCGAGCTCAAGCCGCGCTTGATCGCACCGCTTGCGCGCGATGCCATTATTGGGCAGCTGCGCGTGATCGACGGCAATCAGACACTGGCGACGCTGCCCCTTCACCCCTCGACGAGCGTCGCGGCGGGAGGCTGGTGGCGCCGGATGATCGACACCGTGCGGCTTTGGTTCAACTGAGCGTGCCGCTGCCGATCTGTCATCTGAACGGCCAGTACCTGCCCTTGAGCGAGGCGCGGGTCTCACCGCTCGACCGGGCATTCCTATTCGGCGACGCGGTCTACGAGGTCGTGCCGGTGTTCGGCGGACGTCCGTTCAGGCTGCGCCAGCATCTGGACCGGCTCGCTCGCAGTCTCGAGGGCATTCGTATGGCGCCCCCCTTGTCGCATCCCGAGTGGAGCGCCCTGTGTCGCGAGCTCATCGAGCGCAACGGCGGCGGGGACCAATACCTATATATGCAGGTGACTCGCGGCGCCGAATTTGGCCGGAACCATGCATGGCCGGACGGGCTCAAACCGACGATCTTTGCCTATGCGACGGCGCTGGAGGCCCCCTCTCCGCAAATGCTCGAGCGCGGCGTTTCGGCCGTGACCGCGGCCGACACCCGTTGGGCGCGGCGCGACATCAAATCGACGGCGCTGCTCGCGAATATTCTGCTCAAGAAGCTCGCCGTGGATGCCGGCGCATTTGAAACCATCCTGATCGAGCGCGGCGAACTCACCGAAGGCTCCTCGACCACGGTTCACGTGGTGGTCGGGGGATTGATTCGAACGCCGCCGAACAGCGCGCGAATTCTTCCCGGCACGACGCGCGACGTCGTGCATGAGCTCGCCATGCGGTTGGGGATAGGCAGCGAAAGCGTACCGGTCAGCGAATCGCAGCTGCGTGCCGCGGATGAGATATGGCTCGCGTTCTCGACGCGCGGCGTCCTGCCGGTGACGACGCTCGACGGCAGACCCGTGGGCACCGGCCGGCCCGGCCCGTTATTCGCGCGCATTCACGCCGCTTTCCTCGAGTACACGTCCGAACTCGCCGGGACACCCGCGCTATGAGCGGCGCGACGCCGGAGGAATTCCCGAGCGATTTTCCCATCAAGGTGATGGGCCGCCACGACAGCGCTCTGCGCATCCTCACCCAGGCCATCATCGAACGGCATGCCGGGCCGGTGCCGGATTCCAGCGTGCGGGTGCGCACCAGCACAGACGGGAATTTTTTGGCGGTGACGTATGTCGTGCGCGCGCAAAGCCGCGCGCAGCTCGACGCCATTTACCGCGAACTCACCGCCTGCAAATCGGTGCTGATGGCGCTGTGATACCCCAATTGCCGCACCAGGTGCGGCACCAGCCCGGCCGCCGCCGATCCGACATCGACGCCACCGGCCAGATCGAGAAGCCGCGTCACCGCCAACCCGGGGTAGCCGCAGACGTTGATGCGCTCGAAGGGCTCAAGATCCAGCGACACGTTGAGCGCCAGGCCGTGGTAGCTCGCGCCGCGGCGAATGCGCAGACCGATGCTCGCGAGTTTCGCTCCACCGACATAGACCCCCGGGGCCTCGCGCGACCCGCTCGCCGCCACCCCCAATTCGGCCACGTAGGCGATGACGGCATTCTCGAGCGCCACCACCAACCGGCGCACATCGAGCGCTCGACGTCGCAGGTCGATGAGCGGGTAGATCACCAGCTGCCCCGGCCCGTGATAGGTTACCTGCCCGCCGCGATCGATCTGCACCACCGGGATGTCGCCCGCGCATTTGAGGTGCTCGCGACTCGCGTTCAAGCCCAAGGTAAATACCGGAGGATGCTCGAGCAACCAAATCTCGTCGGGAGTCGACGCACCGCGCTCGTCCGTAAAGCGCTGCATCGAGCGCCAGGTCGACTCGTACGGTACGAGCCCGAGATGGCGAATCAGCGGCGCATCATTCATCGCTCTAAGTGACGGGCAAGCGTGGTTTCGGCGCGATAGCTCGAGCGCACCAGGGGTCCGGACACGCATTCCAAAAATCCCGATTCCAGGGCCCATTCGCGGTATTGCGCGAATTGATCGGGGGCCACGAAACGCTCGACCTTCAGATGGTTCGAGGTGGGCTGCAAATACTGCCCCAGCGTCAAAATATCGACCGATGCCGCGCGCAGATCTTCCATGCACGCGCGCAACTCCTCGTCAGTCTCGCCCAAACCGAGCATCAGGCTCGTCTTGGTCAGCACCGCCGGCCGGTGGCGCTTGGCGGCTCCCAGCACCGCGATGGTCCGCCCGTAGCCCGCGCGCGGATCGCGCGCCTTGTGCGTGAGCCGCTCCACCGTCTCAATATTCTGCGCGAACACGTCCAACCCCGAATCCATGACGGTTTGCACGTCACGCATCACACCCGCAAAATCCGGCGTCAGAGCCTCGACGGAGGTGGCGGGGTTGCGCCGCTTGATGGCGCGAATCGCCGCTGCGTAATGAGCGGCTCCGCCGTCCGCCAGGTCGTCCCGATCGACCGAGGTGAGCACCACATATTTAAGGCCCATCAACTCGACCGAGCGCGCGACGTTCTCGGGTTCTTCCGGGTCGAGCCAGCCGCGCGGATTGCCGGTGTCCACCGCGCAAAACCGGCAGGCGCGCGTGCAAACCGCGCCCATCAACATGATCGTTGCCGTCCCCGCATTCCAGCACTCGCCCATGTTCGGACACTTGGCTTCCTCGCAGACGGTGCTCAGCCGATGTTCCCGGACGATTCCCTTGACCGCAGCAAACGCGGCACCCGTCGGCGCGCGTGCCCGCAGCCACGGAGGTTTTCGCCCCATATCCTGGCTCCCGACCGTCGAGGTCGTGGCCGCCGCCGAGGTCGGCTTGATGCCGTCCTTGATCGCGGTGAATCCTTGGGGGGTCACGTATTTTTCCCCGCTTCGGGCCGGGCGCGGAGGCTCGACGATGGGGATGCCCTTGAATTGCGACATGGGGCCAGTGTACCGCAGCTTGGAGCCTGCCTAGGCGTTCAAAGCCTGCAGCCGCTCCGCCGTGCCCACGTCCTCCCAGATCCCCGAATACAGCTCCGCCGAGCAGCGCCGCGCCGCCATCGAGCGCAGCAGCAGCGGCTTCAGCGGGAACGCCCCATCGACGCAATTCTCGAAGAATCGCTCCCTGAACACGGCAATGCCGGAAAAGGTGAATTGCGCGGCCGCGCCCGGCACGGCAAGTCCGTGTTCCAGTCCAAAATCGCCGCCGGGATGCTGCGGCGGATTCGGCACCAGAACCAAGTGCGCATCCCGATCCGTGTTGAGCTCCGCCCGCGCGAACGGGAAATCGGTGAAGACATCGCCGTTCACCACCAGAAATGGGCCGGGGGTCAAATAGGGCAATGCTCGAAATATGCCTCCCGCCGTCTCGAGTGCGCGGGGCACCTCGTCGCTGTACGTCAGCGCCACTCCGTAGCGCGAGCCGTCACCCAGGTAATCCCGGATCATCGACCCCAGCCAAGCGAGATTGATCACGATGCGCGCGATCCCGGCCATCGCCAGCCGCTCGACATGATGCTCGATCAGCGGTTTGCCGCGCACCCGCAGCAGCGGCTTGGGGCAGCGATCGGTCAGGGGCCGCATGCGCTCACCGCGTCCGGCGGCCAGGATCATCGCGACGCGGGGCCGTTCGGCCGCCGTACTCATGTTGGCGCCACGTCGCGCGCGCCCGCGCGCGCCTGGGCGGCGTCGAACCGCGGGCCGATGTGCGCCTCGATGTACTCGGCGAATTCCGCCGTCTCCGGATAGCGCGAAGCCGCGGCTTTGGTGTACGCAAGCACCCGCGGCAGATCCTTCAAGTATCCGGATTTGGCGTCGCGGTAATAAAGCCGCGCGAATATGCCGAGCACCTTGATGTGCCGCTGCAGTCCCATGAGATCGAACCAGCGAATGAACTCGCCTTCACCGGCGCCCAAGACGAATCCCGCTTCGAGTAGCTGCTCGCGATGGCCCAGAGCCCAATCGTGCACTCGCGCAACCGGCCAGGCGATGTAGCAATCCTTGAGCAATGAAACCAAATCGTAGGTGACGGCGCCCTGCACCGCGTCCTGAAAATCGAGGATTCCGGGGTTGGCGTCCTCGGTCACCAGCAGATTTCGCGAATGATAATCCCGGTGCACGAACGTCGCCGGCTGCTCAAGCGCCGATCGCGCCAGGACATCGAACAGCCGGTCGAGCATCGCGCGACCGGCGCCGACCGGAAGGCCCAGGTGGCGGCTCAAGAACCATTCCGGCATCAACTCCATTTCGCGCAATAGCAGGTCGCGGTCGTAGGGCGGCAGCGCGCTCGCGGCTGCGCGGCCGCGGGTCTGCATTCTGATGAGCGCGGCCAAGGCATCCGTATAGAGCCGATCGACTTCGCGCTCCGCGGCCAGAGCATCCAGGTACTGCCGGGTGCCCAAATCGGACAACAACAAAAGACCATGCGGGAGGTTGCGCGCCAAAACCACCGGCACGTTCAAGCCGATCCCCTTCAGCGTTTGTGCGACGCTGACGAAAGGCGCCAGCGCTTCCTTGTCCGGCGGGGCATCCATGACGATGTAGGTATCGGTTCCGCGGGTGAGGCGAAAGTAGCGGCGGAAACTCGCATCGCCGGAGGCCGGTGCGATCCGGCCCGCGGTGAATCCGAGATCCTCCGTGACCCATCGAGTCAGCAGCTCGAGGCGGGAATCGCTTGCATCCGGTACACCCATGCTTGACCATTCGTACACCGCTAATGCGGCGGTTCAAGTATACCGACTAAGGCGATTCACTTTGCCCATGGCTTCCTACGTTCGAGCCGCATTGGCCGTCACTTTCTGCCTTCTGGCAACTTCCCGGGTCCGCGCCGGCGATATGTGCCCCGCGCCTCCCAAACGCCACGCGCCGACGGCCGCCGCCGCGGCCGCCGCGGGCGATCATTTGATCCGGATCGAAAGCGACGCCGCCTCGGTCGATGCGCAGGGCTCCGCGGTATTGAGCGGCCACGTGCAGGCTCATCAGGATGCGCGCAGCGTGGCGGCGGACTCGGTCACCTATGACGAAAAGACCGGCAAATTGACGGTCACGGGCGCGGTCGACTTCGAGGATCCGCGGCTGCGCGTCCGCAGCGTCAGCGGCGTCTACGATGCGTTGGGCGGCGCGAGTTTCAACAATGCCAATTTCCAGATCTTCGAGCGCAATGGCCGCGGCTTCGCGCGGGAGATGTCGGTGCACCCCGACGGCAAGGTCAATCTCGAGAAGGTGCGATACACGACCTGCCCCGTGGGCAATCAGGACTGGATGCTGCAGGCATCGTCGATCACTCTGGACACCAACCAGGAGCAGGGCACCGCCCACGGCGTGGTCATGCGGTTCAAGGATGTGCCGATTTTCTACTCGCCGTATTTGGCGTTTCCACTCGGCGCCGCACGCCAGAGCGGCGTGTTGTTCCCGAGTTTCGGGCATAGCGGCAGCAGCGGCTACCAGCTCGGGGTGCCCTATTATTTCAACTTGGCGCCGAATTACGATCTGACCCTGACGCCCGGCTATTTATCCGCGCGCGGCGTGCAGCTCGGGGGGGAATTTCGCTTTTTGACGGCGAGTTCGAAGGGCCAAATCGAAGAGAATTTCCTGCCGAACGATGCGCTTACTCACAGTGACCGCGCCTACGTGCACCTCACCGATGTCACCGATCTGCAGCCGGGGCTGCGATTCGATGCCGACATCGCCAGCGTCAGCGACAGCAGTTACTTCGAAAACTTCGGCGCCGGCACCGATCAGACCAGCGTCACCTTCCTCGAACGCCGCGCCGACATCCTGTACTTCGACGATGCGTGGCGGGTGCGCGCGCAGCTGCAGAATTTCCAGACCATCGATACCTCGGTCGACGCGGGCGACCGGCCCTATTCACGCGTGCCGCGTGTGGAAGCCGTGGGTCTGTGGCCGATCCTCGACAGCAAATTCGAGTTTATGTTGGACGGCGGGGCCACTAATTTCGTGCGCGAAGTCGGGCCCGCCGGCGTGCGCGTGGATCTCTCACCGGAGATCCGCTGGTCGGATCGCACGGCCGGGTATTTTTTCGAGCCTGCGATCGGATACCACTTTTTGCAATACGACTTGCAGAATGCCCCGTACGGCGAACCGAGTACGCCCACGCTCACCTTGCCGTATGCGAGGCTCGACACCGGGCTGATATTCGAGCGGGATGCGGGTTCGAACGGACAATTCACCCAGACGCTCGAGCCGCGCATGGTCTACAGCTATGTGCCTTACCGCAATCAGAATGAATTGCCGATTTTGGACACCGGGACGCCGGACTTCAACCTGGTCCAGCTATACCGCACCAACCGATACGTCGGCAACGACCGCTACGGCGACGCCGATCAGGTTGCGATCGGCATGACCACGCGGCTGATCAATCAAACCACCGGCGTTCAGTACCTGTCGGCAACCGTGGGCCAGATCCGCTACTTGACCCTTCCCGAGGTGACCCTGCCTGGGGAAACCCCGCAGAGCACCCACGGCTCGGACATCATCAGCGAGGTGTCGTTGACAGCCTACAAGCATTGGACCATCAACCTCGATTACCAGGTGAATCCCTACACCGCGCAAACCGACAAATCGGAGGTGCTGGTCCAATACCGCCCGGAGCCCTCCGAGGTCGTGAATCTCGGCTATCGCTTTCAGCAGAACATATTGAAGCAATACGACGGCTCGTTCGCCTGGCCGATAGCCAGCCATTGGAACACCGTGGGGCGTTGGGTTTACTCGCTCGAGAACCATCAAACCATCGAACAATTCGCTGGAATCGAATATAAAAGCTGCTGCTGGCGAATTCAGGTCCTGCAGCGCCGCTATCTCACCAATCGCAACGGGGGACTCGACACCTCGATTGCATTACAATTGGAACTGACGGGCTTGAGCTCGGTCGGAAAGCCTGCAAATGCCTTTTTATCAAGAGAGATCCGCGGGTATTCAACCCGCGATCCCAATGCCGAGTAGCCTAATATCATGAAAATCAGCGATTTATGCGTAAATTAGCGGTCCTTTGCGGCATCTTGATTGCCTCGATTCTGGTCCCGCCTCTGGCCGGCGCGCAAACCCGGGACATCGGCGCGCATGGCGAACTCCTTGACCGCATTGCGGCCATCGTCAACGACGGCCTGGTGCTTAAGAGCGACTTGGACGAGCAGATGGAGGCCGTGGTCAAGCGGCTTCAGGAGCAGAAAATCGAAATGCCGCCGCAGAGCGTGCTGCGCCAGCAGGTGCTCGAGCGGCTGATTTTGCAGGAAATTCAAATGCAGCGCGCCAAGCACGTCGGCCTCACCATCTCGGATGAGCAGCTGAACAGCGCGCTGCAGGATATTGCGCAGCGCAATAAGATTCCCTTCGATCAATTGCCCACCGCCCTGGCCGCTCAAGGCGTCGACTACAAGCAGTACCGCGAATCCATGCGCAAGGAATTGACGTTGAGTACGCTGCGGCAACGCGACGTCATCGCCCATATCAACGTAACGCCGCGCGAACTCGACCAATATCTCGCGCGCCAACAAACCGCTGCGGCGAACGATGAGTTCAACGTATCGCATATTCTGCTCTCCCTGCCGGAGGCCGCGACTCCGAAGCAGCTCGACGAGATCGCTCACAAGGCGCAAGACCTCGCCACGCGCGCCTCCAAGGGCGAAGACTTCGGTCAGTTGGCGATCGCCAATTCGAACAGCCAGACGGCGCTCGACGGCGGCCAACTCGGCTGGCGCAAAGGCACTCAGCTTCCGCAGTTCATTCTCGAGCTCGTCGTCAAGATGAAGCCCGGCGATGTCAGCGAACCGGTGCGCACGCCGAGCGGCTTTCATATCGTGAAGCTCAATGAACGGCGCGGCGGCGAGACCAAGGTCGTCATCAACCAAATTCACCTGCGGCACATTTTGATGAAGCCGAACGAGCTGGACGATGATGAAACCGTGCGCCAGAAGCTCAACAAGCTGCGCGACCGCATTTTGAAAGGCGAAGACTTTGCCGGCATCGCCTCGACGGCGTCCGAAGATCCCGGATCCGCGCCGGACGGCGGCGACCTCGGCTGGGCCGGGCCGGGTACCTTTGTGCCGGAATTCGACAAGGCCATCGCGGATCTGAAGGTCAACGAGATCAGCGAGCCCTTCAAAACCCGGTACGGTTGGCACATCGTGCAGATGCTCGGCACCCGAACCTACGACAGCACCGACGACGTGCGCCGCCAGCGGGCGTTTGCCGCGATTCGCGAGAGCAAGGCAGACGAGGAAACCGAGCTTTGGCTGCGCAGGCTACGCGACGAGGCTTTCGTCGAAACCAAGATGTAGCCCTAGGAGCCTGTCCGAGTAAGTGTGGGTACCGCGAATCGTCATCACCTCGGGCGAGCCGGCCGGAATCGGGCCGGACGCCTGCGTCGTTCTAGCCCAGCGTGATTGGCAGGCCGATCTCGTCGTGGCCGCGGATGCCGCTCTTGTGGCGGCGACCGCGGCGGCGTTGAATCTGCCGCTCACGATCGAGCGATACGACGCCTCGCGCACCGTTGCCGCGCACCGGGCCGGCATACTCAAAGTGCTGCATCTGCCGACCGCGCAGCCGGTGGTCGCGGGGGTACTCGATCCGCGCAACGCCGCCTACGTCATCGAGATGCTCGATCGCGCTTGCGATGGGTGCATGAACGGGGAATTCGCCGCGATGGTCACGGCTCCGGTGCAAAAGAGCACGCTCATGGATGCGGGCTTCGCATTCACCGGGCACACGGAATATCTGGCCGCTAGATCGCGCGCGGCGCTGCCGGTCATGATGCTGGTGAGCGGCCGGCTGCGGGTCGCCCTGGTAACCACCCATTTGCCGCTTGCTGAGGTGCCGCGCGCGATCACACCGGAGCGTTTGCGGACCACGCTGCGCATCGTGCACACGGATTTGGGCCGTCACTTCGCCCTCGCCGCGCCGCGTATCGCCGTTTTGGGCTTGAATCCGCACGCCGGAGAATCCGGCCACCTGGGTCGAGAGGAGGTCGAGGTGATCGATCCGGTGATCCGCCAATTGAAGGCTGAGGGCTTGAACGTATTCGGCCCGATACCGGCCGATACGGCCTTCACGCCGCAGTTTCTCGAGGCCGCGGATGTGGTGGTGGCGATGTATCACGATCAAGGCCTCCCGGTCATCAAACATGCCGGCTTCGGCAATACCGTCAATGTCACTCTCGGGCTGCCGATTCTTCGCACCAGCGTCGATCACGGCACGGCGCTTTCCCTGGCGCGCACCGGCAAAGCGGACGCGGGCAGCCTGCGAGCCGCGTTGGCGTTGGCAATCGAGTTGGCGAGCATCAGTACCGGTTATGGCGGTTCGTAAGCGCTTCGGACAGCATTTCCTGCATGATCCGAGTGTGATACGCCGCATCGTCGATGCGGTGGCGCCCTCGAGCGGCGAACGCGTGGTCGAGGTGGGGCCGGGCCGCGGCGCCCTCACCTGGAGCCTTCTCGAGCGGGCCAAGGAAATGGACGTTATCGAGATTGACCGCGACCTCGCGCACTCGCTCGCCGCGGATCCTCGTGCAAAGGGGCACTTGCGTGTGCATCTCGAGAACGTGCTCGACACCGATTTCGAGCGACTGCGCGCCGGCGGCCCGCCGCTGAGGATCGTGGGCAACCTGCCCTACAACATTTCCACCCCGCTTCTGTTTCGCCTCCTGAAACAACGCGCCGCGATAGCCGATATGCATTTCATGCTGCAAAGGGAGGTCGTGGATCGCATGGCGGCGGCGCCCGGCGGCAAGGATTATGGGCGATTGACCGTGATGCTCGCGGCGTATGCCGAGGTGCAGGCCCTGTTCGAGGTGGGCCCCGGGGCATTTCATCCGAAACCCAAGGTGTGGTCCGCCATCGTGCGCCTGCGCCCGAGCGCCGAACCGCGGTTCGACATCGGCGAGGACGGCGCGCTGCGAACGCTGGTGACCGCCGCTTTTTCCCACCGCCGCAAGACCCTGCGCAACGGGCTCAAAGGCCTGCTGACCGTCGAGGACATCGAGACTTGCGGCATCGATCCGCAACTGCGCCCCGAAACCCTGGCTCCGGCGCAATTCGGGCTGCTTGCGGCCCATTATAGCCGGCTGCGGCTCCAACGCGGCGCTTGAGCCGCAGCGCACTCCGCTATACTTGGAATCGCATGGCCGGTTACCAAAAAGTCTTGATCCTCTCGGATCTGTCGGACGACGGCGACCGGGTCATCATCGCGGGCCGAGACATCGCGGCGTACTCCAATGCCTCCATCGTGGCGCTGCATGTCGTGGAATTCGTGCCGGTCGAGCCGATGGGCGAAACGATGTTGCCGACGATGCAGATCGAAGCGGATTTGGCCGCGCGCTCGCGCCAACGGCTCGATGAGCTCATCGCACGGCTTGGGCTGACGCGCGCCAAGGGCCGTGTCGAAATCGGCAACACCAAGGCGGAGATCCTGCGGGTGGCGGCGGAAGAGCGCGCCGATTTGATCGTGCTAGGCAGCCGCGAGCGCCATGGCCTCGCAATCCTCGTCAACTTTACCGAGGACACGGTCCTGCACGGCGCGCACTGCGACGTGCTGGCGGTGCGCCTGAACTCATGACGTCCGCACCGGCGAATCCGCGAATTCACGTCGAGGTCGAAACCACCTACGTCGAGGAGCAGTCGAACCCGGGCGACAAGCGCTTTGTATTCTCGTACACCATCACCATTCGCAACGAGGGACAGGTTCCGGCACGGCTCCTCACGCGCCATTGGATCATCACCGATGCCAACGGCAATGTGAAGGAGACGCGCGGCGAAGGCGTGGTCGGCGAGCAACCCTACCTCAAGCCCGGCCAGGGGTTTCGCTATTCCAGCGGCACCGTTATAGAGACTCCCGTCGGCACCATGCAGGGCAGCTATCAGATGCTGGCCGACAACGGACTGCAATTCGATGCGCCCATCGCACCGTTCAGGCTGGCGATGCCCGGAGTTCTGCACTAGCCGATGGCCCTCTATGCAATCGGAGACGTGCAGGGCTGCGACACCGAGCTCGGGACGCTGCTCGAGGCGATAGGCTTTTCGGCGGATCGGGACCAGGCTTGGTTCGTGGGGGATCTCGTCAATCGCGGCCCGGCCTCGCTGCAAGTTCTGCGCCGCGTTCGCGCGCTCGGAGATGCCGCCACCGTCACGCTCGGCAACCACGACCTGCACCTCTTGGCGGTTGCGCTCGGCTGCGCGCGAGTGCGCAGCGACGACACGCTGGCGGAGGTTTTGGCCGCGCCCGATCGCGATGCCCTGCTCGAATGGCTCCTGTACCGGCCGCTGCTGCACGAGGATAAAGCGCTCAAGCTGTGCATGCTGCACGCGGGCTTGCCCCCGGAGTGGGACTTGCGGATGGCGCAGGACTGCGCCCGCGAACTCGAGCGCGCCTTGCGGCACAATCCGGAGAAGTTATTCAAAGAGATGTACGGCGACAAGCCCGATCGATGGGACCCTGCGCTGCGAGGCGCGGAGCGGCTGCGATTCATCGCCAATTGCTTCACGCGGCTTCGTTACCTCAACGCGCACGGCCGGCTGGCGCTGCGCGAGAAGCTTGCGCCCACGGAATCGCAGCGGCCGTCGTTGATCCCGTGGTTCGAGGCCGAGAACGCGGCCTGGCGGGGCACGCGGATCATCTTCGGCCATTGGTCGACGCTCGGTTTTTTCAGGAATGAGGACGTCATCGGACTCGACACCGGATGCGTCTGGGGAGGCAGCCTCACCGCGTTACGCTTGGATGCGCCGGATGCGCTGCCCGTGCGCATCGAGTGCATGACCTCGCTATAATGCCGCCATGCACCTATCGGCGCCGTTCAACCTGCGCGATTGGATCGATCGGAACCGCGGCCTCCTGAAGCCGCCGGTCGGCAACAAGCTTTTGTTCGAGGACAGCGAGTTCATCGTAATGGCCGTGGGCGGCCCGAATTCACGCAAGGATTTTCATCATGACCCCGGCGCGGAATTCTTCTTCCAGGTCGAGGGCGACATGGTGCTCAGAACCATTCAATCGGGACGCTTCACGGATGTGCCGATTCGCGAAGGCGAGGTTTACTTGCTCCCGAGCGAGGTGCCGCATTCGCCGCAGCGACCCGCCGACAGCGTCGGAATCGTGGTCGAACGGCGCCGCGGCGACGATGAACTGGACGGATTCTCGTGGTACTGCGAAAACTGCGGTCACTGCCTGTACCTGGAGCGGGTCGCGGTGCGCAACATCGAGACGCAGCTGCCGGGCATATTTTCGAGATTTTATTCGAACCTCCAACACCGCACCTGCACGTCCTGCCGCTCCGTGCTCGAGCCGCCGGCCGAATGAGCGGCGCCGGTCGAGCGTAGCCTGAGCGGCCTGGGCCTAAACGCGGCCGTCGCGCACCAGCAAGATGCGCACGATCCGCTGGCGGAATTCGCCGCCGAATTTCATCATCCGCATGACGAAACCGGCCGCCGCCTGGTGTACCTGTGCGGTCATTCGCTCGGACTGCAAACCAAATCGACCGCGGAATACGTGGCGCAGGAATTGATCGACTGGCAGCGGCTGGCGGTTCTCGGGCATCACGCGGCGGAGCGTCCGTGGATCAGCTATCACGAGCGGGCGACCGCCGCATTGGCCGCTCTGGTCGGCGCCGCCGAGACCGAAGTGGTCGCCATGAATTCCCTGACCGTGAATCTGCACCTGATGATGGTCAGCTTTTTCAGGCCGGGCGGCCGACGCAACCGCGTGCTCATCGAAAAATCGGCGTTTCCGTCCGATCGCTACGCCGTCGTCTCGCAACTCGAATATCACGGACTCAATGCGGCGGAGCACTTGATCGAGGTCGCGCCGCGCGAAGGCGAACGTTGCTTGAGGACGGAGGATCTCATTGCGTGTTTGGAGCGCGAGGGTCCCCGGTTGGCTCTGGTGCTGTTGCCTGGCGTGCAGTATCTCACCGGCCAGGTATTGGATCTTGCTCCGCTCATCGCTGCCGCGCGCGACGTCGGCGCGAACGTCGGCCTTGACCTCGCGCACGCGGTCGGCAATATCCCGTTGCGCCTGCACGATTGGAATGCCGATTTCGCCGTTTGGTGCAGCTACAAGTATCTGAATGCGGGACCGGGCGCCGTCGGCGGCTGCTTCGTCCACGAGCGCCACGGCGAGCGCCGCGATTTACCGCGCTTTGCCGGATGGTGGGGACACCCCGAAGCGACGCGCTTCGAGATGGGACCGCAATTTACGCCCATCGCCGGCGCCCAGGGCTGGCAGATCAGCAACCCGCCGATACTCTCCACCGCCCCGTTGCTCGCTTCACTCGACGTGTTTCAGCGCGCCGGCATGGCGCGGCTGCGCGAGAAGTCGATTGCGCTCACCGGATTCTTGCAGTCCCTAATCGAAGATCTGCTGCCGCGGGCCGTCCAGATCGTCACGCCCGGCGGAGCGGGCGAGCGCGGTTGTCAATTGAGCCTGCGTCTCGTCCTTCCCGGGCCCGAAGCACGGCGCTGCCACGAACGCCTGATTGGGGCGGGCGTAATCGGGGATTGGCGGGAGCCGGACATCGTGCGCCTCGCGCCGGCTCCGCTCTACAATTCGTATCACGACGTGTTCCTCGCCGTCGAGGCGCTGTCGCGCGCGGTCGCCTCGTGACATTTCCGGGCGATTCCGCTTCCATCGTCGGCGCGGGTCCCACGGGCGCGCTGCTCGCAATTCTCCTTAAGCGCCGCGGCCTGCGGGTGACGCTCTATGAAAGCCGCCCCGATCCCCGAGGGAGCGCCGACGAAACCGGCAGATCCATCAATTTGGCGCTGGCGGACCGCGGCATACACGCCCTCAAGATCGCCGGAATCTTCGCTGAGATCGAAAGCTCGCTGGTCCCGATGCGCGGCCGATTCGTTCACCCCCGCGAGGGATCGGGTTCGCTGCAGCCCTACGGACAACGGTCCGGCGAAGTCATCTACTCCATCTCGCGACAGCGGCTCAATCAAGCGCTGCTCGGCGTTGCCCTGCGGGAGCCGGGGGTCACCGTGAATTTCGAGCATCGTTTGGAGCATGTGGATTTCGACGCCCGCGTGGCGCAGTTCAAGGATCTGCGCCGCGGCCGCATGGTCGAGGTGCCGATGCGGCCCCTGGTGGCCGCCGACGGAGGCGGCTCGGTGATGCGCCGGCGCATGGCCGAGTGCGGTCTGATCGAGGCTCGCGAGCGCGATCTCGAGCATGGCTACAAGGAACTGTCGATTCCGCCGGGTCCGCGCGGCGGCGAGCGCCTGGATCGAGAGGCCCTGCACATCTGGCCCCGCGGCGGCTATATGTTGATCGCGCTGCCGAACGTGGACGGCAGTTTCACCGCGACGCTGTTTCTGCCCATGCGCGGCGCCGTGAGTTTCGCGAGCCTTGGCACGCCCGCGGCGATCGATGAGTTCATGACGGTCAACTTCGCCGATGCGCTCAGCTTGATGCCTCATTGCCTGGCGGAATTCCAATCGAACCCAACCGGATTCTTAGGCACCGTGCACGCGCAAGGGTGGCACGTCGGCGCCTCAGCCGCGCTCATCGGCGACGCTGCGCATGCCATGGTGCCGTTTCACGGCCAGGGCATGAATTGCTGCTTCGAGGATTGCATCGAGTTCGACGCCTGTGTCGGGCGCTCCACATCCTGGGAGTCGGCGTTCGGCGAGTTTTACGCGACTCGAAAGCCCAATACCGAGGCGATTACTGCGATGGCGCTCGAGAATTATCAGGAGATGCGCGAGCAAGTCGCGGATTCCGCGTTTCTCTTACGCCAAGCCCTGGCTTTGGAGCTCGAGCGGCGCTTTCCGCAGCGTTTCATACCTCGTTACTCGATGGTGATGTTTCATCACGAGATCCCCTATCGGATCGCGCTCGAGCGCGGCGCCGTCCAAGCGCAGATCCTTGCCGAGCTGACCAGAGGTGCCGCAACCCTCACCGATGTCGACTACGCGCGCGCCGCGCGCGAGATCGAATCCCGGCTCGCGCCGCTTTAAGGTCTCTCCAGCGTGATGAAACTGTAGGCGCAGGAGTTCTTGTCGTCCGATTCGTGCCGTTCGCGCGCCGTTTCGCGCCATTCCGGGTCTCGCCAGCCGCCGAAGAACGCATCGCCGTCCTCGATCCGAGTGTGCACCAAGGTGAGGTGAATGCGCGATGCGAACGGCAGGCATAGCCGGTAGATCTCGGCACCGCCGATCACCATGAGCGGGGATGCCGTGCCCGCGGCCATTCGGGCGGCCTCCAGCGTCGCGAGCACGGTGCAATCGCCCGGCGCAAATTCGGTCGACCGGCTGAGCACCAGATTGGTACGGCCGGGCAGCGCGCGGCCGATCGATTCGTAGGTCTTGCGCCCCATGAGCACGCATTTGCCGAGGGTGAGCGCTTTGAAGCGGCGCAAATCCGCCGACAGCCGCCACGGCAAGCGATTGGCGCGCCCGATCACGTCGTTCTCCGAAGCAGCTACGAGCAGTTCCATGCCGATTTATACGCCGGCGGCGCGCGACGCGCCAGCCGCCGAGCGCGCTCGCGCGGCCGGGGCTAGCTC
>Ga0209048_10000524_pt1 | contig 40754 bp, 45 predicted proteins | sample FrelakmetCRP12CR_FD_187146 | JGI IMG/M metagenome (GOLD analysis project Ga0209048, IMG submission 187146) | Freshwater lake sediment microbial communities from the University of Notre Dame, USA, for methane emissions studies - CRP12 CR (SPAdes)... | ecosystem: Environmental > Aquatic >...
CCGTCTCGTTCAGCAAATCACCGGACAGGAGTATAAATGCCGCGTCGATCCGACGGAATCCCTCGCATATGAGCGGTTTCAAGGAATCGATCTACTAGTAATTATCGTCGCGGGGGCGCTCGACTGACGCGTGGCCTTAAAGCCTGATCGTCTCATCGAAATCCTTTTGCGCAAGCGGCTGGTGAAATTGCGCTGCAAAACCATCCTGGAAATGACGAACGATTACGGCCGGTCGCGAACCTATGGCTATCTCCGAGCCGAGTGGCGGTTTGACGGCCGCCTGAACGCCGACGCCAGACAGGGATACGTCCAGAATTTTCACGACGTGCTCGATCCCTCCCGACAGAGACAGTATGGCGCGCTGCATGAGCGGCACGATTCGCTCGTGGCGGCGATCGTCTGCGACTCCGAGATCGTGACGGTTTGCAAACCAGGTCAGTTGATCGGCTAGCTTGTCGCGCTTACGCGGCGAAACATTCATACTGATGCAGAAGCCGTTTTCATCGCGTCGCGTCGCAACTCCCGCAAAGCGCCCGATCTCGTCGAGATATACGACGACGTGTTCGCCGATTTCCGCAGGCACCGGCGCATAGAGCCGCATGTCGCCCGGCGACATTTCGACCGTCTGGCATGGATATTCCTTGTGCGACTCGAGCATGTACCGCCCGAACAGATGCACACGAACGCGCTGAAATCTGCGGCGTTCGACGGGCCTTTGATCCTTAGTGTTCGCTAATGCGGCCATTGGCTGCTCTAATAGGTCGCTCACTCGGCGACACCTTAGCCATGGCGCGCTAAAATTCGCTTAAGCGTTTTAGCGGAAACGTGACTTTCCGCCTTGATACACGACAAGGCGATGCGAACGAGGCTCGGGCGCCGGTTGTACAGACTTCGGCGCAACGATAAAGCGGTGCAACGCCCCGGCGTCTTCCATTACGCGCAAAGACTTCAACGTAAGCGGTCCAATTGGCCTTGAGCCCAGCCATACGGGTCTCTGGCTGGATGAGAGCGCGCCCATGACGCGCAGGCGCGACTTGCCGAAGTAGAGGAGAGGCAGGAGGAGCAGCTCGAACTCGATTCCGTCGCCGCGAATGCTGCCGACGATAGGGGACGATTCCGAAACCGTCATCAGGGCGGCCGCGGCGTTTGTGCGGTCCTCTTCGCGCCACAGCTCCAGGAAGGATCGTCCCTTTTGCTCGCAAAGCCATAGCGAGTTAAGTCGAGCGCCGCAGACCCGGACAGGAAATTCATATTTTCCCGCGTCGACTTCGACAATGAAACTGTCGGCCAAAAGATGGCGGATTTCGGATGGATCGATCTCGGATCTGTCCGGCGCCGCTCGAGCGCCCTTTAGGCTGTTCCAATAAGCGAACAGCTCCTTGCTGACCTGCTGTCTCATGTCTGCCCCGCCCGCGCGGCGGTTGCGCCGATTTGGCGCCACTGGCGCGGCTTCCGGATTAACAGCAGCGGCTGTGCCAACCCTCCGGGGTTAACCGTTTCGAAAGCCTGTCATTGATGGCTCGACCGCTTCATGCGAGATTGTTTGGGCAGTCGGCGAACTTCGAAGCGAGACGCTCCGCTCGCAATTCGCACGGTTCTCGGCGGCAATCGCGGCTCGCGACAAAGATTTGAGCCTGACCGGCGTGTGGGTCTTGCGTGGGACCTTCGGGCCAAAGGCGATGGGAAAAACTTGGGAACGGGCCCGCTCCGACCGTTCCTGAGCCCTTCCCCGCCGCTCCCGCGAGGTCAAAATGACATAACGACGCCCGAACGCTTCATAATGAGACGCATCGGGGGAATTGCATCAGCCGGACAGGCAGGAGTTTCCGTGAGCGCGGATCGGGAGCGGATTTTCAATATCCCCGCAGTCGTCTCGTTCCTTATTCTGGTTCTAGCCCTTGTGCAACTTACGCTAGAACGCGCTCCCGCAGACGTTTCACGATTTATTTTCGTAGAGCTTGCGCTGATGCCGGCGCGGCTGAGTTACTATTTCGCGCCAGACGCGGTGGTTAAGGCCATCTCATCAAGCGTCTCAGAAGGCGCGGAGCCGGAAACCATCGGCGTCGTACTGAACGGCGCGGGCCCGGCGTGGTGGACGCTCTTGACCTATGCTCTGCTGCACAGCGGCTGGACGCATTTGAGCGTGAACTGCATCACTCTCGCCGCCTTCGGAAGCCCGGTAGCGCGGCGGTTCGGCCTCGCGCGCTTTGTGATTTTTTTCGCGCTCTGCGCAGTCGGCGGCGCGATTGTGCATATGCTCGTTCATCCCCTCGATTTAACGCCCGTCGTCGGCGCCTCCGCGGCCATATCTGGAACCATGGCCGCGGTGGCGCGTTTCGCATTTACGCCGGGGTCAGCTTTGGCCGATCGCAGCGAGGCATTTCCGGTGGAAGCGTTTCAGGACACGTCGCTAAAGCGAATGGCAAGCAATCACCGGGCGATGTTTTTTCTCGCCGCATGGTTTGGCGTCAATTTATTGTTCGGTTTTTTCCCGCAAGCGGCGGGGTCGGGCAACAATTTGATTGCCTGGGAGGCGCATATGGGAGGGTTCCTCGCAGGCCTGCTGCTGTTCGGTCTGTTCGATCCTCGGCCATCGAGCAGCCGCGGTGGCGGTCTTTGACGGGCGGTCGCGTGCGTGCGTTGTGGCGGATAGGATTGGAGGACGTCCATGACTGTTGCTCGAATACTCAAGAATAAGGGACGCAAAGTCGTAACGACAGATCCCCATGCATCCTTGCAGGAGATCGCGCAGGAGCTTACGCTGAACAAAGTCGGAGCGCTGATTGTCGTCAGTTCCGATGGGTCAATAGAGGGAATTATTTCCGAGCGCGACATTGTTGCTGCCATCGCAAATTATGGAGCGCTTGCGCTCGCGGATGCTGCCATGCAGCACATGACTCCCCAGCCTCCTTGCGTCGAAGAATCCGACTCGGTCGATGGCGTGATGGAGATGATGACTGTACAAAGACGCAGACATCTTCCCGTCGTTCAGGACGGACGGCTCGCGGGCCTCGTGTCTATCGGCGACGTCGTCAAATATCGCATCGAGACGATCGAATACGAACGGAAGGCGTTGCGGGACTACATTACCTCTGCGTGACGGTCCAGCTCACGCAGAAGCGCCCTTGATCGGAATATGCGCAAAAATGTTTGGCAGCGCGCGCTGCGCTGCGGTGCGGCCGATTGCAATCAGTTCCGCGGCCTTATGGAAATCGAACATTCCGACTGTATCGAGCCGCGCATTGATGGAGGCGTCTGGCGGGTCCCCCGCGAGCCTCGAACGCAGGATTCGGTCTTGGATGATGTTGAAGGCGTCGATCATGGCTGTCGCCACATTTGGCGCGGCTCCGGCTCGCCTTTCAAAGTAGCGCGGAAGGAGATGATCGTCGATCGAACTGTCCGGCCGCTTGCTGAAAGGCCCGATGGCGTCGGCGCTTTCCGTAGTCGACGCGTCGCGAATGACGCGCGATCGATACATTGTGTCGGCGGTGACATTTACGGCTATCACGAAATCCGCGCCAAGAGCGCGGCACACAGTGACGGGAACGGGATTGACCAAAGCGCCGTCGAAAAGCCAGCGGTCTCCAATCCGTACGGGCTCAAAAATTCCCGGTAAAGCGTAAGACGCCCGGATCGCCAGCGCCAGCTCTCCGCGCTGTAGCCATACTTCATGTCCCGACCCGACCTCGGTCGCTACAGCCGCGAATTTTAACGGCAGGTCTTCAATCTGCAGTCCGGAAAGTTGCGAGTCGAGCGAACTCTTCAAACGCTCGCCGGTGATGAGGCTCATCCCTGAGAAAGAGAGGTCCATCATCGTAAAAACGCGTCGCCGCGTCAGCCCTCTGGCGAAGTCCTCGATCTGATCGAGCCGGCCGGCGGCGTAACAGCCTCCCACCACAGCTCCCATCGACGTGCCAGCGATGACATCCGGCTTGATCCCATGATCGGCCAATTCGCGGAGCACGCCGATATGCGACCAACCGCGAGCGGCGCCCGCCCCGAGCGCCAATCCGATTTTCGGATGTCCATCAGAGCCTTCGATGGAAACGGCATCGCGACTCTCATCCGCCTGAAAGGACACCATGGACGCGTCGCCCTCATTCCATTTGTCGAACGTCTTGCGTAGCAGCGATATCATCAACCTACTCCGCGCGCTCCCCCTTTAGCGCGAAAGTCCCTCGCGGTTTCCTCTATTATGTTGGAAGCGAGCGTGCGCTTCGAAAGTAGCAGATACGTTAACGCAATCCGTAGGCCTAAAATCACTTCGCAAGATGGGCGAGAGTACGCCCGTCCGGCTCCAGCTTACGGTAAAAACAGGACTTACGCCCCGTATGGCACGCGTTGCCGTCACCACCAACCTCGACCTCGAGCAGGAGAGCGTCCTGATCGCAATCCACGCGCAATGCGAGCAACTTTTGTACCTGGCCCGATGTGTCGCCCTTACGCCAAAGAGCCTTTCTTGATCTCGACCAATAATAGACGATTCCCGTCTCAATTGTCTTCGCCAGCGCTTCGGAATTCATATAGGCGACCATAAGGACCTCGCGAGTCCCCGCCTCTAAGGTCACGCATACGATGAGACCGGCTGCGTCAAACCGCGGCGCGAACCCTGGGCCTTCCTCCAGCGTGCTCTTGTCCAACTGCGAAGCCGCGCACATGTTCCCCTCACGATCAAGCTGAAGTCGACGGCGCCGCGATCGCGCACTTCGTCGAGGCGGCGAATGGCGCCGACGCTAAAGCGACAGCTTAGCGCGCGCCACGAAGCAGCGTATAAAAATGCGCCTGCTCCGTCGGATCGTCGCGGAAGACGCCGGAGAATTGAACGGTGACGGTCGAAGACCCCTGTTTAAGCACGCCCCGCATCGACATGCACATATGCTCGGCTTCGACCAGCACGGCGACGCCGCGTGGCGCGAGATACTGGTCGATGGCCGAAGCTATTTGCGCCGTCATCCCTTCCTGCGTCTGAAGCCTTCGCGAAAACACGTCGACAAGACGCGCGAGCTTTGACAGACCGACCACTCCGCGCGTGGGATAATATGCAATATGCGCCTTTCCAACGAAAGGAACGACATGGTGCTCGCAGTGCGAAACAAAGGGGATGTCCCGCACCAGCACGAGATCGTCGTAGCCTTCAACTTCTTCGAAGATTCGCGACAGCACATCTGCGTCGTTTTCGTTGTAGCCCTGGAAAAATTCCTCATAGGCCTTCGCCACGCGCCGCGGCGTCTCGCGTAGTCCTTCGCGGTCGGGATCGTCTCCCGCCCAACGCAAAAGCACGCGAACGGCGGCTTCGGCCTCATCGCGCGTTGGCGGCTCCAACGGAGCGGACTTGGGCGTTCTCTCGACGCCGGTTTTTGAAGAGATCAAGGTCTTAACCACGTCATCCATGTGGAGCCTCCAAACACGAAACGCCGCGTCGGCTCGATCGTCAGCGCAATCGGCGCGACGCGAAGACCTCCGGCCGCAATCGCGGCCGTTGGCCGGTTCCTCAAATAATCGCCCTATCTTGAGTTGCGAGAATTCGAGATGACGCCGCTCGATCTAGCCAGGAGATTTGGGCGGCGCTGCGCCCCGCTTTCAAGACGGCCCGCGCCAAACTATATAATGTGATCGAAATCCAAAGGTAAGCCCTAGCAGTCGATCAAGCGAAATGCTCGATAATGTCTACAATAGCCGCATTCTGGAGCTCGCGTCGGACATCCCGCGTTTGGGGCGTCTCTCCCACCCCGACGCCAGCGCAACGGCCTATTCCAAGCTGTGCGGCTCCACGATCTCCGTCGATCTGACATTGCGAGATTTCAGGGTGGCGGGCTTCGCCCAGCAGGTGAAGGCCTGCGCGCTCGGGCAAGCCGCCGCCTCGATCATGGCGCGGCATATTATCGGATCCACCCCCGGGGAGCTCCGCGAGCTACGGGAACGGATGAGAAAGATGCTGAAGGAGGACGGGCGCCCGCCGGAAGGCAAGTGGGCCGACGCCGCCATCCTTGAGCCGGTGCGCAACTACAAGGCGCGTCACGCCTCGACTCTTCTGATCTTCGATGCGGTCGTCGACGCGCTGGACAAAATAGAAGCCGCCGCCCCCGAACAGACGCTTTGATCTCCACAATTCGGCGCGGCGATGGCGCGTTAGGCCGACGCTGGCCCTTCCCCGATTTTTCCGTCACACCAGTTTCTATGACCGCTCTCCCGATTCGAATTCTCGGAATCGACCCCGGCCTGCAAAACACAGGCTGGGGAGTGATAGAGGCGCTCGGGTCGCGCCTGTCCTTCGTCGCCTGCGGGCGGGTCTCGTCCGAAACGGGCGCTACGGTTAGCGAAAGACTGCGCCAGCTCCATCAGGGCCTCACACAGGTAATCGTGGACTATGCCCCCATCGAGGCGGCGGTCGAGGAGACATTCGTCAATCGCGATCCGCAGTCGGCTCTTAAACTCGGACAGGCGCGAGGCGTCGCGCTCGCCATTCCGGCGCTTGCCGGTCTGCATGTCGAGGAATATGCGGCCAATCTCGTGAAGAAGACCATTGTCGGCAACGGCCACGCGGACAAGCGGCAAATCGCGCTGATGGTGCGCGTGCTTCTCCCGGCGAGCGCCCCGACGAGCGCCGACGCCGCCGACGCTCTGGCCGTCGCTATATGTCACGCGCAACATCGCAGCGCCCATGCGCGATCTCGCGCAATAGCCGGCTCCAGTCGGGCCGCAGGCGGATGAAGCGGCGATGATCGGCAAGTTAAAGGGTCTCATCGACAGCTATGGCGAGGATCTCGTCATCCTCGACGTGAACGGCGTCGGATATGTCGTGAACTGCTCTGCGCGCACCCTCCAGAGGCTGCCCCCTGTCGGAGAAGCCGCAACGCTTTCCATCGACACGCAGGTGAGGGAAGACGCCATTCGCCTGTTCGGCTTTACGAGCGACGCCGAGCGCGATTGGTTTCGTCTCCTTCAAACGGTGCAAGGCGTCGGCGCCAAAGTCGCGCTCGCCATTCTGTCAATTTTCGCGCCAGGGGAGCTCGCCGACGCCATTGCGACCCAGGACAAGGCCGCCGTAGCGCGCGCTCAAGGCGTTGGGCCCAAACTTGCCGCCCGCATCGTGGCCGAACTGAAGGACAAGGCGCCCGCCTTCGGCTCGATCGACCCCTCAGTCGTCCGGCTCGCCGGGGTCGAGGACGCCAGATCGGCGCCTCGCCCCGTGCAGGATGCGATCTCGGCCCTCGTCAATCTCGGATATGGTCGCCCACAGGCGGCCGCCGCGGTCGCCGCCGCAGTCAAGGCGCTGGGAGAGTCGGCGGACGCCGGGACGCTCATACGGCGAGGGCTGAAAGAGCTCGCGGGCTAGTTGTGATGAATTCCCGTAGCTACTCCAGGCAGGTTTTTACCAATATTTGACGACATTGGGATTATTCGTTCGATAAGTCGAGCTTTCGCCCAAAAAAACGCTCAAACGGTCACGCTTCTGGTGAGCGAGAAAGCTGCGGCGGGAAATGAGCGAATGACCGTGTCTTACGAGCGTAAGAAATACCCAGAGACAGTTTCTTCGTGGAAGCGCCGAGTTCAGAGGGACTTACAGTTCTCTGGCATTTTCACGTGCGATTTTCTTGCGAGCCTCGCTCACGTCGGAGCGGGAATCTACCTCCTTGAGGTCAGGAGATTGCCGCAGCTCGTTCTCGTGGAGATGGGCGCGCTTGTGGCGATTTTCTTGCTTCTTCACGCGGCGAAAATCGCAATGATCTTGTTCCTTGAAAGAAAGGGCGGTGATGCGCGGGAATTCGTCGAGTCCGACCGTCTCGTCACCGAGGGCGTATACAAATATTCGCGCAATCCGGTTTATCTCATTTCTATTGCTCAAAGCGTCATATGGTCGTTGATGCTTCTGCGCGGCGCATTGGCGACGCAGCCGGAACCCGTGTCGATCGCCGTCGCGCTAATTGTTCCGGTCATCCATTTTCTTTGCATCGACCGGTGGATCATTCCCAGGGAGGAAGCCGCGCTGCGCCGCGCCCATCCTCAGACTTTCGCAGATTACTCAAAGAGGGTAAACCGCTGGCTCGGCTGGCGGACGCTTGGCTGACGAGTTTCTGCACGCCTCGCGCTGGCGTATATTCGGGCGGCGATTCATGCAGTCGCATTCCGCGAACAGCGCTCGAATCGACAGCCGTTAAGGGCCAAGCTTGACCACCTCTCCCCGCCTCGTAACGCCGGAAAGACGCGACGACGACGCGGACGCTTCGCTCCGTCCTCTGACTCTCGTCGATTTCACGGGTCAGGACTCCGCGCGCAAGAATCTCAAAATCTTCATTGAAGCCGCCAAGGCGCGCGGCGACGCGCTCGATCACGTGTTGCTGGTGGGCCCTCCGGGACTTGGAAAAACGACGCTCGCGCAAATCGTCGCGCGCGAACTTGGCGTGAATTTTCGCTCGACCTCCGGTCCCGTTATCGCAAAGGCGGGAGACCTTGCCGCGCAGCTTACCAATCTCGAGCCGCGCGACGTGCTTTTCATCGACGAAATCCATAGGCTCAACCCTGCCGTCGAAGAGATTCTCTATCCGGCGATGGAGGATTTTCAGCTCGACCTCATCATCGGCGAGGGGCCCGCCGCGCGCTCGGTCAAAATCGATCTGGCAAAATTCACGCTTGTCGGCGCCACGACGCGCGCGGGATTGCTGACAACACCGCTGCGAGACCGCTTTGGCATTCCGATGCGGCTGAGCTTTTATACGAGCGAAGAGCTCGAGTTGATCTTGAGGCGCGGCGCCCGCGTGCTCGGCGTCGCCATGAGCGACGACGGCGCTCGTGAAATCGCGCGACGCTCTCGCGGAACTCCGCGTATTGCAGGGCGATTGTTGCGCCGCGTTCGAGATTTCGCGATCGTGGAGGAAGCGGCGAGCGTGACTCGCGAACTCGCCGATCGCGCATTGCGGCTGCTCGACGTGGATTCAATCGGTCTCGACATCATGGACCGCCGCTACCTCGACATGATCGCGGTGAACTTCGGCGGCGGCCCGGTCGGAATCGATACGATCGCCGCCGCTCTCTCCGAACCGCGCGACGCCATTGAGGACATCATCGAACCCTTCCTGCTGCAACAAGGCTTCTTGCAACGCACGCCGAGAGGACGCCTGCTCACGCCCACTGCTTTCCGGCATTTGGGTCTGGCGGAGCCCGCGCGGCCTGCGTCGCAGTTCGGTCTGTTCGGAGATGAGGGCGATTAGCCCGTTCTCATAAATCCGGCTCGACGAAAGGCCGTCTCTTGCTAAATGCCGCCGCGGCGTGAGCTACGCTGCCGAACAAACTTCAAATCGCCGCAAGGAACCGCTTTAGCTCCACAAGCATTAACTAAGAAGTTCGATTCATCGCCCGCCATGTCTGCGGCGCGAGGGTATGGAGCGTTATGCGATCGAGCGGAGAAACGCGAATTAACCCAGTTTCAGTAGATTTGAGTACGGAGTTTCTGATCATGGCGAGAATTTCAGCTGTTGCGTACGGCCGCATTTGCGGCGCTTGCGCTTTGTCTGCGCTCTTCGCGGCCACTGCCGCGACGACGGCCTCGGGCTTCGAGTCGATGCCAGCTATAGCGCTGCACTACGTTTCCCCTTTCGACGATGTTCCGCCTTGGATCGCCCGCAAACCATATGGCCGAAGCCCATATGTCCGCAGCTCAAAGATGAATCATTCGCAACCTGCGCATGCAACAAACCGCGCCGAAACCACAAGCCTCGAACGCCCGTTGTTTGCAGTTATTTCGATCACCGACCAGCACGTCTCGATTTATAATCACCGTGGCCTCGTGGACCGCTCGCCAATTTCGACAGGCATGGCCGGCCATCCGACGCCCAAGGGCGTATTCACCATCATCGGCCGAGAGCGCTTTCATCACTCGAATATATATTCCGGCGCGCCGATGCCGTTCATGCAGCGCATTACATGGTCCGGCATCGCCATGCACCTCGGCGTCGTTCCCGGCCATCCGGCCTCGCATGGCTGTGTCCGGCTTCCCGCCGCGTTCGCAGCCAAGCTTTGGGTAATGACGAGGATTGGCGAGCGCGTCGTCATTTCGCCGAATGAGGTGACGCCGGTCGAATTTGCGAATCCATTGTTGCCCGCGCCGAAGATGCTTGCTCAGACGGTCGCCGAAAGCGCCACGCCGGCGTCGGACGCCGCCGCCCAGCCGTCGCTCGTCAATCCACGGCAATACGCCGAGCAGCTCAAGGCCAAGGCCGCAGCCGATGGCGCCGCGGCGCTCAAAATCATCAAAGAGACGACTGCAGCGATCCGCATAAAGCAGCAGGACGCCGCTCACGCGTCGACAGAGCTTAGAGCGGCCGAAGCGGTCCACTCTATCGCTCAGGCGAGAGCCGGCGCCGCGACCGAGAGATATGAGACGGCCGTCGCCGCCGTGGGCGCCAAGCAACCGGACTCCATCGTGCTCGCGGAACTCAAGCCGGAAAACGGCAATGCCGAGGCCAGCCGATTTACGAAGCCGTACGACGCTGCGGAAACCGCTCGGGATGCCGCGTTGACGGCGAAGAAAAACGCAGACGCGGCGCTCGCCGAGGCGGCTGCGAAACTCGAAACCGCGAAAGCCGCCGCGGACGCCAGGGACGCCGAGCTGGCGGAGGCCAATCGACGCCTGGACGAAGCGTCGGAAGCCTCCCAAACCGCGACGAAGGCCGAGAAAGAGGCGCTGGTGCGACTTACGCCCATCTCCGTGCTGGTGAGCAAGAAAGATGGGAAGATATATGTGCGCCAGGGGCTCGCGCCGCTCTTCGATGCGCCCGCCATCGTGCGTGACCCGGAGAGGCCGCTAGGCTCGCATCTATATATTGCGACGGCGGTGGACAGCGACGGGACGTCGCTTAAATGGTCCGTCCTGTCGATGCCAGGCCGGGCCGCCGAGGAACATAGTGAACGTCACGGGAGAACTGCCTCGGGCGAAGATCAATTCGGGTCGCTGCGGAAGGCGCATGGGTCGGGTTCGACCGCCGCCGAAGCGCTCGAGCGCGTAGAGATCGCGCAGGACGTTCGCGACCGCATCGCGGAGCGTCTATGGACCGGCGGATCGCTGATCATTTCCGATCAGCCGCTCAGCGGCGAGACGGGCGCGGTCGGCACCGACCTCACGGTGAAGCTGCGATAGCGGCGCGGGCGGATATCCGAAACCGCTCATTTCGGATGCGGCACGATCCGAAGATAGGGCCTCGGCGCTTTCCAGCCGTCAGGATAAATCTTCTTGGCTTCTTCGTCGGTGACGGAGCCCGCGATGATCACGTCCTCGCCCTGCTTCCAGTTCACCGGCGTCGCGACCTTGTGTTTCGCGGTGAGCTGCAGCGAGTCGATCACGCGCAGCACCTCGTCGAAATTGCGGCCCGTCGTCATCGGATAAACGATGATGAGTTTGATCTTCTTGTCGGGGCCTATGACGAAGACATTACGCACGGTCTGATTGTCGGCCGGAGTTCGCGCGCTGGAGTCGCCGGAGGCGCTCGCCGGCAGCATTCCGTAAAGTTTCGAAATGCGGAGATCCGAGTCGCCGATCATCGGATAATTGGGCACCGCGCCCTGCGTCTCCTCTATGTCGATCGCCCATTTTGCATGATTTTCGACGGGATCGACGCTCAATCCGATGACCTTCACGCCTCTGCGGTCGAATTCGGGTTTCATCTTTGCGACATAGCCGAGCTCGGTTGTGCAAACGGGCGTGAAATCCTTGGGATGTGAGAACAAGACCGCCCAGTCGTCGCCGACCCATTCATGGAATTTGATCCGGCCTTGCGTGGTCTCGGCCTCGAAGTCCGGCGCAACGTCGCCAATTTGGAATGACATGCGAAAGCCTCCCTGTGCTGAATTGCTCGCGTCCGACGATGCCGCAAATATGCGCGGAGAGGCGAGGCCGTGATAATTGTGGACAATATGAAATGCGTCAAGGACAACAGGATTGCGAATCGCCGATGACAATCAATTACGCCCATCACCTTTTTCCGGTGCGCGTCTATTACGAGGACACGGACTTCTCCGGACTCGTTTATCACGCATCGCATCTGCGCTTCATGGAAAGAGGCCGCACGGAGCTTTTGCGCGCGTTGGGCGTGCATCAACGCGCCTTGCACGACGGCGGCTCGGGCACATCGGTCTTTTTTGTGGTAAGAGCCATGGACATCGACTTTAAGAAGCCCGCGCTGATGGACGATCTTCTTACGGTCGAGACGCAGGTGAATGAGATTGGCGGCGCTTCCGTCTCACTTTCGCAACGCATCGTGCGAGGACAGGAACTTCTGGTTAGAGCCGAGGTCAAGGTCGTAGCGGTCCAGGATGGCCGCGCCCGGCGGCTTCCGGCGGAGGTTCGCGAGAAATTCGGACTGGCGATGGGCCGGACCAAAAGGTGAGGGTCGCCAAGCCTTAACCCTTACGAGTTCTTAACCGGACCTTCCTATAATCTCTTGTGCAGCGCAGCGTAGCCCAAGATTTGGCCAAATCTACGAGCAAAAGAGCCTTGAAGAGTTCACAATTTCGCCCAGTCGCGCAACCATTCGAGCCCCGAAGGACGAGTTTATGAATCCTGCCGAGATCGCAAGCCCGCTCGCTGCTCAGGCTCCGGACATCACCATCTGGAGCATGTTCTGGGGCGCTCATATCGTCGTAAAGCTCGTCATGGTTGGTCTGCTAATGGCCTCCGTCTGGTGCTGGGCGATTATCATCAACAAGACGCTGCTATTCACGCGCACCCGACGCGCGATGGACCGTTTCGAGGAGACCTTCTGGTCGGGAAGTTCGCTCGAGGAACTCTACTCCAAGCTCTCCGAACGGCCCACCAACGCGATGGCGACGCTCTTCGTCGCGGCTATGCGCGAATGGAAGCGCTCGTTTCAGAACGCCAATGCGTCCTTCATGGGTTTGCAGGCGCGCATCGAGAAAGTGCTCGACGTGTCGATCGCCCGAGAAGTCGAAAAACTCGAATCCAATCTGCTCGTGCTTGCGACCGTCGCCTCTGCTGGGCCCTTCGTTGGCCTTTTCGGCACGGTATGGGGCATTATGACTTCTTTCCGCTCCATCGCCGCTTCAAAGAACACTTCGCTCGCCGTTGTCGCGCCAGGCATTGCGGAAGCCCTGCTCGCGACGGCCATCGGACTCTTCGCCGCCATTCCCGCGTTGATCGCCTACAACAAGCTTCAAGCCGAAGTTGCGAAATCGCAGGCTCGAATGGAAAGTTTCGCCGACGAATTCTCCGCCATTCTCTCGCGCCAGATCGATCAGCACACAGGATCGAGCGGGCGGGACCGCGCAGCGTAAGGTTTAACCCCAATGGGAATTACTCAGACTGCAGCGGGACGCAAAGGCGGACGCAGGCGACGCGGCGTGCCGCGTTACGGCGCCATGGCCGAAATCAACATGACGCCTTTCATCGACGTGATGCTCGTGTTGCTGATCATCTTCATGGTGGCGGCGCCCTTGCTGGCGACCGGCGTCGCGGTCGATCTGCCGCAAACCAAGGCCGGTCCTCTCAATATCGACCAGAAGCCCGTGTCCATCGCCATAGACGACAAGGGTCAAATCTTCTTGATGGATCAGCCGCTCGAAGTTTCGCAATTGCTCGACCGCCTGAAAGAGACGGCGAAGCAGGGATTCGACGAGCGCATTTATGTGCGCGGCTCGAAAGCGGTGAACTACGGCCGCGTGGCCGAAGTCATGTCGCTCGTCACCAGCGCGGGATACAAAAAGGTCGCGTTGGTCACCGAGCAGGATCGAGACAGGAAGTGAGTTCGCGAAAGTGAGATTTTCGCGTTCGGAACCCGGCTTGGTGGTTTCCGCCGCCGCTCACATAGGGCTTTTGGCGGGGGCGCTCTTTGTGTTTTCGGAAGTGAGAAAATTCGAGGACGCTCCGGAGAGTGTTCCCGTCGACATCGTCACAGACTCGCAATTCAACCAGATCATGAAAGGCGAGAAGACGGCGCGCGAGGTGAAGCCCAAACCGCGCGTGGATAAGGTCTCAACAGAAACGGAATTCAAACCGGGGCCTCCAATCGCAGAGGCGAAACGCGACGTCGAGGCGCCTCCGCCTCCCTTGAAGCGCCTGCAGGACCCTTCCGAAGACGACGCGCCGCTGCCGCCGAAAAAAACCGCCGCACTGCCTCCCCCTGCTCCGCCGCCGCCTCCGAGCCGGCCTACGCCCGAGCCTGCGCCCAAGCCGCCGGTAAAACCGCAGGCCAAGGCGCAGCTGGAGCCTGAGAAGGAGGCGCCGGCGGACGCCGAAGTCGTCAAACCAAAACCGCCTACGAGGCCGAAGCTCGACAAGGAGACGACGGATGCGGCTGAAAAGCCTGCGCCTCGCAAGGAATTAAAAATCGATGAGGTGGCGAAGCTCCTGCAGCAAAAGAAGCAGGAGGAAAAGCCTTCGCGAACGGAGCGCACCGAGGAAAAGTCGGAGCCCGCTGCGAAACCCAAGTCCGGCGACGAGAACGCGCCAAAATCCAAATTCAACGCCGCGAGCATCGCAAGCCTGTTGAGCCATGAAGCGCCACAGCGGCGCGCCTCGACTGGGCGCGAGGCGACGCATACGGCGTCGCTCGGTTCGCCGACGGCGAACGCCTCCGTCATGTCGCCGTCCCTGCAGGCGCAGATCGACGCCTATACGATCGAGCATTATTCAAAGTGCTGGCGCGAAGGACTCTCCATGAGCGCCAGGACCTATGTGCCACAAGTCGAATTCCATCTGACGCGAGACGGCGCGCTCGAAGGCGCGCCTCGCCTGCTCAATCCGTCGTCCAACCCAGTCGACAGAAGCCGAGGCGAACAGGCGATTGCGGCGGTGCGTCGCTGTAGTCCCATGCCGATTCCGGCGGCTTTCGCGCCTTACTACGACTATTGGCGCGTCACGGAACTGCATATGAAAGAAAATATGTAGCGTCGCGCCGTCTCTCGTTTTCCAGCCCTTTCGCTGAACAGTTCAGGACCCCGACATGACGCTGACCTTCACTCGCCGTTCCGCCGTGGGCCTCCTCGCAGGGGCGACGCTCGCTCCTCTCGCGCCCGCCCGCGCGGCGCGCGTTCTCGATTTGAAGGCGGGCGGCTTTCAGCCAGTCAATATTGCCGTGACCAGCTTCATAGGCGACGAGGCGGCGCGCAACGCGACCAGCGTCATCACGAATAATTTCAAGCGTTCCGTGTTCCTGAAGCCAATCGATCCTGCGAGCTTTCCGCAACAAGGCGTCAATCCGGATCAGCCGCCCGATCTCGACGCCTGGCGAACCGTCAATGCGCAATTTGTATTGACGGGACGCGCGCAACGAGGCGGCGACGGCCGGCTCAAGACGGAATTTCGGCTGTGGGACATTACCACTGGCGATCAGGCTTCGGGCAGTCAGTTCGTCACCGACCCCAACAATGCGCGTCGCGTCGCGCATCTCATTTCGGACGCTGTCTTCACGCGTATCACCGGGGAGAAGGGCTTTTTCGACACGCGCATCGTCTTTGTCGATGAGAGCGGACCGAAGGACAATCGCCGCAAGCGTCTCGCCATCATGGATCAAGACGGCGTTAATGTGCGTTATCTCACGCGCGGCGACGAGCTCGTCGTCACTCCGCGTTTCTCGCCCTCCTCGCAGGATGTCACCTACATGGCCTTCGGCGCCGGCGACCCTAAAGTGCTTCTGCTCAACATCGAAAGCGGGCAGCGCGAAGTTGTCGGAAACTTCCCCGGCATGACCTTCGCGCCGCGATTTTCTCCCGACGGGCAGAAGATCATCATGAGTCTGACTCAAGGCTCTTCCACAAATCTTTATTCGATGGACATTCGCTCGCGCACGACGACGCGTCTGACAGACACCAGCGCCATCGACACCTCGCCCTCCTATGCGCCCGACGGCTCGCGCATCGTATTCGAATCCGATCGCGGCGGCTCGCAGCAGCTTTACGTGATGTCGGCCGGCGGCGGCGACGCCAAACGAATCTCATTTGGCTCGGGCCGCTATTCGACGCCGGTATGGTCGCCCAAAGGCGATTACATCGCCTTCACCAAACAAACGACCGGCGCCTTCGCAATCGGCGTGATGAAAACGGACGGTTCGGGCGAGCGCATTCTGACGGAAGGCTTTCACAATGAAGGTCCGACCTGGGCGCCGAACGGATTGTTCCTGATGTTCTTCCGCGACAACGGCGGACAGGGCGGGGCCAAGCTCTTTATGATGGACGTCTTCGGCCGCGCCGAATTTCCGGTGCCGACGCCGAGTTACGGGTCCGATCCCGCATGGGGGCCGCTGCAGGATTGAGGGCGACGTAGCTTGTCGTTGAGCGCGCGGATGATAAAACCGCCCCATGAACAAGCCGGTGCGCATTCACGAAAGCTGGAAGCAGCATCTCGCTTCCGAATTCGACCAGCCCTATTTCATGGAGCTGCGGCGCTTTGTGCGCGACGAATATGCGTCGCGTATCGTCTATCCGCCGCCTGCGCAGATCTTTCGCGCCTTCGACGAGTGCCCCTTCGACGAGACGAAGGTTGTCATTCTCGGTCAGGACCCCTATCACGGCGCCGGACAGGCGATGGGCCTCTGCTTCGCCGTCGGCTCGAATGTGCCGGCGCCGCCGTCGCTGCAAAATATCTTCAAGGAAATCGAAAGCGATCTCGGTCATGACGTTTCGCACGATCCCGATCTGTCGCGCTGGGCGCGCCAGGGCGTGCTGCTGCTGAACGCGACGCTCACCGTGCGCGAAAACGCAGCCGGTTCGCATCAGGGCAAAGGCTGGGAGCGCTTCACCGACGCCGCGGTGCGTGCGTTGAGCCGCGAGCGGGAGGGCGTCGTATTTATGCTCTGGGGAAATTACGCACGACAGAAAGGCGAATCAATCGACCGCACCAAACATCTCGTGCTGGAGTCGTCGCACCCTTCGCCGCTTTCCGCGCGCGGCTTTTTCGGCTGCAAGCATTTTTCGAAAGCGAACGCCTATCTCGCCGCGCGCGGGAAAACTCCCATAGAATGGTAACGCAACGAAGCGCGGTTATGACGCCTTCGCCGCAGCTTCATGCTGTGCGACAAGCGCGGCGTCGTCATTTCTGACCTTCTGAAATGTCGGCCGCGCAGCCGCACGCTGCGCATAGGCGGCGATTTCCGGCGTTTCAGGGACGAGCCCGAATTTCGTCGTCCAGTTCAAAGCGCCGCCCCACATCACCTCGGCCGCGGTGAAACGCTCGCCGAAAAGATACGGACCTTTCGCGATCTGCGCCGAAATCATTCCGATCACTTCATCGAAGGTCCCATAGGGGCTCATCATCCGGGGACGGCCTCGCGCTTCATATAGCGGTCCATGATGACGTGCTCGAAGCACGATCCGTAGAAAACGAGCCACCGCAGATAGGGCCCGCGCAGAGGATCGCCAATGGGCGGCGCGAGCCCCGCGCCCGGTCCGCGATATAGATGAAAATCGCTCGCTGCTCTCCGGCTTTCAGTTTGAGAACGTGCAGCTCTTAGCACCGCGGACGAACGGGTTTGGGGCGAGTGGAAAAGGGTCAGTTTCCGATCCGTCATTGTGCTCTCCTAATTGCGGGCGTCGATATTTAGAACAAATAATGAACAAAAACAAGCCGTCAGCCACGGTTCAGCGCCAAGATGGCGCGACTTTCAGGCGAAAATCTTGGAGGGTTTCGCGGTCTCTATCGCGAGCGCCGATTTTCTTCGTTCAATGGAGCGGAGCGCATGATCGATGGCGAGCTGCATGACGGGCACCTGTTCTGCGCCAAGCGAGCCGGCCGCGAGATTGGTCACGCAGGATGATACGATTGAGCGGAATTCTCCTTCCAGCAGTTCGATCTGAGCCTCGTCCGCCTTGAGAGCTTCATCTGAAAGGCGATCGTCTTGCCGATGAGCTGCGAGAACTTCTTTATCGGCGACTTCGGCGGGAGGACGATCGCGACGACGTCCCGGCGCACAATGGCGATCGTTTGCCCGTTGGACGGCGGAGACACGTCGGTTCGCACGAGCGCGAGATCGGCGTCGCCCTGTTCTATCGCCGCGGAGGCCGCCTTCAAATCCGGCGCAGAGACAAGCTCAAGCTTGATATGGGAATGGTGGTTCACCGAAACCGCCTTGAAGGAGGAGAAAAGGCGACCGCCCATGGGGCCGCTCGTAACCTTGAGCGTCGCATGGGGCAACCAATGGTAAATGACGGTCAATACAAGACCGACGACCAGCAGAAGATACCTTAAACCGCTTTCACGGCGCAGCTCACGCGCGCGACGCCGCGCATGTATCGCATAAGGCGTTGGGCGTCTAGGAAATCCACAAAAAGGACTCCGGGAAAGTTCTCTTCCCATCGCTCTTCCACACGCTTAAATCTTCCGCATGGTTTCCCAACAGGATCGAAGCGACGTTCGACTCGAGCAGGAACGCGCGGGCGAAGCGGCCGACGCCGAGTTGCAGTCGGACTTGGGCGCCGATTTCGCCGAGCTCGAGCGCGCGCCCGAAAGCGTCAAGCGCGGCGTCGCCGTGATCAAGGCACATTGGCGGAACGCGCCGAATGGTCCTGGCGTCTACCGAATGATCGCCGAAAACGGCGAGGTTCTTTACGTCGGCAAAGCTAAGAACGTTCGCAAACGCATCGCGAGCTATACGCGTCTTGCAGGGCATGTGAACCGCATCGCACGGATGATCTCACAAACTGCGTCAATGATGTTCATCTCGGTCGAAACGGAAACCGAGGCGCTGCTTCTCGAAACAAATCTCATCAAACAACTGAAACCGCGCTTCAACGTTCTGATGCGCGACGACAAGAGCTTTCCCTATATTCTGATCGCGACCGATCACGCAGCGCCGCAAATTATGAAACATCGCGGCGCCCGCGCGAGAAAAGGCGATTATTTCGGTCCTTTCGCGAGCGTATGGGCGGTCAATCGCGCGCTTAACGCTTTGCAGCGCGCCTTTTTGTTGCGCTCATGCGTCGATTCCTTCTACGAGAACCGCACGCGGCCGTGCCTTCTCTATCAGATCAAACGCTGCTCGGCGCCGTGCACAGGCGAAATCTCGCATGTCGATTACGCTGAACTCGTGCGCGAGGCGCATGATTTCCTTTCCGGCCGCAGCCGGTCGGTGCGCGAGTCGCTCGCGCGCGAAATGACGGAAGCTGCGGACAGGCTCGACTTCGAGCGAGCCGCGCGCTTGCGCGACCGTATTTCGGCGCTCTCCGCAATTCAGGGATCCCAGGGAATCAATCCGCGCACGGTCGAGGAAGCCGACGTATTCGCCATCGCGAAAGAAGAGGGTCTATTTTGCGTTGAAGTTTTTTTCTTTCGCGCCTATCAGAATTGGGGAAATCGTTCCTATTTTCCGCGCGCCGACGCCAGTCTCGACGAGGCGGAAGTTCTCGATTCATTTCTTTCGCAATTCTATGCAGAGCACCCCGCACCACGGCTGGTGCTGCTGTCGAACGCGATCGAAGACGAGGACGTGCTCAAAGACGCGCTGAGCGCAAAAATGAGAAAGCGCGTCGATGTAATGACGCCGAGGCGCGGAGAGAAGCGCGAACTTGTCGAACATGCGCTGGCGAATGCGAAACAGGCGCTGCATCGCAAGCTCACGGAAGATTCGAGCCAGGAAAAGCACCTGGCGGTCCTTGCGACAACATTTGGCTTGCCGAAGACTCCCCGCCGCATCGAAGTCTACGACAATTCGCACACCGGCGGCGCGCAAGCCATCGGCGCAATGGTCGTCGCAGGGCCGACAGGCTTTATGAAAACCCATTACCGCACATTCAATATCCGCGACGAAGAGACGGAGCCCGGAGACGATTACGCCATGATGCGCGAAATGTTGACGCGCCGCTTCTCACGGCTGGCGAGGGACGCCGAGAAGGAAAACGACGCTGACGCGTTTCCCTTGAAGCCCGACCTCGTGCTGATCGACGGCGGGCGCGGCCAGTTCGAAGCCACGCGCGAGGCTCTCAAAGCGCTTAATGTCGAGGACGTCGCCGTCGTCTCCATCGCCAAGGGCGCCGACCGCAACGCCGGGCGCGAAACCTTCCACGTGGAGGGACGCGAACCGTTCCGTTTGCCCCCGCACGATCCCGCGCTGTATTTCGTTCAGCGGCTTCGCGACGAAGCGCACCGTTTTGCGATTGGAACACACAGGGCGCGTCGCAAAAAGGAATTCGCCAAGAATCCTCTGGACGAGATCTCGGGCGTCGGGCCGGCTCGCAAGCGGGCTCTCCTCCTCGCCTTCGGCTCCGCAAAAGCGGTCGCGGGCGCGGCCCTTTCGGACCTCGAAAAAGTCCAGGGCGTGAACAAGGCTACGGCTCGGCTAGTTTTCGATCACTTCCACGCGGATAGCGATTAAAAGTTTCGGGATCGCGCCGCAAAGGCAAGGTTCTTCTATTGACAAGAGGCGCGATAGGCATGTTCCCTCGCTGCATGACCACGACGGCTAACACGTCCTCGCGACGCCGCCACGCCCTGGCCCTCCCTAACCTATTGACATACGGACGGCTTTTTGCCGTCCCGATTGTCGCGGGGTTGTTACAGTGGCCGAACGAGCACTGGATGCGCTGGTCGGCCCTCGCCGTCTTCACCGCGGCCGGGGTCACGGATTTCTTTGACGGCTATCTGGCGCGCATGTGGGCGCAACAATCGTCGCTCGGGCAGATGCTCGACCCTATCGCGGACAAGCTGCTCGTTGCGGCGACCATACTAGCCTGCGTGGCCGATCAGACCATCGCCGGTTGGACGATCTGGGCCGCCCTCATCATCCTATGCCGGGAAATCCTCGTTTCTGGCCTGAGGGAATATCTCGCGGATTTGAAGGTTGCGGTGCCGGTGAGCGCCATCGCCAAGTGGAAAACGACGCTTCAACTCTTCGCGCTCGGATTTTTCATCGCGGGCCCGGCGGGCGAAGTGGTGCTTCCTGGTACGATCATGATCGGCGGAGTGCTGCTCTGGGTCGCCGCGGTGCTGACGCTCTACACCGGCTTCGACTATATGAGGGCCGGCTGGGCGCATTTTGGGAACGGCGACTGATGAAGGCGCTTTATTTCGCCTCGGTGCGCGAACGCGTCGGCGTCGCGGAAGAGGATATTTTTCCGCCGCGCGAGGTCTCGACGGTGAGCGAGCTCATGCGCTGGCTAGCCTCGCGGGGCGAAGGCTACGCCGAAGCCTTCGCAAACGCCCGCACGATCCGGGCGGCGGTCGACAAGGCCCATGCGAGTCATGAAGCGTCCATCGCCAGCGCCAAGGAAGTCGCGTTTTTCCCTCCAATGACCGGAGGATGATTTCCATTTTCGCGCCTAAGGTCCGCGTTCAATCGGACCCCTTCGACCTCGGCGAGGAAGTCGCGCGTCTGGAAGGCCGTGGCGAGGTTGGCGCAATTGTCTCTTTCGTCGGACTCTGCCGCGACGAAGACGGGGCGCTCGCCGCTCTCGAGCTCGAACATTATCCCGGCATGGCCGAAGATGAGATTGCGCGCGTCGCGGCGCAGGCGCTCGAGCGCTGGCCTCTACAGGGCCTGACCGTAATCCATCGGCACGGCGTGATCCGGCCCGGGGAGAAGATCGTATTGGTCGTCGCCGCCGCGCGCCATCGCGCAGAGGCTTTCGCGGCGGCGGAATTCCTCATGGATTACCTCAAGACCAGCGCGCCCTTCTGGAAGAAGGAGCGGCGCGCCGACGGGAGCGACGGCGGCTGGATCGGGGCCAAGGCGGCGGACGACGAAGCGGCGGCGCGCTGGACGAAACGGTGAGAAGGTCGGCCTCCCGGCCTCAGACAAGCGCGCTTTGAGCCGGCGCGATCAGTCTCACGATAAAGGCGTGCAAGGCGCCCGCCGCGATGCTCACGATCAATGCGATAAGCGTCAGAACGTCGGCGTTGTCCTTCGGGCATTTCAACATTCGCGGCGCGCCGAGGTAAAAGAGATAGACGCCGTAAAATCCGACAATGTCGAGCCAGCGGAAGCCGGGCGCGAGGGCGAAGACCGAGGCGAGCCATGCGGGCGTGTAGGAATAGGCCGCAAGCGCCAACGCCTTCGCGTCGTTAGAGCGGCCGTCGAATGTCGGCGCGGCACTCGACAGAACGAAGGCGACGATAAAGATCATCGGAAGGCTCACGATATATTGCGCGACGGCGCGCATGGCGCCGCCGGCGAAGCTCATATGGGCGTCGCCCAATATCCCCCGCGAATAGCCGAAAAGCCACACGCCGAAAAAGGTCGCGAACGGCGGTATGGCCGCAAGGAAGACGATGTAGCGGGAATAAAGCTCCGCGACGCTTAGTCTTTCGTTTTCGATCAATCCCCATTCGGCTTCAGGCAAGAGAATCAAGCCTTTCACACGCCGCAGCAGATTCATTTCCCACTCCCTGGCGAAAGTTTCGAGCCGGTTGGTTCCGGTCGATTGGTTTCGAGAGTAAAACGCCTTTGCGACATGACAAGACCGTAAAGTAGGCGCGAGGCGCGACGGACTTGCAGGGACCGCCCAAGCATGCGAGGGAACGTCGTGCGGCTCTCTTTGGCCGTTCGCGAGAGCGACCTCAACCCTTGCCGTTACGGGCCGCATGAAAAGAATAATGGACCGACTGTGGCCCGTCGTGGGCCTCCTCGCGGTAGTCGGCTCCTTTTACCTTCTCTACCATGAGTTCAAGGGCGAGTCCGTTGGCGCGGAGGTCTGGGCTGCGCTCAACGCGATTCCGCCGTCCCATTATCTTGCCGCCGGCGCATCGACGCTTCTCGCTTATGCGGCGCTCGCCTGGTACGACCGCATTGCTCTGCTGCATCTCGGCGTGAAACACATCTCCTGGATTTTCATCTCGGTATGTTCTTTCACGACCTATGCGCTCTCCCACAATATCGGGGCGTCGGTCTTTTCCGGCGCCATGGTGCGCTATCGCGCCTATTCGTCCAAGGGTCTGTCCGCGTCGCAAGTCGCCGTTCTCGTCGTCCTTTGCTCTTACACATTCGCCTTTGGCAATATTCTGCTCGGCGGCATTCTGCTCACATGGAAACCTGCATTGATGCAGCGCCTATCCGGCATGCTGCCGGACGTCGTCACCAACCCGACGACCGCGCTCACGATCGGCCTCGTTTGTCTCAGCGCAGTCGGACTGTACGTCATCGGGTCCCTCATGCATTTCCGGCCGCTGACAATAGGCAAAATGCAGGTCGTCTATCCTCGCCCGGGGATCATGGTCCGACAATTATTCGCCGCGCCCATGGAGCTGATCGGCGCGGCCGGGATCATTTATTTCGCCCTTCCCGAGACCGGAAACCCCGGCTACCTCGTCGTGCTGGGCACATTCCTGCTGTCCTTTTCGGCGGCGCTCGTCTCAAACGCCCCCGGCGGCCTCGGGGTCTTCGAACTTCTGTTCATCAAAGCGATGCCGGACGTCCCGCGCATGCAGGTGCTCGCGGCGCTGCTGGTCTTCCGCCTGTTCTATCTGGTGATCCCGCTAATGATCGCGATCGTCGTCGTGATCCTGTTCGAACGCCGGAAACTCGCCGAAGCCTGGCGCGGCGAGATCGGGTCGGACAGGACAAAATAAAAGCCGGCTCGAAAGCCGGCTTGACGCGCGGATCGATTGGCCGCGTCAGATGCGGTATTGCTGGAGCCTCGTGGTGCGTAGGCCCGCGAGGCCATGCTGGTCGATGGACATCTGCCAGCTTAAAAACTCGTCAACGGTCAAGGTGTAGCGATTGCAGGCCTCTTCGAGCGACAGCAATCCTCCGCGCACAGCTGCGACCACTTCCGCCTTGCGACGGATCACCCAGCGCTTCGTCGAGGGGGGAGGAAGGTCGGCAATGGTCAGCGGACTTCCGTCCGGACCGATGACATATTTGACACGCGCCCGATGCGTCTCGGTCATTTCCTGCACTCGCATACTCTACCAATTGATACTATGACGCGTTTGTAGCCGAATGGATTTAAGATTTACCTAAACCGACCTCTAAAATACATGATTGATTATAACTGAACTTTAACGATTTTGGACAGGCTTGAGGCGGTCCCGGCCAGAAACATTCGGCCATACGCCGGCCGGCCTCTCTATTTGACGGCGGCCGCACTGAGCGACCGCCGCTCCTCGGTTAATCCGATACCGTGTCGACCCGGACATGCGCGATGCCGGCGGTTCGGAACCCGAGGCTCTGCGCCGCTTGCGTCGAGACGTCGATCACGCGGCCGCGCACGAAGGGGCCACGGTCGTTCACAGTGACGACGACCGAACGGTGATTGGAGAGATTGGTCACGCGGACGCGCGAGCCGAATGGCAAACTGCGATGCGCGCATGTATAGGCGCCGACATGGCCGCCGGAGGCAGTGCGCCCCCCGCCGTAATAGGACGCCTTACCGGTCCAGGAACCCGCTTCGGCGAAGGCGGTCGTCGCCAATACAGCGAGTAATCCTATGGTCAGTTTCTTCAAATGAGTTCTCCTTTAGCTGCGCTCGCCGCGAGAGCGCGTGGAACGATGCGCTGTCCCAAAACAGCGCATGCGTGTCCGTAGCTAAAGTCGAGTTGTGATGAAATAAAGGCAGGCAGAGGCTCAGGACAATTGACCGAGCGCGCACCAATTATTTGTATTTTAGTCCGTAAATAGCCTGTAAGTGGCGCGAGTATTAACACTCAAAGCATCATTTATTACTTCCGAAGTAAACACGCAAAATGCTTATCCGTTGCAATCACGCAACGGACCTTAAAGAACCTGTGTCATTTGTGTGGCGAATGCAAAAATACGGTCGCTTCAGTCGCGATCGACCGAAAAACGACCTGGTCCTGCAGCGGCGAGAAACAGGAAAACGAAACAATAGAGCGCGGCCAGCTCGCCTTGATTTAAGGTGGGCCATAATGACTTCGACGCATGGGCCATGAAATATGCGACCGCCATTTGACCCGAGAGGATAAACGCCACCGGACGAGTCAGAAAGCCGATCAGCAATAGCGCGCCGCCGACGAGCTCCAGCACGCTGGCCAATCCCATTAGCGAGAACAATTCGACATTATCGAACATGGCGACGCGCGGAATATGAAACAGCTTCGCAATGCCATGTTGCATGAACAACAGGGCCGTAACGATCCGCAGGACTGCGAGCAGCGTCGGCGTCCAGGCGCTGGGAATAATTGTGATCATGCGAAGCCTCAAAGGATTGTCGCGATTTCGTCGAAGGCGAAACGCGGGCCGCGCGGATAGAGCTTCGCGTCGTCGCCATAGCCTATATTGATCAGGAAATTCGATTTCACAGCGCCGTCCGGGAAGAACTCGGCGTCCACCTTGGAATTGTCGAAACCGCTCATCGGACCCGTGTCGAGGCCAAGAGCCCTTAAGGTCAAAATAAGATATCCGGCCTGAAGGGTGCCGTTTCGAAACGCCGTTTGCCGGATCAGCTCGTCGTTGCCCAAAAACCACGACTTCGCATCGGCGGCTGGATAAAGGCGCGGGAGATGATGCGGGAAATTCAGATCGTAGGCGACGATGGCGGTCACCGGGGCCGCCATGGTCTTGTCGCGGTTGCCTGCTGAGAGCGCAGGCTCGAGCCGCGCTTTCGCCTCTGGGGAGCGCACGAAAACCACCCGCATAGGCGAGCAATTGGCGCTCGTCGGCCCCCATCTCGCGATTTCGACCGCCTCGCGGAGAACGCTGTCCGGAACAGGCCGATCCAGCCAGCCATTATGCGTGCGCGCCTCGGTGAAAAGCTGCGCAATCGCCACATCGTCCTGCTTCTTGCTAGTCGCAAGAGTTTCGCCACGCATTACCCGGGCCTCCTTAGCGGCGAGCGCGTCCTAAATATCGCGTCCTTCGACCTCGATGCGCAGGCGCTCTTCCTTCTTGATCATATCGTCCTGTTGCGGATCGATTTGAAGTGAGCGCCGATAGGCCTCAAGCGCAGATTTCTTCCTTCCCCTTGCCTCCTCGAGGGCTCCGAGCGCGGCGAATGCGTCGAAACGCCTCGGTTCGAGGCGCACCGCCTGCTCAAGGTCGCCCGCCGCACCCTCGGCGTCGCCAAGCGCCGTCTTGACGCTGGAGCGCCGGACCAACGCCTCGGCCCATTTGGGCTCGAGGACGATCACATGGTCGAGGAGCTCTTTCGCGAGGTTCCGGTCGTCCAGCTCCTCGGCCAGTCTTGCGCGTTCCGCCAGGAGATCCGCGGTTTCGGAGCCGGACCTCGCCCAAATGCGCCGAATTGAGGCGGCGGCGGCGCGGGCTTCGTCCTCGTCCTGAGCGCCCGCAAGCTTGACGAAGAGCTCATCGAGCCCAAGCGGTGCAGGACGTTGCGCCTTCGTGTCCGGCGGTCGCCCGGGCCGCGACTGCGGAGCGGGTCCGTTCGGGCCGAAGACCCGAGAGCCAGGGGGCAAGGGAATCGGGATGGGTCCGATGCCGGGTATGTCGATGACGCCTCCCCGGTCGTTTTGCGCTATCGCTCGCGGCTTTTCGGCCGCGGTCGCAGGCGCGGATGAAAGGCCAAGGAGGCCAGCGAGAAGGAGGCCCATCATAGGAAGGCTTGAGCGGCTCATGCGCATTCGCGTAGTTTAGACGCCTTCGCAGGCGCGACACAAGAAAGGCCGCCCCAAGGCGGCCTTTTTTGGGCTTTGCGATTCTTGGTTAAAGCGCCTTCAATTCGTCCGCGGACGATTTGCCCGTGCGGCGGTCCTGCGTGATTTCGTAGCTCACCTTTTGGCCTTCGCGTAGGTCGCGGAGCCCTGCGCGCTCGACGGCGCTGATATGGACGAATACGTCCTTATCGCTGTCGTCCGGCTGAATGAAGCCATATCCTTTTTGCGCGTTGAACCACTTCACGGTTCCTGTGGCCATTGTCGTCTCTCCAGGGTTTAGGGAGAAGGCCCGCATGCGCGGGGCCGGGTCGATCGAGTTTGGGAGAGGTCGTCAGCAGCTTCGGTTCCGAAGCAAGTCCAAGTCGTCAGGCCGAAAATCGATGGGAGAAAATATAGAGAGTCCGCGCACGATTGCAACGTCACGTCGCGGCGCGCGGATAAGACGCCGCTTAACGATCTCGAAACCACTTTAGCTCGACGCGATGGAAATTCATCAACTGTTCATGGGCGAGGCAGGATATTTGCCCCATATTCATGATTGCTGCGCATTGATTTCAGCAGTCGCATGAGTAGCAGCGGACGAGCCCCAAGCTTGTCCGTTACGGAGTTGGAAATGTTGGATGAAACTATCCGTCGACTGATCGACGAGCATGGAAATTTGAAGGTTTCTGCTTCGGCGTTGTCGTCGGACGCGGACCTGTATGAGGCCGGACTGACCTCCTTCGCCGCGATCCGGATAATGCTCGCGCTCGAGGAAGCCTTCGATGTCGAGTTTCCGGAACGCATGCTGAAGCGTCAGTGCTTCGGCTCGATCAATTCCATCGTCGCCTGTCTGGACGAATTACAGCCCTCCGCGCGTTATCAGCTCGCCGCTGCGTAACTGTTGGGGACTTCTCGCCGCCCGCGGATAGGGCGGCGTAAGCTCAGTGCTAAATTAGCCTGTTGCGACCGCGTGCGCCTTCCTATAGTTCAACCCGATCCTGCTCGTTCCGGACCGCAAGCCCTGTGCTTGCGGTCGAAGCCGTTTGGGCCTGCAAATAAGGACGCTCCATGCCCGCCTATCGTTCACGGACCACGACCCACGGGCGAAATATGGCCGGCGCGCGCGGTCTTTGGCGCGCCACCGGAATGAAGGACGAAGATTTCGGCAAGCCGATCATCGCCATCGCCAACAGCTTCACGCAATTCGTGCCGGGCCATGTGCATTTGAAGGATCTCGGCCAGCTTGTGGCGCGTGAGATCGAAAAAGCCGGCGGCGTCGCCAAAGAGTTCAACACCATCGCCGTCGATGACGGCATAGCGATGGGGCACGACGGAATGCTTTATTCCCTGCCCTCGCGAGAGCTCATCGCGGACAGCGTCGAGTATATGGTCAATGCGCATTGCGCCGACGCGCTCGTGTGCATCTCGAATTGCGACAAGATCACGCCCGGCATGTTGATGGCGGCGCTGCGCCTCAACATTCCCGCGGTCTTCGTTTCAGGCGGTCCGATGGAGGCCGGCAAAGTCGTGCTTCACGGCAAGCAGCAGTCGCTCGATCTCGTCGACGCCATGGTAGCAGCGGGCGACGATGCGATTCCCGACGCAGACGTCGCGGTCATCGAGCGATCCGCCTGCCCCACCTGTGGTTCGTGCTCCGGTATGTTCACGGCGAACAGCATGAACTGCCTCACCGAGGCCCTGGGCCTCGCGCTTCCGGGCAATGGCACTGTGCTCGCGACCCATGCCGACCGACGTCGGCTCTTTGTCGAAGCCGGCCATCTCATCGTGGATTTGGCCCGCCGCTACTACGAGCAAAACGACGAAAGTGCGCTGCCGCGCTCAATTGCGAGCTTCAAGGCCTTCGAAAACGCCATGACGCTCGATATCGCCATGGGCGGTTCGACCAATACCGTGCTGCATCTTCTCGCGGCGGCCCATGAGGCCGAAATGAATTTCACCATGGCCGACATCGACCGCCTGTCGCGTCGCGTGCCGGTTTTGTGCAAGGTCGCGCCATCCATACCGGATGTGCATCTGGAGGATGTGCATCGCGCCGGGGGAATTATGGCGATCCTGGGTGAACTCGCGAGGGCCGGGCTTGTGCACGCCGATCTTCCGACCGTTCACAGCGCGACGCTAACCGAGGCGCTGGCGCGATGGGACATTGCGCAAACGACTAGCGAGACTGCCCGGACGTTTTTCCGCGCCGCGCCGGGCGGCGTGCCGACGCAAGTCGCCTTCAGCCAGGACAGGCGCTTCGACGACGTCGACGCCGATCGCGCGAAAGGAGCCATTCGCGACGTTTCGCATGCGTTTTCGAAGGACGGCGGACTCGCTGTGCTCAAGGGCAATCTCGCGCTGGACGGTTGCATCGTGAAAACCGCGGGAGTCGACGAGAGCATTTTGAAATTTGCCGGCCCGGCTCGCGTGTACGAGAGCCAGGATGCGGCGGTCTCGGCGATTTTGAGCGGCGCAATCAAGCCGGGAGACGTCGTCGTGATCCGTTACGAGGGCCCGCGCGGCGGACCGGGGATGCAGGAGATGCTTTACCCGACGAGCTATCTCAAATCGAAAGGTCTCGGAAAAGTCTGCGCGCTGATCACCGACGGCCGCTTCTCGGGCGGAACGGCTGGACTATCGATCGGCCATGTCTCGCCGGAAGCGGCGGAACGCGGAGAGATCGCTTTGGTGCAGGACGGCGACCGCATTGAAATCGACATTCCGGCGCGGCGCATCTCGCTCGCCGTTCCGGATGACGAACTCGCAAGGCGACGAACTGCGCAAGCAGCGAAAGGATTCAAGCCCGCAAACCGTCAGCGGAAGGTTTCCAAAGCTTTGCGCGCATATGCGGCGATGACGACGAGCGCCGCAAAGGGCGCCGTGCGAGAGGCGCCGTAAGTCGCGCGCGCTCCCGCCGCCAAAAAATAGGATAGCGCGAACGATTTGTGATCGCCGCGCTATTGTAAGCGAATTCTTTTCGCTCAGAAACCTGCTCTTATGATGAATTTCGAGCTGCCGCAGACCGCCTCGCCGATAAGGCCATGAGACTTCTGCTGGTCATTGGTGGGGGCATGACCCGTCCAAACGCAGCCATTCTTTCCATCCGTGCGCTTTTCAAGGTTCACAGTGTAGACAGAGTCCTTCACCGTGCCTTCGAGCGAATAGGATAAAGGATTGCCGTTCGTCAGCTGCATAGTCGCCGTGCCGGAAATCTTGTCGCCATCGGTTGAAACAGACCACTCGCCTTGAGCGCTCTTGATTCCGGAAACGCCCTCTTCAGTAATGTTCCAGGATTTCGTCTCGGCCAAGGCGACTGCGCTCAGCGAACACAGAACCGCGAGCGTTCCCAACGTAAGCTTGATCATATTTCTTCACTCCTTGAGGTTTGCTCTTAGCATCAGGCATATATTGTCGCGTGAGTAAAGCGTCGAGTTCACGATTGCGGCATTTTCATTCCGCAATCCAAGTCATGCCGCGTTGCGGGAGAGCTCCGCGCGCGCCGTTCTTCCCCAAAAAGCGGAGTATTGAAAATTATGATGGAGAAATTGGTTCCTATGCGCGCCGATCTCGAGCAAGCTCCGAAGCAAAGCCAATCTGCCGCGATTCAACGCTTTAACCAATTCTCCCTCGGAGCAACACAACAGAATTGTGGAACGCGTCGCAATTATAAGCAGATACTCATTTTTGCGCTTACCGCATTCGCTGTCTTGGGGACCGCCACCTTAGGGAAGGCCAGCGAGAAACAGAAGGTCGCCTTCTTCGGCTTCGAACTCATCAATACCTCGCCCGAGCCGACAAGCGACGCGGAAAAACGCCGGCTTGCGGCGCTTGGCGAGACCTTCGTCCAGCTTCTGCGCGAGTCCGGGCGTTACGAGGTGCTCGCTCTTCCGGAAGCGCTGCAAACGAAGATTGCGCAAAGCGCGAAAATAACGGGTTGCAACGGATGTCAGATCGACTGGGCTCGCGAGGCCGGCGCCGATCTCGCCGCTTGGGGAACTGTTCAGAAAGTCAGCAATCTTATCCTCAATGAGAATGTGTATATGGACAGCGTGAAGGACGGCGGACAATTCTTCGGACGCAGCGTCGATATCCGCGGCAATACGGATGAGTCCTGGGAGCGCGGGATACGCTATCTCGTGCGCAATTATCTCCTCGTGGAGCGGTGAAAAACCACCTAACCGACGCTTTGCTTCACGGTTTCGATGAGCTGTTTTAGCGTGAACGGTTTGGGGAGGAAGCCGAAATCTCCCTCCGGAAGGTTTTTCGCGAAGGCTTCCTCCGCATAGCCCGATACAAAAATCACCTTCGCCTTTACGCCGCGCTTGCGCAATTCGGCGAACATCGCGGGACCGTCCATTTCGGGCATAACGACATCGGAAACGATCAAGTCTATCTTGCCATTCTCGCGCTCGACGACCTCGAGCGCCTCGAGCCCCGTAGCAGCCTCCAGCACCGTATAGCCGCGGGAAGTGAGCGCTCGCGCGCCGAAGGAACGCACATTGTCTTCGTCCTCGACGAGAAGAATGACGCCCTGCCCCGTGTAATCCGCGGCGGGTTTCGTCTCTTCGACCTTCGGCTCAAGTTCTTTCTCGTCTGGAATATGCCGCGGCAGGAAAATCCGGAAAATCGTGCCTTGGCCGAGCTTGCTCTCCACAAACACAAACCCGCCGGACTGTTTGACGATGCCAAACACTGTCGATAGTCCAAGCCCGGTTCCTTTGCCGACGTCCTTCGTCGTGAAGAAGGGTTCAAAAATCTTTTCCATGACGTCGGGAGGAATTCCGCCGCCATTGTCCTCGACTTCGATGAGCACATATTCGGCAGGCGTAAGCGAAGCTTGGTTAAAAGATGCGCACTCTTCCGCGCTCACATTCCTGGTGCGCAACTGCACCTTGCCGCCGGACTCGGGCATCGCGTCGCGCGCATTCACGACGAGATTCATGATGACTTGTTCGAACTGATTGATGTCGACTTTTACGAACCAGAGGTCGCGTCCGTGCTTGAGATCGACTTCGATCTTTTCGCCGACAAGTCTGCGCAGCCACAACTGAAGCTCCGGCAGAACGTCGTTGATCTGCAGGACTTGCGGACGCAACGTCTGTCGCCGCGAGAAAGCGAGCAATTGCCTCGTCAAACCGGCGGCGCGGTTCGCGGTCTGCTTGATCTGCATAATGTCCTGGAAGGACGGGTCTGTCGGACGGTGATTTGTCAAAAGCAGATCGCAATAGCCGATGATCGCCGTCAGCATATTGTTGAAGTCGTGCGCGACGCCGCCCGCCAATTGTCCCACGGCCTGCATTTTCTGGGACTGCGCAAATTCCTCCTGCAGCTTGCGCTGCTCGGTGGTGTCGAGCGCATAGATCATTGCGCCCTTCTTACCGGCGTCTTCCGAAGGGGACGCAAAAAAGCGCGCCGAACTCGGCGCCGAACCTGCGTTCTCGAAAGCGGCGTCCACGGGTTTCACGTCGCCCTCGTTATCGAGCGCCGCCTCGATCGCGGCGCGCAGCGCCGGCCTGTCCCGTTCGACCACGCCGGCGAGGATCGTCCAGCTCTGCGAAGGATTCGACTGACCTGCTTTGACAACCTGCGGCGCGAGTTTCGCAAACGCGGCGTTCGAGCGAATGACGCGCCCTTCCGCATCAACCGTCGCGATCGCCATTGGGGTCGAATTGAAGAAACGTGCGAAGCGAACTTCCGCGGCGCGCAGATCTTCGCCCGGCTCTTCTCCCGCCGCGCGATTGAGGACGAGCGTGCGCGAATCTCCCGGCGTTCCATCTTGTCCGAAGGCGACCCGATGCAGCAGACGCACGGGCAAGGAACGACCGTCGCGTCGTTTGAAATCCAGATCGATCTGCTCGGTGCGGACTTCGCCGGGATTGCCGGCGACATCGACCAGAAGCGCCGAACCATTATTGGCGACGACGTCGGATAGGGACACTCCCCCCGTCCCAACCTGGGTGAGATCGTAGCCGAGCCAGCTTGCGAGAGTGCTGTTCATATAGGAGATCGCGCCGCGCGGATTGGCGGAGAAAAAACCCGCCGGCGCGTGATCCAGGAAATTTATCGCGTGCTGAAGCTCCTGAAAGACGTTTTCCTGGCTCTTTCTGTCCTGCGTCGTGTCAGAGACGGTCCATAAGGTTCCGAGTCCGCCGCCGGGAAGCTCAAGGGGACGCACGCGGAGGCGATACCACCCCACTGCGCCAGCGCCGTTCAGCGAGGGCGATAGGCGAAGATCCTCGACATGGGCTCTGTGCGACCGGGCCGACTGAGCGATCCGGTAAACCGCCTCCGATACGTCCGACGAGCCGGAAAAGAGTCGCTCGACCGTAAGCACGCCAGAGGCGTCCTGCGCGCCGCAGAACGCCATATATGTGGAATTGGCGTATATGATCCTCTGGTCGCAGTCGGTTATCAGCACGCCTTCACTGGAGGTGGCGGGGATCCGGGAGGCGACGTCCTCCCGACTTTGGCGGCCGCGGAACTGGATTATGCCAGCCGCCGAGGCGAAAAGAAAAAATACGCCGGCGAGCGCACAGGCGCCGAACAGCACCATTGCGATTCGGGGCGTAACGAGGCCAGGCATGAAGAAATATGCTGTAACGGCGCCGATCAGCGCCATCGCCAGAACCAAAACGAGGCCGACGTCGCCGGGCCGTTCACTTCGACTATAGACGGGCGACCCCGGCCTGCCGTTCATCATTAGCCTCGGAAAAGCCCGCGGCCTTGAAGACTACGGGCAGGAAATTAAGCGGAACAATGGCCGTCCGACCGATTCGTGGCAACGGCTGTTCACGATTTCAGAGGTTAATCGCGCGACATTCGCGTTAACCATTGATTAACCTTTTTTGCTGTCTTAGCACGATAGTCTGTTAAATTGCCGCTTGACCGCTGCTCCGAAGAGAGAACATCCGTTAATGCCGCAAAGCTTCGCCTCCGCTCAAGTGCTGCCTCTACTTGGCGCCGTTGTGGCGTTTCTATTCGCCGCCCTGCTTATTCTCTACATCTTCCGTCTTTTGTTCGGACAAAGGATACGGCCTCCGGCGGGTCCCCGCGGCCGCCAGCGCCGCATGGACGTGGTCGACACCTTTGAGCTTGGGCGCGACCGTCAGCTCATCGTCGTACGTCGAGACAATGTGGAACATCTTCTGTTGATCGGCGGACCGAACGACCTGCTGGTCGAAGGCTCCATCTCGCGAGCCGATCTTCGCGAGCAGCGTCCAGCGCAGCCGCGCGAAAAAGATGCGGACGCCGGAGAGGAGTGGCCCACGCCGCCTGCGCCTGCCCCGCAAAAGGAAGCGCCACAGCCTCCGCCCGGCCGCATCCCGGCTCAGGAGTCTCCCCGTCGCAGGCCCGTGGAGGCCGCGGCTGAGGCTGCGGCTCACTACGGGCAGCAGGGGCCAACGGCAAACGCGCCGCTTCCGCCAGATTTATTTGCGCCTGGAGCGCCGCAAAGGCCCGCCGCCCCGCCTGCGGCTGAACCTCAGCCGCCGCGCCCGACCGCTCCGGGACTAGCGCCACGGCCGCCGGTCGCCCCCCAGCCGCCGCGCCCGACCTCGCCGCCGTTCCTGGCGCGCACGCCGCGTGTGGTCGGCGGTCCGCCGCCGCCGCCGGCTCCTCCGCCTCCAAAAAGGGAGGCGCCCGCTCAGCCGTCTTATGGAGCGCCTCGCGAAGGCGCGGCGCCTCAACCTCCGCGTGAGCCGCCTTCGCAAAAGCCGCCGCCGGCGCCTTCCGCCGCGCCGGAGAGCTCATCCGATCCTCTGGAATCTCTCGAAGCGGAAATGGCCCGCCTCCTGGGGCGCCCGGACCATGAGCAGTGATCGAACTGGGCGCCGGCGTTAGCTCTTTAGTCGTCGCGATAGACCCGTTCGCGCCGCTCATGCCGCTCCTGCGCCTCTATCGATAGGGTTGCGATGGGGCGCGCATCGAGACGCTTGAGCGAAATCGGTTCGCCCGTCTCTTCGCAGTAGCCGTAAGAACCGTCGTCCAGACGCGAGAGCGCCGCGTCGATTTTTGCGATCAGCTTGCGTTGCCGATCGCGCGCGCGCAGCTCGATCGCGCGATCCGTCTCCGACGAAGCTCGGTCCGCGAGATCGGGATGGTTTTCGTTTTCGCTCTGCAGAGTCGCGAGCGTTTCGCGGCTTTCCTGGAGAATCTCTTCTTTCCAGGCGTTCAGTTTGCGACGGAAATACTCGCGCTGCCGATCATTCATAAAGGGTTCTGATTCGGAGGGCTTGTAACTTTCGTCAAGGTCCACCGTCATTGCCGAATCCTCTATTGGCCCAAAGGCGCGGCCTATATAGACGCGAAGCCGACGCCGTTCAACGATTCAAAACGGCCGAGCTCACCCCATGGCCCTTTGCAGATTTTCGTCAATCTTGTCGAGAAAGCCTTCCGTCGAGAGCCACTTCTGATCGTGCCCGACGAGGAGCGCCAGATCCTTCGTCATAAAGCCACTTTCGACCGTGGAGACGCAGACGTCTTCCAAAGTTTTCGCGAAGGCCGTCAGCTCCGAATTCTCATCGAGCTTTCCGCGATGCGCCAGCGCGCGAGTCCAGGCGAAGATCGAGGCGATGGAATTGGTGGACGTCACATGGCCCTTCTGATGCTCGCGGTAATGGCGCGTCACCGTGCCATGGGCGGCCTCCGCCTCGACGATTTTCCCATCGGGAGTCATCAACACGCTGGTCATGAGTCCGAGCGAACCAAAGCCTTGAGCGACCGTATCGGACTGAACGTCGCCGTCGTAGTTTTTACAGGCCCAGACATAGCCGCCGGACCATTTGAGCGCCGAGGCGACCATGTCGTCGATCAGACGATGCTCATAGGTAAGACCGAGCGCCTCGAACCTTTCCTTGAACTCCGTGTCGTAGATTTCCTGGAACAGGTCTTTGAAGCGTCCGTCATAGGCTTTCAGAATTGTGTTCTTCGTCGAAAGATAGACCGGATATTTCCGGTTCAGCCCATAATTGAGCGAGGCGCGCGCAAATTCGCGGATAGACTCGTCGAGGTTATACATCGCCAGAGCGACGCCGGAGCCGGGAAAAGCGAAGACTTCTTTCTCGATCACCTTGCCGTCGTCGCCCTCGAATTTAATGGTCAGACGGCCCTTGCCCGGCACTCGAAAATCGGTCGCCCGATATTGATCGCCATAGGCATGACGGCCGATCACAATGGGCGCCGTCCAGCCCGGCACCAAACGCGGCACATTCTTGCAGATGATCGGCTCGCGGAAGATGACTCCGCCGAGGATATTGCGGATCGTGCCGTTCGGCGACTTCCACATTTCCTTGAGATGAAATTCTTTCACGCGGGCTTCGTCCGGCGTGATCGTCGCGCATTTGACGCCGACGCCATGCGTCTTGGTGGCGTTCGCCGCGTCGATCGTCACCTGATCGTTGGTCGCGTCGCGGTTTTGAATCGAAAGGTCGTAGTAGAGAAGATTGAGATCAAGGTAAGGATGGATCAGCTTGCTTTTGATAAGCGCCCAGATGATCCGGGTCATTTCGTCGCCGTCGAGTTCGACGACCGGATTTTTGACCTTTATTTTGTTCATTCGCCCGACCTCTGCTTGCGCGCCCTATAGCATCGGCCAGACCTGAGGCAAAGCGGGCGCCGGGCCGGAATCGTGCTAACGAGCAGCGGCAAGACGCCTCCTGAAACCACAGAAATGACCGGCGCAGGCACCGACCACACGAAACCTAAGCTCGAAGGAGGACTGGCCATCGTGCTGGTGCGGCCGCAGCTTGCCGTTAATATCGGCATGTGCGCGCGCGCCATGGCCAATTTCGGTCTCTCCGATCTGCGGCTCGTTGCGCCGCGCGAGGGATGGCCGCGCACCGGCGCCTATCGCAAGGGCGCATACGCCGCCGCGGCGGGCGCGGTGCATTTGCTGGAGAGCGCGAAAGTTTTCGAGACAGTTCGGGAAGCAATCGAGGATCTTTCTTTCGTCTACGCCTCCACGGCGCGCGGACGCGGTCAGATGAAGCCGGTGGTCACCCCTGTGCGCGCCATGCAGGCGAGCGCGGCGCGCATGGCCGCGGGCGAGCGTCACGGCGTGCTTTACGGTCCCGAGCGCACCGGCCTCGATAATGACGACGTCGCGCTGGCCGACTCCATTCTCACCTTTCCCGTCAATCCTGCCTACGCCTCGCTCAATCTCGCGCAGGCCGTGCTGCTCACGGGGTACGAATGGTTTCGCGCCGCCCATGGCGACGCCCTCCCGTTCGATGTGAGCGAACGCTCGCCACCGGCGACGCGCGAGATGACGCTCGCCTTCTTCGACTTTCTCGAAGGCGAACTCGACAAGCGTCAGTTTTTTCGGCCCGTGACAAAAAAGCCCGTCATGTCGCGCAACCTGCGCAATATGTTCCACCGCATGAGCCTGACGGAGCAGGACGTGCGCACTTTGTGGGGAATGGTGGTGCGATTGGTCGAGGGGCCGCGCAGAGAGCCTAAGAAGCCGAGCAGAAAGAAAGCTCCGCCGGCCAAGCCGAGGGCGACTGAAGAGCCGGAATAGGCTCAGCCCACGCCTTAAGAGGGCCCGATGCAGCGCGAGACGCGCTCGAGCCGCCAGCGTTTGCATTTGCCGGAAAAAAGCGGAACAATACATGAACATCAGCGCCAATCGCTGTGGATATAACCTCCTTTGATCATCTTCACGCCCCACTACGCCGAACTCGCGACGACCACCAATTTCTCCTTTCTGCGCGGGGCGTCGCATCCGGAGGAAATGGTCGCACGCGCCCTCGAGCTTGGCCATTGCGGCCTGGGCGTAGCCGACAGAAATTCGCTTGCAGGAGTGGTGCGGGCCTTCTCCTTTCTGCGGGCGCATCAGGATGAGGCCGGCTATTTCCAACTCGCCGTCGGCGCGCGCCTCGTCTTCGCGGACGAAACGCCGGACATTCTCTGCTATCCGCGCGACCGCGCGGCATATGGCAGACTCTGCCGCCTGCTAACGCGCGGAAACGCCCGCACGCAAAAGGGCGATTGCACGCTCTATCTCGACGATCTGCTTGAGCATGGCGAAGGACAGCAACTCATCGTCATGGAGAACGGCGACTGCCTCCCCCCGCTCATGCATGCCTTCGAGGGCCGACTCTGGCTTGCGGCCAGCGCGCTTTACGGCGCAGGAATGCGCGCCGCGTTGCACAGGCGCATCGAGCTTGCGCGCGAGCTTCGCCTTCCGCTGATCGCCGTCAACGACGCGCATATGCATGTCGCCGAGCGGCGCCCGCTCGCAGACGTGGTCTCCTGCATTCGCGAAGGAGCGACGCTTCAAAACGCAGGCTTTCTGCTATCAGCGAACGCCGAGCGCCATTTGAAAAGCGCCGAGGAAATGACGCGGCTCTTCTCCGAAGCGCCCGGGGCAGTTGAGGAAACGTCGCGCTTTCTGCGAGGTCTTTCCTTTCGTCTCACCGATCTCGCCTATAGCTATCCGAGCGAATTGCGCGAAGGATTTGCAAACGAGCAGGAAGCTCTCGAACATTTCGCGCGCGAGGGCGCACGTCAGCGTTATCCCGCCGGCGTTCCGGCGCATGTGACGACGGCGCTCGTTTATGAATTGGCGCTCGTCGCCAAACTGAATTACGCGGCTTATTTCCTCACTGTTCACGACATCGTGCGCTTTGCGCGGTCAAAGGGAATTCTGGCGCAAGGGCGCGGTTCGGCGGCCAACTCCGTCATCTGCTTTTGCCTTGGCGTCACGGAAGTCGATCCGACGAAGCATGATCTTCTGTTCGAACGTTTCGTCTCGCCCGAACGCAACGAGCCGCCAGACATCGACGTCGATTTCGAGCATGAGCGGCGCGAAGAGGTGATGCAATATATCTACACGCATTATGGACGCGACCGCGCGGGGCTCACGGCGTCCGTCGTCAGTTATCACGCGAAATCCGCAATTCGGGAAGTCGGCAAAGTCTTTGGATTATCGAACGACGCGTTGTCGCGACTCTCTTCTCTCGCCTGGGGACATTCGAACGACGAGCAAAGCCGCGAGAACATCGCGCGCGTCGGGCTCGACGCCAGAGAACCGCATTTCGCCAAAGCGCTGGCGCTCGCAGAGGAGCTCCCAAGCTTTCCCCGCCATCTTTCGCAGCATACGGGGGGCTTCGTCATCACGCGCGACCGGCTCGACGAAGTCGTTCCAGTGGCGCCGGCGGCGATGGAAGGCCGCACGACCATCGAATGGGACAAGGACGATCTCGACGCGCTCGGCATTTTGAAAATCGACGTGCTCGCGCTTGGAATGCTCACCTGTCTGCGCAAGGGGCTCGAACTTCTCGCGCATCGCTATGGCGTTAGTTACAGGCTCTCGACGATACCGTCCGAGGATCCGCGCGTCTACGACATGATTTCGCGCGCCGACACGATTGGCGTGTTTCAGATCGAAAGCCGCGCGCAAATGTCGATGCTGCCGCGCCTGCGTCCAAATTGCTTCTACGATCTCGTCATCGAAGTGGCGATCGTGCGGCCCGGACCTATACAGGGCGATATGGTGCATCCTTATCTGCGCCGCCGCACCGGCAAGGAGACGGTCTCTTACCCTTCCAGGGAACTCGAGCAGGTCTTGAGCAAGACGCTCGGCGTGCCCTTGTTTCAGGAACAGGCGATGAAGATCGCCATTGTCGCTGCGGGCTTTACGCCTTCGGAAGCCGATCAGCTGCGTCGCGCCATGGCGACTTTCAAGCGCGTCGGAACTATCGGGCTGTTCCGCGATAAGATTATCAATGGAATGAGCGCAAAAGGCTATCCGCGCGATTTCGCCGAGCGTTGCTTCAAGCAGATCGAGGGCTTTGGAACCTATGGCTTCCCAGAAAGCCACGCGGCGTCCTTCGCCCTTCTCGTCTACGCCTCCGCCTGGATGAAATGCCGTTATCCCGATGTCTTCGCCTGCGCATTGCTGAACTCGCAGCCCATGGGATTTTACGCCCCCGCGCAAATCGTTCGCGACGCGCAGGATCATGGCGTCGAGGTGCGCGAGATCGACGTGAACGCGTCCGAATGGGACTGCACATTGGAGGCGGCGGAGCGCGAACCAATCCGCGGCCTGCATCCACGTCACGCCTCCATGGCGCAGGACATATGGTCGAAGAATACGGTGCGGCTCGGTTTCCGGCAGATCGGCGGATTGCGGGAAGAGGACATGCGCCTGCTCGTCGAAAAGCGCGCGAGCGGATATGACTCCGTGCGCGATCTTTGGCTGCGCACAGGTCTCTCGCCGAGCGTCCTCGAACGCCTCGCAGAGGCGGACGCTTTCGCATCGCTCGGTCTGCTGCGGCGCGACGCGCTATGGGCCGTGCAAGGATTGAATCGAGCGGGCGACAAGGACGATCTTCCGCTGCTGCGCAGCATCGTCTTCACGCCGCTGGAGCCGGACGCCGAATTGCCGCCCATGCCGCTCGGGGCGGAGGTTGTCGAGGATTACCGTTTTCTGTCGCTCTCGTTGAAAGGACACCCCGTATCTTTTCTGCGTACGGGTCTCGGCGCCCGAGGCGTACTTCCCTGCGCGGACCTGCTGCAAATGCGCGACGGCGCATCTCCACGCGTGTCTGTTGCCGGACTCGTCCTGCTGCGTCAGAGGCCAGGCACAGCAAAGGGCGTCGTCTTCATGACGATCGAGGACGAAACCGGAGCGGCCAATGTGATCATCTGGCCGAAGCTATTTGAAAAACAGCGCGCCGAAGCAATAGGCGCACGCTTCGTCATGGTTACGGGCCGCGTGCAAAAGGAAGGCGGCGTCATTCATGTCGTGGCGCAGAAAATCGAAGATCTCAGCATGGAACTGCGGTTGCTCGAATCAAACCCCAGAGCGAAAGAAGCCATGCCAAAAGCCAGGAATTTTCAATGACTCGCAAATTAACCGTGGGAAAAGACTTATATGAGCGTTCACGTGTCAAGCGGTGTCACATGGCTTTCCCTTTCTTGGTCATAGCATCTTTTTTCACATTGACGTCGTAAAACACAGCTTGAACGATGCGACCTGCTAAACCCCGAAAGGCTGACGATCGATTCCAGGGTAGTGGCACTGAGACAAGGCTAAAGATGCGACAAGCGAAAGTTGTGATCTTCGTCCAATTCGCCCCGCTGTCGGAATCAACCAAGGCGCTCAGCGTTGCATTACGTTAACTTGAACTCCAGAACGCCAATCAAGAATGCCGGGAGGTAGATAATGGTATACCCTGAATCACTGAGGACCCGAAAAAATCTGTTGCGGTAGCGAGATTTTCGGATTCGTCTTTGGAGGATGATTCGCGCTGGCTCTCTTTCGCCT
>Ga0209048_10000525_pt1 | contig 40740 bp, 30 predicted proteins | sample FrelakmetCRP12CR_FD_187146 | JGI IMG/M metagenome (GOLD analysis project Ga0209048, IMG submission 187146) | Freshwater lake sediment microbial communities from the University of Notre Dame, USA, for methane emissions studies - CRP12 CR (SPAdes)... | ecosystem: Environmental > Aquatic >...
GCGGACCCGCTCCGCGCATTCGCATTCGACGTCGAAGGACGGTATCGTATCCTCCCGGGTCTGTACGCGGCGATCCGTCTCGATCACCTTGGATTCAGCGAGCTCTGCGGCTCGGCCGACTGCCTTCCCTGGGACGCCCCGGTTCGGCGAGTCGAGGCCGGCGGTGGTTACTCCATCCGTCGTAACATCGTCGTGAAGGCCGTCTACCAGTACAACTGGCGTGACGGGACGTTCCGCCCGACGCAAGGCCTGGCGTCGGCGCAGTTGATGGTCTGGTTCTGATGGCACGCCGACTGCTTTTGACCGTGGCGACGGCGGCGGTGCTCGCCGGTTCGGCCGCCGCGCCGCTCGACAGTGCCGGGCGTGCGGATCCCCCTGGGTTGGGCAGCATCCGCGGCCGGGTCGAGGTGCGCAGCCCTGCGGTCGAAGCCGAGCCGCGGCCCGGCGTCGCCGAGCTCGGCACGGATCCCATCTACCGCACCCGCGAGCGCCGCGAGGCGGTCGTGTACTTCGAAACCGCGCCCCAGGCGGCGTTCGAAGGCGGCGGCGCGGCGCGTGCGACGATGAGCCAGACCAGCGAGACGTTCGTGCCCCACGTGCTCGCGGTGAGGGTCGGGACGGTCGTCGATTTCCCCAATGACGACACCATCTACCACAACGTGTTCTCGCTTTCCAAGACCAAGCGGTTCGACCTCGGGCGGTATGCGAAGGGGCAGTCGAAGTCGGTCCGCTTCGACGAGCCGGGCATCGTCCGCGTGTTCTGCGAGATCCACTCGCACATGAATGCGTCCATCCTCGTGTTCGCACACCGGTTCTTCGCCGTCACCGACGAACAGGGCCGGTATCGGATCGACCAGGTGCCGCCCGGCACATACGTGCTCGTGGCCTGGTACGAAGGGGTCGTCAGGCAGACGCGGTCCGTGACCGTTCCGGAGGCCGGCGGCACGATCGACGTGGACTTCGCCGTGCGATGACGCGACCGAACGGTGAGACCGGATGAAGATTCTCTCGTCGCTCACGAACCGGATCTTCCTCGCCAGCGCGGTGCTGACCCTGCTCTGCATGGGGATCGCCATCTACCTGGTGAACGTGCGGGTCACGGCGAGCGCCGAGGACGAACTGCAGCGCGGGCTGGTGCAGACGGGCGCCTTCGTGGATCAGCAGCGGGCGACGATGTCCGATGTCTTCACGGTGCAGGCACGGCTCGTGGCGGATCTTCCCAAGCTGAAGGCCGCGGTCGACACCGGCGACCCGCCGACCGTCGGGCCCGTCGCCGCGGAGTACCAGCGGCAGCTCGGATCGGACCTGTTCCTGGTGACCGACCCGTCGGGCCGCGTGCTCGCGTCGATTCCCGACGAGGAGCTCGGTCCCCAGGTGGCCTCGCTGCCGACGATTCGCGAGGCCCGGGCGGGGCGGGAGAGCGCCACGTTCTGGCTCGCCCCGCAGGGGATCCTTCAGGTCGTGAGTGTGCCGATCGCCGTGGGCGCGGCGCCGCCCGATATTCTCGGCACGCTGAGCGTCGGGTTTCTCCTCGGCGATACCCTCGCGACGCGGCTGAAGACGCTGACGGGCAGCGAGATCGCGTTCGCCGTCGGCGGCCGCATCGTGGCCTCCACGCTCCCCGCCGCCGCCCGGGGGACGGACGTGCCGCAGGTCGGCACGCGGGGGATCTCGAGGATCTCGGTCGGCGGGAGCGAATACCTGGCGCTGCTGAGGCCGCTCGCATCGCCGCGGGCCGTGTCGCTGATCGATGGCGCGGTCGGGGCCGCGCGCCTCAACAAGGGGTCGGGTGCCGGCGAAGCGATGCCGGTGGCGGTCATACTCCGTTCCCGCACGGACCGGCTGCGGTTCCTGCGGCCGATCCAGGCGGCTCTCGGCCTCACCGGCCTGATCGCCGTGCTGCTGGCGACCGGCCTCAGCTACGCGATCGCGAGGACGATCACGCGGCCGCTGGCTGCGATCACGGCGACGATGAAGGAGATTGCGGTGACGGGCGATCTCACGAAGAAGATCGACTGGACGGTCCGGCGATGGGAGGACGAGGACGCGCGGCTCCTGGCCGGCACGTTCAACACGCTGACCGACTCGATCGCGCGTTTCCAGCGGGAGGCCGCGGAACGCGAGCGCCTGTCCGCCCTCGGGCGGCTGTCGGCGATCATCGCCCACGAAATCCGCAACCCGCTCATGATCATCAAGGCGTCACTGAGGCCGCTCGACCGCGAAGTGGTTTCGGCCGAGGACGTCCGCGGAGCGGTTGCCGACATCAACGACGAGGTCGGCAGGCTGAACCGACTGGTCAACGAGGTGCTCGACTTCGCCCGTCCCATCCACTTCAACCTCGCGGAGGCCGACCTGAACCGGATTTGCGAAGAGTCCTCGGCGGCGGCCGCCGCGGGGAAGGACGGCCCGCCGGTGCACCTCGTCCTGGGCCGCTCGCGGCTGCCGGCGGTCACGGACGCGGAGCGCATCCGGTCGGTGCTGGTCAACATCCTGCTGAACGCCCGTCACGCAGTCGAATTGCGATCGGCGACGGCGCATGCGGTGCCGACGGACCGCGATGTCGAGCTGGAGGCGATGGCTGTTCCGGGCGGGCGGGTGGCCATCATCGTGCGCGACCGCGGCGTCGGCATCCCGCCGGAAGAACTGGCCAGGGTATTCGAGCCGTTCTTCACGACCAAGCGCGCGGGAACGGGCCTCGGCCTCGCCATCTCGCGTAATGTCATCGAGGGGCTCGGCGGCGCGATCACGGTCACGAGCCAGGTTGGCGTCGGGACGACGATTCGGATCGAGCTGCCGCGCACGGCAGAGGTCCGCGACATGGTGAATGCATGAGCCAGGAGATGACTGCCGGGAAAGACCCGCATGCGGCGACGCGCGGATCCATCCTGCTCGTAGACGACGAGGAGAAGATCCGCAAGACGCTCGGGCGGGTGCTGCGCGACGAAGGGCACCAGGTCGTGGACGCGCCGGGGCCGCGCGAGGCGCGCAAGCTGCTGGAGTCGCGGCCCTTCGACCTGCTCCTCGTGGACAACCTGATGCCCGAGACGACCGGCCTCGAGTTGATTCGGGAGGTCGTGGCCACGACTCCGGAGGCGGAGCGGCCCCAGATCGTGCTCATGACCGCCCACGCGACGGTTCAGAGCGCCGTCGAGGCCATGAAGCTCGGGGCGCTCGACTACCTGCAGAAGCCGTTCGAGATCGACGAGCTGCTGGTCGTCGTCCGCCGCGCGCTCGAGCACGAGCACCTCAAGGTCGAGAACCGGTACCTGCTGGCCGAGCGCGACGAGGAATTCAACCACTACGGGCTCGTCGGCCGGAGCAAGGTCATGCAGGAGGTGATCCAGCGGGCCGAGCTGGTGGCCGAATCCAAGAGCACGGTTCTCATCACCGGCGAGACCGGGACCGGCAAGGAGCTGGTGGCGCGCGCGATCCACGACCGCAGCGCCGAGCGCGCGCGACCGCTGATCAAGGTGAACTGCGCGGCGATCCCGGAAGGCCTGCTCGAGTCGGAGCTGTTCGGGCACATGCGGGGCGCCTTCACCGGCGCCGTCACCAACAAGAAGGGCAAGTTCGTGCTGGCCGACGGCGGCACGATCTTCCTGGACGAGATCGGGACGATGATCGCCGCGCTCCAGGCCAAGCTGCTGCGCGTCCTCCAGGAGCGCGAGTTCGAGCCGTTGGGCTCCGAGCGCACGGAGCGCGTGGACGTGCGCGTGATTGCCGCCACGAACCGCAACCTCCAGCAGCTCGTGTCCGAAGGGAAGTTCCAGGAGGATCTGTTCTACCGCCTCAACGTCATCCCGATCACCATCCCGCCGCTGCGGGATCGCCGCGAGGACATCCCGCTGCTCGTCGAGCACTTCATCCGGAAGTGCTCTCAGCGCCTCGGCCGGCGCTTCGAGGCCGTTGACGAGCACGTGATCGCGGAGCTTCAGGCCTACGACTGGCCGGGCAACGTCCGCGAGCTCGAGAACATTGTCGAGCGCGCGGTTGTCCTGTCGCGCGAGCCGGTGCTCCTGCGGGATGCGTTCTCGGTTCCGGGAACCCCGGCGACACAGACATCGGGCCTGCCGTCGCTGAAGCTTCGCCAGAACGTCGAGTGGGTGGAGCGCGAGACGGTGCGTCAGGCGCTCGAAGCCGCGCGCGGCGTCAAGAAGGACGCCGCGGAGTCGATGGGCATCAGCCAGCGGGCGATGAGCTATTATCTGGCGAAGTACCCGACCAAGGACGCGTGAGGAACCTGGCCGACCGGCCGCTACCGGAGGCGATACGTCACGAGCGCCCGGACGTTGAACAGGCCGTCGGTCTCGAGCGGTGCACCGAGGCTGCGGCGAACCGTCTGCGGCGAGTAGAACAGGTCGAGTCCCACGGTGAATCGTGACGCCACCCGGTAGCTCACTCCGCCGCTGGCAGACACCGCCGTTCCGCTCGACAGGTAATGGGTGTGGTCGGGGAACCCGAACGTCAGGGCGTCCACCTGGAACCCCACGTCCATGTAGCTGACGCCAAACGCCGCGTGCGGCGAGAGCCTGCTCGACGCGCTCGGCCGGTATGCGACGCTGGCTTCGCCCCCGATGTAGTGGAGGCTGGCGGTGTCGGACGAAGGCGCGTCGCACCCGCTCATGTTCTCGGCTGACCCCGGCTCGAACGCCACCACGCTCGGCGGGCACGTGTAAGCGCCCCTGACCCAGCCAAACTGCCCGTACCCGCGCAGGCCGAACGTCCAGCGCTCCGTCTCGACGAGCGGTCGCTCGAGGGCGATGTCGACGAGCGCCGACTTGAGCCCGAACATCGTGATTGGAGGCACTGCCGCCAGGATCACGGAGAACCGCGCGGGCAGACCGACCGAGAGCCAGAACCTCGGAAGGATCGGCGCCTTGTTCAAGTCCTGTGCTTCCGTCCCGTTGAACCCGACGAGCTGCTGGGCCGTGGTCAGGGGGGGAAGCCACCCGACCTCGAAGGCGAACGACACGGCGCCCGGATCGCGCGTGGCCGGCGTCTCGAGGCCGCTCAGCAGCGTGGCCGCCGTGAAGTGGGCGAGCGCCCAGGATTCCGGCCGATCGAACGCCAGCTGTTGCGCGGGTGGCGTCACGACCTGCGTCTGGGCGGCAGCAGGCGGCGCGAACGCCGGCAGCAAGCCGACGCATGCGGTCAGTGCGGCAAGGAGGAGCGCGGTTCGAACTCCTCCGCGGGTGTCAGTGTGCGGCGTGTGTTTCATGTGAGGGGCTTGCTGTGAGCGTGAACTGTATGGCGAGTTCGTCTTTGACCCGGACGCTCCCGCCGAGCGCGGTAACCGGCACCATGCCGAACTCTGTTTGCTTCAGCGTGAAGGACCCGCGCGCCGAGATGCGGCCCCCGGCGTTCAGCGTGACGGCGGCGCGGATCGCCATCGGGCGCGTCGTCCCGTGCAGCGTCATGTCGCCCTCGATCAGCACGTCGGCCGTCGTGGACGTGCGGGTCGTCACGGACACGCGCCGCGACTGGAAGGTGATTCTCGGAAAGCGGGCGACATCGAGCACCGCGGCGCTCAACATGACCCGCTGGACCTCCGGGACGTCCGCGGGCGATTCGTCCTTGCCGGTCACGCGCAGCGCGGACGCGTCGAAGGCGACCGAGACGCTGGCACGCCCCCAGTCTGCCGGGTCGAACGTGACGCGGCCGCTGACCGACGGTGCGACCACTTCGTGGGCGTGGCCTGCGAAGCTGAAGACGCCCGTCTTTCCGACCGTGATCACGGCGCGGCTTTCTGCCGTGTCGAGCGTCAGCACCGTCGGGCCGAGTCCGGCCCCGGCCTGCCCGAACAGCCAGGCCGCGACGAGCGCGCCTCCGAGTGATCTCTGGCCCACGATTGACCTCGCATTTCCTGTCTGCAGTTGACCCGACGGGGAAGGCTGCAAGACACGTGCCCTGGCAGGCTCGTGCCGCTGATCGGTTTCTTCACACCAGAACGCCAAATGAACGCCCCCCGGCGTATACGCTTACGTCTTTCGTATGCGGTGACGGCCGTTCTCGCAGCGATCGCGCCGATTCTCCTCGAGCGCCCCGGCACGAGGCTTGCGGTGTTGACATGCCGAGATGACGAAGAACCTGATGCGGGCGTGTCGCGTGTCGATCCTGGCGGTGCTGCTGGTTGCGCCTCCCGCGAGCGCGGATGTGCCAACGCCGCTCGAACAAGGCTACCGGTTGATGTACGGGCTCGACTTCGCTTCGGCCGAGCAGGTGTTCCGCACCTGGCGCACCGAACATCCCCGCGACCCTCTCGGGCCGATGTCCGAGGCGGCGAACCTGCTGTTCGCCGAACTCGACCGCTCGGGAGTCCTCAAGGCCCAGTTCTTCGTGAATGACGCGTCCTTCACATCCAAGAAGCCCTCGGCTGCGCCTGCCGGCCTTCGGAAGCGATTCGACGACACGCTGGCGGACGCCGAGAGGCTGGCGGTGTCGCGCGTCAGGGCCGATGCGCGCGATCGGGATGCGATCTTCGCGCTGGCCACGGTCTATGGCCTTCGCGCCGACTACGCCGCGCTCGTCGAGGGGCGCGGCATGGCGTCGCTCTCCTATCAAGTTCTGGTTCCACGGCGCCGATAGTCTGCTGGGGAGGACTCGCCCGGGACGTGATTCCGGCTCGAGCCCGGTTGTGGAAGATCTCACCATTCAGCTTCCTTGCGTCGAGCTTCGTACCGCCAGCCAGCCAGGCGACCGCCGCATGCCGGCGGTTATCCTGTACGACGGCGACGAGATCGGGGGCCTACACAGCCTGACGAAGGACGAGACCGTCATCGGCCGGACGGCCGGTTGCGACATCGTCATCCCGGAGTCGCGAGTATCTCGCCGCCACGCGGCCATACGCCGGATCGCGGCGGGTGCCGACGACTTCGAGGTGGCGGACCTCGGATCGACCAACGGGACGTTCGTGGATGGCGTACGGGTGGAGCGCGTCGTCCTTCAGCGCGGCAGCAAGGTGGCGATCGGGGGGCGGGTCCTGAAGTTCGAGATGGTGGACAAGACCGACGTGGCCTACCAGTCGCGCATCGTCCAGATGATCCATCTCGACGAGTTGACCGGCCTGCTGACGAAGCGTTCACTCTTCCGGGCGCTCGAAACCGAGCTGATCAGGACCGAGCGCTACCAGCACCCGCTTTCCGTGCTCATGATGGACCTCGATCACTTCAAGCGTGTGAACGACACGCACGGCCACCTCGTCGGCTCGCATTGCCTGTCGGAGGTCGGTACGCTGATTCTCGAGGCGACGCGGGTGACGGATGTGAGCGGGCGCTACGGGGGGGAAGAGTTCGTCTCGTTCCTGCCGGAGACGGACACGGCGGCGGCGCTGCAGGTGGCCGAACGCATCCGCGAGACGATGGCAGGGCGGTGGTTCCAGTATCAGGGGACGAGATACCAGGTGCGGATCTCGATCGGCATTTCGACCTACCCCGCCGACGGTGCCGGGGTGGAAGCCCTGGTCCACGCGGCGGACGCCGCGCTCTACCGGGCGAAGGCTCTCGGCCGGAATCGATGCGTCGTGGCCGGGATCAAGGAGAGGTTGACGGGCGCCGGTCGCTCCGGCTCTTAGACGCGGGTCAACCCCCCGTTGCCAACGAGATCGGACGTCGACGCCGGAGCCTCCGCCGGGATCGGCGCAGGACCTGGCTTCGAGCTGCCCGAGAGCTCGCGTGCCACGAGCCGCACGATCGTGGGGAGGTTGGCGCCGAGCAATCGTATCCAGGACCACGCCGACTGTCGGAAATAGATGCCCCGGAACAGCAGCCGCGCCACCAGGAACATCACCTGCTTCTCCAACCCCCTGTCGCGTGAGGTCAGCCACCGCTGCGTGCGCGCGAACACGCGCGGCCGGTAGCAGCGCGTCCACGCCTCTCGGACCTCGGCCTCGGCCGACTCCTTCGTGAAGTTCGTCGGCTGGAACGTCGCCTCGAACGCGCGGCCGTCGAGCCAGTGCGTCGGGCGAAGCAGGCGCCCCTCCGCCTTGAGCTTGTCGTAGAGCGGCGTCGCCGGAAACGGCGTGAGCAGGCCGAAGATCGGCAGGACCGGCGGCCAGTTCTCGATCTCCGCCTCCAGGCGCTTCGCCGTACCTGGCCGATCGCCCTCGAGCCCGACGATGAACGAGGTCACGGCGTAGATGTCGCGGCTCGCCAGGCGCTCGAGGGTGCGCGCGTAGTTCGCGGGTTTGTTGAAGGCCTTCTTGACGCTCTTCAGGCTGTCGCCGTCCACCGACTCCAGCCCCATGAAGATGAACCGCCCTCCGCTTTGCTGGATGAGATCGACGAGTTCCTCGTCGTCGAGCAGGTTCACGCTGATCTGCCCGACCCACGGCACGCAGGCGTCGTGCCGAATCATGTCTCGCAGGAGCGACTTCAACCGGCCCCTGTCGATGGCGACGTTGTCGTCGACGAAGAAGACGTTGACCAGGGCGCGGTCGCGCGACGCGACACGCTTGAGGGCGAGCAGTTCGCCAATCACGCTCTCATTCGACCGGAAGCGAAGCTGTCGGCCGAAGAATCCCGTCACCGTGCAGAACTCGCAGCCGTACGGACAACCCCGACCCGACTCGATCGGGATCATGTAAGCCTTCTCGAACGGAATATGGATCGCCGCGAGGATCCGGCGGATCGGCCCGGGCACGTACCGCATCAGGTCGAACAGCCGGAGGTCCACCGACTCCCAGTCGACCGCCGTGTAGTCTTCGAGCGTGGGTTTCACGCCGTGCCCGTCGGGACCGTAGGTGTCCGACAGGGCGCCGCGCGCCGCGTCCGCGAGGACCTCCGTCCAGATGTGATCCGCCTCGCCGAGCACGACGGCGTCCGCCACCCGCGGGAGCCCCGTCTGGCCGAGGGCCTCGCCTGGCAGCGCCGTCACGTGCGGCCCGCCGAAGACGACCTTCGCACCCGTTCCCTCACGGATTGCCGCGGCCGTATCGTAGGCGGTTCGCGCCATCCGCGTCATGAAGCCCATCCCCACGAGATCGACGTGCTCGTCCCGGACGAACTGCACGATCTCGGCCGTCGTAAGGCGCTGCGCGTTGCCGTCGATGATCGTCACGCGGTGTTCTGCCGGGGTCAGCTCTTTGAGGAGGAACGGCCACAGCTGCGGAACGAAGTTGCGGCTGACGTGGTTGTCGGGGACGAAGAGGAGAATATGCATGGTCCGAACTCGATTTCCGTGGGCGGCTCACAGTGAACGCGTACGGACCAGGGACCGCACGAGACGCGGCAGGTGTGTTCCTGGCGGGAACAGACGTTGGGACGGGAATCCGACCCACATTCTACCACCGCAGGGGCTGCCGCGGGAACATCCGCTACCTGATCTCCTTCAGCAGCGCAGCCACGGCAGCCTCGAGCTGCTGGTCCTTCCCCTTGATCACCGTGTCGTACTCGTTCATCACCTTGATGTCCGGTTCCGTCTGCTGGTTCTCGAGGTACTTGCCGGTGGTGCTGTCCTTGACGCCCACGTGCGGCACGCCCCAGCGGATCCCGTCGGCGAGGCTCTCCCAGCCGGCGAACGTGCACGTGCCGGGTGTCGGCATCCCGACGAGCTTCCCGAGGTTCAGCGCCTTGACGGTGTAGGCGTAGCAGTGGCCGTCGCTGTAGTTCGCCTCGTTGGCCAGCGAGATGCTCGGCTTGGTCCACCGGAAGTTCGGCTCGTACCCGCTGGCGCGCCGATCGCTCGTGTACTCGAAGAACTTCTTGCCGCTGAGGAACATGGCGAGGTCGGCCACCAGGTCGCCGCCGCCGTTGAACCGCGTGTCGATCACGACGCCCTTGCGGGTCGCGTACTTGCCCATCACTTCTTCGTAGGCCGTTCGGTACGCGCCGTCGTTCATGCCCGGCACGTGGATGTAGCCCAGCTGGCCGGCGCTCAGGCGATCGACCTCTTCCTGGTTGCGGCGCACCCACCGCGAGTAGAGCAGGCGGTTTTCCTCGGCGAGCGTGATCGGTTTGACGACGACGTCGAATCTCCTCTCGCCGTCGGCGACCAGGAGCAGCGTCTTCTTGCCGGCCTTACGGTTCAAGTACTGCGAGGGGTCCTTGTCGGCAGCGACCGTTTCGCCGTCGACCGCCTCGATGATCATCCCGGGCTTGATCCTGATCCCGGCCTTGTCGAGCGGGCCGTCCTTGACGACCTCGTCGACCTTGACGCCGACGCCCTTGTAAGCCTGGTCGACGAAGACGCCGAGTGCCGCGGTCTCGTCCTGGTTGGTCACCTGCGGGGAGTAGCTCGCGCCGCTGTGGCTGATGTTCAATTCGCCGAGCATCTCGCTCATCATCTCCGCGAAGTCGTAGTTGTCGCCGATGTGGGGGAGGTACTTCTCGTACACCGGCTTGAGCCCGTCCCAGTCGACGCCGTGGTAGCCGGCGGTATAGAACGACTCCTTGACGGTCTTCCACACGTGCTCGAACGACTGCCGCCGCTCGGCGGCGACGTTCAGAACCATCTCGCCGCTGATGCTGACCGTGTCGCGCTTGGCGCTCGCCGGGTCGATCTTCGAGATGCCGCCATCCGCGAGCAGGAACAGGGTCTTCTGGTCCTTGTCCCACGCCAGCGTGCCGCCGCTGGTGTTGAGGGCGACCAGCATCTTGGTGTCCTTGGTCCGGAGATTCGTGGACCAGAGGTTCATCCCCTTCTCGAAACGGGCCAGGTAGTACAGCGTCTCCCCGTCTTTGCTGACCAGCGCGTCGCCGAGCGACGAAGAGTGGATCGTCAACCGCGCCTTGCGGAGGTCGATGCCGTCGAGATCGATCACGAGGTCCTCGACCTTGGCATCCTTCGGCGCGTCCTTGGCGTCCTTGGGCGTCTCCTTCGCCTTGTCCTTCTTGTCCTCGGCCTCCTTGACGAGCGCGAACTCCTCCTTCGTCAGGCGGAAGCGATCCCACGCGTCGGGTGTGAAGAACATCGCGTAGGCGTCGGACTGCGCGCCGCCGCCCTGCGCGACGCCTTTCAGCCCGTCGCGATTGCTGAACCACAGCATCGCCTTGCCGCCCATGATCCAGCGCCCGCGGCTGTCGTTGAAACCGCTCTGCGTGAGGTTGACCGCCGCGCCCTTGCCGTCGGCGCGAACCAGGCCGACCTCACCCGGGGCGAACCCGGGCACGGAGTAGTCGAACAGGATCCACTTGCTGTCCGGGCTCCACTCGAACTGCTGCTCGCCCTCGTCGAGTTCCTTGCTGGTGAGGAGAACCCGGCTCTGCCGGGTGTCGAGCGTATAGACTTTCAGCGTCGACCGGTCTTCGATGTACGCCACTTCCTTGCCGTCAGGCGAGTACTTCGCCTGCGTCGTCTGGTGGGCGGTGACGATTAGCGGCGTCTCCTTGAGCACGGTGGAGGCGTAGAAATACGGCTCCTCGTCGCGGGTCCGCCGCATCTCGTACACGCCCCAGCGGCCGTTGCGCTCGGAGACGTACATCAGCGCCTTGCCGTCGGGCGAGAAGCTGACGCCGCGTTCCTGTTCCGGCGTGCTGGTGATGCGCTTGGTCGCGCTGCCCTCGACGGCCGTGACGAACACCTCGCCCCGAAAGATGAACGCCACTTCCTTGCCCGAGGGCGACACGGCCAGCTCGCGCGCGCCGCCGGTCACGGGGACGACGCGCTCGTTGTTGCTCCGGGCGTCGAACGCCATCGTGACCGCGACCTTCTGCGGCTGGCCTGCGGCCTTCATCGTGTAGATCTGGCCGTCGTAGCCGAAGCACAACGTGCCGTTGTCAGCGGCGCTGAGAAACCGGACCGGCAGCTTCTTGAACGAGGTCACGGCCTGCGACTTGCCGCCCTGAAGGCTCATCTTCTGGACGTTGAACGTGCCGCTCTCCTCGCTGAGGTAATAGAACGCCTGGTCGCCGTCGGTGAACACGGGGTTGCGATCCTCGCCGGCGAACGTCGTGATCTTGCGGTGCGTCCCCGCTTTCGTGTCGTAGACCCAGATGTCGCGCGCGATGGCGGACGTGTGGTGCTTCCGCCACGGGTTCTCCCCGCCCTTCTTGTCGTGGTAGAGCAGGAACTGGCCGTTGCGGCTCACCTTCACATCCTCGGCCGGCGTCGTCAGCACCTGCTCGACGCGCCCGCCGGCGACCGGCACCCGGTAGAGTTCGGGTTGCGAGGCGGTGGGGAAGAGCCGGTTGGCGGCGGTGTCCATCCGGGCCGCGCCGAAGAGGATGTACTTGTCGTCGGGGCTGAACGTGTAGGGGTACTCGGCCGCGGAGTGGAACGTCAGCCGGCGTGCTTCTCCCCCTTCCGCCGGCATCACGAAGACGTCGAAGTTGCCGAACCGGTCGCTCGCAAACGCGATGGACTTGCCGTCGTGGCTCCACACCGGCATGAAGTCGTGCGCCTCGTGGAGCGTCAGGGGCACGGCGGTGCCGCCGGTCGCGGCGACCCGGAAGAGGTCGCCCTTGTACGTGAACACGATCGTTCTGGCGTCCGGCGAGATCGCCGGGTAGCGCAGCCACTCCGGGGCGGTCTGTGCGCCAACGGTTCCGACGGTGACGAAGAGGGCGGCCAGGAGCAGCACGAGTCTTGGTTTCATGGCTAGGGCACAAGGCAGGGGGCAAGGGCCGAGACGACGAATCCGGGGGCGGGGACCAGATGCCTGAAATCGGGGTTCGGGATTCAGGCCGGAGCTAGGCTTTGGCAGCGGCTTTGCTGGTGCGTCGCGCCTTGGCGGCCCTGACGGGCGCCGGTGCGGATGTCCGTTCCAGGACGACCATGCTGGTGGCGAACGTCCGGACGCCATGGCCGTCGAAATCGATGACGGTGTGGTGGTCGTCCGCGCCGGTGATCGTGCCGTCGCCGTAATTCGCCTGCGTGACGCGGTCGCCTACCTTGAAGGTTGCCATGCACACCTCTACAATCCGGGTTCAGGTACCGGGAACTCCCTTGACACTACGCCCTTCAGCGCCCGAGATCAAGGGCCGAGTCCCCCGGGTCGCGGCAGCCGCCCTCCTCCAGGAGAGAGGCGGATGGGCCTCCGGCGGCCGATTATGCTATACTCTCACGGTAGCCTACCTTCGAAAGCCCGCGACACGAGCTGAAACGAGTCGTCCGGACTCGCTCCTCTCTCTTGCGACGTTTTCACCGGTTATCAGCTGCGTCGAGAGAACATCCTCGACTTCACCAACCGAGCGCGGCCGCTGAGCCGCCCCGAGTGTCGCAGAGAGCAGAGGAGCAGGACGCACATGGGCATGAGACTCTACGTCGGGAACATTCCGTTCAGCACCACGGAACAGGACCTGCAGGACCTTTTCGGCACGGCCGGCCAGGTGGCGTCCGTGAACGTCGTCCGCGACATGGCCACGGGACGCGCCCGCGGGTTCGCGTTCGTGGAGATGGCGTCCGACGCGGATGCGCAGAACGCGATTGCCCAGTTGCACGACAAGGACTTCGGCGGCCGCAACCTGACGGTGAACGAGGCCAAGCCGCGCCCCGAGCGCTCGGGCGGCTTCGGCGGCGCGGGCGGCGGCGGCAACCGGCGGCGCGAGTCGCGCTGGTAACCGGCGCCCGGTACGACGGGACTCTAGACGTCTACGCCCCGCGCGCGCGCGGGGCCAGCCAACTGCGTTTCTGGTTCTAGCGAGGCGGGCGTCGTCGCCGGACATGCTTGGCGGTCCGAGGCCCGCCTCGCTAGAACGACAGGCCTGGTGACAGAGCGGCCGCAGCGGCAACGCTGCGGCCCGTCCTGCCACCCCTGGTCCACTCCCCGGGCGACGGGGTTGACAGTCGACAGAGGCGTTCAACATTGAGCAAAGACGATCTTCTCGACATTCAAGGCACCGTCACTTCCATCCACGGCGGCGGGCTCTACCGCGTCAAGGCCGATGCCGGGCACGAAGTGCTCGCGCAGCTGAGCGGCCGCATGCGGCGCTTCCGCATCAAGGTCGTCACCGGCGACCGCGTCACCGTCAGCGTCTCTCCCTACGATCTGGTGCGCGGAATCATCACCTTCCGCGCTCGGTGAGCGCCGGGCGCCTCAGGGGCCGACGGGACGAGGCTCAGGTTCCACCGCCTACCCGGTCTTCCGCTTCGCCAGTAACTGCTCCATTTCATCCATCACGCGGTTCATCGCGCGCATCGTCAGGTCCAGGGGTTCGCGCGTCGTCATGTCGACGCCGGCGGTCTTCAGGAGCGCGACGGGATAGTCGGAGCCTCCTGACGAGAGGAACTTGAGATAGCGGTCGCGCGCGGCGGTGTCGCCGGCGAGCACGCGCTCGGCGAGCGCCGCGGACGCGGTGAACGACGTCGCGTACTGATAGACGTAATACGTCCGGTAGAAGTGGGGGATGAATGCCCACTCGTGGGCGACGTAGTCGTCGACGACGCACACGCCGGCGTCGTGGCCGTAGTACTTCCTGGTGATCGACGCGTAGAGCGCCGAAAGCGAATCGCCGGTCAGCGGCTCGCCCTTCTCCGCCATCTCGTGCATGCGCAACTCGAACTCCGCGAACTGCGTCTGCCGGAACACCGTGCCCTTGATGTTCTCCAGGTAGTTGCCGAGCAGCGCCAGCTTCGTGGCGTCATCGAGGTTCCCCTTGAGCATGTGGTCGATGAGGAGCGCCTCGTTGAACGTGGAGGCGACCTCGGCGACGAATATCGGGTAGTCGGCCGTCGGGAATGGCTGGTTCTTGTTCGACAGGTAGCTGTGCACCGTGTGACCGAGTTCGTGTGCCAGCGTGCTCATGTCCGCGTAGGTGCCGTTGTAGTTGAGGAGCATGTACGGGTGCACGTCGTAGGCGCTGCCGTCCGAGTAGGCGCCCGCGCGCTTGCCCGGGTTCGGATAGAGGTCGATCCACCGGCCGGTGAACGCGCGCCGGATGACGGCGGTGTAGTCCGGGCCGAGCGGTGCGAGCGCGGCCAGGATCTCGGGCTGGGCCTTCTCGATCGGGTACTGGAGATCCACCGAACCCACGAGCGGCGCGTAGAGATCGTAGTAGTGCAGTTCGTCCACGCCCATCATCCGCTTGCGCAGCTTAAGGTAGCGCTGGAACGTGGCCAGGTTGGCGTTCACGCCCTCGATGAGGCTCGTGTAGACGGAGACCGGGATGTTGTTCTCGTTCAGCGCCGCTTCGAGGGTGGAGCCGTACCTCCGCGCCTTCATGTAGAAGAGGTCTTTCTGCGCGTTCGCGTTCATCGTCGCGCCGAACGTGCGGCGGTAGGCGCCGAGCGCGTTGAGGAACGTGGACATCACCTTCTGCCGGTCCGCCCGGTTCGGAAGCGCCCTGTAGTAGTTGAACGCGGAGGCGTTGAGCTTGACCGTCCGCCTGTCGCTGAGCGTGACGCTCGGATACGGAAAGTCGGCGTCCCAGAACATGCCGAAGATGTCGGAGGGCGCGCCCGCCATCAGGCCGGCCTCGGCGATGAGCTTCTGCTCGCTCTCGGTGCCCGTGTGCGGCTGGCGGCGGAGGATGTCGTCGAGGTAGTGTTCGTAGACCTTCAGGGCGGGCCTCTCCGCGATGAACCGCGAGATGGTGTCCCGGTTCATCTTCAGGATTTCCGGCTCGACGAACGCGATGTCCGCGCCGAATGTCGAGGCGAGCCTCGCGACCTCCTGCCGCATCGCCTGGGGCGCCGACTCGCGGGTGTCCTGGTCGCCCAGGAGGCTCGCGTAGACCGACACGCGGCCCAGTTCCTTGGCGACGCTCGACATGACGTCGAGCGCCTCGAGGAGTTGCGGCGCCGACTGTCCCAGCTTCCCCTGGTACTGGCGGAGGAGCGGGGTCTGGGCGGCCACCCGGTCCCTGGCCTGCCGCCACGCGGCTTCTGTCGGATAGAGAGCGGCGAGATCCCACTTGTGCTGGTCGGGGACCTGTGAGCGCTCGCGCTCCTGCGCGAACGACGCGAGAGCGAGGGCGACGACGAGGCAGCCGAGGATGGCGATGGTGCGCTGGGTGGGTCGGTGCATCGATTCAGTATGCCGCAGGCGCGCCCGAAAAGCCCCCACGCGAACGGTCCGCCATGGGGCGCGCGAACGATCCGCTTGTCACCCGAGCCCGACCGTGATACAACCCCGAGGCATCCGCCGCCGTCCGCCGACGTCCAGCGGGCTTGTCCACCGCGCTTCCTCCGGAGAGATACCATGAGAAGACGCATTCTGTGGCTCGCGTGCGCCCTCGCCGTGGCGTGCGCAGCGATGTTCGCCACCACCGCCCTGCAGGCACGCGGCGAGAACATCAACTACGCCGACCTCAACAAGATCAAGGCCGAGGGCATGCAGCGCTCGCAGGTCATGGAGCTCTGCAGCTGGCTGTCCGACGTCTACACGCCGCGGCTCACCGGATCGCCGACCGCGCAGAAGGCCGCGGACTGGGCCGTCGCGAAGATGAAGGAGTGGGGCCTGTCGAACGTCGCGATCGAACCGTGGGGCAACCGGAACGGCTTCGACCGTGGATGGACCAACGACAAGTTCTACATGCAGGTGACGTCGCCCGAGCGTTTCCCGGTTCCAGGGACCCCGAGCGGCTGGACGCCCGGCACGAACGGCCTGGTGAGCGGCGAGGCGGTGCTCGTGACCGCGACGACCGAGGAGGATCTGGCGGCCTACAAGGGAAAACTGAAGGGAAAGTGGGTGCTCATGATGGCCGCGCCGGACGTGGCGGCGTTCTGGGACGCGCCAGCCAAGCGCTATAAGCCGGAGGAGCTGGACACGCTGGAACTGCAGCCGGCGCCCCAGCTCGAGTTCGGCGTCACGCCGCCCGGCCAGCGGGCCGGCGCAGCCGCGGCCCAGGCCGCTCCCGCGGGTCAGCGTGCCGCTGCGCCGGTGGCCCAGGCCGCTCCTGCCGGTCAGCGAGCCGCCGCGCCTGCGGCCCAGGCCGCGCCGGCCGGCCAGCGGGCTGCCGCGCCCGCGGCGGCCGCTGCCCAGGGGCAGCGCGCGGGCATGCCTCCCGCAGCGGCCCAGCCGGGGCCCGGCGGCCGTGGCGGGTTCGCCACGGCGCGCAACGATTTCCTGCGGACCGAGGGCGCGCTCGGCACCATCACCACGATCCCGCGAGGCCACGGCCTCTACACCATCAGCGGCAATCGCGCGGCCGACCCGGCGACGACGCTGCCGGCCATCTCGATCGCGGCCGAGCAGTACGGCAGGATCGCCCGCACGCTCGCCAAGAAGATCCCGGTCACCATCGAGGCCGACATCAAGAACACTTTCTACCCCAACCCGGCGGTGTTCAACGTCGTCGGCGAGATCCCGGGGACGGACAAAGCCGACGAGATCGTCCTGCTCGGCGCGCACATCGACACGTGGCACGCGGCAACCGGCGCGGCCGACAACGGCGTGGGGGTGGCGGCCATGATGGAAGCCCTCCGGATCCTCAAGGCGACCGGCGTCAAGCTGCGGCGGACCGTTCGCGTGGGCCTCTGGGAAGGCGAGGAGCAGGGCTTGCTCGGCTCGCGCGAGTACGTGGCGTCCCACCTGGCGACCCGCCAGGCGGTGCCGGGCGCGCCTGCGGCGGGCGGCGGCGGCGGGCGCGGTGGCCCGCAGGGGCCCCTCGAGACGAAGCCCGAGTACGACAAGTTCTCGGTCTACTTCAACATCGACAACGGGACCGGCGCCCTGCGCGGCATCTACCTCCAGGGCAACGACGCGGTGGCGCCCATCTTCCGCGAGTGGATGGAGCCGTTCCGCGCGCTGGGGATGACCACCCTCACCATCCGCAACACCGGCGGAACCGACCACCAGTCGTTCGACGGCGTCGGCCTGCCGGGCTTCCAGTTCATCCAGGACGAGATCGAGTACAACGTCGTCACGCACCACACGAACATGGACACGTACGAGCGGCTGCAGCCGAACGACGTCGTCAAGATGGCCACGATCTCGGCCGGCTTCGCCTACCTGGCGGCGAACCGGGACGAGAAGCTCCCGCGCAAGCCCGCGAACGCGCCGGGACAGGGCGGACGGCGGGGACAGTAGCGGCGGTCGGGCCGCAGGATTCACGCGGCCCGGGCTTGGACGGGGAATTGAGAGGGGAGAAGGGGAGAATTCCGTTTCAGCTCTCAGTCTTCACTTTTCACTTCTCAATTCCTCATTCTCCATTCTCAGTTCGGACACGCAGGAGGCGTGCCACAAGGGCCAGCAGCGCCACGATCGCCACGATCAGGACTCCCCAGAACAGGGCTTTTCTTCGTCCCTCGGTCTCCGGGCCGCTCGAAGGCCGCTCGGGGCCGGCCGTCACCTCGGCGGCGTCCGTCGTCCTCAGCCGCGGTTCGAGCAACGCGAGATCGTACCGCGGCGCAGTCAATCCGGCCTTTCCGTACACCAGCCACAGCCCTGCTGACGTCTCCCGCATGAACCGCAACCGGCAGGTTCGCAGTTCGAGCGTCGGGGCCGCGATGGGCAGCGGGCGGTTGTCGCCCTCGTCAACGACCACGCGTCCGCTCGTCGGGCGGAGCGCGGGCAGCGCCAGAATGAGCGGCGCGGCCGGCGTATCCGGGTCGGTGTGCCGCCAGGCGCCCCAGGCAGCGGTCTGCCAGCGCCCCGAATCCCGCCGTCGCGGATCCTCGCTCTTCACGAGCACGCTCACCTCGCGCTCGAACACCCGAGCGCCAGTCTCGAGGACGAGGTCGGACGGCGGCATCCCGGCCAGGGGAAACGCGATCGCGTAGACCGTGCGAACGTGACCCTGCCGCTGACTCACACCCGCCGAGATCTCGGGCTCACTGACGGGAACCAGCGGTGGGAGGACCACGCGCAGCGGAACGCCGTCGTCCTCGATCAGGTACGGCACTTGAAACCCGTCGTCGGTCACGAGGCGCACGTCGGCGAGGCGCGAGTGTGCGAGCGCCTGGAGGTCGAGGCGGAGCGACGCGACACCGGATATGCCGGCTGGTATGCGGCGCTGATAGTCGAACGACGCGCGCTCGATACCGGCGCCGCCAGTCAGCGACGCCGGGGTTTGAGCGCGGGCCGGGGACAGCGCTCCCCATGCCAGCGCGGCGCCCGCCATCAGCATCGCTTTCGCCAGTGCACGCCAGGTCATTGGCCTCTCTCTCTGGATTTGGGGGCCAGGACGAATCGCTGCAGCACCACCGCGACGAGCGACAGGCAGACCGCCAGGCCCACGAAGGACATCACGCGGTAGAGGCCTTGAAGCCTGGCGACATCCGAGAGGAACCCCTTGAGGACTGCGACCGTGAGCAGCACGATCGCCGACAGCCGCGCGGCGTGGGAGCGGAAGACGATGCCGGCCGCCACCAGACAGACCGCGAACACCGCCCACCCGAGGGTGTAGGTGAGATTCTGTCCCAGGCCGGCGGACAAGTTGAAGCTGATCGTGTCGCCCGTGGCGAAGAAGTCGGCAATCTCGATGTTGAGCAGCAGGAACAGCAGGATCGTGCCGGCCGCCGGCGCCACCTGCGAGCCTCGGAGCTCCGGGACGATCTCGTCGTTCGTGGTCGAGAACAGCCAGCCGGCGCAGAGCGTCGCGGCCGCGCATGTCAGGTAGGTGTAGAGATACCAGTTGAGGATCGGGGTCTCGCTGCGCGGCTGGTAGACCAGGACCTCGGGGTTGAGCGCGAGGCGGACGAAGACGACGGCCAGCAGGCCGAGCGCCCACCAGAAAAGGCCGCGGTGCGGAATCCGCCGGTACAGCCACGCGAGCGCCGCGCCCTCGATCGCCCAGGCGATCGTGATCCACTCCTTCTCCAGCTGAAGAGGGATCGCCGCCGTGATGAACGCCAGTACGGCGCCGGCCACGACGGCGAGGCGGCCCAGCGTGCGACCCTCCGGAGGCTCGATTCTCAGCAGGCCGATCAGCAGCACCCCGAGCAGCCCTGCCTGGAGGAGCGGCAGTGCACCGATGGCATCGCCATAGCCCGCGGCGATCACGCTCAGCCGGGCGACAAGGAAGAACGAGGCGCTGGCGAGCACCGCGGCCAGGTGAGGCCATAGCTCTCGCCCCACACGCTTGCCGAGAACGAGCGGGTACGCCACGAACACCACGTAGATGGGCGTGGCGAGGATGAGGACGTCGGGCCAACCGCCAGCGCCGGCGTGCGTGTTCTGCCAGGTCCACGTGGCAGTCGAGGTGAGGCCGACGGCCGCGATGTCGAGCGCGTGCCAGTCTCTCATCGTCGCCAGCGCCATGAGGCCGACGAGGAACAACACGTGGAATGTCGCCAGCGGGACTGCGCCGGGAGCCGCCGGGCTCGCCGCGGCCACGATGAGCAGCGCCTGACCCAGCACCAGCGACACGGCGGCCGCCATGTCGAAGCGATCGCGCAGCGCGGCGTCCGGGACGCGGCGCGACGCCAGCGCCGCACCGGCGAGCCCGAGCGCCGCGACAACGGCGGCGGCCACCATCGCCGTCGTCGGCCACGGCTCGAAGCCCGCCACGGCGACCCAGACGATCAGGACGATCTGTGACAGGCCGAGCGCGGCGGCCAGAAGTTCCGCACGGCGCGTGTAGAGCGCGGCAGCGCCGACCGCCAGGTCGAGGACCGCGAGCACACCGAGCATCGGCCACGGCGGCAGCGAGAGCGATGGCTGCGCGGCGACGAACAGCAGGAACAGGTGTCCGACGAGCGCGAGCGACATGCCGCCCTGCGTGGCGTCGCCTTCCGCATCGGCGCCGCCAACCCACAATTGTCCTCCGAGCGTCAGCACCGTGAAGCCGGCGACGACGAGCAGCGCGGGGACCACCTGCGCGGTCAGCGCGCCGCTCAGCCACCAGACGCCGAGCACTAGCCACGACAGCATGGCGCCGCCGATGGCCAGCGGCCGGAGGCGCGCGGCCCTGCTCTCGACCATCACCGAGACGTTGAGCACGCCAAGCAGGATCGCCAGTCCCCACAGCGACGAGGGCGCGGTCACCGAGCCCGACAGGAAGAACAGCAGCGCAATGCTGAGGAGGAGCAGCATCCCGCCCAGCCACTCGGGCTGGAGTGGGCCCCGCCAGCGCCGAGCGGCGACCGGGACGCCGAGGAACAGGAGGCCGAACACCCCGTAAACGACCAGCGCTCCGAGCAGCGCATCGCCGGTCAGGTGGCGGGCCGACCAGGCCGCTTCCGCGACGACCGCCAGGAACGCGCCGACGAAGTAGACGATCCCCTCTCCCTCGACCACCGCGAAGGCGGCGCACCCGGCCATGAGAACGAACAGCACGGCGAACAGGAGTGCCGGCGATGCGGCGGCTGCCTCGCCGGCCGCCAGCGTCGGGAAGAGGAACAAGAGTAGCGGCGCCGAGTAGACTGCGATCCGGCCTGCGCCTTCCAGGCGCCGGGTCCCGTGACGTGCGGCCAGTCCCGCACAGAGGTAGAACGCTACGAAGAGGCTGACGAAGCCGAGGATCGCCGGGTAGGCCGGGCTGTGCGCCCCCCCGCCGGCGCCGTAGGCCTGGTTCGCCCACCCCGCGAACACGATCACCGTCGCGACACCGCCGAGCACGTGCAGCACGTTCTGGCCGCGCCAGAGCGCGACCGCGAGAAGCCCCGCATCGACGCAGAACAAGAACCCGAACAGCAGTGCCGGGTGCTCACTGTAGGCCTGCGAGGTGGCCATGAACATCGCGAACAGGAGCGGCAGGGCCCCGTTCAGACTGGCGGCCTCCTCGAACCACGCTCGCCGCCCAGTGCCCGTCCCTGAGTCGAGCGCGCCAGCCCTGCCCGCCAGGCCGAGCGACACGAACCCGAGGACGGGGAACACGAAGAAGATCGCCGTGGCGACCGGCAGCTTGCCTGGGGTGAGGAAGGTCACCACCCACCCCCACTGGTAGACGGTCGTGAACAACAGACTCAGGCCGACAAGCGCCGGCCAGCGCTTCCGGTACGCCACCCAGCCGAGACCGGCGTTGAGCATCAACAGGTATCCGAACAAGCCGAACGGGTTGTCCCGACCCGTTGACAGGAGCGCCGGCGTCGAGAAGCCGCCCACGAGTCCGAGCAGGGCGATGAACACCGAGTCGCGGCGAATCGACAGCAGGACGGCCACAACGGTCACGAGCGCCAGCAGCGCGAACGCGGTGACCGGTCCGATCAGCTGCCAGAGCCGGTAGGTGGCGAAAAAGGTCGAGAAGAGAATCACGATCGCCGCGCCATCGAGCGCGTTCGCAGTAACCGGGTAGCGGCGCGCGGCCTTCAGCTCACACCCGACCAGCAAACCGATTCCCACGACGAGGCCGATCGCCATCCGCACGGGCGGCTGCAGCCAACCCTGCTGGATGGAGTACCCCAGGAAGACGACGGCGGCCACGGCGAGCGCGATTCCCGCAGCCCACGAGAACATGCGGACGCCGACCAGTTCTTCCCAGTCGAACGGTTTCAGCTCCTGCTCGCGGGCGGCAGGCGCTGGTGCACGCCGCGGCGCCTGCGGAACTGCCCCTGGACTCGCGCCTCCGGCCTCTGGGGCCGAGGACAGGCGAGGCGGCGGTGCTGCCGCCATCGGTGTTGTCGGCATCGTGGCTGGGATCGCCGCGGGAGTCGTCATGGCCGGGGCCAAAGGGACCGGGACCGCCGGCCTCGCGGCGGGAACCGGCGGTGGCTGCGGCGTGTGCGCCACGGGGGCCGGAGTCGGCGGCGCCGGGCGCGCCGAGGGAATCCCGCCGGAAGCCTTCGCCAGTTCGTCGAGACGTCGGCCGATCGCCAACAGGGCGCTCGCCGACTCCGATTCGCGGGTTTCGATGTCCCGGATCTTGACGTGCAGGTGTACGATCCAGGCCACCAGGCCAATCAGCACGAGAAACAGGAAACCCATGACTTCGGCTCCTCTGAACGAGTACCGGAGCGGCTCTGCCGACACGTGACAGATTGTCCTGCGGATGTTACCGTTCGGCTGGAAAAAATGGGGCCCCTTTTCAGGGACCCCTAGGGAGGTGGGTTGCCTCTATCTATCAGCCATATACGGCGCACTCCCCGTCGCCGCTTACGCGTTCTTGGACAAAATCGGGGTAAGCGTCGGCCCCGTTCTCGTCGTAGTAGGTTCTGAAGCTGGTAGTGTGCCTTCTCTCGGACGCTCCGAGCGAAGGCGTGTTCCTATCCCGCCGTCAAACTAATCCGGATACTCTCTCATGCCTGTGAGAATCGAACTGTGCGTGTTCCGCTCGGGGGTCGCGTTGGCCTGCCTTGCGGTGATTGGGGCGCTGTCGGCATGCAATGGCGGCGGCAGCGGCGCGGCGGGTGCCGGCGGGCCCGGGAACGTTCGGCGGGGCGGCCCCGGACTGGATGTCAGGGTCACCACCGTCCAACGAATGAGCATCCAGCGCATGGTCGATTTGGCCGGAACCCTCAACTCGCCTGACCAGGCCAAGGTCAGCTGCGAGGTCGCCGGCGTGGTCAAAGACGTGCTCGTCGAACTCGGCACCGAGGTCAAGGTCGGCCAGCCGCTCATTCGCATCGAACCGAAGGAACTCGACCTGGCTCTCGCGCGGGCGGAAAGTGCGCTTCGCCAGACCTACGCGCAGTTGGGGATGCACGCGAATGTCGCCGTGGACACACCGCCGCCGCCCGATGAGCAGGTTGCGGCCGTCAAGACGGCGATCGCCAACCTCGAGGACGCGAAGGCCGCGATGAACCGGGCCGACGCGCTGGCCGCCCGCGGTGTGCTGTCGCCGGCGGACCTGCAGGTGGCCCAGACGCGCCTCAAGGTCGCGGAAGCGGGCTACCAGTCGGCCTTCGACACGGTCCGCAGTCTCAAGGCGCAGTTGCAGGACCGCCGCGCGTCCTTCGAGCTGGCGCAAAAGAAGCTGGCCGACGCCGCGGTGAAGGCGCCGATCGCGGGGTCGGTGGTCGATCGATACGTTCAGGCGGGCGAGTTCATCTCCGAGCGGACGCCGGTCGCGACCATCGTGCAGGTCAACCCGCTCAAGCTCCGGACGGGCGTGCAGGAACGCCATGCCAGCGTCATCCGGCCCGGCCAGCGGGTCGAATTCAGGGTCGCCTCGTTCGGCGACACGGTCTTCGCCGGCAAGATCGCCTACGTCAGCCCGTCGATCGACCAGACGATGCGGACGTTCCAGGTGGAGGCGCTGGTGGACAACGACGACCGGCGCCTGAAGCCCGGGTTCTTCGCCAAGGGGGTCATCCTGACGACGAAGGACGAAGGCGTGCTGGCGGTGCCCGACACGGCGGTCTCGACGCTGGCGGGGGTCTCGTCGGTGTACGTGATTCGGAACAACAAGGTGACGCAGCAGCAAGTGACGCTGGGTGTCCGCCAGGGCAACCTGTGGGAGATCGTGGACGGCTTGAAGGGCGACGAGACGTTTGCCAACAACAGGCTCAACGAGCTGGCGACCGGGATGACCGTGCGCACCGGCGCCGGTGGTGAGGAGTCGGGCGGCGGGGGCGGCGGTCGGCGAGGGCAGGGCGGCGGTCGGCGCGGCCAGGGCGGCCAGCGGGGAGACCAGCCATGACACTCGCGGATGTCAGCGTCCGGCGACCCGTGTTCGCGGTGATGATGAGCGCCGCGCTGCTCGTGCTCGGCTGGTTCTCGTACCGGGGACTCGGCCTCGACCTGATGCCGAAGACCGACTACCCGACGGTCACGGTCGGCACCTCGCTTCCGGGCGCCAGCGCGGAGGAAATCGAGACGACGGTGACCAAGCCGATCGAGGCCGCCGTCAACACGATCAATGGCATCGACGAGCTGCGCTGCAGCTCGAGCGTGGGTTCGGCGCGCTGCACGATCACCTTCGTGCTCGAGCGCGAAATCGAGGCGGCCACGCAGGACGTGCGGGACAAGGTGGCCTCCATCCACTTTCCGCGCGACACCGACCCGCCCACCGTCAACAAGATGGACCCGGATTCGGCGCCGGTCCTCACGCTCGTCGTGTTCGCGCAGCGGTCGCCCAAGGAACTGACCCAGATCGCCGACAAGCAGATCAAGCAGGTGCTGGAGACCGTCCAGGACGTCGGCGAGGTGGCCCTGATGGGCGACCGCCGGCGGGAGATCCGCGTACTGCTCGACCCGACACGCCTCACGGCCTACGGGCTGACGACGGCGCAGGTGTTCAGCGCCGTGTCGCAACAGAACCTCGAGACGCCGGGCGGCACCTTCATCACCGGGCCGTCCGAGATCGCGATGCGCACGATGGGCCGGCTGCGCGACGTCAAGGACTTCGAGCGAATCGTGATCTCCTACGTCAACGGCTCGGTGATCACGGTCGGCGACGTGGCCCGCGTCTCCGACTCGAACGAGGAAGTCCGGAGCCAGACCCGCCTGTGGGAGTCCTCCATGGGGAAGGACGCCCCGGGCGAGAACGCCATCTCGCTCTCGATTCGCAAGCAGTCGGGCACCAATACGGTCGAGGTCGTGGACCGCGTCCTCGCACGGCTCGAGCGCGTCAAGACCACGCTGCCCACCGACATCAGCGTCCGGCCGACGCGCGACCAGTCGCGGTTCATCCGGAAGTCGTTCGAGGAGATCCAGCTCCACCTGGTCATCGGCGGCCTGCTCGCGGCCCTCGTCGTCTTCCTGTTCATCAGGAACCTGCGCGTCACGGTCATCGCCGCCCTGGCGATCCCGACCTCGATCATCGGCACGTTCACGGTGATGAAGGCGCTGGGGTTCACGCTGAACAACATGACGATGCTCTCGCTCTCGCTCGCGACGGGCATCGTCATCGACGACGCGATCGTGGTGCTGGAGAACATCTTCCGGTACATCGAGGAGAAGGGCGCCTCGCCGAAGGATGCCGCCATGAAGGCGACCGGCGAAATCGGCCTGGCGGTGATGGCGACGACGCTGTCGCTGGTGGTCATCTTCCTCCCCGTGGCGTTCATGACCGGGCAGGTGGGCCGCTACTTCTACAGCTTCGGGATCTCGTCGGCGACGGCCATCATGCTGTCGATGTTCGTCTCGTTCACGCTGACGCCGGCGTTGTGCGCCTACTGGCTGCGCCCGTCCGACGCGGCGCAGTCGCACTCGACGCAGTCGAAGAACCGCGGCGCGTACGCCTGGATGGACCGGCAGTACGGTGTGATGCTGGATTGGGCGATGGCGCACCGGGGCCTGATGCTGGCCATCGCCGCCGGCGTGACGCTGTCGGCCGTCCTGCTGTATCCCTACGTCGGCAAGGAGCTGGTTCCCGACGACGACCAGAGCGAGTTCAGCGCGAACCTGCGCCTGCCGAGGGGCACGAGCTTCGCCCGGACGCTGGAGTACGTGACGCCGATCGAGGGCGAATTGCGCAAGGCGCTCGGCGACAACCTCGAAGCCCTGATGGTGTCGATCCAGAACGGCAGCTCGAACTACTCGGTCCAGCTCACGCCGATCAACGAGCGCAAGCAGTCCCAGTTGGAGCTGATGCAGGTGGCGCGCCGCGTGCTGAGCAAGTACCGGAACGCACGCACCAGCGTGTCTGGCGGCACCGACATCTCGGGCGCCTCGAGCGCGGGCGGCCGCGGCGGCGGCGGCAGCACCAACCGGCTCACGATGATCATGCAGGGGCCGGACGTCGAGGAATTGCAGAGGCTGTCGTACGCCGGAACGGACTTGAAGGGCACGATCCAGGCGCCCGCCGAGGGGACGCTGCTCGCGAAGATCCGCCAGATCGACGGCGTGACCGACTCGGATACGAGCTTCGAGCCGACGCAGCCGGAACTCCGCATCAACATCGATCGCCAGCGTGCCGCCGACCTGGGCGCACCGCTCGATACGGTCTCCTCCACGATGCGGACGCTCGTCGGCGGCGAGGAAGTGTCGAAGTTCAAGGACGGCGACGAGCAGTACTCGGTGCGGCTGCGGCTCGACGACCAGTTCCTGACTGATCCGAAGGCGATCGGCGACCTGTTCGTGCCGGCCGCCGGCGGCCTCGTCCGCGTCAGTGACGTGGCCACGCTGAGCCTCGGCAACGCGCCGGCCTCCATCGACCGGTACAACCGGATGCGTCAGATCTCCGTCAACGCGAACCTCGACCGCCTGAAGATCACCCTCGGCGACGCCATCAGCCAGGCGCGCGTCAAGGTCGGTGAGCTGCCGCTGAAGGCCGGCTACCAGGTGACGTTCGGCGGCAGCGCCAAGACGCTCAGCGAGGCGGGCAGCGACTTCGTCCTGGCCATCATCCTGTCGGTGCTGTTCATCTACATGGTGCTGGCGTCGCAGTTCAACAGCTTCGTCCACCCGCTCACCATCATGACGGCGCTCCCGCTGAGCCTCCCGGCCGGCCTCCTGGCGCTGATGGCGTTCGGCATGACGATCAACGTGTACAGCGCCATCGGCCTGATGATGCTGTTCGGGATCGTGAAGAAGAACTCGATCCTCCAGGTGGACTACACCAACACGCTGCGGGCCGAAGGGCTCGACCGCCACGCGGCCATCATCCAGGCGAACCACGTGCGGCTGCGGCCGATCCTGATGACGACGATCTCGATCGTCGCCGGCATGCTGCCGATCGCCTTCGGCCGCGGGGCCGGGGCAGGGTCGCGCGCCTCGATGGCGGTCACGATCATCGGTGGCCAGATCCTGTGCCTGCTGCTGACGTTGCTGGTGACGCCGGTGGTCTACTCGTACTTCGACGGGATGCGCGAGGCGAAGATCACCGACCTGGCCGCGACGTTGTGGCGCAAGGTGAGAGCGCGCGAGGCCGTCCCGGCGGGCGAGGCCGCTCCGACACCGGTGATCGCCGGGGCGGAGCAGCGGGGGCTCTAGGGGACCAGCCACCTCCCCGGCCCCTGCAGGTACTCCTCGAAGTCCTTCACCACGACGTCCGCGCCGACGGAGGGGGCGAGGAAGACCTCCGGGGCAAAGCTGTTGGACACCGCGACGGTCTGCATGCCGGCGGCGCGGGCGGCGGTGATGCCGATCGGCGCGTCTTCGAAGGCGACGCAGTCGGCGGGCGCCACGCCGAGCCGCCTGGCTGCCTCCAGGAACACATCCGGGAACGGCTTGCCGCGCGGCACCTGGTCGCTGCGGGTAATGCGGGTGAGGCGGGAGGACAGGCCGAGCTGGGCAAGGGTGTGGCTGACGTTGTCGGGGGGCGCCGAAGTGGCCACGCCGAGCGGGATGGCCCTCGCTTCAAGTCGATCGAGCAGCTCGATCAGACCGCCAACCGGCGAGAGGCGCCCGGTCGAGAGGCTGCGGTAGAGCGCCTCTTTCTCTTCCGCGTAGGCCGCTTGCTCGGCGCCGCTCAGTGGACGCCCGAACAGGTCCGGAAAGATGTCGCTGTTGCGCCGGCCGTCCAGGCGCTTGCGATCGCCGAGCGTCAGCGGCGGCAGCCCGTGGCGCTCGGCGAAGATGGCGAACGCCTCGACGTGGATCGGCATGTTGTCCACGATCGTGCCGTCGAGGTCGAAGATGGCGCCGCGCATCAGAACCCGAAGAACGCGAACGGAGCCCACTCCTTGAGCTGCTTCTCGTACGGCGCCACGAGTTCCTTGTTCTTCTCGGGCACATCCGGGAGAGCCTCCTGGTCCCTCCTGGGCAGTCCCTTGAGGTTGCCCGACTGTGCCTCTTCGGCCAGCTTCTTCAGGTCGAAGCTGGACGCGGCGACGCCGACCGCCGCGTAGACCCTGGTCCGGATCCATTCGTACTCCGCGATGGAAAGGCCGGCCTGGTTGAGCGCCTCGACCTGGGCCTTCTTCGCGTCCACCGCCAGTGTCGCCAGGTCGCGCATCGCGCCCATGACTTCGGCGATCGACGCCTCGCGCTTCTCCGACTTCAGGGTCCGGTCGAGCCTGTCGTAGGTGACCTTCAGTTCGTCCGCCCGCTTGCCGAGAGCCGCCTGCATGTGCGCCTGGACCTTGACGAAGCGCGAAACCATGGCGTCCGTCAGCTCGCCGGTGTCGGGCGCCGTGAACGCCGAGGTGTTCTTGACCTCCTTCTCGATCTCGGCCACCTGCTTCATGTTCGTCGCGAACTGCGCGACCGGCCGGAAGAACCGGTCGTAGACGAAGTAGCCGGCGACGCCGCAGGCAACCAGCGCCAGGGCGAGAACGATCGCACAACCGATCGCGAACTTCTTCATTCTGAGCCTCCTCGACAGACACTCACCATGGTGACGAACCCGGCTCGACCCGGTCAACTACAGCCGGCCGATTTCCTTCAGCAGCCGGTCGATCTCCTCCGGGGTGTTGTAGTGTGCGAGACCCACGCGCAGCAGCCCGCCGGACGGCTCGAGCCCGAGCCGCGCCGTCAGGGCCAGCGCGTAGAAATGACCGCTATAGACGAAGATTCCGGCACGGGCCAGGTGTTCCGCGATCTTCCGGGGAGAGTGGCCGTCGATGGTGAACGACACGGTGGGCACGCGCTGGTCCACGCGCGCGGGATCGGCGATGCCCCACACGCGGAGCCCGGGCACGGCCGCCAGCCCCTCCAGCAACCGCCGGCAGAGCCCGCGTTCGTAGTCCTGCAGCGCGTGCATCCCGGCGAGGATCCTCGCCCGACGTGAGGAGCCGGCGCCCTGGTCACCTGCGAGGCCGGCGAGATACTCGATCGCGCCGCGCGTGCCCGCAATCCCTTCGTGGTTCTGGGTGCCGGTCTCGAACTTGTCGGGAGGCTGGTTGCCCGCCGCGCGCACCTTGTAGGCCGTCAGCCGCTCGAGCACGTCGAGCCGGCCGTACAACGCCCCCACGTGCGGCCCGAACAACTTGTACGCCGAGCACGCCAGCAGATCGCACTCGAGCGCCTGCACGTCGATGGGCGCGTGCGGTGCGTACTGCACGGCGTCCACGAACGTCACGGCACCAACAGCACGCGCCAGTTCGACGATGCGACGGACGTCGTTGACGGTGCCGACCGCGTTGGAGGCGTACCCGAAGGCGACGATCTTCGTCCGCGACGACAGCTGCGCTGCCAGGGAATCCATGTCCAGCGTGCAGTCGTCCGGGTGGATGTCCACCCACCGCACGACCGCCCCGCGATCTTCGGCCAGCATCAGCCAGGGCGCGATGTTCGCGTCGTGATCGAGGCGCGTCACGAGCACTTCGTCGCCGGGTGACAGCCCGCGTCCGAGAGCGCGGCTCACGCCGAAGGTGAGCGTCGTCATGTTGGCGCCGAAGACGACCTCGCGAGGTGACGCGGCGCCCAGGAAGTCGGCCATGGCCGCGTGGGCGTCGGCCAGCATCGCGTCGCTCCGCATGCTGGTCGCGAAGGCGCCGCCGTGATTCGCGTTGTCGGACGCCAGGTATCCGGAAACCGCGTCGATGACCGCGCGAGGACACTGGGTCCCACCGGGGTTGTCGAAGAAGACGACCGGCCGCCCGGACTGGAGCTGGGTGAGCGCGGGGAACTGGGCGCGAACGCCGTCAACGTCGATCATGGTCTCATCCCTGTCCTCGTCGTTCCGCCCGGTAGACTCTCGACGGAAGCGCGTGATCGAGGCGGCTCTCGATGAACCGCGATGCGGCCACCACGCCCGCGAGGTCGATGCCGGCGCTGACGCCCAGCCCCTCGAGCATGTAGACCAGGTCCTCCGTCGCGAGGTTGCCGGCGGCGCCGGGCGCGTAGGGGCACCCGCCCAGGCCGCCTGCCGACGAGTCGAATGTCCTCACGCCCAGCGAGAGTCCCATGAGGACGTTGGCGAGTCCGGTCCCCCGCGTGTCATGGAGGTGCAGCGCCGTTCGATCCACGGGCACGCTGGAGCGGACCGCCTCGAGGACCGACTGGACCTGTCCGGGATGCGCGATGCCGATGGTGTCGCTCAAGACCACCTCGAACGCGCCGAGCTCGATCAGGCGCTCGGCCAGCCTCGCGACCCGCGCCGGCGGCACGTCGCCCTCGTACGGACAGCCGAAGCAGGTCGAGAGATACCCGCGTACGCGGATCCCCTCGGTGAGAGCGGCTTCGGCGACCAGGCGATAGGCGGCGAACGACTCCTCGATGCCGCGGTTGATGTTCCTGCGGCTGAACGTGCCGGACGCGGCCACGACGATGGCGATCTCGTCGATGCCGGCCTCCCGGGCGCGCCTCAGGCCGACCAGGTTCGGCACCAGCGCGGAATACGTGGTCCCGGTTCGGCGTTCGATGCCCCGGGCAACTGCGGCGGCGTCGGCCATCTGCGGCACCCACCGCGGGCTCACGAAGGCTGCGACCTCGATCGCCCGGAGGCCCGCGGCGGAGAGGGCGTTGACGAACGCGATCTTGTCGGCCGGGGCAATCTGGGCCCGCTCGTTCTGCAGGCCGTCGCGAGGGCCGACCTCGACGACGCGAACCTCGACGCCGGATAGCGCCCGCGGCGTCACACCAGCTCCAGCAGGCCGACCCCTGGCTGGACCAGTTCGCCCGCCCGGCACGCGATGCTCTTGATCGTGCCGTCGCGCGGGGCGCGCACGGCCAGTTCCATCTTCATCGCCTCGAGCTTCAGCAGGACGTCGCCCTTGCGCACGCGCTGTCCGGGCTCGACGACGATGGCGGTCACCCTGGCGGGCATCGGTGCGTCGAGCAGTTCGGAGATGGCCCGCCCGGCCCGCTGCCCTCCCGAGGCTTCGGCGCCCACGGTCAGTTCGTAGACTTCGCCGTCCACGAACGCCAGCCGGCGGTCGCCGGAGGCGACGACGAACACCCGCCGCGTGCGGCGGCCATCGCGGGCGCGGACGACGTGCTCGCCCTCCGCCACGAGCGCCAGCGACTCGGCGTCGTCGACCCGCGCCTCGCCGGTCGTCGTGATCGTCACGCGGTGGGCGTCCTGACCGAGCCGCACGAGGAAGGTGCCAGTTCTCACGATAATCTCGCTCCGCTCGATTCCCTCGGTGCGGTGGTCCGGCTTGCGGCTTCCGACTTGCGGCGTGCGGCAGGCACGACGGCGACGGCGGACGGGCAGTGGACCTTCAGGTCGCTGGTCGCAGGCCGCCAGGCGCAGGCCGGTTCCGCAGTCACCGTCAGTTCCTCCACCCCTGCAATCGTCCCCACGGATCGGGCGCCGAGGGCACCGCGCCCGCCCGGGCGGTCGGCCCTTCGTGCGCGGCGGCGGCACCGAGCGCCGAGATGATCCCCGGACCGATGGCCGACTCTGTCAAGGCCAGTCCGTCTCGATCGAGGAATGACGTGTCGATGGCAGCTTCGCCGAAGCGCGGGTGTTCGAGCACGCGGATCAGGAATGGGATGTTGGTCCGGATTCCAAGCACGGCGAAGCGACGGAGCGCGGCGACCAGCCGGTTGCGCGCGATCTCGCGTGTCTCCGCCCAGGCGATCAGCTTCGCGAGGAGCGGGTCGTAGTAGATGCTGACCTCGTCACCTTCAACCACGCCACTGTCCAGCCTGATTCCCGGTCCTTGAGGTTCGCGGTACAACGCCAGCCGCCCCGCCTGCGGAAGGAACCCGTTGGACGGGTCCTCGGCGTAGATTCGGCACTCGATCGCGTGTCCACGCTGCCCGAGCGTGGCCTGGGTCCACGGGAGCGGTTCGCCCGAGGCGACGAGAAGCTGTGCGTGGACGAGGTCCACCCCGACGACCGCCTCGGTGATCGGGTGCTCGACCTGCAGCCGCGTGTTCATCTCGAGAAAGTAGAAGCGCGCGTCGTCGCCTCGGCCCTCGACGAGGAACTCGATCGTTCCGGCGTTCCGGTACCCGATGTGGCGCGCCAGGGCCACCGCCGCGTCTCCCATCCGGCGCCGCAGGCCCTCACTGAGCCAGGGCGCCGGGCTCTCTTCGACGATCTTCTGATGGCGGCGTTGGGTCGAGCAGTCGCGCTCGAAGAGGTGCACGACGCGGCCGGCCGAGTCGCCGAAGACCTGGACCTCGACGTGGCTCGGTCGCTCGAGGAGCCGCTCGAGGTACAGGGTCGCGTCGCCGAAGGCTCCGGCGGCTTCGTGCCGCGCCGACGCAAACGCTTCGTCGAGCGCGCGGCGTTCCCGGACGACGCGCATGCCCTTGCCACCGCCGCCGGCCGACGCTTTCACGAGGAGAGGGAAGCCGATGCGCTCGGCTGCCGCGCGAAGCGACGCGTCGTCCTGCGCGGAAGGCGTGTCGCCGGGCACGATCGGCAGGCCGGCTTCGAGCGCCCGCGCCCTCGACTCGATCTTGGAGCCCATCTGCGCGATGACCGACGCGGGCGGCCCGACGAAGCACAGCCCGGCGCCCTCGCACGCCGCCGCGAACGCGGCGTTCTCCGCCAGGAAGCCATAGCCCGGGTGCACGGCATCGGCGCCCGAGCGCTGCGCGGCCTCGATCAGCCGGGGGACGGACAGGTAGCTCTCGGCGGCTGGCGATGCGCCGATCGGGATCGCCTCGTCGGCGAGCATCGCGTGTTGCGCGTGACGGTCGGCCTCGGAGTACACGGCCACCGTTTCGACGCCCAGCTCGCGGCAGGCGCGGACGATCCGCACGGCGATCTCTCCGCGGTTGGCCACCAGGAGTCGCCTGATCACCGGTCCACCCACTCCGCCGGCCGCTTGTCGAGGAACGCGCGCATCCCTTCCTGGCCTTCGTTCGAGACCCGCCGATCGGCCAGCGCGTCGGCCGTGAGCCCGGACACCTCCGCCGCAGGGCGTCCGAAGACCTGGCGGATCAAGGCCTTCGCTCCGCGAACGGCCTCCGGGCCAGCCGCGAGGATCTCGCGCACGTGCACAGCCACCGCGTCATCCAGGCGCTCGGACGGCACGACAGCGTGCACCAGGCCGATCTCGCGGGCGCGCGCCGCGCTGAACCGGGCCCCGGTGAGGAACAGTTCGCGCGCGGCTGACCGGCCGATCTTCGCGAGCGCGTAGGGCGAGATCACGCTCGGGATGATACCCAGCTTCACCTCGGTGAAGCCGAACACCGCGTCGTCCGCGGCGACTGCGATATCGCAGATCGACGCCAGACCGACGCCTCCGCCAAGCGCCGCGCCGTGGATGCGGCCGATGAGCGGGATGGGGAGCTCGTCGAGGGCTTCGAACATGGCGGCCATCCGCGCGGCATCCCACAGATTCTCTTCGCGCGACGCGTTGATGGTGCCCGCCATCGCGGCCAGGTCGCCGCCGGCGCAGAACGCACGCCCCGCGCCGGACAGCACGGCGACCCGCGCGTCGGTCGCCTTCGCGGTCGACAGCGCCCAGGCGCGCAGGGCCTCTACGAGAGCCGGGTTGAAGGCGTTCCGCACGTCGGGCCGGTTCAGCACGACGTGTTCCACCGGGCCCTCGCGGCGAACCACGAGGGGCGAACTGCTGTCCGCGCCTGTCATGTTCCTTCCCAATCGTGTTCTCTCAATTCTCAATTCGGAACGCCCCTACATCCTGAAGACGCCGAACTTCGGTTCCGGCACGGGCGCGTTCGCCGCGGCCGACAGCGCCAGGCCCAGGGCATCCCGCGTCTGCACCGGATCCACGATCCCGTCGTCCCAGAGCCGCGCCGTCGAGTAGTACGGCGAGCCCTCGTGCTCGTACTTCTCGAGGATGGGCGTGCGGATCGACGCCTCCTCCTCCGCAGACATCGTCTTGCGCTCGCGCGCCATCTGGTCGCGCTTGACCGTGACGAGCACCGATGCCGCCTGCTCGCCGCCCATCACCGAGATCCGCGCGTTGGGCCACATCCACAGGAGGCGCGGCTCGTAGGCGCGACCGCACATCCCGTAGTTGCCGGCCCCGAACGACCCGCCGATGATGACGGTGAACTTGGGCACGACCGAGTTGGCGACGGCGTGCACCATCTTGGCGCCGTCCTTCGCGATGCCCGCGCGCTCGTAGTCGCGTCCCACCATGAACCCCGTGATGTTCTGCAGGAAGATGAGCGGGATGCCACGCAGGTTGCAGACCTCGATGAAGTGCGTGACCTTGAGCGCCGACTCCGAGAACAGGACGCCGTTGCTGGCGACGATGCCGACGAGGAACCCGTGGAGGCGCGCAAACCCGGTGACCACGGTCGTGGCGTAGCGCTCCTTGAATTCGTCGAAGCGCGAGCCGTCCACCATCCGCGCGATGACTTCGTGCACGTCGTATGGCACGCGGATGTCCGCGTTGATCACCCCGTACAGCTCGCGCGGGTCGTAGCGCGGATCCTCCGGCGACGTCACGTCGAGCAGGGCGGGCTTCACCGTGTGCAGCGTCGACACGATCGTCCGCGCGAGGCGCAGCGCGTGCTCGTCGTCCTCGGCGAGGTAGTCGGCGACGCCCGACAGCCGCGTGTGCACGTCGGCCCCGCCCATCTCCTCGCCCGTCACGACCTCGCCGGTCGCCGCCTTCACCAGCGGCGGGCCGCCGAGGAAGATCGTCCCGGTACCGCGGACGATGATGGTCTCGTCTGACATCGCGGGCACGTAGGCGCCGCCGGCCGTGCACGAGCCCATCACGACCGCCACCTGCGGAATCCGTTCGGCCGACATCCGCGCCTGGTTGTAGAAGATCCGGCCGAAGTGATCGCGGTCGGGGAACACCTCGGCCTGGAGCGGGAGGAAGGCGCCGCCCGAGTCCACCAGGTACACGCAGGCCAGGCGATTGTCGAGCGCGACCTGCTGCGCGCGCAGGTGCTTCTTCACCGTGATGGGGTAGTACGTGCCGCCCTTGACGGTGGCGTCGTTGGCCACGACCATGACCTCGCGGCCGCTGACACGGCCAATTCCCGTCACCAGCCCGGCTGCCGGAGCCTCTCCGCCGAACATGCCCCATCCGGCAAGGGCCGAAAGCTCGAGCCAGGGTGAGCCGGGGTCCAGGAGGCGCTCGACGCGCTCGCGTACCGGCAGCTTTCCCTGCTGGCGATGCCGTTCGATGGCCCGCTCGCCGCCGCCGCGCCGCACCTCGGCGAGCCGCTCCGCGAGTTCGGCCACGAGGCTCTCCAGGTGTGCACGGTTTCCACGGTAGAGGTCGGAGTCCGTTTGCAGGTGCGTCTCGATGACGTCCATGGCGGTGTGTTGTCGGTCGTTCGGTCGTTTCTCGGGTGGCCGACTTCCATTATTTCAGAAATTCAGTCCCGTTCGCTCGTACAAAAACAGGACAGGTTGTCAGCTGGTGGACATTTAAGGCCTGCAGTGTATACTTTTGATGCCTGGATTAGCTTGTCGAGTTGCCAACTGCGGGCTCGGAGTGCCCAAGTCCGTGATACGACCATGGCCTTGAAACGACGGAAGCGCGTCCTCGTCATCGACGATGAAGCGGCGATGACCGACTGGTTGAAGATCCTCCTCGAGCACGAGGGCTACGAGGTGCGAACAGCGTTGCTGGGAGCCCGCGGCGAGGAGATCTTCGGCGCCTGGAAGCCCGACGCGGTCGTGACCGACATGGTGCTGCCCGACGTGGATGGGCTCGAGCTGATGGGGCGCTTCAAGGAGACGCTGCCGGACTCGGAGGTCATCGTGATCTCCGGGCACGGGACCATCTCGAACGCGGTTGACGCGATCAAGGCCGGGGCCTCCTATTTCCTCGAGAAGCCGATCGACGCCGAGGGCATCCTGGCCCTGCTCGAGAAGGCGATGGAGCGGAAGGACCTCCACACCGAGAACATCCAGCTGAAGGCGAAGCTGCAGGACAAGTTCAAGTTCTCGAACGTCATCGGCCGGAGCAAGAAGATGCAGGATCTCTTCGAGCTCATCGGGAACGTGGCCGGCAGCGATGCGAACATCCTGATCCAGGGCGAGAACGGCACCGGGAAGGAGCTGATCGCCAACGCCATCCACTACAACAGCAAGCGGGCGAAGGGCCCGTTCATCAAGATCAACTGCGCGGCGATCCCGAAGGACCTGATCGAGTCGGAGCTGTTCGGGTACAAGAAGGGGTCGTTCACCGGCGCGACGATGGACAAGGAAGGCCTCTTCGAGATGTCCGAGGGCGGCTCGCTGCTGCTGGACGAGATCGGCGAGATGCCGTCCTACCTGCAGACCAAGCTGCTCCGGGTGCTGCAGGAGCGCGAGTACCGGCCGATCGGGAGCGACCGGATCGTGCACGTCGATTTCCGTTTGATTTGCGCGACGAACATCGACCTCGACATGGCGCTGCGCGAGGGGAAGCTGCGCGAGGACCTCTACTTTCGGATCAACACCATCACCCTGAAGGTCCCGCCGCTGCGCGAGCGGACGGAGGACATCCCGCTTCTGTGCGAGCACTTCCTCGAGAAGTTCTGCCAGCGGTACCAGAAGACGGTCCGCGGGTTCTCGCCAGCCGCCTATCACGTCCTGATCCGCAACCGCTGGCCGGGGAACGTGCGCGAGCTCGAGAACGCGATCGAGCGGGCGGTGCTCGTCGGCAAGGGCGCCGAGATCGCCCCGACCGATCTGCCAGAATCGCTCCGCGAGGAGACGAGCGCCCCGGCGGAGTTCGTGTTCCCGCCGCACTGGACGCTGGCCGAGATCGAGAAGATGGCCATCCAGCACACGCTCCAGCGTACCAACTGGAACAAGCAGGAGGCGGCGGCGATCCTCGGGCTCTACCGCCCGACGCTCTACAGCAAGATGAAGAAGCACGACATCCGCGACATGGGACGCGCCGCCCGGCAGCGCGCGGGGACAGCGGAGTAGCGGGCCGCGCAACCCATCCCTCGTCCGTGCCGGCGCGGGCCATGAGACAATGGGCGCGTGCCGTCGAGCGACGTGAAAGGCCGGCGTCCGACCGGGCGTGCGCACCGCGCGTGGGACGGCGTGGCCTCGTGGGCCCGCCTGGTCGGCCGCGCCTTCTGGCGCGGGTCGCTGGAGTTCTATAACAGCGACGACCTGACCCACGCCGCCGCGGTGGCGTACTACGGGCTCCTCTCGATCTTCCCGTTCTTCCTCCTCGTGTTCTCGATCCTCGCCAGCGTCACGTCGGACGTCGGCCGGCGCGCGGCGGTGATCACGTTTCTTCTCCAGTACTTCCCGGCACAGTTCGATTTCCTGTCCGCCCAGCTGGACGCGCTGCAGCAGATGCGATTCCGCGTCGGGATCGGCGGCGCCGCGGCGCTCGTCTGGGCCGCGCTCGGCGTGTTCAGCGCGATCAGTTCCGCGGTGAACCACGCGTGGGGCGTGGAGAAGCCGCGGAGCTTCCTGCGCCACAAGCTCTTCTCGTTCCTCATGCTGCTCGCGGCCGGGCTCATCCTGGTGCTCGCCCTGCTGCTGGCGAGCGCGTCCCGGATCGTCCACGCGACGTGGTTCGCGGACGTCGTCTTGCGCTATCCCGGCCTCGGCGTGCTGGGCACCTTCTTCTTCCGATATGCGGCCACGTCGCTCCTGGTCGTGGTCGTCGGCCTCATCTACTACTTCGTCCCCAACACCAAGGTCTGGTTCCGGGACGTGTGGCCCGGCGCCATCCTCACCGGGCTGCTCTGGCACGTCGCTCTCGAAGGCTTCTCTTATTACATGCGGGACATGAGCCGCTTCAACCTCGTGCACGGGTCGATTGCGGCCGTGGTGGTGTTCCTGATCTGGGTCTACACATCGTCGGTCATCCTGCTCTACGGGGCGGAGTTCACTGCGGCGTACGCCCGCCAGCGCCGCGCGCCGGTGCCGTAGCGCGAAGTTCGGTTGGTGTCGCCCCCATGAATCGCCTGGCCTCCGAGAAGAGTCCGTACCTGCTCCAGCACGCCGACAACCCCGTGGACTGGTATCCATGGGGTGATGAGGCCTTCGAGGCGGCGCGCCGCGACGACAAGCTCATCTTCCTGTCGGTCGGTTACAGCACCTGCCACTGGTGCCACGTGATGGCGCACGAGTCGTTCGAGGACCCGGGCGTGGCCGCCGTGCTCAACCAACACTTCATCGCCATCAAGGTGGACCGCGAAGAACGTCCCGATGTGGACCGCGTGTACATGACGTTCGTCCAGGCGACGACGGGTGGCGGCGGCTGGCCGATGAGCGTGTGGTTGATGCCCGACCGGCGTCCGTTCTACGGGGGGACCTACTTCCCGCCGGCGTCGCGTTGGGGCAAACCGGGGTTCGCGGACATCCTGCTCGAGATGGCGCGATTGTGGCGCGAGGAGCGGAGCCGCGTGGAAGAGGCGGCAGGCGGCGTTGCCGAGCACCTCGCAGGCGCCGGCGCCGCTGCGGGCGGGTCGCGCGTGCCGGGCGCGATCGCCCTCGACGGGGCAACCCGCGATTTCCTCGCCAGCTACGACCGCCGGCACGGCGGGTTTGGCGGCGCCCCGAAGTTCCCGCGTCCTTCCGAGTTGCTGTTCCTGTTGCGCGAACACCGTCGAACCGGCGACCGGCCTCCGCTCGACGTTGTCGCGCACACGTTGAGGGCCATGGCAGCGGGCGGAATGCGCGATCACGTGGGCGGAGGGTTCCACCGCTACTCGGTGGACGGTCAGTGGCGCGTGCCGCACTTCGAGAAGATGCTCTACGACCAGGCCCAGCTCGTGCTGGCGTATCTCGAGGCCGCGCAGGCGACGGGCGATCCCTTCTTCGTCGAGGTGGCCGAGGACACGCTTCGCTACGTCCACCGCGACATGACCGGCGAGCACGGCGGGTTCTTCTCGGCGGAGGACGCCGACAGCCTGCCGCCCGGCGAGGCGGCCGGCGGCCACAAGTCGGAGGGCGCGTTCTATCTCTGGACCATGGACGAACTCGGGCGGCTCCTCGGCGCCGACGCGCACGTATTCTGCGGGCGCTACGGCGTGGAGCCGAACGGCAACGCCCTGCATGACCCGCAGGGCGAGTTCGCCGGACGCAACATCCTCTATCTCGCGCACCCGATCGAGGAGATCGCGGCGGAGACGGGCCGGGCCGTTGACGATGTGACGGCTGCGCTCCTTCGGTCACGAGACATTCTCCTTGGCGCGCGCAGAGCCCGCCCGCGCCCGCATCTCGACGACAAGGTGCTCACGGCGTGGAACGGGCTGATGATTGCCGCCTTCGCCCGCGCGAGCCGCGTGGTGCCAGGCTCGTCGATGGGGCAGGGCGCTTGCTCGGTGGGGCAGGGCTTCAGCCCTGCCCAGTACCTCTCATGCGCCCGTCGCGCCGCCTCGTTCATCCGCGCGAGGATGTGGGACCCGACGACAGGCCGCCTGCTTCGCCGTTACCGCGACGGCGAGGCCGCGATCGGCGCGTACGCCGAGGACTACGCCTGCCTGATCTTCGGGTTGCTCGAGCTGTTCCAGGCCGACGGCGATCCGTCGTGGCTCGAGTGGGCGGCTGACCTGCAGCGTCGTCAGGACGCGTTGTTCTGGGACGGCGAGTCGGGCGGCTGGTTCAGCACCAGCGGCCAGGACGCGACCGTGCTGTTGCGCCTCAAGGAAGACTACGACGGCGCGGAGCCCGCGGCGAGCTCGGTGTCCGTCCTCAATCTGCTCGTCCTGTCCCACCTCGGGGTCCCTGGAGACGACCCCACATCCAGGATCGAACGGGCGCTCAGCCTATTCGCCCCGCGCATCACCACGGTGCCGCGCGCGGTTCCGATGATGCTGGCCGCGCTGTCGGCGTGGCACGCCGGGTTGTCCGAGGTGGTCATCGTCGGTCCGCGGGGCGAGGGGCGCACCAACGACCTCCTGAGGGAGGTCGCCCGCACGTACCAGCCGTTCGCGATTGTCGTGCCCGTCGATGTTCGGGGCGAGAACACCCGACGGCTGCTCGAACTCCTGCCGTGGGTCAGCGGCCAGACGATGAAGGACGGGCGGGCGACTGCCTACGTGTGCCGCAACTTCGCGTGCGAGCGGCCGACGACCGATCCTGGAGAACTGGTCGATCTGCTCCGTGGAGCCTGACGCACACGGACTGAACCTTCACGCCGGCTCCGTCGTCGAATCCTGCAGGGGGCCCGGGCCGGGCTGTGACAGCGGCCTGCCGTGGAGGTGCCGGTTATGAAGTTCCTCGTGTGGCTCATCCTGCTGGTCGTCTGCTGGCCGGTCGCGCTCCTGGCGCTCGTGCTGTACCCGGTCGTGTGGGTGTTCCTGCTGCCGTTCCGACTGGTGGGGATCGCCGTCGAAGGCGTCTTCGAGCTGCTCCGCGCGATCGTGCTGCTGCCCGCCCGGGTGTTGAGACTCGGACGGTAGAACGGCTTGCGGCTTGCGAC